>LAZR01000059.1_pt1 | contig 153910 bp, 128 predicted proteins | sample 329461 | NCBI WGS metagenome assembly LAZR01 (sample SAMN03002196, study PRJNA259156) | marine sediment metagenome | biome: sea floor; feature: Hydrothermal impacted sediments; material: marine sediment; isolation source: Loki non-amplified sample from Loki's castle hydrothermal vent sediment ...
TGCTTGATGGATTGGTTAGGTTCTTGAAATCATAGCACTTTCAGCCGCTTTCTTTTATACCCTGTGAGAAATCCGGGCTAGTGAGAGCTTTGATCGGATTACGCGAATGGCCAGTCAACTTTTTGACTTGCCAATTTCTGCTGTGTCGCTTACCGATGAAAACCGCCAGTGGTTTAAATCCAGGGTAGGAGTCGATCATTGGGAGATTCCCCGTGAAGCGGCTCCCTGTGCGGATGTTTGTGCTACCTCGCAAACGCTTGTTATTCCGGACCTTCTCACATCTGATTGCTATCGAAATAGCTACTTAGCGAAGTCGGGCATCCGCTTTTACGCGGGCGCACCGCTAGTGACGCGGGAAGGCCATACGCTGGGAGCGATGTGTGTACTGGGCACTGAACCACGTGAAGTGACAGAGCAGGAGCAGGCGACGCTTCGTGACTTGGCAGCCATGGTCATGGCACAGATTGAGCTGCAGCACGCTTTCGGGCGAATTGACCCATTAACGGGCCTTTCCAACCGTAACCAGTTTGCCGAAGACCTGCAGGATATGGAGCGAGATACCCCCAATGGCCCAAAAGCTGCGATGTTCACCGAGGTGGTCGACGCGCGTGAGTTGAGTGTGCTTCATCGTACCATGGGCCCCAGCTTCCTTGATGAACTAGCGCGGATTGCCGCTCGCTGCTTGCAACAGGCTATCAGCCCGGAGGTGAAGCTTTATTATCTTGGTGGATGTCAGTTTGTGCATCTCGTGGAGCACGCAAGCGATGCAGTCTTGCTACATGAGGCATTGCGATTGCGTCAAGCTTTGCTGGCATTAGTAACTTCCCGTGAAGTTCCTGTTTTAGTGCATCCCACTATAGGTATTGCGCCATTTTATCTTGGTGCGTTAGCGGCTGGGGATGTGTTGCGAAGTGCCTTTGCTGCGGGCCTTGATGCTCGCCTAGCTGAAAAGGGGGCGGGGCTCTATTCATCGGATATTGATGCCCATTACCAACGGCGTTTTATTCTGCTGAGAGATATTGAAAAAGCGTTGGAAAGCGACGATCAGCTTTATTTGGTTTTTCAGCCACGTATATCTCTTGATAGTGCGGAGTGCTCTGGCGTGGAAGCGCTGTTGCGCTGGCATCACCCAACGTTGGGCGAGGTTTCACCGGGCGAGTTTATTCCACTAATAGAAAACACACCGATGGTTAAACCGCTCACGCAGTGGGTGTTACGCCGCGCAGTTCGTCAGGCGACAGCTTGGTATCAAGAGGGTAAAAAACTTCAGGTGTCGGTTAATGTGTCGGCAACTAATCTTGAAGAAGAAGACTTTGCCGCACACTTATTGGATGAAATGGCGCGGATGGCATTACCAAGCGCTGCCATTGAGGTAGAGCTGACTGAAAGCGCCTTGGTTAGCCAGGGGCAGGGGGCCGCTGACCAACTCAAAATACTTATCGCGGCGGGCTTGCGAATTGCCATTGATGATTTCGGTACCGGCTATAGCAGTCTCTCCTATCTGCATGAAATTCCTGCCCATACAGTTAAAATTGATCGCCGCTTCATCACCGATTTTGATCAGGATGCGCGCACCGAAACGTTGGTCAATTCGATGATCTCAATGGCCCATAACCTAGGCTACCGGGTGGTGGCCGAAGGGGTAGAAAGTGAGGCCGCCTACCATCGCCTTGCCCAGCTGGGCTGCGACGAGGTGCAGGGCTATTTCATCGCTAAACCACTACTGCCAGAGGTGTTTGACCAGTGGCTAAAGGATAGAGAGGGACGCTGACAGGGAAATGTCTGATTTTCTTAACTGGAAAAGCCTTCCGGCAGCCCTATGCCAGACATCACTACCTGATTCCGTCCGTTACGTTTGCCAACGTAAAGCGCTTGATCCGCTCGTTTGATTAGGGGTTCAAGGTTGCTCTCTTCGGCGTGAGCTATAGCGATACCTATCGTCACACTCAGTCGCAGTTCGCTCATTTCTTCCTTCAACGGCAGCTCGGTGACTTTCTGCTGCAGGCGCTCTGCCACCCTTTGGGCATCGTCGAGGCTGGTGTCTGGGAGGGCAACTAAAAACTCCTTGCCTCCGAAACGCCCAATCACATCCTGGGGGCGGAGGGATTGTATGCAGGCTCCCGCAATCTTAGTTAGTACCCAGTCGCCATGACTATGACCCCAGGTATCGTTGATAGATTTGAAATGATCTACATCGATCATGAAAAGGGTAAACGGCGCCTTATCTAGTTGTGAGCGCTTAAGCAGGGCCTGAGCCCGTTTCATGAAATGACTTCGGCTATCCAAGCCCGTTAGAGCATCTTGCTCTGCGAGCATACGCAGCTGTGCTTCCAGTGATTGGCGGTGAGCTATCTCTTTGAGTAACAGGCGATTTTGATCACGTTCTTCGTGAAGATGGGCAAATTGCTTACGCTGCAGGGACTCTAAACGGCGTAAAGCAAAAAATCCCACTAGGTTGGTCATAACCAGTAGTAGTGCTATACGAAGCGTCATCACTGACGAAATCTCCGCAAAAATGACGGCGGCCGCGACAAACCCAATACTCAAATAGATACTGGCGGGGGTCGCAACTGTGAGGAGGTTCGGGATCAGAAGGTAAAAAGCGATGATGGCCACTACGACTGCTATTAATTGAGTGGCGAAAGTCTCCGGGCGTAAGGGAACAATCAATATTATTCCTGTCGCCAGTATCCACAGCGGCAATGCATGCAACCAAATGTTACGGGAATAGTTGCCCCAGCGCCTGATAATGAGTGCCAGGTACAGACAAGAGCTAGCTACCACAAGACGTATGGCGACCAACGTATAAAATTCTCTGGATATGCCAAGATAGTAGTAGTCCGAAATACCAAACATGCCAAAGATTAATGCCACTAAGGTCAATGAAAGGCAGGCTTCAAACCGTACTCTTGGCCTGATTGTCCTGCGATACATTGCTTCTCTGCTAGGTTCATGAAACTGTCCCGTCAACCAGTGCACACGGTGTTGCTTTATTAGTGACGGCAAAGGGTCGTTCTCCCTGTGTAAATCAGCGGCCTCTTTAGGGAGTCAGTCAGCGCAGTTACTCCTCGGCACCTTGGATAAGGAAGAAGATATTGGCAACGGCGGCACATGTTGTTTTTTTGTTCCTACAAATTATAAAAAAATATTACATATAGTAACAATCATGTCGGGCAATCGACAATAACTTTCATGTCAGTTAGTAACTGCATCGAAAAAATCTGCATTATGGGGAGGGACTAACAATCTTGAACAAGCATACCCCCCTCAAAGTCCAAATAAACTAAGAGGCGGGGCGTCAGCACTATTGCATTTCAGGAGGCAGTAGTTCGCTTGGCACGTCCAAGCCAATTTCCTGGTAATAGCGTACAGCGCCTGCGTGAAGCGGAGAGGCGGTGTTTTCAACCGAAATCTCAGGCGTTACGCCCTGAGCCGGCGCAAATGTCTGTCCCAGACGTTCGACATTTTCCCAATAGGCGCGTGTAAACTCGTAAACAGTATCCTCGGATAGGTCAGTACTACTTGCAACGCCGATATAGGTGCCCAGCGTGGTGGCTTCCGGCATATCGCGATAAGTGCCTGCGGGGATCGTCGCGGCAGATAGAAAGGGCAGCGCTTCCGTGGCGGTCGCTACTTGCTCTTCACTCATTGAGAGTACGCGTAAGGGGCGTGCGGAGTGAACCTCGGTAAAAGCAGGAATAGGCGGGATACCGTTATAGCTAAACCCGATAATCCGGCCATCCACCACCGCATCTGAAGCATCCGACATGCTCATGCGCTGATAATCGGGGGTGATCTCGAGTGTGTCGAATACTAATTCGGTGATGTACTCGCCGCCGCCCCCAATGCTGCTGGGGTTAAAGCGTTGGCCGTCCAAGTCTTCAAATGTTTCTATACCGCTGTCCTGGCGCACTGCCCAGTGCATGGTGGAAGGGGCAACCCACAGTACCATTCTGATATCTTCAAGTGCGTTGCCCTCGTACCGACCTTCGCCGTGGTAAGCCTCGTAGGCGCCAGGCGCATCTACCAGCGCAAAATCGATCTCGCCTCTCCCCAAGCGAATGGTATTTTCTTGGGACCCCCCCGTTTCGCGTACTGAGATCTCTAAAGGGGAGTCGTTGCTAATCAGCCGGGAAAGTTCTGAGTAACCGAAGTACCAGCCCGAAGCCGTAGGAGCAACGCCAATACTGACCGACTCATTGGCTGCTGCCTGCATTGAAAAACTTACTAATAAAGTAGCGGCAGCCAATGGTGGCAGGAGATGGAGCGGAAATGGACGCTCTATTTTCATTTTTAACTACCTTTGTTGTTGTGCTGTGAGGGTCAACCATAAGACATAGTAACGGTCGACTGTCATATAGTGGCAATTAGCGTTTTGGTTAATAAAAGACAGCTCAAGCTCGGGAAAGGGCGTGATGCCAATGACGATTTATTGCTATAGCCCTCGGTATCTCACTAAGGAACTGACTCGAAATCTATAAAAACTTTGGGAGCGACCTTCACTGTTTCATTTGCGACTGGCGGTCAAATTTGCGCGATGATTTTGTCGCTATCCGCCCTATTCGTGTCAATATACGACCAAAGAGCTATGCCCCTGTGCAAGTGAGTATTCACTTCTGTAATAGGAAACCAAAAGACGCCAGCGACACCTAACATTCTAATAAGAAAAAAATTGATGATTTAAAAGGTGACGGAGGGTAGGACCATGACATCAAATCAAGTTAAAGAGACGGCAGCAAATACCAATCGTGCGGGCGAACCGCAAACCCTTGGCTTTCTACTGTTAGATAATTTCACCCTGATTTCGCTGGCATCAGCCATAGACCCTTTGCGGATGGCTAATCAGCTGGCCGGCCGCGAGTTGTATCGTTGGTATACCCTGACCCAAGACGGCCTGCCCGTACGCGCGAGTGATGGACTGCAGGTGACGCCTGATGCCTCTATGCATACCCCGTTATCGCTTGAATGGGTAGTTGTTTGCGGTGGGGTAGGACCGCAACACAGCGTTACCCGCGAGCACATACGCTGGCTGCAGTCGCAGTCGCGCCAATTGAAACGATTAGGTTCAGTATGTACGGGCAGTTGGGCGCTAGGGCAGGCAGGGTTGCTTGATCACTATCAAACCAGCGTGCACTGGGAGTGCCTGGCCTCCATGCAGGAAGCTTTCCCCAACGTCATTCTGACGCCGCACCTGTTCTCTATTGATCGTGATCGATTCACCGCCTCTGGCGGCACTGCACCGCTGGATATGATGCTTAATCTGATTGCCCACGACCATGGACGTGAGCTTTCGGCAGGCATCTCCGAGATGTTTATCTACGAGCGTGTGCGCAACGAGCAAGACCAGCAGCGAGTGCCTCTGAAACATGTACTGGGCACTACCCAACCGAAGCTGTTGGAAATCGTCGCTTTAATGGAAGCTAACATTGAAGAGCCAATTGAACTCGACGAACTAGCGAGTTATGTCAGCGTTTCCCGCCGTCAGCTAGAGCGGCTATTTCAACGCTACCTGCTTTGTTCCCCATCGCGCTACTACCTCAAATTACGCTTAGTCCGCGCTCGACAATTGCTCAAGCAAACGCCGCTTTCGATCATCGAAATTGCATCGGTATGCGGCTTTGTCTCTACGCCCCACTTTTCTAAGTGTTACCGCGAATACTTTGGAGTACCACCAAGAAATGAGCGCCTGGGTGGATTGGACCGCCAGGGGAGCGGCAGTAATGCGCCATCGTTAATCAAGCGATGGGGGGGCGAGCCATATAAAAACGAACCTCCTTCAAGTGCCCAACAAGCGCTTGCCTGTGCTCAGGGGGAGCCTACGTTTGCCAGCGTGCAGCTATTAAACTAATACCGCTAAACGCACTAATTGAAACGCGCTTCCCAGCTTCGGGGAGCGTTTTTTATGATCACAACTGACTAGTTAAATCTCACCCCACTGCGAAGTTTGCAGGAGCATGAGTAATGGTCGTATTCACGAAACAATGACGCTTTTGGAATTTCCACCGTCGTTTCCAAGAGCAGTCCAATCCAACGTCAGCGCTATGCTCGCTACATTAACCAATGTTGGAGCTTAGCTATGACCCCCTCTGAACTGCACAATGACGCCATCGTCATTGATGGTCTGATCATCGCCAAATGGAATCGCGAACTGCTTGAAGACATGCGCCGCGGCGGCCTTACCGCTGCCAACTGCACCGTTTCAGTGTGGGAGGGGTTTCAGGCCACGGTCGATAATATTGTCAAGTCCAACCAGCTGATGGCGGAGTGTAGCGATCTGGTGCGTCCTGTTCGCACCACCGATGATATCACTCGGGCGAAGGAAGAGGGCAAAACCGGGATCATCTTCGGCTTCCAGAATGCACACGCCTTTGAAGACCAAATTGGCTATGTAGAGATCTTCAAGCAGCTGGGCGTGGGCATCGTACAGATGTGCTACAACACCCAGAATCTGGTGGGTACCGGCTGCTACGAGCGGGATGGCGGTCTATCCGGCTTTGGCCGTGAAATCGTCGCCGAGATGAACCGCGTCGGCATCATGTGCGACCTCTCTCACGTCGGTGCCAAGACATCCGAAGAGGTGATTCTCGAATCCAAAAAGCCGGTCTGCTACTCCCACTGCCTGCCCTCCGGTCTCAAAGAGCACCCGCGTAATAAATCCGATCAAGAGCTCAAGTTCATTGCCGATCATGGCGGTTTCGTGGGCGTCACCATGTTTGCACCGTTCCTCAAAAAGGGCATCGACTCGACCATCGAAGACTACTGCGAAGCGATCGAGTACGTCATGAATATCGTCGGTGAGGACGCCATCGGTATCGGTACCGATTTCACCCAGGGGCACGGCCAAGAGTTCTTCGAGTGGCTGACCCATGACAAGGGCTACGCCCGTCGCCTGACCGATTTTGGCAAGATCATCAATCCCAAAGGAATCCGCACCATTGGGGAGTTCCCCAACCTCACCGAGGCACTTCTCAAACGTGGCATGAGTGAGACCCAGGTGCGCAAGATCATGGGCGAGAACTGGGTGCGCGTGCTTAAGGATGTGTGGGGCGCCTGACTAAGAGCAGGCGGCTGTCTCCGAAGTGAGGGGCGCCGGGAGCATGCCGTAGAGGAGGTCCGACGCCAGGGATGGCGTCGGTAGCGTCCAAGGATGGATTCATAGCGCCTCCTCGTAGGCATGCTCCCGGGGTAGCCCCGTCGACAACCTGACATAACAACGATCCGAGGAATACAACCGTGACCAAACTGGCCCCCGCACTGCCCATCGAAGTGGATAGCGAAACCGGCGTCTGGACGAGCGATGCCCTGCCTATGCTCTATGTGCCGCGACACTTCTTTATTAACAACCATGTGGCGGTAGAGGAGGCGCTAGGTGTCGAGAAGTACGCTGAAATTCTCTACCACGCTGGCTACAAGAGCGCCTGGCACTGGTGCGAGAAAGAGGCCGAATGCCATGGGCTCGAGGGCGTGGACGTTTTTGAACACTATATGTTGCGCCTCTCCCAGCGTGGCTGGGGGCTCTTTATTACGGAGCAGATCGATCTTGATGCCGGTACAGCAAGAGTACGGCTAGAGCACAGCGCCTTCGTTTACCAGTTGGGCAAGGTAGGCCGTAAGGTTGAATACATGTTCACCGGCTGGTTTGCCGGTGCCATGGACCAAATCCTCGCTGCACGCGGAAGTTCACTGCGTACCGTTGCTGAGCAGACGCAAAGTGCCGCCGAACACGGCTGTGATGTAGGCATCTTTACTGTCCAGCCGATGACCGACACTGCCCGCTAACCTGGGGTCGAGGAGAGACAAACATGGCATTCGACGCAATTTTCGAGCCGATACAGATTGGCAAATTGACCATCCGCAATCGTGTGGTCAGTACCGCTCACGCTGAGGTGCATGCCACTGACGGAGGCATGACCACTGAGCGCTACGTTAGGTATTACGAAGAGAAGTCTAAGGGCGGCTGTGGGCTATGTATCTGTGGTGGCTCTTCGGTGGTTTCCATCGATAGCCCTCAGGGCTGGTGGAGCTCAGTAAACCTGTCTACTGATCGCATTATTCCACACTTTCAGAATTTGGCCGATGCCGTGCATAAGCATGGCGGCAAGATCATGATCCAGATTACCCATATGGGGCGCCGCTCCCGCTGGGACGGTTTCGACTGGTCGACCCTGGTATCACCCTCCGGTATCCGTGAGCCGGTGCACCGCTCGACCTGTAAGACCATTGAGGAAGAAGAGATCTGGCGTATTGTCGGCGACTTTGCCCAGGCCGCTCGCCGGGCAAAGGAAGGGGGCCTCGACGGTGTTGAGCTCTCTGCCGTGCACCAGCATTTGATCGATCAGTTCTGGAGCCCACGGGTCAACAAGCGTGAGGACGAGTGGGGCGGCAGCTTCGAGAACCGTATGCGCTTCGGTATGGAAGTGCTTAAAGCCGTACGTGCTGAAGTGGGCGACGACTTCTGCGTCGGCATGCGCATTTGCGGTGACGAGTTCCACCCGGATGGTCTTTCTCACGATGATATGAAGCAGATCGCCGCCTACTACGATGCCACCGGCATGGTGGATTTCTTCGGCGTTATCGGTTCTGGCTGCGACACTCACAACACCCTCGCCAACGTTATCCCTAATATGTCTTACCCGCCGGAGCCTTTCCTACACTTGGCGGCGGGGATCAAGGAAGTGGTGAACGTACCGGTGATCCACGCCCAGAACATTAAGGATCCCAATCAGGCCCAGCGTATCCTCGAAGGGGGCTACGTAGACTTGGTGGGCATGACCCGGGCACATATTGCCGACCCTCACCTGATCGCCAAGATCAAGATGGGCCAGATCGATCAGATCAAGCAGTGCGTGGGCGCTAACTACTGCATCGACCGCCAGTACCAGGGTCTGGACGTGCTGTGTATTCAAAACGCCGCGACGTCACGGGAGTACATGGGGCTGCCGCATATCATCGAGAAGACCGAAGGCGCCAAACGCAAAGTCGTCGTAGTAGGCGGTGGCCCCGGCGGTATGGAGGCAGCGCGGGTAGCCGCCGAGCGCGGTCACGATGTCACTCTGTTTGAGGCTGCTGACGCCTTGGGCGGACAGATCACGATTGCCGCCCAAGCGCCCCAGCGTGATCAGATCGCCGGTATCACCCGCTGGTACCAGCTGGAGCTGGCGCGTCTTAAAGTCGATCTGCGTCTGGGTACTCGCGCCGATGAGGAAACGCTGCTCGATCTGCGCCCGGATATCGTGGTGCTTGCTACCGGTGGCCAGCCCTTCCTTAGCCAGCACCCCGAGTGGGGCTACTCGGAGAATACCGAGGAGAGCCTGGTGGTCAGCACCTGGGATATTCTCTCAGGCAAAGTGGCGCCAGGTAAAAACGTGTTGATTTATGACGCCATCTGCGAATTCTCCGGCGTCTCGGCGGCGGATTTTCTCGCCGACAAGGGCGCCAAGGTAGAGATCGTCACCGACGATATCAAGCCCGGCGCGGCGGTGGGCGGCACCACCTTCCCCACCTACTACCGCAGCCTCTACGAGAAGGAGGTGATCATGTCCTCCGACCTGATGCTGCATAAGGTTTACCGCGAGGGCGATGGCCTAGTGGCGGTGCTTGAAAATGAGTACACCGGTGCTTTGGAAGAGCGTGTGGTGGATCAGGTCGTGGTCGAGAACGGCGTACGCCCTGATGAGGCGCTTTACTACGCCCTCAAAGAGCAGTCCCGCAATAAAGGGCAGGTGGATCTGGAGGCGCTCTACGCCATTCAGCCTCAGCCGAGCCTGAACGAAGAAGGAGATGGCTTCCTGCTCTTCCGTCTGGGCGACTGCACGGCACCGCGCAACACCCATGCGGCCATCTACGATGCTTTGCGAATCTGCAAGGACTTTTGACCTGAGCGAGAGCCGGGGCGCCGGGGGGAGACCGTAGCGAGGGTCTTTTGACAGGGCCGTAAAACAGTTCCATACGTTTACGGCATTTCCGCCATCCATGGCGGTCAGATGGCAAAAGTAGCGCCCAAGGAGGGGTTACAGCGCCCTCGCGTAGGTCTTCCCCCGGAGCAGCGCCGCCGCCAAAGCCAATAGCAACAAAGATGAGGTGAGCACTATGCTCGAAACGCTCTTGCCGATACTGATTTTCACCGCTTTGGCCCTGGCGGTAATCGGCGCTGTACGCCGTATACGCCTGTGGCGCCAGGGGCGGCCCTCGCGGGTTAACCTGCTGAAGGGGCTGGTGGCACTGCCGCGCCGCTATTTGGTGGATCTGCACCATGTAGTGGGGCGTGACAAAATGATCTCCAACACCCACGTGGCCACCGCCGGTGGCTTCGTGGCAGCCGCCATGCTGATGATTTTGGTGCATGGCCTTGGTATCGCTAACCCATTGTTAGGCGGATTGTTGCTACTGGCTAGCGCCTCCATGTTTGTCGGCAGCCTCTTCGTGGCGCGCCGCCGCATTAATCCGCCCGCTAGGCTCTCCAAGGGCCCATGGATGCGCCTGCCGAAGAGTTTGATGGCGTTTTCGCTAGGCGTTTTCCTGATCACCCTGCCCACGGTGGGTCTGCTGCCCGAAGGTTTGCTTGAAGGCAGTGGTGGCTGGCTCCTGGCGCTGGTGCTGGCGGGGGTTGTGGCCTGGGGCCTGGGGGAAATGTTTTTTGGCATGACCTGGGGCGGGCCCATGAAGCACGCCTTCGCCGGTGCCTTGCATCTGGCTTTCCATCGCCGCGCCGAGCGCTTCTCAACGAAAAAAGGCGGCACTGGCCGCTCAACGGGCCTCAAGGCACTGAATCTGGAGGATGAGACGGCTCCCCTGGGCGTGGAAAAGCCCGCTGACTTTACCTGGAACCAGCTGCTGGGCTTTGATGCCTGTGTGCAGTGCGGCCGCTGCGAGGCGGTGTGCCCGGCCTTTGCCGCCGGTCAGCCGCTCAACCCCAAGAAGCTAATCCAGGATATGGTAGTGGGCATGGCCGGGGGCAGTGATGCTGCTTATGCCGGTTCACCCTACCCCGGTAAGCCAGTAGGTGAACACGCTGGCTCGCCCCATGGGCCTATTGTGGCTCTGGAAGGGAAAACCTTGGTCGACGCCGAGACCCTATGGTCCTGTACCACCTGCCGCGCCTGTGTCGAAGAGTGCCCGATGATGATCGAGCACGTGGATGCGATTGTCGATATGCGCCGCCACCTGACGCTTGAGCGCGGTAAAACGCCCAACAAAGGCGCCGAAGTGCTCGACAATCTGATCGCCACCGACAACCCCGGTGGTTTCGATCCTGGCTCGCGGCTCAACTGGGCGGCGGATCTTAACCTACCGCTCATGGCAGATCTTAAGCAGGTCGACGTGTTGCTATGGCTGGGGGATGGCGCCTTTGATATGCGTAACCAGCGCACTCTGCGGGCGCTAGTTAAAGTGCTGCGAGCCGCCGAGGTAGACTTTGCTGTGTTAGGGAATGAAGAGCGAGACAGTGGCGATGTGGCGCGGCGCCTGGGCGATGAAGCGACGTTCCAGTCTCTGGCGAAGCGCAATATTGCTACCCTGGCCAAGTATCGTTTTCTGCAGATTGTTACCTGCGACCCCCACAGCTTTCATGTGCTGAGCAATGAGTACGGCGACTTTCTTCAAGAAGGGCAGGGCGGCCCCGATTTCAATGCCAACTACAAGGTGCGCCACCACAGCACCTTTATTGCCGAACTGTATGACGCCGGTCGGCTGACCTTTGCCCCTTGGAAAGGCGGCAGCGTCACCTATCACGACCCCTGTTACCTGGGCCGCTACAACGGCGAATACGAGGCACCGCGGCGAGTGCTGAAGGCGCTGGGCATAGAGGTCAAGGAGATGGAGCGCTCCGGTTTCCGCTCACGCTGCTGCGGTGGTGGCGGTGGGGCACCGATTACCGATATTCCCGGCGAGCGCAGAATTCCCGATATGCGCATGAATGACGTTAAGGAAAGCGGCGCCGAGCTGGTCGCGGTTGGCTGTCCGCAGTGCACTGCCATGCTGGAAGGCGTGGTGGATGCCAGCGCCAAGGTGCGCGATATCGCCGAGCTGGTGGCGGATGCTCTGGTAGAGTGCCCCGTGGGTAATGCATCTGGCGAATCCCGCAGGCCCGCTGCAACAACGACTGCTGAGGAGGTGATCGTATGAGTGAGACTATTCGTCGCGACCCGCGTCGCGAGTGGATTGCCCGCAACCGCCTGCACCCCGAGCACGCCAGAGTGATCGCCGCCCTTGGTGGAAACGGGGGCGGCGCTGTTGCCATCAGCGAATGGCTGGGACCTAACGGCGTGGTGCGCAGGAACCCTCGCGCCATTGGCTTTATTGGCCCCAATGGCATCAAGCGAATTGACCGCAGTGGCCTCCAGCAAGGCGGGCAGCCCACTGCGACAACCACGGCGGCTCGCGATAGCCGTCGCACGGTAGTGATTGATCAACCTGCTTTCCTGGTGGCCGTGGTGCCCGATATGACTGGCGGGCGTCTCTCCTCTCATGACAAGGATCTGCTGGGGCTGGCCCGGCGTGTGGCAGATGCCGACGTCGAACGTCCTGGCGCCGTGGTGGCGATCCTGTTTGGTGAGTATAAGGGCGAGGGGGGCGGCGAGCTTAAGGAGCAAGCGCTGGGCGAAGCTGGCATTGATCGCGTCGTGCATTTTGATGATGAGTTTTACGCGGGGTTTGCTCCTGAAGCGCGCCTGGCGGCTTTGAGCGCCGTCGAGCGGGAGATGACGCCGCGCTGCTGGTTGCTGCCTGACTCACCCCTTGGCGGGGCTGATCTGGGGCGGCGTCTGGCCGTGCGCTTGGGCGAGCGAGCTGCCACGGGCGTATGGCAGATTGAGGCTGACAATAAGGCGCCGATGGGCTGGCGCTGTACCGCTCGTGGTGGCGGCGGTAGCCTGGATATTCAACGCCCGCTGCCGCGGGTTGCGCTGGCGTTGGCCGAGTGCGCCGAGCCGGTGGATGAGACGCGTCACGCAGCCGAACAGCTGACCCTGTCGGCATCAATTCCTGCCACACTGTCGCGTATAGAAGACCTGGGACAGGTGGCGGTGGATCCCGCTGGGGTAGCGCTGGCCGAGGCCGAGTTTATCCTCTCCGGCGGCAACGGCGTTAAACAGTGGGACGCCTTCCACCACGCCGCGAAAGTGCTCGGTGCTACCGAAGGGGCGTCGCGTGTCGCGGTGGACGACGGCTTTATGGCCCGTGATCGTCAGGTCGGGGCGACGGGTACCTGGGTGACCGCCCGGGTGTATATGGCAGTAGGTATTTCAGGTGCCATTCAGCACCTGCAGGGTATTCAGCGCTGCGACAAGGTGGTGGCGATCAATCTTGATCCTGGCTGCGATATGGTCAAGCGGGCTGATCTCGCAGTGATTGGCGATGCCGGTAATATCCTCGCCGCGCTGGTGGCACGGATCGAGCAATATCGGGAACAGCAGCAGGAGAAGCGCAATGCCGCATAACGCCAATCCATTGAGTAAAATGGAGCTCAGCGTTGCCGTCCTGGTATCTGTGGGGCGCCATCCGTTGACCGCACGTGCTCGGCGCGCTGACCATGATGCCCGTGCGGTGGAAATGGCGTTGTCCTTAGGTAATGCCAACGTTCAACTCATTCACGCTGGCGACAATGGTGCTCCTAGCGAAGAGGCCCTACGTAGCTACCTGGGCATGGGGCTTGGAGAGATTAGCCTGATCAAACAATCGTTGGGGGCGGATGTCCTCCCAGCATTAGCCGCCTGGCTGCGTGACGCTGCCCCACATCTGGTGCTAACGGGAACTCGCGCCGAGACAGGAGAGGGTTCAGGGCTGGTACCCTATATGCTGGCTGAAATACTGGGCTGGCCGGTTATCAGTGGGCTCGCCCAGGTGGAAAGCATTGAAGGAGGCATCGCTACGGTGTTGCAGGCTTTGCCACGTGGTAAGCGCCGCCGCCTGCGGATACGTCTACCAGCCATTGCGACGGTGGATAGTAGTGCGCCAGTTGCACGCCAGAACGCATTTGGTCCGGCCCGGCGCGGTGAGTTTGCTACTCGTACGTGTGCCAGCGCGATTGATGAACTACAAGCGCAGTGGAGTGAACAACCCGCGCGTAAACGACCTAAACGGCTCAAAATCGTCAAATCAGCTTCAGCGCGGGACCGTTTTAAGGCCGCGGCCGCCAAGGCCGATAGTGGCGGTGGTCAACTGCTTAGCGATGTGACACCCGAGCAGGGCGCCGAGGCGATTTTTACACTACTCAAAGGAGAAGATGTGCTGGGCTGATATCAAGCCAGCTAAGTTAGCTCGTTTTCCCTTCATCAATAAATGCATGCTGAGTCTTTATCTAAATTCAATAACACTGGGACGGCAATGACTAAACCCAATATTTTGGTGCTAATGGCCGATCAGGTTAACGGTACGCTGTTTGACGACGGGCCCGCAGACTTTCTGCACATGCCACACCTGAAAGCATTGGCCAAACGTTCGGTGCGCTTTCGCAATGCCTATACCCCAAGCTATCTGTGCGCACCTGGTCGTGCCGCATTTATGTCGGGTCAGCTTCCTTCGCGCACCGGTGTCTACGACAATGCCGCCGAGTTCCCCTCAAGTATTCCGACGTGGGCACACCATCTACGCCGCGCCGGTTACCACACCTGCCTATCAGGCAAAATGCATTACGTCGGCCCGGACCAGTTGCACGGCTTTGAGTCGCGCCTGACCACCGATGTCTATCCGGCTGACTTTGGCTGGACGCCTGACTACCGTAAACCCGGTGAGCGCATTGATTGGTGGTACCACAACCTTGGCTCGATCACCGGTGCTGGTGTGGCTGAAATCAGTAATCAGATGGAGTATGACGACGAAGTCGCCTTCCACGCTGAACAGAAACTCTATGACCTTGCGCGCGGTCACGATGATCGACCCTGGGCGTTGTGCGTGAGCTTTACTCATCCACACGATCCTTACGTGGCACGGCGTAAATACTGGGATCTCTACAACGACTGCGATCACCTTGAGCCGGCAGTGAGCGAGATTGCTTACCACCAGCAGGATGCGCACTCGCAGCGCATCTTCAACGCAAACGATTATACCAAGTTCGCTATTCAGCCCGAGAATATCCGCCGCGCACGCCAGGGCTATTTCGCCAACCTTTCCTATATCGATGACAAAGTGGGCGGCATCCTCGATGTGCTTGAGCGCACCCGTATGCTGGACAATACGATTATTCTATTCGTTTCTGATCATGGCGATATGCTGGGCGAGCGCGGACTGTGGTTTAAAATGAGTCCCTACGAGGGTTCATCAAGGGTGCCTTTGATGATCAGTGCACCGGGGATCGAACCGCGCCGGGTTGATGATCCCGTGTCGGCGATGGATGTTAATGCCACGCTGGCCGACCTGGTGGGTATCGACCTTAGCGCGATCGAACCTTGGAGCGACGGTGAGTCGCTACTGCCGCTTATGCAGGGGGGCAGCCGCGAGACTCCGGTTTACATGGAGTACGCCGCCGAGGGCAGCTATGCGCCGCTGGTGACTATCCGTCAGGGGCGCTATAAGTTTAACCACTGCGAGCTCGATCCACCGCAGCTGTTTAATCTCGCAGAGGACCCGCACGAGCTTAACAATCTGGCCGAGGATCCAGCGCATGCAGCACTACTCCTTGAGTTTCAGCAGCACTGCCGGGAGCGCTGGGACATGGCACGCTTCGATGCCAACGTGCGCGAGAGCCAGGCGCGCCGACTGATCGTCTACGAAGCGCTGCGCAATGGTGCCTACTATCCTTGGGATTACCAGCCGTTGCAGGTGGCTTCGGAGCGCTACATGCGCAACCATATGGATCTCAACGTAGTCGAAGAGAATCAACGCTTTCCCCGTGGAGAGTAAATGGAGAGTAAGCAGCGATAACAGCTCGACAGCTACTTACGCAAACCCCATCACGTCTCTAATCACCGTTTAAGCCCGCTTCCATGCGGGCTTTCTGTTTATTGGCTATTTGACGATAAAGCCTGGGTAAAGCTGCAGACGCTGCCTTTCAAGGCGCAATCCTAGCCAGGCATGCAGTACCAGTACCAGGATAACCACACCGCCGCCAATCAGCGTCGAGGTCGTGGGGGGCGGCGTGGTGATCCTGGCTGGCAAAAAGAAAAACGCTCGCCGAGTAGGCGAGCGGTGTGTAGAGAAAGCTGATTAACTAGCTATTTTGGGCATCGCGTTGATCTGCTGCCACTCCTGGTGAAGTCCCTTATAAAGACTGAAACACATCAGCAAGAGTACCAGCGTAAAGGGCAGCCCCGTGGCCACCGCGCCGGCCTGAAGCGCGTTAAGTGCCGTGCTTCCCCCACCGTACAGCAGCACGCCAGCAATCACCCCTTCAAGCGTTGCCCAGAATACCCGCTGACCCTTGGGCGCATCGGTCTTGCCGCCGGCGGTGATGTTATCGATCACCAGCGAGCCGGAGTCGGATGAGGTAATGAAGAACACTAGCACCAGAATAATCGCCAGCGTTGACGTGATGCTGGTCAAGGGCAACTGCTCCAGCATATGGAACATGGCAAGTGAGACGTCGCTAATACCGTTAGCCAGCTCGCCCACACTATTGGCAGCCTGGTAAAGCGCCGTGCCGCCAAAGGCGCTCATCCATACCAGCGTGACCAGCGTGGGTACCAATAGTACGGCGATCAGAAACTCACGTACCGTGCGCCCCCGGGATACGCGGGCAATAAACATACCCACGAATGGTGACCAGGAGATCCACCACGCCCAGTAAAAGATGGTCCAGCCGTGATACCAGATGTCATCATCACGGCCAATCCAGTTCGACAGCGGGAGCAGGTGGCTGGCGTAGTCCAGCGCCGTGGTGCCAATCCCCGTCAGAATCATCAGGGTCGGCCCTGCTACGATAACGAAAAGCAGCAGCGCCGCCGCGATGACCATATTGATGTTCGAGAACAGCTTGACGCCCCCGTCGATACCCCGCCAGACCGAGAACAGCGCAACTACCGTGACCACCACAATGATCGCCAGCTGGGTGCCAATGGTATTAGGGATGTCGAATAAATAAGCGAGGCCGCCAGCCGCCTGGGTAGCGCCAAAACCAAGCGAGGTGGCCAGACCAAATATGGTGGCCAGCACGGCAAGAATATCGATGATATGACCGGCCCAGCCCCGGGTTCGCTCGCCCAGGATGGGGTAGAAGGCGGAGCGAAGCGTCAGCGGCAGGCCCTTGTTATAGGAAAAAAATGCCAGCGAGAGTGCCACCACGCCGTAGATCGCCCAGGGGTGAAGTCCCCAGTGGAACATGGTCGCCCCCATGGCAGCGCTGGCGCCCTCCGGCGTGCCTGCGGGTGCATTCAGGGGCGTCCCATACCAGTCAGTGTAGTAGGCCACCGGTTCGGCAACGCTCCAGAACATCAAACCGATACCCATGCCCGCCGCAAACAGCATGGCGAACCAGGAGGTGCGGGTATATTCCGGCTTCGCATCTTTGCCGCCGAGACGAATCCGCCCGAGTGGCAAGCAGATCAGAACGAGACAAAACACCACAAAAACATTGCCAGCAATCATAAATAGCCAGTCGAAATATTCAATTGACCAGTTCTTGGCAAGCCCCAGGTGAGTATTAGCAGCATCTGGATAGACCAGCGCATAGATAATAAACAGCAGGATGGCTAGAGCGGAAAGCGGAAAGACGGGGTTATGAAAGTCCAACCCCATGATCTGAGTATTGTCCTGTCCGGGCGACAGAACCGGGTCGTCGTCGTTATTCATAAGGTTTCCTTGGAGGCTCTTGTTAGGTGTCGGATATGCGTCACCATTGCCGACGCTATGGATTGTTGGCCCTGTTTTGGAGGAGGAGTATCTTGAAAGCGACCTCCATCTATTCGTCTTGACTAGGCTGTCTTGAATAGATACGTGAATGCCTTTTTGGGGTAAGTCTTATGGCGGGGAGGGGCTAGGGTGGGGTAGTGCAATCAACCATGCAGACCACAACAATAAGTCACAGGAGCCAGCCATGAACGCAGCCAACCGCGGAGTAGTCTACAAGGGGCCGGGCGAGGTCGCCGTCGAGTCCATCGCTTATCCTGAACTCGCCATCGGTAATCGCAAGTGCGATCACGGCGTGATTCTCAAGGTAGTCACCACTAATATTTGTGGCAGCGACCAGCATATGGTGCGGGGCCGTACTACTGCACCGTCCGGCCTGGTACTCGGCCACGAAATCACCGGTTTGGTAGTTGAGTGCGGCCGCGACGTCGAATTTATCCAGCAGGGTGATCTGGTCTCGGTGCCGTTCAATATTGCTTGTGGTCGCTGCCGTAATTGTAAAGAAGGCCGTACCGGCATCTGCCTTAACGTCAATCCAGCCCGTCCTGGCGCCGCCTATGGCTATGTGGATATGGGCGGCTGGGTCGGTGGTCAGACCGAATATGTGATGGTTCCTTATGCGGACTTTAACCTGCTGAAGTTCCCAGATACTGATCAGGCCATGGAGAAGATCAAGGATCTGACCCTACTTTCCGATATTTTCCCCACTGGCTTTCACGGCTGCGTAACTGCCGGTGTCGGCCCCGGCAGTACTGTCTATATTGCCGGTGCTGGCCCGGTTGGATTGGCGGCAGCAGTGTCTGCTCAACTGCTAGGCGCCGCCTGCGTGATCGTTGGCGATATGGTCGAAGAGCGTTTGGCCCAGGCCCGCAGCTTTGGCTGCGAGACCATCGACTTGACCCAGGACGGCGATATGGCCGATAAGATTGAGGTTATTCTCGGCGAGCGTGAAGTCGATGCCTTTGTCGACTGCGTCGGCTTCGAAGCTCACGCCTGTGGCTGTAACCATGGTAAAGAAGCGCCTGCAACGGTGCTCAATTCGGCGATGTCGCTGACGCGTGCCGGTGGGCAAATAGGCATTCCGGGGCTGTACGTAACGGAAGATCCAGGTGCTGCTGACGAAGCTGCCAAGCAGGGAGCTTTAAGCATGCGATTCGGCCTCGGCTGGGCCAAATCCCATAGCTTCCACACCGGTCAGTGCCCTGTGATGAAGTACCACCGCCCACTAATGCAGGCGATTTTGTTTGGTAAGGTTAAAATCGCCGATGCAGTCAATGTTCAAATGATTACCCTGGATCAGGCACCCCAGGGCTACGCCGACTTCGATGGCGGTGCGGCTAAGAAATTTGTCATTGACCCCCATGGCAGCGTTGCTGCTTAACGTCGCTACTTAAAACGCCTACCTGCCTGATGGCGAGGCCTTGCGAGATAAGCGGAATAAATAGATAGTTTGTAAATAGCTAGCTCGTAAATGGACTGCTCGACCCTAGACGGCGCCCCGCGGGGTGCCGTCTTTGTTCATTCGGCATAACGCTGATCAAGATAATAATGAGTAACCCATGACCGTCCAGACCGTAATTCCCAAGCGCCGCTTCCGCGGCAAGCCCCGCGGCCGTGAACTCGACCCCCGTCTTCTTGAGGAGTTGCGTGAGCTGCTGGGTGACGAACGCCAGGACGCCACGCTGCGCCGTCGCGACCTACTAATTGAACATCTGCATGCCATTCACGATAACCGCGGGCATCTGCTGCTGGCGGATCTGCGTGCCCTGGCGGCTTATATGAACCTGCCCATGGCGGCAGTCTACGAGACCGCCACTTTCTATGCTCACTTCGATGTCGTTCATGATGACCAGTTGCCGCCGCCCGCGGTGACCATTCGCGTCTGTGACTCCCTAACCTGCCAATTGGCCGGTGCTGAGGCGCTTAAGGCACAGCTGGAAGCGAATATGGATATCGAGCAGGTGCGGGTGCTGCGTGCCCCCTGCATGGGGCGCTGTGATATGGCGCCGGTAGTGGAGGTGGGGCATCATCATGTGCTGCTCGCCACCCAGGCGCGTATTGCATCGGTGATCGAGGAGGGAGACTTTCACCCCGCCGCCGTGAACTGGCAGCGACTTGACGACTATCGTAGCGAGGGTGGCCTGGCACTGCTGCAAGCCTGCCATAGCGGCGATGTCACGGTAGAAGCGCTCATTGAGGCGATGCAGCAGGCTAATCTGCGTGGCCTGGGCGGCGCGGGCTTTCCCACCTTCAAGAAATGGACGTTCGTGCGTCAGGAAGCTGGCCCACGCTACTGCGCGATCAACGCCGACGAGGGCGAACCGGGTACCTTTAAAGATCGCTACTACCTGGAGCGTTCGCCGCACCAATTTCTTGAAGGTGCATTGGTCAGTGCCTGGGCGATAGACGCCGAGGCGCTGTATATCTATTTGCGCGATGAGTATCCTGCGTTACACGGCGTACTGCGCGAGGCCATTGGCGAACTTGAAGCGGCTGGCCTGGTCGCGCCGGGATATATCGTGCTGCGCCGTGGCGCAGGCGCTTATATCTGCGGCGAAGAGTCGGCAATGATCGAGTCGCTGGAAGGCAAACCAGGCAAACCCCGCCATCGCCCACCGTTTGTAGCTCAGAAAGGGCTCTTTGACCGCCCAACGCTGGTCAACAATGTTGAAACCGTCTACTGGATCCCCATGATCTGGCAGCGCGGCGCTGAGGCTTTCTCCAGCCAGGGCCGCTATGGCCGCGTGGGGTTGCGCAGCTTCTCGGTCTCGGGTCGGGTCAAACGCCCTGGCGTCTATCTGGCGCCAGCAGGGATCACCCTCAACGAATTGATTGCCGAGTATTGCGGCGGCATGGCCGATGGCCACCGCCTGGGGGCCTATTTGCCCGGTGGCGCCTCGGGTGGCATTCTGCCCGCTACCAAGGCCGATATCCCCCTCGATTTCGACACTCTCCAGGAGCACGGCTGTTTTATTGGTTCGGCCGCTGTGATCGTCCTCTCCGATCAGGACAATCTGCAGGGGGTCGCTACCAATCTGCTGGCCTTCTTTGCCGATGAGTCCTGTGGTCAATGCACGCCCTGCCGGGTGGGTACGGAAAAAATGCTCACGCTGCTCGAGCGGAACGAATGGGACGCCGAACTGATGACCCAGCTCTCCCAGGTGATGATAGACGCCTCGATTTGTGGGCTCGGTCAGGCGGCGCCTAACCCCGTATTGGGCTTGCTCAAGGATTTCCGCGGCGAACTTGCCGCCCAGAACGTAATCGTCAAGGGGTAGGGGGATGAACATGAGCATGAGTGAACAAAACCCAGGCGCAAGCTTTACCCTGACGCTGGATGGCGTAGAGGTAAATGCAACCCCCGGTGAAAGTCTCTGGCAGGTGGCCAAGCGGGCCGGTGAGATCATTCCCCACCTCTGTTTCAAGGACACCAGCGGTTACCGGGCCGATGGCAACTGCCGCGCCTGTATGGTGGAAATCGAGGGCGAGCGTACCCTGGCCGCCAGCTGTTTGCGTCAGGCAGCCCCCGGTATGGTGGTCAAGAGCGCCAACTCCGAACGAGCACATACGGCCCGCAAGATGGTCATGGAGATGTTGCTGGTCGACCAGCCAGAGCGAGAAGAGAGTCCCGACCGCTCAAGTCACTTCTGGGCCATGGCCGACCAGTTGGCCATCGATGCCACTGAAGTTCGGCGCAAGCTGCCCAAGCGCAGCGATCGCGAGACGCCCACTGTGCACCATGTGGCGCCTCGAGCGAATAGCCTGAATCAAGACAACAGCCACTCTGCCATGGGTGTGAATCTTGACGCCTGCATCGAATGCAACATATGCGTGCGGGCGTGTCGCGAAGTGCAGGTCAACGACGTGATCGGCCTGGCGCATCGCGGTGCGGCGTCCAAGATCGTGTTTGATTTCGACGACCCCATGGGGGCTAGCACCTGCGTGGCCTGTGGCGAGTGCGTTCAGGCCTGCCCCACCGGCGCTCTAATGCCCGCTACTCTGGTTAATGAAGTGGGGTGCGGCGATTCTGCCGTGGCCGACCGTAAGGTCGACTCGGTATGCCCCTACTGCGGGGTGGGCTGTCAGCTCACCTACCACATCAAGAACGACGAGATCCTCTATGTGGAGGGTCGCGATGGCCCCTCTAACGAGAACCGACTGTGTGTCAAAGGTCGCTTCGGCTACGACTATCCGCGCCACCCCTCCCGGATCACCGCCCCGCTGATTCGTCGCGACGGTGTCGCCAAGGGGATCGATCCGGACTTCGACCCTGCCCAGCCCCTGACCCATTTCCGGGAGGCGAGCTGGGATGAAGCCCTGGAGATTGCCGCCAGTGGGCTTGTCGACCTTAAAGCGACCCATGGCCCTGACGCCCTGGCGGGGTTTGGCAGTGCCAAGTGCTCCAATGAAGAGGCGTGGTTGTTCCAGAAGCTGGTGCGTACCGGCTTCGGCTCCAACCATGTGGATCACTGCACCCGCCTGTGCCATGCAAGCTCGGTAGCGGCGCTGATGGAGTGCATTGGCTCAGGTTCGGTCACCGCCTCATTTATGCAGGCCAGTCAGGCCGATGTGGTGATTCTTACCGGCTGCAACCCCGCAGTAAACCATCCGGTGGCCGCCACCTTCTTTAAACAGGCCGCCAAGCGCGGTACCAAGATCTTGATTCTCGATCCGCGTGGTCAGGCGCTGGATGCCTATGCCCACCTGAGCGTGCGCTTTTCACCGGGCGCCGATGTGGCCCTGTTTAATGCCATCCTCAATGTGATCATCAGCGAAGAACTTTATGACACGGCCTATATTGCCGAGCATACCGAGGGCTTTGAGGCCCTTAAATTACACACGGTGGATATGACCCCCGAAGCGATGAGCGGCCTGTGCGGTGTTGAGCCCGAGACCATCCGTGAAGTGGCGAGGCTCTATGCCACCGCCGAGCGGGCGATGATTTTCTGGGGCATGGGCATTTCCCAGCACACCCACGGCACCGACAACGCCCGCTGTCTGATCTCGCTGGCTCTGGCCTGCGGCCAGACCGGGCGCCCCGGTACCGGCCTGCATCCGCTGCGCGGCCAGAACAATGTTCAGGGTGCTTCTGATGCTGGGCTGATCCCGATGGTGCTGCCGGACTACCAGCCGGTCAGCGATGCCCAGGTACGCAGTGCCTTCGAAGAGTTGTGGAACAGCAAGCTTGATCCCACGCCCGGTCTTACCGTGGTGGAAATCATGGATGCTATCACCGCAGGCACCATTCGCGGCATGTATATCCAGGGCGAAAACCCGGCGATGTCGGACCCGGATCTGGCCCACGCCCGGGCCGCTCTGGCCAAGCTGGAGCATCTGGTGGTGCAGGATCTGTTTGTCACTGAGACCGCCCAGTTCGCCGATGTCATTCTGCCTGCCTCCGCCTGGCCCGAGAAGGACGGCACCGTTACCAACACCAATCGCCAGGTGCAGATGGGGCGTGCGGCGCTGCCGCTGCCGGGCCAGGCCAAGCCGGACTGGTGGATCATTCAGGAGATAGCCAACCGCTTTGGTCTGGGCTGGAATTACCAGCATCCGCGGGATGTCTTCGCCGAGATGAAGCAAGGCATGGCCTCTCTCGACCATATTTCCTGGGAGCGTCTGGAGCGCGAGCAGTCGGTGACCTACCCCTGCCCAGCGGAGGACGCACCGGGGCAAGATGTGGTCTTCAGCGATGCTTTCCCCACCGTTAGTGGCCGGGCGAAGTTCGCGCCCACGCGCCCACTGCCACCGGATGAGCCGGTCGATAACGACTACCCAACGGTGCTGACTACCGGGCGTCAGTTAGAGCACTGGCATACCGGCTCCATGACCCGCCGTGCCAAAGTGCTCGATGAGTTGGAGCCGGAAGCTGTAGCGAGCCTGGCGCCCGCTGAGCTTATCCGGCTTGGCATGGTGCCGGGCGATGACCTGACGATCGCCACCCGGCGAGGCTCCATCACCCTTAAAGCGAGGGTGGATCCGGGGATGCCAGAGGGGATGGTGTTCGTGCCGTTCTGTTACGGGGAAGCAGCGGCGAACCTGTTAACCAACCCGGCGCTGGATCCTTACGGTAAAATCCCTGAGTTCAAGTATGCCGCTTGTCGTCTTGCGTCTGCTGGAAAAGAGCCATCCGATGGCGGAGCAATGGAGGTGGAAGACAGGATTTTGTATTAAAGGTCCTTAACCAACCTGAGCGCGTCGTAGATGGCTGCGTGGGTGTTGCGGGACTCGACGGCATCGCCGATCCGGAACAGCTGGAAGTGGCCATCCGGGTTGCGAATCGCGCCCTGGGGGGCGCCCACAATCAGGTCATCGTAGTTCACCTCTCCGCCGTTGCTGGAGTGCGGTTTGAGTTCGAAATAGATGTCGGCCATTGGCGTGATGCCGTAGTTGACCACCACCTGATCGATGCGCCGTTCGTGCTCAAGGTCCATGTAGTCGCTGGTGATCTTGGCCAGTAGCTCGCCACCATCGCGTGCCACGGACTTCAGCCGGTAGGTAGGGGTGAAGGTGACGTTGGGGCGCTGCAGGGCACGCATGTAGGGTACCAGGTTCATGGCCATGATCTCCGCCGAAAAGGTGCGATCCGGGGTCATTATCTCGAGCTCGGCGCCGCTGGCGGCGATGATTTCCGCTGCCTGCATGGCGGCATGGTCGCCGGCATCGTCGAATAGCAGCACCCGCTTGCCTGCTGCCACGTGGCCGGAGAGGATGTCCCAGCTGTTGACCACCAGCTCGCAGCCCACCGCAGGCTGGTCTTCCATGGGGTAGCCGCCGGTGGCCACGATCACCACATCGGGCTTTTCGGCGAGTACCTCCTCCGCTTCGGCCCAGACGTTGTAGCGGATCTCGACCCCCAGCGCTTCGCACTGTGCCAAGCGCCAGTCGATGATGCCCAGCATCTCGCGACGTCGCTCACTCTGGGCGGTGAGTCGCACCTGCCCGCCGGCATCGCTGGCGGCCTCCATCACTACCACCTGATGGCCCCGCTCGCCGGCGACTCGGGCGGCTTCCAGCCCTGCCGGGCCTGCACCGATGATCACCACCCGCCGTCGCTGTACCGCTTTGGGAATATTGTGGGGCATGCTGGTTTCGCGCCCAGTGGCGGCGTTGTGAATGCAGTAGGCGGCGCCGCCCTGATAGATGCGATCGAGGCAGTAGTTGGCACCGACGCAGGGGCGAATCTCCTCTTCGCGACCTTCGATAATCTTGCGCACGATATGCGGGTCGGCCATATGCGCGCGGGTCATGCCAATCATGTCGACCTTGCCCGAGGCGATGGCATGGCGGGCGGTGGCCACGTCCTGAATCTTGGCGCCATGGAAAGTGGGGAAGTCGACCTGGCGGCGTATTTCGCCGGCGAAATCCAGGTGCGGGGCGCTGGGCATGCCCTGGATGGGGATCACATCGGTGAGGCCCGCGTCGGTGTCGATATGCCCACGCACCACGTTGAGGAAGTCGACCAAGCCGCTGTCCTTGAGACGGTGAGAGATCGTCATGCCTTCTTCGGCAGTCAGCCCACCCGGCAGCATCTCGTCGCCGGTGTAGCGCACGCCGACGATGAATGCCTCACCAACCCGCTGGCGAATGGCGCGCAGCACATCGAAGGTGAAGCGCAGTCGGTTGTCGAGATCGCCACCGTAGGGCGCCTCGAGGGTGTTGGTCAGCGGCGACCAGAACTGATCCATCAGATGGCCGTAGGCCTGCAGCTCGATGCCATCCAGGCCAGCTGCTTGCATGCGCTCGGCGGCGTCGGCGTAGTCGCGGATCAGGCGTTCAATATCCCAATCCTCGACCTGCTTGGGAAAGGCGCGGTGGGAGGCCTCGCGACGATGAGATGGCGATACTGCTGGCAGCCAGTCGCCCTTGTCCCAACGGGTGCGCCGGCCCAGGTGGGTCAGTTGGATCATCACCGCGGTGCCGTGCTCATGGCAGGCGTCGGTGAGCTCTTTCATCCACGGCACCACTTCATCCTTGTAGGCCATGATGTTGTTGAATACGGGTGGGCTATCCTTGGACACCGCCGCCGATCCGGCGGTCATGGTTAGGCCTAGACCAGCCCTGGCGCGTTCGACGTGGTAAGCCCGATAGAGCGCCTTGGGCATCCCATCTTCAGGGTAAGCAGGCTCGTGGGATGTCATCATCAGCCTGTTTTTCAGGATCAAATGTTTAAGCTGAAAGGGCTGCAGCAGCGGATCATTAAGCATGGACAGGACGCCATTTTATTGTGTATTTGATAAATCTAGGCGTCTATGTTCACTGTTGTCAATATAATGTTCATCAATGTACATTTTTGATGCGAGCATATATTACCGCCATCACGGCGGTGCGATGGGTGGCGATCAACGATCAGGCTTGCTGTGGGCTAGTCGGTTCCGGCTGGAGAATATTCATGATGAGCATGGAAGCGTTGCAGCTCCCTTGAATCAGGCGGCTGGCCGGTGAATATCTCGACATAGGCCGGGATGCGCTGCATGCGCACTTCGAGTGTTTCCTGGGTGTTCATCGAGATATAGCCAATCTGGGTTAGGTAGATAGTGCGGCCACGCACGTTGGCCGCCAGCGGATCATAGCCGTATCGCTCGAACATCCGCGCCAGTGCTTCGATACGGGTGGCATCGGCAGCCTCGATTTCACTCACCACCGCTGCTGATTGTAGCGCCCAACTGCGCATGGCGAACTCTAGTTGGGAGTCGAACAATTGGGAGTTCAGCCAGCAGTCGAAGACATTGAGCATCGCCTCGATGATATTCTCGGCATAGGCTTCGGTCTGCTGCACCAATCCCAGGGTGTTTTTTTCACGCCAGCGTGCGATCAGTGCCTCCAACAGCGCTTCACGATCCTTGAAAAACCAGTAGAAGCTGGTGCGAGAAAGCTTTAGCCGCTTGGCCAGGGGAAGAATACGCACGCTATCGACGCCCGATTCGAGCAGCATCTCAAATGCCGCATCGAGCCAGACGTCTTGGGAGCCCTTGGTAGCGGGTGTATCGGTGGATGGCATCAGGCTCGTCCCTATGAATTTTATGGCAAAGTGTACACAGCTGTCTGTTATGTGTACACGTTGCCAGTTCCTATGGCTGAGCCCTCGGATGCTGCTTTTAAGTTGCAATACTCACCCTTGGGCTAAATGCAGCGTAGGTGCGTCGTAGCCTAAATTCTCAAGCATCCGCGCGGCGTACCAGTCGATAAAATCGATTACACCGAACTCATAGGTTTCAGAGTAAGGGCCGGGTTGGTAAGCCCTGGAGTTAATCCCGCGCTGATTCTCTTCGGCCAGTTGGCGATCCTGGTCGTTGGTCGCATCCCATACGCGGCGAAGCTGCTCAGGGTCGTAGTCAACGCCTTCCACGGCATCCTTGTGCACCAGCCACTTGGTGGTTACCACGGTTTGTTGCGGGCCAAGGGGAAGTACCCGGAACACCACCGCGTGGTCACCCATGAAGTGGTTCCATGAGTTGGGCAGATGCAGGATGCGTAGTGAGCCCATATCAGGGCTTGTTAAGCGACCCATCAGCTTATTGCAGCCGGGTTTACCGTCCATTGTCATGGAGACAATGCCGTCTAGCAGTGGCGTGCGGGTCAGGCGGTTACGCTGTCCAAGCCGCTTTAACTGGTAGGGAACCTGTTCCTTATCCCAATCGGCTTGTTTGCGCGCCACTAGCTCCTTATAAGCAGGTGTCGCACGGGGGTCGTCGGTGTCGTCAAACTCTTGCAATGAGTTAAGCAACTCCGGGTGCGCACCGTTGCAGTGATAGCACTCACGGTTGTTTTCGATCACCAGTTTCCAGTTGGCTTGTTCGATGATGCTGGACTCTACGGCGACCTTGACGTTATCCATCTGGTACGGCTCAAGATAGTGCTCAAGTGTTTCCAGAAAGTCATCAATCTCGGGCGGCTCGTCGCTCAGGTTGATAAACATAAAGCCACCGGCGGTGCGAACATTGATCGGTTTCAGCCCAAATTGATCGAGGTTGAAGTCGCTGCCCATATCGCTACCAGCAAATAGCAGCCGACCATCAAGCTCGTAGGTCCACTGGTGATAGGGACAAACAAGTTTTGCCACCTTGCCCTTATCCTTGGTGCAAAGGCGCGAGCCGCGGTGGCGGCAAACGTTATGAAACGCATGAATCGTGCCTTCACCACCGCGTACGATGACAATGGGATTATCACCAATATCCAGCGTGATGAAATTACCCTTGGTGGGGATTTCGCAGGTCATTCCCGCGAATAGCCACTCTTTCTCGAAAACCTCCTGCATATCGAGAGCGAACAGCCGGGCATCGTTATAAAACGGCTGGGGAAGCGAAAAGGTACGCGCCCTTGTTTGCAGCATCTGAGCCGTTACTTCACGAGCAGCGGTGAGCGGGTCATCCATCATATAAGAAACACTTTTTTGCATACCAGTATCCTCGTAAACCACCGCTTCCCTCTCAAGGGCCGCGCGTCAGCCGTTAGTCAAGATTGCTTGTCTTGTTGTTCTGGTGCGTAACCTGGCGTTTTATTCAAATGTGGCTTCAATCAGTGACAGATTGTGTTGCAGGCTAACCCCTGCCAATTATCTGCCCGCGACATAAGGTGACGTAGCGACGACTAAAAAAGAGCTTTCTAAACGATAAAGAGTGGCACGAGGTAAGTACGCGTCGCTGTCAGGTAAGTCGGTTAGCAGGCGCGTCCCCAAAATGCAGCTCAACGGTACTGGTCGTATAGCAAATACGACTCGGTGATGCATAGCGAGGAAGGCTGGTCAGGCAGAGGCGATAATGACAACTAATTTCTTCAATCCGGTCACGACCCAAACCTGGACCAATGGCCGCCATCAGGTACGTTGCGTTAAGGTGATCCAAGAAACCCAGGATGTACGTACCTTCTGTTTTATGGCCGAGCAGCCTGTGATGTTCTTCTTTAAGCCCGGTCAGTTTGTGACACTGGAGCTTGAGATTGATCATCAGCCGATCATGCGCTCCTATACGATTTCCAGTTCACCTTCTATCCCTTACAGCTTTTCCATCACCGTTAAACAAGTACCGGGGGGCAAGGTATCCAATTGGTTGCACGCCAATTTAAAGGTGGGTGACGAGCTAGTGGTGCACGGGCCGGTAGGCAATTTTAACTCCATCGATTATCCAGCCGACAAAGTGCTGCTGCTTTCTGGTGGCGTGGGCATTACGCCACTGATGTCTATGACGCGCTGGTTTTTTGATACCAATGCCGCTGTGGACGTTGAGTTTGTGCATAGCGCACGAGCTCCCCGCGATGTCATTTATCACCGTGAACTGGTGCATATGTTTTCGCGCATTCCTGAGTTCAAGCTGCATATCATTTGCGAGAGCAAGGAGGATATTGGTGAGGCCTGGGCCGGCTACCGCGGCTACCTTACCCAGCCGCTGTTCGAACTCATCGTTCCAGACTTTATGGAGAGGGAGATTTTTTGCTGCGGCCCCACCCCCTACATGAACGCCGTCAAAAATATTTTGCGTAGCAATAACTTCAATATGGAGCACTATCATGAGGAGTCCTTTGGCGCTACGCCGGTTGAGGTACGGGAAGATGTCCTTGAGCTGGCTGAACAGGCAGAGGTCGAAGCCGAAAATGTCGATACCAGCGACTTGTTTAGTATCGAATTTGCCTCTTCAGGAAAAAGTGTCCGCATCCAGCCAGGCGAAACAGTTCATGCGGCGGCTGCGAAGCTTGGTCTGCATATTCCCAAAGCCTGTGGTATGGGTATTTGCGGTACTTGCCGTGTAGAACTCAAATCGGGTGAGGTGGAGATGGAGCATAACGGCGGTATTACCGAGGAGGATGTTGAAGAAGGCTATATTCTGTCTTGCTGTAGTCGTCCCAAGGGGGATCTCATCGTTGATTTCTAGGCTTAAAAACTGCTTTTAATACAGCCAGTAAAACGCCCTTTATGGCTACTGCCGTAAAGGGCGTTTTGGTTTTATTGATAATAAATAAACATTCATTTTACGCACCTCTGACGGCTAATAATTATGAGTGCTCAATTGGCCTTGTCTGCTGAAACGGCGCTATTGCTGCTGCTTTTTCGGTACCTCCTATGAACCCGTCGGCTAAATGTTGCCGATGTCGCAAATGCATCGCGTGGTGACGTCGGCAAGCATCTTGGACCCAGAGCCCAACGATAGTATCGCGGTAACAACGCGTTGATCGTAACTTTGGTTGAAAGCGACCTTGGTTTATCAGCATTAAAGAGTATGTCGAGCACTTAATAACAAAGTGACGAATGAGGAGGCGGTAATGCTTCAGAATAATTTTTCCCCCAATGCCCGTTTGGCCAATTACGACAGTCTGCTTGCTGAAGCAATTGCTGAAGAAACAGTTCGCCAAGAAGCGCATATTGAGTTGATCGCCTCCGAAAACTACACCAGCAAACTTGTTATGGAAGCGCAAGGTACGCAGCTAACCAATAAGTATGCAGAAGGTTATCCAGGTCGCCGTTACTACGGTGGCTGTGAGTTCGTTGACAAGGTTGAAGCCTTGGCCATTGAGCGCGCCTGCAACCTGTTTAGTGCCAACTACGCCAATGTGCAGCCGCACTCCGGTGCCCAGGCCAATGCCGCTGTATTTATGGCGCTGGTCTCGCCGGGCGATACGGTGCTGGGTATGAGCCTTGCCCATGGTGGCCACTTAACTCACGGTGCTGCTCCCAATTTTTCGGGCAAACACTACAACGCTATACAGTATGGCCTTAAGCCTGAAACCGGCGAGATCGACTACGAAGAAGTTGAACGCTTGGCCCGTGAGCACCAGCCGAAGATGATCATCGCAGGCTTCTCCGCCTACTCGCGGGTGGTGGACTGGCGGCGTTTTCGTACCATCGCCGATGAGGTCGGTGCCTGGTTGATGGTTGATATGGCCCACGTCGCTGGCCTGGTGGCAGCGGGCCTCTATCCCAGCCCTCTTCCCTTCGCCCATGTGGTCACCACGACGACCCATAAAACGCTGCGCGGCCCACGGGGTGGTTTGATTCTCTCCGCCCATGGCGACGAGGCGCTCTACAAGAAGCTCAATGGGGCGGTCTTCCCGGGGCAGCAGGGCGGCCCATTGATGCATGTGATCGCCGCTAAGGCGGTGGCGTTTAAGGAGGCCATGAACCAGGAATTTGTGCGCTACCAGCAGCAGGTAATTGTGAACGCACAGTCGATGGCCAAGGTGTTTATGGAGCGCGGCTATGACGTGGTGTCTGGCGGTACCGACGACCACCTCTTTCTGGTTTCGCTGATCCGCCAGGGCATTACGGGTAAGGATGCGGATGCCGCCCTTGGCCGTGCGCATATCACCGTTAATAAGAATACGGTGCCCAATGATCCCCAAAGCCCCTTTGTGACTTCCGGCCTGCGTATTGGCACCCCGGCGGTCACCACGCGCGGCTTTGATGCCCAGGAGTGTAGCGATCTGGCTGGCTGGATTTGCGACATTTTAGACGTGCTGGCGGCAGGCAAAGACACGACTGCCATTGAAGCCGAGGTGCAAGCCAAAGTGACTGATGTGTGTGCCCAGCACCCTGTTTATGCTGAGTCAGCCGTCGAAGCCGTCGAGTCCATAGCTTAAGAGGAGCGCCCTATGCAACGCTATTCCGGCTTCGGCCTGGTCAAGCACGCGCTGAGCCACCACGAGAACTGGGAGCGCCAGTGGCGCAACCCCACGCCTAAAAAGCAGTACGACGTGATTATCGTCGGTGGTGGCGGTCACGGCTTGGCCACGGCCTACTACTTGGCGAAAGAGTTCGGCGTCAAGAACGTGGCGGTGATTGAGAAAGGCTGGCTGGGCGGGGGTAATACCGCCCGTAATACCACTATTGTGCGTTCAAACTACTTATGGGACGAAGCAGCAGCCCTTTACGAACACGCCATGAAGCTGTGGGAAGGGCTCTCCCAGGATCTTAACTACAACGTCATGTTCTCCCAACGAGGGGTGCTCAACCTAGGGCATACCCTGCAGGATATGCGCGATATCCAGCGCCGGGTGAATGCCAATCGTCTGAATGGCATTGACGGTGAGGTATTGGACGCCAAGGGTGTGCAGGAGTTGGTGCCGATTATGGACTGCTCCAAGAGCGCTCGTTACCCGGTGATGGGGGCGTCGTGGCAGCCGCGTGCGGGCGTAGCGCGCCACGACGCGGTGGCCTGGGGCTACGCCCGCGGTGCCGATGCCCACGGCGTGGATATTCTGCAGCAGACCGAAGTCACTGGCTTCAAGATCCGTGACGGACAGATCTATGGGGTACACACCAACCGTGGCGACATCGAAGCCAAAACCGTGGGCTGCGTGGCCGCCGGTAATTCCAGCGTGCTGGCCAAGATGGGTGGCTTTAATTTGCCGCTGGAGTCCCATCCGCTGCAGGCCCTGGTTTCCGAGCCGATCAAACCAATTCTCGATACCGTGGTGATGTCCAACCACGTGCATGGCTATGTCAGCCAGTCCGATAAGGGCGATCTGGTGATTGGCGCGGGCATTGATGGTTATAACGGCTATGGACAGCGCGGCAGCTACCCCACCGTTGAGCACACTCTCCAGGCGATCGTCGAGATGTTCCCGATCTTCTCTCGGGTGCGTATGAATCGTCAGTGGGGCGGTATCGTCGATACCTGCCCGGATGCCTGTCCAATCATCTCCAAAACACCGGTGAAGGGTCTGTACTTCAACTGTGGCTGGGGCACCGGTGGCTTTAAAGCCACCCCAGGCTCGGGGCATGTGTTCGCTGCCAGTCTGGCCAAGGGCGAGATGCACCCCATTGCCGAACCGTTCTCCATGTTCCGCTTCCATAGCGGTGCGCTGATTGATGAGCACGGCGCCGCCGGCGTGGCCCACTAGGGTTTGTACGAGGAGTCTCCAAATGTTCTATATCTACTGCCCTTACTGCGGTGAGCACCGTGAGGAAGAGGAGTTTCACCCCAAGGGCCAGGCGCATATCGAGCGGCCTAAAAATCCTGAGGAGTGTAGTGACGAGGAGTGGGGTGACTATCTGTTTTTCCGCGATAATCCTCGGGGTGTGCATCATGAGATGTGGGTGCATGCGGTTGGGTGCCGCAAGTTTTTCAACATAACGCGTCACACGGTTAGCTACGAAATTCTCGAGACCTACAAGATGGGTGAGCAGCCGTCGATTACTGCTGCTAACCAAACGCAGTCCCGCGAAGCTGCCGCTGTTAGCCACCAAGAAGGAGTGCGGGCATGAGTCAGTCCAAACAGCAAGTGTTCCGGCTTGCCACAGGCGGCCGTATCGACCGCACCCGCACGCTGAGTTTTACCTTCAATGGCCAGCCCTATCAAGGCCACCCAGGAGACACTCTGGCTTCGGCACTACTGGCTAACGGCGTGGATATCGTTAATCGTAGTTTCAAATATTCGCGCCCTAGAGGCATCGTGGCTGCTGGCGCCGAAGAGCCCAATGCTATCGTTCAGTTGGGCAGCAGCGAAGCGGCCCAGGTGCCTAACGTGCGCGCCACTCAGCAGGCGCTGTTTAACGACCTGACCGCACGAAGCACCAATGGTTGGCCCAATGTACAGCGCGACCTGATGGGGTTGGTGGGCAAGCTGGGTGGGCAGTTTATGCCGCCGGGCTTCTACTACAAGACGTTTATGGCACCGGCGTCGATGTGGCTAACCTACGAGAAGTACATTCGTAAGGCGGCGGGTCTGGGCCGCAGCCCTATGGAAGACGATCCGGATAGCTACGATCATTTCAATCAGCACTGTGATGTGCTGGTCGTTGGCGCTGGCGCAGCAGGCTTGTCGGCAGCATTGGCGGCTGCCCGCAGCGGTGCACGGGTGATGGTTGCCGATGAGCAAGAAGAGATGGGTGGCTCACTGTTGGAGAGCCGCGAAACTCTGAATGGCAAACCCGCCGACCAGTGGGCTGCTCAGGTGCTGGAAGAGTTAGCCGGATGTGAGAACGTCTCTTTATTGCCCCGTACTACCGTTAATGGATACCACGACCACAATTTTGTAACGCTGCACGAGCGGCGCACCGAGCACCTGGGCGAAACGGCCCCCGTCGTCAATGGCCACCGCCCGGTGCGCTCCCGAATGCATCGGGTACGCGTCGGCCAGGTGATCCTGGCCACCGGCGCCCACGAGCGGCCGCTGGTTTATGCGGGTAACGACGTGCCGGGTAATCTGTTGGCGGGCGCTGTGTCTACCTACATTCGTCGCTACGGCGTGGTGCCGGGGCGCCAACTGGTGCTCTCCACCAGCAACGACTACGGCTACCGCGCCGCCTTAGACTGGAAGGAGGCTGGCTGCGAGGTAGTGGCGATCGTCGATGCTCGTGAGGCACCAAAGGGTGACTGGATCGATGCTGCCCGAGCCCAGGGGATCAAGATCATCACCGGCAGTGCCGTGATAGAGGCGAAGGGCAGTAATCGGGTCACCGGGGCACGGGTTGCCAAGATCGATATTGACGCTTTCAAAGTGAGCGGCCCGGTTCAGGAACTGGCTTGTGACACCATCGCCAGTTCGGGTGGCTATAGCCCGGTGATTCACCTGGCTTCCCACACCGGTGCGCGGCCTACCTGGCGTGACGATATTATTGGCTTTGTGCCGGGGCTGGTGAAGGGCGTTCAGGCGTGCGGTGGAGTCAATGGCACCTATGCCTTGGGTGATGTCATCGCCGAGGGGGTCGAGGCAGGCATCAAAGCGGTTGCCACCATGGGGTATACCGCCCAGACCGTTAATATACCGAGCGCCGAACGGCTTCAGCAGGGGCCAGCGGTAGCACTGTTTCAAGTGCCCCATGAGAAGCCCACCCTGCGCGGGCCTAAACAGTTTGTTGACCTACAGAACGACGTTACCGCCGCAGGTATTGAACTGGCGACCCGGGAAGGCTTTGAGTCCATCGAACACATCAAGCGCTATACCGCCATGGGGTTCGGTACGGATCAAGGTAAGTTGGGCAATATCAACGGCATGGCGATTGCCGCCCGTTGCTTGAATCGCTCTATTCCCGAGGTGGGCACCACGGTGTTCCGTCCCAACTATACCCCGGTCACCTTCGGTGCCATTGTCGGTCGCCACTGTCGTGACTTGTTCGACCCCGAACGCTACACCGCGCTTCATCAGTGGCACGTCGAGCGCGGCGCCGAGTTCGAGGACGTCGGTCAGTGGAAGCGCCCCTGGTACTATCCGCAGAAGATGAGTGGCAAGACCGAGACGATGCACGAGGCGGTTGCTCGCGAGTGCCTGGCGGTGCGCGAGAAGGTCGGTATCCTCGATGCCTCGACGCTTGGCAAGATCGATATTCAAGGGCCGGATGCGCGGGAATTCCTGGCGCGGATTTACACCAATAAGTGGGAAAAGTTGGCGGTTGGTAAATGCCGTTACGGCCTGATGTGTAAAGACGATGGCATGGTCACCGACGACGGTGTGACCAGCTGCCTGGCTGAAAACCACTTTTTGATGACCACCACTACCGGTGGCGCAGCGGCTATCCTGGAATGGCTGGAGCTGTGGCATCAGACCGAGTGGCCGGAGCTGGATGTCTACTTCTCATCGGTGACCGACCACTGGGCCACCATGACCATCACTGGCCCGGAAGCGCGCAAGCTGCTCGCCGAGATCAGTGATATCGATCTTGACCGCGATAGCTTCAAGTTCATGGACTGGCGCTCCGGGAAAGTGGCGGGGGTGCCTGCACGGGTCTTTCGCATCTCCTTTACCGGCGAGCTGACCTTTGAGATCAACGTGCAAGCCAACTACGCCATGCATGTGTGGCAGACCCTGTTTAAGCATGGCGAGAAGTATGGCTTGACGCCCTATGGCACCGAAACCATGCACGTTCTGCGGGCTGAAAAGGGCTTTATCATCGTGGGCCAGGAGACCGATGGCTCCGTCACCCCGGAAGACTTAGGGATGCAGTGGTGCGTAGGCTACGACAAACCTTTTTCATGGATTGGCAAGCGCGCCCTGACGCGCAGTGATACCAAACGCGAGAACCGCAAGCAGTTGGTGGGTCTCCGGCCCAAGGATCCGAAGGTGATCCTCGAAGAGGGCGCTCAGATCGTGCTTGATCCCAAGCATGCGATTCCTATGCCCATGGTGGGGCATGTTACCTCCAGCTACTACAGCCCTATTCTGGATGCAGGGTTTGCGCTAGCGGTGGTTAAGGGGGGCCATCAGAAGTTGGGCGAAACGGTTTACCTGCCCATGGCAGACGGCCAGACCCATGAAGCTGAAATCGTCAGCACTGTTTTCTACGACCCCAAGGGAGAGCGCCAGCATGTCTAACGCGGCTACTTTCGACACCCGTACTGATACCGCGATCCCGGTAGAGTCCCCATTAGCTTATAGCTATCGTCACAGTGGCGCGCCTCGGGGCAGTGGTTACCGGCTTAAGCTACGCGAGCGGGCCATGCTTGGGCACCTGATCCTGCGTGGTGGTGCCATCGTGCTTGATGAGGCGGTGCGCGAGGTGCTGGGGATCAGCCTGCCTGGCAAACCCCAAGCGCTGGTGCACGATGCCAGCGGCGAGCGCTCCATTCAGTGGCTCTCCCCGGACGAGTGGCTGGTGATCGTGCCCGGTGGGGAAGAGTTTCCGCTGGAGACGAAGCTGCGTGAGTATTTGGGGGACGCCCATTACGCCATCAGCGACGTTAGCGGTGGGCAGACGCTATTGGAGGTTTCCGGTGAGGCGGCCCTAGAGCTGTTGATGAAAACGGTGATCTACGATGTTCACCCCAGCAACTTCCCGGTGGGGAAGGGCGTCACGACGGTCTTCGCCAAGGCGACCACTATCCTTCGTCGCCCTAGTGAAGAGCGCTGGGAGCTAGTGGTGCGGCGCAGTTTTGCCGACTACTGCTACCGCTGGTTACTGGATGCCGGGTCAGAGTACGGCGTTAACGTAGAACAATAAGTTGGCAGGCCGGAACACTGTTTCGGCTGCTACGATCTTCCGAGACGATCTGCCGCTAAGTAGAGATGCACTATGAGCCGAATGAGTGATACCTGGATCCTTGCCGCCCAATGCCCTAGCCGTTTGGGAACGGTGGACGTCGTCACACGCTTTTTAAAAGAGCAGCAGTGCTATATCACTGAACTCAACTCTTTCGATGATCGGCTGGGCGGGCGCTTTTTTATTCGCGCTGAGTTTCGCCCAGAGCAAGATGAGTTCCATGAAGAGCGCTTTGAGGCCGGTTTTGCAGCACGAGCCAACGAATTCGATATGCAGTTCGAGTTGACGGCACCTGGGAAACGCACCGGCACCGTGATCATGGTCTCCAAGGCCGACCACTGCTTGAATGATCTGCTCTACCGTTATCGAACAGGGCAGCTTCCGCTGGATATCAAAGCGGTGATTTCCAATCATCCTGATCTGGAGCCGTTGGCAGCATGGCACGATTTGCCCTACCACTACCTGCCGATCACGCCCGAGACGAAACTGCAGCAGGAGGAGCAGATACGCGAAATCATCGCGGATACCGACGCTGAACTGGTGGTGCTGGCAAGGTATATGCAGGTGCTTTCACCCTCCATGTGTGAGCTGTTAGCAGGCCGGGCCATCAATATCCACCACTCGCTGCTGCCCGGTTTTAAAGGCGCCAAGCCCTATCATCAGGCGTATGAGAAAGGGGTTAAGTTGGTCGGCGCGACGGCGCACTATATTAATAACGACCTTGATGAAGGGCCGATTATTGCCCAGGGAGTGGAGCCTGTGGATCATACCCACTACCCAGAGGATCTGGTTGCCAAGGGGCGTGATATCGAGTGCTTAACGTTGGCTAGAGCGATTAGCTATCACTTGGAACGCCGCGTGTTTTTCTATTCAGGGCGCACGGTGGTGTTTGGTAACTAACGCATTTTTAATAGTGCGGTTATTAAATAATGGTTATAGCGCGCTTATATAATTGGGCTGCCATGGCTGCAATCAGGCTTTTGCCAGTGCGCCAAGTGGTCCTTTATTAAGCGTGATAAACCGTACTTAAAATGACTGTCTAATAAATATAAAAAATATCATCAATAGAAGATGACTTAATTTTATTTATTCTTGTATCAGACACTTAATAGATTATAAAAACGTTCAGGCACCGCCTGATTGTCCCCTGTTTAAACGTCAAGAGGTGCTCCAATGCCTATCAGTGTTTTCGACCTTTTTAAGATTGGAGTAGGCCCCTCCAGCTCCCATACCGTTGGGCCCATGCAGGCGGCTTTTAAGTATGTTACCACCCTACGTGAAAACGGGCAGCTCAATGAAGTGGGGCATCTTGAAGTCCATCTATATGGTTCGCTATCGGCTACCGGTATCGGCCATGCCACCGATAACGCGATTATTATGGGATTGATGGGTGAACGCCCTAGCACAATAGATCCCTCGATTATTGAGCCCGCCATTCAGGCGCTTAAAGAGAGTCAGTCATTAGCGCTTGGCCGACAAAAAGAGGTGAAGTTTGTTTGGGAGAGTGACCTCTATTTTCATGAAGAGAGCTTGCCCCACCACCCTAATGCCATGAGGCTCGCTGCTTTCACGCACCAGGGCGACTTGGTGTATGAAAATACCTACTACTCGGTGGGCGGCGGTTTTGTCGTTGAACAAGCCCAGGTGGATATGCCGCTAGACGATTTGGGTGGCGTTACCCTGCCTTACAACTTCGATACCGCTGACCAGCTCTTGGCGCTGTGTAAAAAAGAGCAGCTAAGCGTTAGCCGACTGATGCTGGAGAATGAGAAAGTCTGGCGCACAGAGGAGGAGATCAGAGACGAGCTGTGGCGTATCTGGCAAGTGATGTGTGAATGCATCGACAATGGATTAACCCATGAAGGGATATTGCCGGGCGGGTTGAAAGTTAAACGCCGGGCCAAGCTGCTTCACCAGCGTCTTCAAGCGGCCGAGCAGAACGACTGCCTGATAGCCTCGACGTTCTCCGCGATGGAGTGGGTGAATATTTTTGCCCTCGCCGTTAACGAAGAGAATGCTGCAGGCGGGCGCATGGTAACGGCACCCACCAACGGCGCCGCGGGCATTATTCCGGCGGTATTACACTACTACATGAAGTTTCAGCCCAATGCCTGTGAGAAAAACGTGGTGGATTTTTTGCTGGCGGCAGGCGCCATTGGCATCCTCTGCAAGAAAAATGCCTCGATCTCTGGAGCCGAAGTGGGCTGCCAAGGGGAGGTCGGCTCAGCCTGTGCCATGGCGGCAGCTGGCTTGGCTGATGTAATGGGTGGAACGCCCGAACAAGTTGAGCATGCGGCAGAAATCGGGCTGGAGCACAATTTAGGATTAACCTGCGACCCTGTTGGTGGGTTGGTTCAAGTCCCCTGTATTGAGCGCAATGCCATTGCAACGGTAAAGGCCATCAATGCCGCTCAAATGGCACTGCGTGGCGATGGCACTCACTTTATATCGCTGGATAAAGTGATTCGCACCATGCGCGATACAGGTCGAGATATGTTGGATAAGTACAAAGAGACATCCAAAGGTGGATTAGCTGTTAATGCCATTGAGTGTTAGGTGGTTTATTAATGAAGCATCAAGAAAGCGCGACAGCCGTCCATTAGCTAGCTTTGTTAACACTGATGCTAATGTCACGCGAGTTTTAAGGCTCTCCTTCAATCACCACCTGATCTCGGCCATGGTGCTTACCTAAGTAGAGGGATTTATCGGCGCGGAGAAGCATGAATTCTTCCGTTAGATCGTCCGTCGATAAAGTTTTTGTCAATTTTAAGTACATCGAAAGGTAGGCGCTTTAGGTAATTCAGTGAAGAGTAGCCAGTTCCAAAATCATCCATGCCTACCGAAGATTTAAACCATTGACGGTTTTTATCAGCCAAAGAAATTAGCGCTATAGGGCAATTGAAAACTTGGGATATCAGGCGGGTATATCGGTCGAGATATTCTTCTGGAGGGGTGTCTAGGATGTTAAGTGAACGTAATTCGGCAAGCCGAGTGTCTTCGCCTAAAAGACGCATATAGCGGGCGTGGGTGTCATCCGTTGGCACCCTCACTCCTGACTATCAACTCGATTATGGTTTGATTTAATCATTCTTACTGGTATTTTTCAAATATATCTAAGGGTTTATAGGTATATCTGGTATTTGCTGATTTTTATTTAAATAAAGCTGAATTGACTAGCGGTAAAGATTGCTTACAACGTAAAATAAAATACTAATTTGTAAGCTGAAGTAACATGGAACGTTCTAATGGGCAGGGCGCGCCGCGAGATAGGTAGGCATAGGTGGAGGTGCGCTAATGAATCCACAAGGCAATTCTGAGTCATCTATTAGAGTCGTAATCATTAATGATAGCGGCTTTATTCGTGAAGGACTTTGTCGGGTCATTGAGCGTTTTAGCGATATTGAGGTGGTGGCAAGCCTTTACAGTTCCTGTAAGTTAGCCGAGCTGACACAACACTTATCTGTTGATGTGGTGTTGATTGATGCGCAGTCTCCCAGCCAGGCAGGCTTTAAGGCAGCTCAGGAGTTACGCAGCAGTGGTGCCAATGCGCGCGTTGTTTTTCTTTCTGTGAACCCAAGTCTTGCCGAGGTAAGACGCGCTCTTCAGGTGGGGGCTAGCGGCTTTCTATTACGCGAGGCGGGCGTCGTTGAACTAGAAATAGCGCTCCATGCTGCGGTGAAAGGAAAGGTGTTTTTATGCCCAACCATACTTCATCGACTGTCTGAAGTGTTGGCAATGGAGGAAATTTTTAAGGGCGGCAGCAGGCCTTTCTATGTCGTACAGGACCGACTTTCAATTGAGGAGATCATCGGTAAAGCCCAGCATGTTGGGATACTGCAATAAGAACTATAATCAGGGTTTTTGCTTATACTGATTTGTTAGTCAGTGCGTTACCGTGCGGGGTTGAGCAGGTGCAGCCAAATTTCAATTATTCGTTTCTTCCAGGCTTTTGCATCTAGGAATGGAGTAAAACCAAACAATAGTCCCATTCATAGTGATTGAACCCGCGCTAGCGAGAGGGTTTTACGTCAGGTTTTACCTTTCAAGGTCTGTGCCCTATTTCCATGAAACGTTCAGAAGATACCATCCGGATTTTACTGGCCGATGAACATCGCTTAGTACGCTCCGCGATCAGTGCCCTTATCGAAACCTTCGACAGTATGTCGGTGGTTGCTGAAGTGGAAACTGAGCAACAGCTTATGAAAGATGCTGCACGCTTAGACGTTGATGTGGCAATTATTGACGCAGCGGTTATCTCTTTAAAAGGGCTGGAGTCGTTAGGTCAGCTTACCGATATTTGTCCTGATATTCGCGTCATTGTTCTTTCTACATACTCTAGCGATAGTTTTATTCGCCGCCTTTTTGAAGAGGGAGCCTGCGGGCTTCTGCATAAGAATGCGGACGTTAACGAACTGGAAATGGCCATTCGTAAGGCAGCGCTGGGGGAACGTTTCGTTCTCACGGCTATGGAGCCTGAGCAGTTTGTTGATGCTACTTCTATAGTTGGAGCTGCAATCATCCATGAAAACCCCTTAACTCTTCGCCAGAGTGAAGTATTAACACTGGTGGCAAAAGGCTTTCGCAGTAAAGCCATCGCTGACCAGCTTAATGTTAGTATCAAGACGATCGAGACCCACCGCGCTGATATCATGCGCCGCCTTGGTGTTAGGCATACCGCAGGCTTAGTGCATGAAGCCATTCGGCTAGGTTTGTTGGTTACGCCCCAGCGTACTGACGAATCTGAGTAAGGCAATATATTCTTTGAAAGCATCAGGTTTCATATCCTCTTAAGATTTCAAATCCTCTTAAATAGATTTGCGTACTGCTGAAACTCCATGACAGTCGGCTCTAGAGATAGAATCTAGCTAGATATTGTTATGTTATAATGTAACAATAAAGCTATTGTTGATTGTGGAGACAATATGACAGCGCCAATTCGCCTCTATAACACGCTGACGCGCGCTAAAGAGCCGCTTCGCACCGAACGCCCCGACCGGGTGACCCTGTATGTCTGCGGGCCTACGGTTTACAACTTTGCGCATATTGGCAATGCCCGCCCAGCGGTGGTTTTTGATGTCCTTGCCCGCCTGCTGCGCCACGACTACCCAGAGGTGGTCTACGCACGCAACTTTACCGATGTGGATGACAAGATTAATGCCGCCGCATTAGAAGCTGGCGTACCGATTGGTGCGATCACCGAACGCTATATTGAGGCCTACCACCAGGATATGCAGGCGCTGGAAATACTGCCACCGGATATAGAGCCTCGGGTGACCGCGCATATCCCCGATATTGTCGCTCTTATTGAAACGTTAATCACCCGCGGCCATGCCTATGAGGCCCAGGGCCATGTGTTATTTGATGTGGCCTCTTACCCTGAGTATGGGGCGCTATCGGGCCGCCGTCCTGAAGACATGCTGGCCGGCGCCCGGGTTGAAGTCGCCCCCTACAAGCGTAACCCCCTCGACTTCGTGCTGTGGAAACCCTCAACGCCAGCAATGCCCGGCTGGCAGAGCCCCTGGGGGCGTGGGCGCCCCGGCTGGCACGTGGAGTGCACAGCGATGATCGGCCAACACCTGGGGCATACCATCGATATTCACGGCGGTGGCCAGGATCTGATTTTCCCCCACCACGAGAACGAAGTTGCCCAGGGCACCTGTGCCCACGACGCCCTGTACTGCCATACCTGGGTGCACAACAGCTTCATCACCGTCGAGGGGCAGAAAATGTCCAAGTCCCTCGGCAACGTGCTGCTAGTGCGCGATCTGCTCAGCCAGGCACCCGGCGAAGCGATCCGCTTTGCGCTGCTGGCGACCCACTACCGCCACCCGCTGGACTGGAACCCCCGGCGATTGGCCCAGGCGCGACAAACCCTGGCGCGCTGGTACCGCCGCCTAGCCGCTGTCACTGGGGATGAGCTGGCTGAAGGGGAGCAGATTGCACGGGAGCAGGGCGAAAAAAACAGCGTAGCGCCGGATGCCGAGGTGCTGGAAGCGCTGCGGGATGACCTCAATGTGCCCCGTGTTATTAGCCGTCTGCACGAGCTATCAAGCGCCATTGGCGATGCCGCCAATGAAGAGGATGCCCGGTTAGCCGCCCAACGGCTGCGTGCCTCCGCCGCTTTGGTCGGCTTATTACAGCAACCGGCAGCAAGCGCCTTAAACGCCCTGCGGGAGTTGCCGGATCAAGCCTCGCCACCACGGCTGCCCGCCAGCAGGGTGGAAGTGCTGGTAGCAGAACGCCATCAAGCCCGCCAGCAGCGCGATTTCGCCCAGGCCGATGCCCTGCGCCAGACCCTGGAAGCGGCCGGCGTGGTGCTCCACGACACCCCACAGGGCACCCAGTGGCAGTTCGCCGATGAGCCAGTGAGTGGCTAACCACGTTATACCAGCGCCTTGCTTGTTCCCACCCTTGTGCTTGCAAAGAGTTTCACGCCATGACCATGCCCACCCTAGAACAGGCAGTAACCATCACCCTGCCGGATGGCGCCAAGCGCCACTTTGACCACCCGGTAAGCGTCGCCGAGGTAGCGCACGCTATTGGCTCAGGGCTTGCGAAACAGACCCTGGCCGGTAGGCTCAATAGTCGCCTGGTCGATGCCTGCGAGGTGATTGATCAGGATGCTTGGAACGTTTAACCACCGGTTAGCGGCGATGATCGACGATCGTTTTTTATGCTATGTTATAACGTTTATTTCAGCAGTGTAGCAGTGGTATGCGAGCGTGCTGTATGGGCATTTAAGAGACAAGTATGAGCCTTCAAGAGACAAGTATGAGTATGCAAGAACAGAGCGAATCAGCTGAGAAAGCCTGGGAAGCCAAGATATTGGCCATGCCCGCCAGTGTCTATATGAATGACGAGCAGCTAAGGTTTTTCCGCCAGAGACTGCTGGCCGAGCGTGCCGAGATTGAAACGCACTTAAAGGAGATGAAAGACGTCATCGCCTCTCGTGAGCGTGACAGCGATGAATCGGACCAGGCCTCTTTTGAGGAGGAGCTTCGCCTGGCCTTACGCCAAGCGGATCGTGAGAGCCGCTTGCTCAAAAATATTGAGGCAGCCTTAAAACGCATTGAAAGCGGCGAATACGGCTATTGCGAAGAGACCGGCGAACCCATTGGCCTGGCACGGCTAATGTTTAGACCCACCGCGAAGCTATGCATTGAGGCGAAAGAGCGTCAGGAGCAACAGGAACACCATTATCGCAAAGCACGCTGGGAGTAAGGTGTTATGCAGCAGCAGGCGTTAGTACCGGTCAATCTGCTGACTGGCTTCCTGGGCAGCGGCAAAACCACGCTTCTGAACCGTTGGGTTCACCAAACCTCCATGCACAACACCCTGGTGGTGATCAATGAGTTTGGTGCCATCGGCTTGGACCACCAACTGATTACTCACAGCGATGAGCAGGCAGTGATCGAAATGAGCAGCGGCTGCTTATGCTGCACGCTGCGTGGCGATCTTAGCCGTACCCTGCAACAAGCCATGGAAGACTTGGAAGCGCAAGGGAAAGCGCTGCCCTCCCGGGTGGTGATTGAGACCACAGGGCTGGCCGCACCCACCTCGCTGCTGCACCTGCTGATGACCGATCACTGGCTGGCGCATCGCTTTAAGCTGGACAGCGTGGTGTGCTGCGTCGATGCGGCGAATGGCTTGGCGACCCTGGATGCCCATCAGGAGTCACAACATCAGGTTGCCGTTGCCGACAAGCTATTAATCACCAAAACTGACCTGGCGAGCGAAGTGGATGTTTCCCGTCTGGCCAACCAACTGGCCAAGCTGAACCCGGCGGCAGAGCAATGGCAGGTGATTAACGGCGAACTCTCGGCGGATCTGCTGGTGGGGGCGGGGTTGCATGGTGGCGACACCAAGGGTTTCCAGGTGGAGCGGTGGCTCAAAGCTGATAGCTACGCCTTGCACAAGGCCGATAGTCAGCCGTCTGCTTTTGCCGCTCCGCTGAAAAAGTCGCCATTGAGCCCTCATCAGCCCGATGCGCTTTCTCATCACGGTGCTAACATTAATGCCTTCTGTTTTAGTGTGAACGAGCTTATTGAGCCTGATGCCCTGGAGGGCTGGCTGGACATTTTGATGTCGTTAATGGGCGACAAAATGCTGCGCATTAAAGCTATTGTGCATCTCACTGATCGAGATACGCCGCTAGCGCTACATGGCGTGCAGCACATTTTCCATCCGCCCGCGCCATTGCCGGCCAACAGTGTGAGCGATCGGGTATCACGCTTTGTGTTTATTACCCAAAACGTAGCGCCCGACACCGTGGCTGAGCTGTACAACTTTTTCCACTCCTCCCAAGAGGTAACCCAATGACCGTTTTGACCCTACCCGATGTCGCAAGCCAAACAACCCGCTTAACAAGCACATTGACGTGGGTGGGAATGGAGGGCATCGCGCTGCCTATTCGGCTAGGGACGAGCGGTGTAAACGCCAAAGTGGCGGCAGGGGTAAGCCTTGAGGATCCAGAGGCGCGGGGTATTCATATGTCGCGTCTCTACCTGGCGCTGCAGCCGTTAGAGCAAGCGCCGCTGACGCTCCCAGCGGTTAAAGAGGTGTTGAAAACCTTTATCGCCAGTCAAGAGGGCCTTTCCCAGCATGCGTATTTGACCCTCGAAGGCGAGCTGCCGCTTAAGCGGGAAGCGTTGATTAGCCCTCTGGCTGGGTGGAAAAGCTACCCCTTTTCACTGCGCTGCCAATTAACCCCCATTGGTTTTCAGGCTGAGCTAGGGCTGACGGTAGGCTATTCATCGACCTGTCCTTGCTCGGCGGCGCTGGCGCGGCAGTTGATTCAACAGGCCTTTGAAGAGGATTTTTCGGAAATTCCGTTAACCAAATCGGCAGTGGCTGCGTGGTTGGGAAGCGAAGAGGGCATCCTGGCGACGCCCCATAGTCAGCGCAGCTTTGTAGAGTGCACGTTACGCTTGGCTGAGGACGATCACGCTGAGCTCCCCATTGAGCGTTCGATTGATCGTATCGAACAAACCCTCGGTACGGCGCTGCAAACCGCCGTAAAACGCATCGATGAGCAGGCCTTTGCCCTCGCCAACGGCCAGAACCTGATGTTCTGTGAAGATGCGGCAAGACGCCTCGATAAAACCCTGCGGAAAATGTCGTATGTATCAGGCTTCCAGCTTAAGGTTGTGCATGCAGAAAGCCTCCACGCCCACGACGCCGTGGCGCGCAGCGAGTGGAATTGGTAATGGTTGGGTAGGCCGCATTGGCCTACCCGTTTTAAGCTGACTATGCCTTTTTAGACGCCGCCAGGGTATACAAAAACTCTAGCCCTAACGTTGCGGCGGCGAGTGAGGTAATGTCACCGTGGTCATAGGCGGGGTTTACTTCCACCACATCCATGCCAACCAGTTCCATGCCCACCATGCCACGGATGACTTTCAGCATCAGGTCGGTGGTCATGCCGCCGCAGACCGGGGTGCCGGTGCCCGGCGCATAAGCGGGGTCGAGGCCATCGATATCCAGGCTCACGTAAGCCGGGTGATAGCCGACTTTGGCGCGAATGCGCTCCAGCACGGCAGCGGGGCCGTTATCATTTACCCAGTCCGCATCCAGCACCTCGTAAGGGTGGTTGTGACGGTCGTAGCTGGTACGAATACCAATTTGCAGCGAGTGCTCCGGCACTACCAGGCCCTCTTTAAGGGCGTGGTGAAAAATGGTGCCGTGGTCAAAGCGGGTGCCCTGCTCGTAGGTGTCGGTGTGGGCATCGAAATGGATCAGCGCCAACGGGCCGTGCTCACGGGCATGGGCGCGCAGCAGCGGCAGCGTAATATAGTGATCACCGCCCAGGGTGAGCATCTTTTTACCCGCTTTTAACCAGCGGTGAGCGTGAGTTTCCAGGTTATCGACCAAGCTCTCCGGTTCACCGTAGGCGTAGTCAACGTTGCCCGCATCGCACACCTTCAGGCGCTCCTCTAAAGCGAAGTCCCAGGGCCAGCGCTTACCTTCCCAGATCAAATTAGCGGTGCTTTGGCGAATAGCGTTTGGCCCCATACGGGTGCCCGCCCGGCCAGAACATGCAAGGTCAAAGGGAACACCACTCACTACCACGTCGGCGTCGGTTTCCTTAGGATCCGATGCTTTTGCTACGCCCATAAAGGTAGAAATCACATCGCCATAAAGGCTGGGCATGGTTTGAGTTAGTGGGTGGGTCACCGGTGTGTTTCTCCTTAAGTGCTGGATTTTCGCTGGTCGTCGCTTGCGGGCGAATGAGCGGCAGACAATAAGCAATTTCTGGTGATAAATTAAATGAATGTTTAGAATTTAATTATTCGTTATGTGAATGATGAGAAACCATGCGCTCACTACGCCATTTTGACCTCAATTTATTGCTGGTATTTGAAATGCTGATGCGCGAGCGTCACGTCACTCGCGCGGCAGAAAAGCTGCATTTGAGCCAGCCAGCGTTAAGTCATGCGCTTAAACGGCTACGGGAATCACTGGATGATCCGTTATTGGTTCGCACTGAAAACGGTATGCAGCCAACCCCGCGGGCGCTGGCTCTGCTGCCGGTGGTGCAGCAGTCCTTAGCGATGCTGCGTCAGGGGCTTGCCCCACCTCCTCGGTTCTCACCCGCCAACAGCACGCGGCGCTTTACCCTGGCCACTACGGACTATTTTGAAGAAGTCATGTACCCGCCCTTTCTTAGCCAGTTACTGGCCTATGCGCCGGGCATTAGCTTCTCCATTGAACTCATTACTCCTGATGTACTGAGCGAGGGGCTAGAGCAGCGCCAGGTGGATATGGTGGTCGGCCTGGATAGCCAAGACACCTTGCCTAGCGGCGTTATTCAAGTGCCTTGGATGGATGAGGAGCTGGTTTGTCTAGCGGCTAACCATAATGACCACGTAGGGAGTGCGTTGGATATTGAGCAGTTTTCCCGGGAGCTTCATGTAGAACTGGCCGACATCAGCGGCCTGCGCCCCAGCAATATTGATAGCTGCTTGGTACAGCACGGATTAAACCGCCGAGTGATCTCCAAAAACCTTAACTATATTGCCGCGGCAAGAGTGGTGGCGCTGACGGATGCGATCATGACCCTGCCACGACAGATGGCAGAGCGTTTTGTCACCATGCTGCCGGTGCGACTGGTGGAGCCACCGAAAGAGCTGCCGGTATTAAAAATGACCCTGATGCAGCACGGGCTATATGCCAATGAGCCAGCCAGCGTCTGGCTTTACAATGAGCTTGTCGCCTTTGCCGCAAAAAACTAGGGTTTATATGAACAGTCGCTAACCCAGTAGCGCCCTGTACTATCCAGCCAGTGCGTTTGCCAGCGGCCCTGGTCGCCCACTGCGCATAGCTGTTCACTGAGTGCGAGCTGATCCCATGGCAGCCGGTGCAGCGGCTGTGTGGTACCCGCCAGTAAACTTTGCCACTGGGTTATCAGCGCGGCGAGGGGCGTTTCGGGGGGCACGGGCATTGACGGCAGATGTTCATCAAAGGTTTGCCATAAGCGATCAGTGATGTTCGTCAGCGTGGCTGCAACGCCCTCTGCGTTGTCAGCGGTTTGCACCACATAGCCAAGGGAGCAGGGCGCTCCGTCACCCCGACGCACCGCGGCCACATAGCCCAGTTGATGTTCATACCTTGCTTGCTGAAAAAAAGCGGCGCTGTGGTACTGTTCGGCAAGGGCTAATAACCAGCGCTGAGCGGGCGTGCCCGGCAGGCGCAGCGTACGCATGATCGCGGTGCTGGCGTTGGCGGTCTCGCTGATAGTGCCGAGGGAAGGGCATTTGTCTCCTGAAGCGGCTATCGGCTGGCTGACCAATAACCTCAGCGCTTGACCAAAGGCCTCAGCCCCGTTCGAGTGGGAAACCCATAGCGCAGGGGTGTCGGGAAACGGCATCAAGCGCTGTAATAGCTGCTGGGCCAGCAACCCGTGAGCGGGTGTCTTGGCTGTTAAGCTGGCGGATTCTAATAGCGTGCCCATGGCTGCCACCGCATCAGCGCCCAAGGTCATCACCCAACTGCCTTGGGCCAACTGCCTCTGCTGGACGACAATGCCCTGGCGGGCAAGCCGTTTTTCGGCCAGCGGGGCAAGGGTCATCATTGCCTTGGGGATAAAACAGGCGGCCCAGGCGGTATCGGCAAGTGATGGAAAATCATCGCTGACGCCGTAGTGGCCGCACCAACGCTGGATGCTTGTGGCGTCGATCTGGCGTGCCTCTGTCACACAACCCTTGCTCTGTGTCGATACGTCGGGCACTAGAAAGCGGACGCTGCTGGAGGAGAAGGGGGGTGTCGACGATGTTCCGGAGAACCTTCGCGCCAGCGCCTGATGACGAGCGTGGGTAAACCAGGCTGGCGCCAGCTGTTCGGTGTTAGTTGGCGGCTGCCATAGTGACTCATCCTGGCTCGGCAGGGCGGCCAGCAGGCTGTTCAGGCGCTCGCTCAGTGCCACGGCCAGCGCTTCCCGCTGAGCGGCGTCAAGGTGCCCGCTGAGCTGGAGATGAAAGGTATCCGTGGCACCACTGGGAGCAGCGGTGGCGCAGTAGTCGTTTAGCGAAGGGGGAAGCTGCTCAATCAACAGACCCTGGTTAACGGCACTGGCTAATTGAGTCAGGGCTAAAAACTGGCTGCCCGAGAGGGTAGGTGGCAGCGGCCAAAGCAACGTCATACCACTCGCTACGTCAGAGGTGATTGCTGGCCCGTCGACGCTGTGTAAGCGCCCCCAACGAGGTGCAATCATCCGTGTTCCATCACCGTCAATAGGCGGTTTAAACAGCGCCGCCATGCGCTGAATAAGATCAATCATGGGGCCGATGCCCCAGGGGCTTATGAGCGCAATGCTGACGCGACCAGCGTGGTAATGGCGCTGGTGAAAGACCGCTAGTGCGTTATGCAGCCTGGCCAAATCTTGCGCCAGGGTTTGAGCATTGCCGTGTCGGCAGCCCGCGCCGATATGCTGCGGGTCGGCCAGCGCGGCGAAGGCCGCCAGCTCGCGCATAGTGGAACTTGATTGGCGTGCCTGCCATTCCGCGTCAATGGCAGCGACTTCGTTGTGTATCACCTGCTGGGGTATATTCGGCGTGGCAAGCTGGGCCGCCGCCATTAATCCCGCCTGTTCAAGCAACTCAAGGGGAGCCGTAAAGTGGATATCGGTAACGTGATCATCGGTTTGCGCGTTCAAACTGCCCTGGTGCTGGGCAAACCAGGTGAGCAGACTGCTGTTGGGGGAGGCTGCCAGCGGCGCAGTGGTCACTACGTGTTCCAGCAGGTGAGCTAACCCCGGCAAATTTGGGGGCTCATCTAAATAGCCCGCTGCAATGGCGATGCTAACGTGGGCACGGGTTAAATGGGTGGCGTGGGCCACGCTGCCGTGCATACCGTTGGCAAGCGTACAGTGAGTTTGGGGAAAGCCCTGTTTAATCATCGCCTTGGACACCTAAGCACCACAAAAGCGCTGTTGATAAAACGCCAGTTCGCGGGCCAGCATGGTTTGGCGGGCGTGAGGGTGGCGTATGCCGTGGCTTTCATTATCAAACAGTAGCGTTTGCGCCTCGCCCCCATGGTGCTCAATATGCCGCGCCATGGCATGGGTCTGCTCCGGCACCACGACGGCATCTTTGCCTCCCTGGATAAACAGTGCCTGTAGAGGGCGGGTGCAGCGAGTGACCTGATAGGCTGGGCTGCGCTGGGCGAGCTGGGTATCATCGCCAATCAGCCAGCCCAGGTAGCCGGATTCAAAGCGGTGGGTTTTTGACGCTAAGGTGAGTGCGTCGGTGACGCCGTAGAGACTGGTGGCGGCGGCAAACAGCCGAGAGGCCGCCAGGGCATTGAGTGCGGTAAACCCTCCGGCGCTTTGGCCGCGAATAAAGCAGCGCTGTTGGTCAATGTGGTAGCGCTGGCTGGCAGCATGCACCAGGGCAACCACGTCCTCGGTATCGCTGATGCCCCACTGGCCAGCCAAACACTCCCGGTAACTGCGACCGAAGTTGCCGCTACCACGGGGATTGATATCAAGCACGTGAAAGCCTTGCTGCTGCCAGTAGGCTACCAGCGGGTCGTAAACGGGGTAGGTGGCGGCGGTTGGCCCACCGTGGACGCGCACAATGAGTGGTGCGTCGTCATCGCTACGCGTTGGGTAGAAAAAACCGTGAACGGTCTCACTCGCGTGGCCCACTGGTGCTTCCAACCACTGAGCGGTGGCCGTCGTCAGTGCCAACGGCGGCTGCCCCGCGAGGCAGCGGCGTGAGCGGTTCTCGCCAAGGCGTATTAGCCGGGCGCCGGTGGAGGCGCTTTGTACGATGGCGTAGTCGCCATGCTCTGCCACGGCGATGCTCGCCACGCGACCGGGTTCGTCTAGGAGGGCTTCCTTCTGCCCGCCGGTGCAGCGGTAAAGCTGCGCCGCGCCCTGGTGCAGCTGGCAGTAGAGCTGCCTTCCGTCTTGCCAAGCGTGCTGGCGTTCGCCCAGTTGCCACGGCGTGGTGATATGGTCAACCGGTGTGCTGCTAAGACAGCGTGGGGTCGTCAAGTTCACCTGCCAGGGTTGCCACCAGCCTGGGTGATCGCTCATGCAGATAAGCGCGTTATGGGGGGCAAACTGGGGCTGGCTAACCGCCGCGCCAAAATCCCACTGCTGGCTATTTTCAAGCTGACCGAGTGACGTCAACGTGGCGACGTTGAGCTGGCTGCGTTGCCAGGGCATATGCGGCAGCGACCAACTGACCCAGGCCAGATAGCTACCGTCATCGCTTATCACGGGGGCGCCGTAAAAATCGGCACCTTCTTTGATGACCTGACGCCCCTGTGGCGAGATTGCTACCAAGCGCTGACCGTGAATATCCTCTTCGACGGCGATAACTCGCCCACGCTTAGGATCGGCACATAGCCCGCCGTAGGCGGTCTGCGAGTGCTGCTGCCAGCACTGATCAGTGCCGCCTTGCGGTTGGTACATGAGTGCCTGGTCGTGCTGGCGTACCCAGGCAACGCCGCCTAGAAGCGGTATATAGCTGCCGCCGCCGTACTCATTCACCCGGCTGCCAACTGCTTCTTCTACAAGGCAGTGAGGCGATGCGCTGCCATTGGCAAGCCACTGCCACAGCTGCATCACCCCTGCGTTGGGGCAGCGGGCCAGCCAGTAAACGGTTTGAGCGTCACACTGCAGCTCGGCGAGGGTGTCGGTGGGCGCCGCCGCCTCGGCAAGGGTTAGCTTCATTGCCGGTGGATCAACTCTGCTGTGGCCGCCTGTAAACGCTTTGACTGGCGGGCGTTGCGGGGGATGAGAGCATCCTGGTCGTGGGGATTTTGGGCATTTTCGGCCAGCAGGTTCTGGATCAGCCCATGATCCGGCGAATATTGGCACACCGGGTCAGTGGCGTTCATGTCACCCGTCAGCAAATAGGCCTGACAACGGCAGCCGCCGTAGTCCTTATCGCGGTTGTCACACTGCTGGCAGAGCGTTGGCATCCACTGGGTGCCGCGAAAGCGGTTGAAGGCATCGCTTTGGTACCAAATGTCTTTTAGCGGTGTTTCCTGGGCATTGGGAAATGCCATGGGTAGGTCCCGAGCGCTATGGCAAGGAAGCACGGCGCCGTCCGGCGCAACGGTCATAAATATGCTGCCCCAGCCGCCCATGCAGGCTTTGGGTGTCTGCTCAAAATAGTCCGGCACTACAAACAGTAGCGACATGTCACGCCCCCGTGCCGCCAGGGCTTCCCGCCAGCGGTTGGTTTCCGCCTCGGCGTGTACCAGTTGCTCACGTGTCGGCATCAGCGCCTGACGGTTCAAAAATGCCCAGCCGTAATACTGGCAGTTGGCCAATTCCACCGCATCGGCACCTAGCTCGTCGCAGAGCGCAATCAGGTCGCCAATCTGGTCAATATTGTGCCGGTGCAGCACGACATTCAGCACCATGGGGTAGCCTGCCGCCTTGACCGCTTTGGCCATGGCCAGCTTATTGGCATGCGCTTTAGTGGAGCCTGCCAGCACTTGAGCGAGTTCAGGATCGGCGGCCTGAAGGCTGATTTGAATATGATCAAGGCCTGCCTCTGCCAGGGCATCCACGCGCTGGGGGGTGAGCCCAACGCCAGAGGTGATCAGGTTGGTATAAAATCCCAGCTGTCGTGCTTCACTCACCAGCGCTTCTAAATCCTTGCGAATCAGCGGCTCGCCGCCGGAAAAGCCAAGCTGCACGGCCCCCATGGCGCGTGCTTGGCGCAGTACATCGAACCATGCCTCGGTATCCAGCTCGTTTTGGTGACGGGTAAACGCCAGCGGGTTCGAGCAGTAGGCGCACTGTAGCGGGCAGCGGTAGGTAAGCTCCGCCAACAACCATAAGGGCGGGGAGGTGGTGTGAACGTTTTGGTTAACTGCGGGGTGACTAACCATGCTGGGCTTCCTTAACGGCCAGCCAGCCGTTGGTACGAGCTTCATCAAGAAACTGCACAACATCGTCAGCTAAGGTGTCCGCATCAGGGTAGCGCTGCTGTAGCGTGGCGATAATGTCGCCAACGCTTTGTTGCCCATCTACCTGCTGAAGAATCTCTCCTGCGGTCGCGCTAAGTTTTACCATGCCTTCAGGGTATAGAATCACGTGGCACTCTTGAGCGGCTTCCCATTGTAGCCGCCAGCCGCGTCGCAATTGGTAAACGTCCTGGTGTGAAGAGGTAACTTGCTGCGACATAGTGAATCTCCCCTTAATAAGTAGAGCGCTCTAGCCCTCGATGGTAGACCGCCTCCTGGGTGACCGTGTGGTAGGGCGGGCGGCCAAGCTGATAGGCCAGGGTCATGGCGTCCAGCATGCTCCACAGCACATCGAGCTTGAACTGCAGGATCTCCAGCGCCCGCTGCTGAAGTGCCGCGGAGGTGCAAACGCTCAGGGCGATTTCCAATCCGTGGTCCACATCCCGGCGAGCCTCGCTTAGTCGCTTGCGGAAGTAGCGGTAACCCTGCTCGTCAATCCATGGGTAGTGTTTGGGCCAAGTATCCAGACGGTTTTGGTGGGCCTGGGGGGCAAACAGTTCCGTCAGCGAAGAGATCGCCGCCTCTTGCCAGGGCGCACTGGCCACAAAGTGGCGGTAGGCATCCACCGCAAAGCGCACGCCCGGCAGCACGTGCTGCTGGGAAAGCAGCGCCTCACGGGAAAGACCCACCGCTTCACCCAGGGCTAACCAGGCCTCTATGCCGCCTTCCTCCCCCTCATGGCCATCGTGATCAAGCAGTCTTTGCACCCAGCGCCTGCGGGTGGCCGCATCGGGGCAGTTGGCGAGTAGCGCGGCGTCTTTTTGGGGAATCATTAGCTGGTAATAAAAACGGTTTGCCACCCAGCCCTGCAGCTGTTCTTGGGTGAGTTCACCCTCGGCCATCGCCTGCTGGAAGGGGTGGTGGAGATGGTAATACTGCCCTTTGCTCAGCAGGGCTTCACGGAACGCCTCCTGGCTTAGCGGGGAGGCAGGCGTGCCGGGCGTTATCGAAGATGGCGTCATGATCGACCTCCAGATTGTCATTATCATGAGCGGTACGTCTAAAGCGTAAACTTCATACCGTCATAAGCGGTTTCAATACCAGCGGCCTTTAGCGTTTTGGCCTGTTCGCTGGAGCGATCCAAAATCGGGTTGGTGTTGTTGATGTGAATCAACATACGCCGTGTCGTGCTGGGGAGTTCATCAAGCAGTTCGAGCATTCCACCGCTGCCATTAAGCGCCAGGTGGCCCATCTGTTGACCGGTAGAGGTGCCAACGCCCAGCGCTTGCATCTCATCGTCTTCCCACAGGGTGCCGTCCACCATCACTACATCGGCCGAGTTTAAAAAGCGCATGGCCAGTGGGGTAGGGTTACCAAGCCCAGGGGCGTAGCAGAGCGACTTTCCGCTGCGACGATCGACGATATACAACCCTAAATTATCGCCACAGGAGGGCGAACCGCGCCGTGGTGAGTAGGGCGGCGCGTTGCTGTGCAGCGCAAAAGCGGTGAGTGCGATATCCGGCAGAAAGGGGATCGTAAACTCGTCGACATCGTGATCACCTTCCAAGCCTATTGGCTGCCAGCGTAACCCACCCCAGTGATCCAGCATGGGGAAAAGCGGAAAGCCGGTGGAGAGGTCTCGATGTACATTGGGAGTACACCATACATCCAGAGGGCAGCCTTCTCTTAGCGAGAGTAGCCCAGTGACGTGATCAATTTGAGCATCTACCAGCAGCACGCCGCTTATCCCACTGCCCCGTAGCTTACTTGGCCATAGTTCTGAATTGGCGTTTAGCTGGGCGCGAATATCGGGTGAAGCGTTACATAGCAACCACTGCTTGCCATCGACGCTTAACGCAATGGATGACTGTGTACATGGCGGATGATCTTTACTGCCTTGGCGAGCGTGGTAGCAATTCGGACAGTTGCAGTTCCATTGTGGAAATCCACCGCCTGCTGCCGCGCCGAGTACTAACACATGCATCGGCTGTCCTTAAAAGTATTTATCGGCATTGAAACCTCTACCCAAGCTCGGGTAGAGGCAGGTGGGGTAAGGGCACTGGCTTAGCGAGTTGAGATATACAGCGTGACTTCAAAGCCTAGGCGCACATCTTGATACGTCGGTTTTTTCCACATGGGGCAACTCTCCTTTGCTGGTAGATAGCTGGTAGATAAAAGGTTACGACCTTAGTCAATGTAGTTAAACAACCGAGTTGAATCAAAGGTTGAATAGTATCAGGCAGGCATGCCGTTAGATCCTAGACTGCTAAATGGCGATGTGTATTGCACATTTAAGGATAGCGCTGAGTATTTTCATTGGCGCTGGCGGCGGTCTGAATAAGGGGAACAGGTGTGAAAATAGGCGCTCCGAAGGAGAGTGCTCGGGGGGAAGCACGTGTCGCGCTAACCCCAGAGAGCGCAAAGCAGATTCAAAAGCTGGGCCACGAGTGCCTGGTTGAAACAGGCGCTGGCCTTGCCGCGGGCTTTAATGACGACACTTACCGTGAGGCGGGCGTTACCGTTGTCGAGAGTGCTGACGCGCTATGGCGCGACGCTGAGGTGGTGATTAAAGTCCGCGAGCCTTCGGAGGAAGAGGCCGAACGGTTGCGGGAAGGCCAAACGCTGATCGCCTTCTTCTGGCCCGCGCAAAATGAAGCGCTGCTGGAGACGTGCAAGGCCAAGGGCGCCAGCGTGATCGCCATGGATATGGTGCCACGCATCTCCCGCGCCCAGAAGATGGATGCACTCTCTTCCATGGCCAATATCGCTGGCTACCGGGCGGTGATCGAAGCAGGCAACAACTTTGGTCGTTTCTTTACCGGCCAGGTCACCGCGGCGGGTAAAGTACCACCTGCCAAGGTGCTGGTGATTGGCGCTGGCGTGGCGGGCCTGGCGGCGATCGGTACTGCCACCAGCCTAGGCGCCGTGGTGCGCGCCTTTGATGTGCGCCCCGAGGTCTCCGAGCAGATCGAGTCCATGGGTGCCGAGTTCCTGTTTCTCGATTTTGACGAGAGCCAGGATGGCGCTGAAAGCGGCGGCTATGCCTCGCCTTCAAGCCCTGAGTTTCGCGAGAAACAGCTTGAGTGCTTCCGCGAACAGGCCCCTGATGTGGATATCGTCATTACCACCGCGCTGATCCCTGGCCGTCCCGCGCCCAAACTGTGGCTGGACGATATGGTCGCGGCCATGAAGCCCGGCTCGGTGATTATCGATTTGGCCGCCGAGAAGGGCGGCAACTGCGATCTGACCAAGCCCGATGAGCGGGTAGTGTCCGATAACGGCGTGGTCGTGATCGGCTACACAGATTTCCCCTCGCGCATGGCCACCCAGGCATCGCTGCTCTACGCCACCAATATTCGCCATATGCTGACCGATCTAACGCCTGAGAAAGCGGGCGTGATCAATCACAACATGGATGACGATGTGATCCGCGGTGCCACGGTGACCCACCAGGGGGAGATCACCTTCCCGCCGCCACCGCCCAAAGTAAAAGCGATAGCCGCCGCTAAGCCGAAGAAGAGAGAGAAAGCCCCCACGCCAGAGGAGAAAAAAGCCGCTGAGCTAGCCAGCTTTAAAGCGCAAACCAAGCGCCAAGTGGGGCTGTTGGCCGTCGGTGGCGCGCTGATGCTGCTGTTGGGCCAAGTGGCCCCGGTGTCGTTTATGCAGCACTTTATTGTCTTTGTACTGGCCTGTTTTATCGGCTTCCAGGTGATTTGGAACGTCAGCCACTCGCTGCATACGCCGCTAATGGCGGTGACCAATGCGATTTCCGGCATCATTATTTTGGGGGCCATTTTGCAAATTGGCTCCGGCAGCGCTGTGGTAGGCGTACTGGCGGCGATCTCGGTGCTGATTGCGACCATTAATATCGTGGGTGGCTTCCTGGTGACACGCCGGATGCTGGCCATGTTCCAAAAATCTTAAGCGGCGGAGAGACGATATGTTAGGACAAGGATTCGTATCTGCCGCAGCAATCGCGGCGAGCGTGCTGTTTATTCTGTCGCTGGGCGGGCTAAGCAACCAAGAAAAAGCCAAACGCGCCGTGTGGTACGGCATTATCGGCATGGCAGTGGCGGTGTTTTTCACCTCCTTAGGGCCGGGAATTGGCGGCTACTGGTGGTTGATCCCGATGATGGTGATCGGTGCTGGCATCGGGGTTTATGTGGCGGGCAAGGTCGAGATGACCGAAATGCCGCAACTCGTGGCAGCCTTGCATAGCTTTGTCGGCTTAGCAGCGGTGTTTGTGGCTTGGAGTGCAGACTTAGAGCGCCGCCGGGTGATGGCAGCGCGTGCCGCGGATGGCGTTATGCAGGAGTTTTCGGCGTTTGCTGCATTGGTCGCCACCAAAGCGCCTGATGAGCTGACCTTTCTGCAGATAGAAGTTGTATTCGCCATTTTCATCGGTGCGGTGACCTTCACCGGCTCGGTGGTCGCCTTTGGCAAGCTAGCGGGCAAGGTGGATGGCAAACCGCGCCAGCTACCCGGTGGGCATAAGCTTAATGCCGGGGCGGCGGCACTTTCACTGCTGTTAGCGATTTTGTACCTCAATGGCGCAGGCTTCTGGACGCTGATTCTGCTGGCGGCACTTGCCTTCTTTATCGGCTACCACCTGATTATGGGTATCGGCGGTGCGGATATGCCGGTGGTGGTTTCCATGCTCAACAGTTACTCCGGCTGGGCGGCGGCAGCCATCGGTTTCACCCTCTCCAACGACCTGTTGATTGTGACCGGCGCGCTGGTGGGCTCATCGGGGGCGATTCTCTCTTACATTATGTGTAAGGCGATGAACCGCAACTTTATCAATGTGATTCTGGGCGGCTTTGGCGGAAGTACTGGGCCCGCAGCGGAAATCGAAGGCGAGCAGGTGGCCATTGATGCCGGTGGTGTGGCCAGCGCCTTAAACGATGCCGATAGCGTGATTATCGTGCCGGGCTACGGCATGGCGGTGGCCCAAGCGCAAGGTGCGGTGAGTGACCTGGTACGCAAGCTGCGCGCCGCGGGTAAAACCGTGCGCTTTGCGATTCACCCGGTCGCCGGACGCCTGCCAGGGCATATGAACGTGCTGCTGGCGGAAGCCAAAGTGCCTTACGACATCGTGTTGGAGATGGATGAAATCAACGACGACTTCCCCACCACCGACGTGGTGATTGTGATTGGCTCCAACGATATCGTTAACCCCGCCGCTGAAGAGGATCCCAATAGCCCCATCGCCGGTATGCCGGTGTTAAAAGTGTGGGAGGCCAAGCAAGTGTTTGTTAGCAAACGGGGCCAGGGCACCGGCTATTCGGGTATCGAAAACCCGCTGTTCTTTAAAGACAACACCCGGATGTTCTACGGCGATGCCCGGGATAGCCTAACCACGCTGCTGCCCTTGATTGAGTAACCCCTACAGCAGCCATTAACCTTACAGCCCGCGAGTGATCGCGGGCTTTTTCATGCTTTGCAAACCGACTCCTGCTATGGTCGATCACCTGTTTATATTGCTGAGCACTTATGACCATGAATCAACGCCCTAACCCCCGTGTGCTGCTGCGTTTACTGGGCCTGCTTCGGCCTTACAAAATTCGCTTGGCGTTAGCGGGTTTAGCGCTGCTGATGGCCTCGGGCAGCGTACTGCTGCTGGGCAATGGGCTGCGGTTGGTGATTGATCGCGGCTTTTTAGCGGCAGATGAGCGGGCGTTGGCGCAAATGCTGGGTTTGATGCTGGCGGTAGTGACGGTGCTGGCGATGGCCTCTGCATTGCGCTACTACCAAGTAACCTGGATTGGCGAACGTCTGGCCGCTGACCTGCGCCAACGGGTGTTTGACCACTTACTCACGCTGGAGCCGAGCTTTTTTGAAAGCGCCAGCGATGGCCGCGCGGCTGGGGAAATCGCCTCCCGACTAACCGCGGACACCAGCGTACTGCAGAGCCTGTTTGGCTCCTCAGTATCGCTGGCGCTGCGCAATTTGGTCATGCTGGTGGGGGCGGTGGTGTTAATGCTGATCACCCAGCCGTGGCTCTCGGCGATGGTGCTGATTGGTATCCCGGCCACCCTGTTGCCGATTGTCTGGTATGGACGCCGGGTGCGGCGGCTTTCCCGCACCAGTCAGGACCGCGTGGCGGAGCTTGGCCGCTATGCCGAAGAGGCGCTGAGCGGTATTCAGACACTCCTGGCATTTACTCACGAGGCGGTGGATAAAGCTCACTACGGCCAGCGCGTCGAGCAAGCCTTTGACAGCGCCGTGGAGCGCACTCAGCAGCGTGCGTGGCTAACTGGCGTGGCGATGCTTGTGGTGTTCACCGCGGTTGGCATCATGCTTTGGCAGGGCGGTCAGGCGGTATTAGCCGGCACGATGAGCGCCGGTGAACTTTCGGCCTTTATTTTCTACGCCGTATTGGCAGCGGGCGCTATTGCGACACTGGCCGAAGTGGCTGGCGATGTACAGCGCGCGGCGGGGGCCGCAGAACGGTTACTGGAACTGCTCGATACCCAGCCCGCCATCCAGTCGCCTTTGAGCCCGCAACCTATAGCCACGCCTACGCGGGGCGAGATTAACCTTGAGAGCGTTAGCTTCACCTATCCGGGTAGGGAAATCCCAGCTCTTGAAGGGTTTGATCTGCATATTCAACCCGGCGAACGGGTAGCTGTGGTGGGGCCTTCAGGGGCAGGTAAAAGCACGTTGCTGGCACTGCTGCTGCGCTTTTATGACCCTAGCCAGGGGCGCATCACCCTGGATGGCTTGGATATCCGCAGCCTGGAACTTGCCAGCCTGCGGGGAACCATGGGCTTGGTGTCCCAGGAGCCGGTGCTTTTTAGCGGCTCGGTGGCCGAAAACCTGCGCTACGGCGACCCGCTAGCGAGTAGCGAACGGCTGCGCACTGCCGCGCAAGATGCCAGCGCGCTTGGTTTTATCGAAGCACTTCCCCAAGGCTTTGATACCCCTCTTGGGCCTGGGGGCGTGCAGCTTTCCGGCGGTCAGCGCCAGCGGCTCGCCATTGCCCGGGCGCTGCTGAAAGACCCCGCCGTGCTGCTGCTGGATGAAGCCACCAGCGCCCTGGATGCCGAGAGCGAGCGGCTTGTGCAACAGGCGCTGGATCGTTTGATGGTGGGTCGCACCAGCATCGTGATTGCCCACCGGCTGGCCACCGTGATTGCCGCTGATCGGCTGCTGGTGCTGGATGGAGGGAAGCTAGTCGCGGCGGGCACCCACGCCGAGTTGATCACCACCAGCGCGCTCTATCGTCATTTAGCAGCGTTGCAGTTTGGCGGTGAAACGTTATAAAACTGTACCTAAAAGATGAGAACTTCTATGACGAGTTTTTTTCAGCGCCTCACTTCAGTTAAATCCCCGATCATTGGTCTCGGCTGCATGAACCTCTCCCATGGCTACGGCAGCCCCGTGCCGGAACAAGTCGCTCTGCGCGCCCTGGATGAAGCCTTTGATATTGGCTATCGCCACTTTGATACCGCCACACTGTATGGCGCTACGGCCAATGAGCGGGTGGTTGGCAAAGCACTCGAAGGCAAACGGCACCAGCTTGTTCTTGCCAGTAAATGCGGCATGGCCATTGACCCTGAATTAGGCACGCGGGTTATCGATGGTCGTCCGGAAACCCTGCGCAAACAGTGTGAGGCGAGCCTTGACCGCCTGCGTACCGACCATTTAGATATTTACTATCTGCATCGCCTGGATCGCAAAGTGCCTATTGAAGAGAGCGTGGGGGCGCTTGGGCGCTTGGTGGAAGAGGGCAAGATTGGTGGTGTGGGTCTCTCTGAAATCTCTGCGGCCACGCTGCGCCGGGCGGTGGCTGAATACCCGATTGCAGCGGTGCAATCGGAATACTCACTCTGGACGCGTAATCCAGAAATCGCCCTGCTTGAAGCGTGCCGTGAAATGAGCGTGGCTCTTGTCGCCTTCAGTCCCCTGGGGCGGGGATTTTTAACCGGCACCCTTCAAGACCCTGAGCGTCTTGAAGAGAGTGATATGCGCCGGAACATGCCGCGCTTTAGTGCTGAAAATTACCCTCATAATCTGAAACTATTTGAGCAGTTAAACGTACTGGCGCAAGCTTTAAGTGTGTCGCCTGGCCAGCTTGCGCTGGCGTGGCTGAAAGCTCAAGGCGAAGACATTATTCCTATCCCTGGTACGCGCTCTGTTAAGCACATGCGCGAAAATTTAGCGGCAGAAATGCTTAACCTTGATGTCACTACGCTGTCTCAGTTGAATGCCATGATGACACCAGACCAAGTGGCTGGGGGGCGTTATAGCGAAACACAGCAAGTGGATATCGACACCGAAGAGTTTACTCAATAAAGGGATAAAAGGAGGCGATGGTTAAAAACTATTGGAGCGGTCGCAAAAAGCAAATTGTACCTATGATAAATGTGTTCTAAAACAGTACCAAGTAAGTGAAGCGTCCTTTCTTCTGTGCAACCTGCAGAGTGACACCATTATCGTAAGGACGCTCACCGTTAGTTGGCTTGGTAGCAACCAAGACAAAAGCAGCCAAGACAAAGGCAATAAGGGGAGAGAACTATGAGCGGTAAATGTCCTGTAATGCATGGCGGTAATACCTCTGCGGGCACCTCAAATAAAGACTGGTGGCCGGAAGCGTTAAACCTGGATATGTTGCACCAGCATGATAGTAAAACAAATCCAATGGATGCTGATTTCGACTACCGTGAAGAAGTCAGAAAGCTTGATTTTGATGCTCTCAAACAAGATGTGCATGCGCTAATGACTGACAGCCAATCTTGGTGGCCCGCCGATTGGGGACATTACGGTGGTCTGATGATTCGTATGGCATGGCACTCAGCGGGCACGTATCGTCTGGCTGATGGTCGCGGTGGTGGCGGTACCGGTAGCCAGCGCTTTGCGCCGCTCAACTCTTGGCCAGACAACGTTAGCCTCGATAAAGCGCGTCGTCTGCTGTGGCCGATCAAGAAGAAATACGGCAACAAAATTAGCTGGGCCGACCTGATGATTTTGGCCGGTACCGTTGCCTATGAATCCATGGGTCTTCCCGCCTATGGCTTCTCCTTTGGACGGGAAGATATCTGGCACCCCGAAAAAGATATTTATTGGGGTAATGAGAAAGAGTGGCTGGCGCCTTCCGACGAACGTTACGCTGACGTTGAAAAGCCAGAAACCATGGAAAACCCCCTCGCCGCGGTTCAGATGGGTCTGATCTACGTTAACCCTGAAGGTGTTAATGGCGTACCTGATCCACTGAAAACCGGCCAACAGATACGCGAAACCTTCGCCCGTATGGCGATGAACGACGAAGAGACCGCTGCCCTCACCGCCGGTGGTCACACGGTAGGTAAGTGCCACGGTAACGGTGACGCGGCAGCACTGGCTGCTGAGCCTGAAGCCTCTGACGTAGAAAACCAGGGTTTTGGCTGGGGCAACCCAAGCATGGGCGGCAAAGCGAGCAATGCTGTTACCTCTGGTATTGAAGGCGCGTGGACCACTAACCCCACTAAGTTCGACATGGGCTACTTTGACCTGCTGTTCGGACACGAGTGGGAGCTGCGCAAAAGCCCGGCCGGTGCTCACCAGTGGGAACCCATCAATATCAAGGAAGAAGATAAGCCGGTTGATGCCAGCGACCCTTCTATCCGTCGTAATCCGATCATGACCGATGCAGATATGGCCATGAAAATGGACCCGACTTACCGCGCCATTTGCGAAAAATTCATGGCGGATCCTGAGTACTTCAAGCACACCTTTGCCAAGGCGTGGTTCAAGCTGACTCACCGTGACCTGGGGCCCAAAGCACGCTACATCGGCCCTGAAGTGCCCGCTGAAGATTTGATCTGGCAGGACCCAGTACCGGCCGGTAGCACCGATTACTGCGAAGAAGTGGTTAAGCAGAAAATCGCCGCGAGCGGATTGAGCATTAGCGACATGGTTAGCACGGCATGGGACAGCGCGCGGACTTACCGCGGCTCTGATATGCGTGGTGGTGCCAACGGAGCCCGCATCCGCTTGGCGCCCCAGAAGGATTGGGAAGGCAATGAGCCTGCTCGCCTTTCCAGCGTGTTAGCGGTATACGAGAAGATTTCTGCCGATACCGGAGCAAGCCTTGCCGATGTGATTGTGCTGGCAGGTAGCGTAGCGATTGAGAAAGCAGCAAAAGCCGCGGGCTATGATGTACGTGTACCTTTCTCGAAAGGCCGTGGTGATTCAACCGACGAAATGACCGACGCTGAGTCTTTCGAGCCATTGGAGCCGTTGGCCGATGGCTTCCGCAACTGGCTCAAGAAAGACTATGTGGTTAAGCCGGAAGAGATGTTGCTGGATCGCGCTCAGCTCATGGGCCTGACTGCCCCAGAAATGACCGTACTATTGGGCGGTATGCGGGTGCTTGGTACCAACTACGGTGGTACCAAACATGGTGTATTCACTGATCGTGAAGGCCAGTTGACCAATGATTTCTTCGTCAATCTGACCGATATGGCGAATACCTGGAAGCCCACGGGCAACAATCTCTACGAGATCCGCGACCGTGAAACGGGCGCCGTTAAGTGGACCGCTACTCGTACTGATCTGGTATTTGGCTCTCACTCAATTCTGCGCTCCTACGCAGAAGTCTACGCCCAGGACGATAACGACGAGAAGTTTGTCAAAGACTTCGTCGCCGCCTGGACAAAAGTGATGAACGCGGATCGTTTTGATATCGCGTAAACACTGCGAGCTTTAGTACAAAAAATAAACCCCGCATCTTCGGATGCGGGGTTTTTTATTGCCAAAAAGCTATTTAGCAGCCTTGGGCCTTGCAATATGTCAGAAGTAGAATGAGGCGTTAAAACTCCTCCCACTCCGCAACTTCATGCTTTTGCTGGGCACTCTGGGTATGGCGGCGAGGCGTTTGAGTGACTACTGCCCCTGATGCAGTGCGCTCTTTTGTCGGCATGCTGTGTGGCAACGCCGCCGTTGTTGCGCCACCTTCATTGAGCACAAACTCACTCATTAACTGATCCAGGCTGCGGGCGTTGTCGCGCATTGCTGAGGCAAGAGTGGCGCTTTGGCTGACCATGGCAGCATTTTGCTGAGTCATCATATCCATCTCGGCCACCGCCGTATTAACCTGCTGAATACCGGTGGTTTGTTCGCGAGCACCGGCGGCAATCTCGGCGATGACATCTGAGACCTGGGTAACGCTAAGGCGAATCTCATTCATACGTTCCGCGGCTGCCTTGACGATATCGCTGCCTTCTCTTGAGTGGCTAACCGACATATCAATCAATGCGCGAATATCATGCGCCGCAGAGGCTGAACGGCTTGCTAGCGTACGCACTTCGCTAGCAACTACGGCGAAACCACGGCCCTGCTCACCGGCGCGGGCAGCTTCCACTGACGCATTGAGCGCCAATATATTGGTTTGAAACGCAATCGAGTCAATCAAGCCAATAATGTTGCTTATCTTATTGGCCGAATCACTGATGGCGGCCATTTTGGCTTCCATCTGGTTCATTGACTCGGTGCCCCGCTCTGAGGCGTTGGCAGCCTCTAGCGCGAGTCCATTAGCCTGTTCAGAGGCTTGGGAAGTGTGTGCCACCGTCGAGTGAATCTGCTCCATGGACGCGGACGTTTCCTGTAGGTTTGCCGCTGCCTGTTCGGTTCTTGATGAAAGCTCTTGAGTGCTATCGGCCATGTCGCTGGCATCTGATAATACGGTGCGAGCATTTTGGCGGACTTCCTGAAGGGTTAACTGCATGCGCTCCACAAAAGCATTAAAGCCATGGGCTAGCTCGCCGATCTCATCGCTTGTTTTGGCTTCTAATCGGCGCGTTAGGTCGCCTTTTCCTTGGGCAATGTCTGCCATGGCATTGGCCGTCTGCTTGATGGGCGCGAGAGAGCGCCGTGCTGCGTAGGCAACCACCACCAATAGCAGTATCACCATTAGTCCGCCAGCCAGTAATAGCGATTGAAGAAGGCTGTTGGTCACCGTCGTAAAGGCGGTAATGGGAACGGTTACCCCAACCACCCATGAAGTGCCTTCGACGGGGCTCCACATAAGAACCGTCTGCTCGCCGCTAGGCATGGTGATTTCACCTGAACCAGCCGTACCATTAAGTATCTGTTGGCTCAGCGCATCCAAGCCTCGGTAGCCTTGCTGATCAGCATCGGTGTAATTAAGCGACATACGATACTCTTCAACCGGGTGGGCGATCACTTGGCCTTGGCTGTCGATTAACCAGCCATAGCTGCCTTCACCCACATTGATATCGGAGGTAATGTCGGAAACGGCTGCCATTGAAACGGTCATACCTAGAAGCCCCGCTCGATTGCCGCGCTGATCAAAAACAGTATCGGCAACAATGGCGGTAGGCAGCCCGCTGACCATGGAGATAACAGGATCACTGAGAAGACTATCTTGAGTACCGTCGGTCACCAAGGTTCTGAAATAGGGCCGCTCGGCAATTTCCAGATTTACGCCTGCGTGGGTTAACGTGGCACCTGATGCGTCAGAAAAGAACAGTGACTCGATTGTTCCGCCCGGTGGGTAGCGCTTTTCAAGCCAATCGCGATGAGTAGCAAGCGGTACGTCTTCGACCAGACGTTCATCTTTGGCAAGCACTGCTATCCAATTGCGATAGCCGGTAATCCAGCGGCTGATTTCATCAGCTCGTGCGTCTACTTGTCGCATACCGGCATTATCAATCAGCGGAGGAATGGCTTTATTCAGCTGTTGGTTGACAATAAAACCTAAGATGACGGCCACCACCAATAGTGGAATGGCAACAGCGGCTAGCAGTTTCTGCGTCAGCGAAAGACGAGAAATTTTTTTCATTTTTTGCCTCGACATGTAGGCCAGTCGTAGGTCACTGTCTATTGAGCAGCGCCATACGCTGGCTATTTATGGTTCCCTGGAAGTTCTCTTGTTACCGTTAACAATTAACGGCTTCTAATGTTTAAACTTAAGTCGAAAAGGTTATTTTTAACGTTTCTTTAAAAGAAAAGTTACTGCTAACGCTATTATTGTTTTTATATGTAACGTTTTATTTTTAATGTATGTTGCTGTTCATTAGTCATTTTGTTTTTTATTTTTAAGATATTGTTTTTTATCTATTTTGTTTTAATAGGTCTTTTTTAATGATTTTAAAACGGCCTGGCATGTAGGCCGTATACGTAATGTTTTGAAACCAGCAGAGGTGCGTCTCTTAACTGCTACTGCTGCAATGAGTGTAATGCCGCTATAACTCATTGCGTGCTTTACCTCGATAGAGACGGACAATGTCGGCCATCACGGCTAGCGCAATCTCCGCTGGTGTTTTACTTCCTAGATTAAGCCCAATCGGCATGGCGATTCTTGCTACCTGGGTTTCCGTCAGCCCTCCGGAGCGTAGCAGCCGTTCGGCACGTTGTTGCGAAGTATGAAGGGAGCCCATCACGCCTATGTAAAAGGCATCGGTGCGGACAGCCTCAATCATGGCTAAATCATCAATGCGCGGATCATGGGTTAAAGCAACAACGGCCGTATTGGCATGACAGCCCCCTGAGGAGATAAATACCGAGGGCAGCACGGCCTGTATTTCCACGCCGGTTACGTTGAAGCTCTTCCGAGCTTCTTCTCTGGGATCGCAAACAATTACTTCAAAACCGAGCGAATGAGCAAACAGCGCACAGGGCGAAGAAATCGAGGAGATCCCTGCGATGATCAGCCGAAGCGCTGGCCCGATGCGGATATTGACGCTAGCCGTATCGAAAGTAACGGCGGGATCAGTAGTATTCGAAGGGTTAAAGCGTTTGCCGCTGCCATCCAATTTGATACAGCGGGTGAGTGGTTGGCGCCCCAGTAGCGTGGCATGCATCACTTCCAGGTGAGTGAGGTTTTCGGTGTTGGGCACTAGACGCTCGACCAGTACTTCAAGGCTGCCTCCGCAGGGTAAACGGATATTGGCTGAATCACCCTCGCCACCATAGCGTACTCGCTTCACCGGTTCGTTAAACTCACCCTTTTGGAGCCGTGCGATGAAGTCATCTTCGACACATCCCCCTGACAGTGAACCAACGTATTCGCCTGATTGACAGGTGACCAGCATGGCGCCCGGTTCTCTGGGTGACGAACCAAAGGTTTTTAATACCGTACAGAGCCACACCGTAACTCCCTGATTGGCCCATTTCAGTGCGCGTTCAATAACCTGGAGATCTAGATGGTGCATTAGCTAACGTCGTCCATGGAGTAGCTGAGGGAGCTTTCCAGTGTCTTGCGAACGGCGTCTGGGGTAAAGGGTGGATGGGTAAATCTTACCCCGGTGGCATCGAAGAGGGCGTTGGCAATCGCGGGCGCGCCAGGCAGTGAGGCAGATTCGCCCACCCCTAATGGCGGCAGCTCAGGGCGGTCAAGCAGCATAACGTCGATTGCAGGTAGCTCCGAAAAACGTAGGATGGGGTACCCGCCCCACTCTTTGCTGGTGGGCAAGCCCTCTTCAAAGGTTACCCGCTCCTTTAACGTGCGGCTGAGCATCTGGATCACGTTGCCATGTACCTGATGGCGTACACCGGCAGGGTTCACCATGAGACCAGCATCCTGGCCGACGTATAGCTGTTCGACGACGATACGGCCACTCTGAACATTGACCTTAAGTTCAATCACCCAGGCGGCGAGTGCCGCGCCAAAGCCCGGAAACTTACTATGCACGTATTGGGCATAAGCGAAGCCGCGGCCATAGCGCCAATCACCGTCGCTTAATGGGTTAGTGTTGGCGATACCGGGCTGCCAGTTCGCGCGTTTGATGAGTGCTTCGACAAGCTCGCCGGCGCGGTCGTCAGTCAAGTGACGCAAGCGATAGGCAACAGGATCTACGCCCGCTAAATAGGCAAGTTCATCGATATAGCTTTCGTGAGCGAACGTATTGGGTAGCGCTGAGACACCGCGTAGCCAGGAGGCGCGCACCAGAGTGGGCACGTCATCACAAATAATCTGCCGGTGCGGGTAGCGGTAGGGCGGTACTGATGTTCGGTCACCCATTTCGAAGGGGATATCGACAGGTGGGGCGGCCCCGGTCAGCAAGAGTGCCAAGGTGGGTGCGCTGTTTGATGGGTAGCGCGAGCTAAAGCGATAACCTGTAGGGCTACCATCAACATTCAAGCCACCTTGAATAGCCATGTACTGGGCTGCCCCTTTCGGCTCCCAGGTGTGCTCCTGCTCGCGAGTTAATTGCACGCGAACAGGTCGACCCACAGCCTGGGAAAGCAGCACTGCATCGGCACCAACGTCATCAGCGCAGTTACGCCCATAGCAGCCCGAGGTCTCCATTCGGGTGATGGTGATAACGCTTTCATCAAGCCCGGTCAGCCGCGCAAGGTCTGCGCGTAGACTATGCGGATTCTGTGTGCCGGACCAAACGTGGAGAGCGCCTTCTTGGGCATCGGCGACCGAGCAAGAGGGGCCTATGGAGCCATGTAGTTGGAAAGGCCATATGTAGGTGCGATTGAGCTGATGACTCGCTGTTGCAAGGGCGCTGTCTAGGTCGCCCTCTTCCAGCAGAATGCGTTGCTTGCTGGGCAGGTCAAGCAGCGCTTTCTCGATATTATCCAGTTGAGGCAGGCCTACGATAGGGCGCCACTCAACCTTAAGCTGTTTGGCGGCCTCAGCGGCTTGCTCTTCCCGCTCGGCAATGACACCTACGAAGTCACCGATAACAACGACTTTAATCAGCCCGGGGCAGTTAGCCACGGAGTTTTCGTCAACGGCCACTAAGCTGGTGCCTATAAAATCACCGCGATCATGACCCACATAAGGTGGGCGGATCACTCGTCCGTGCAACATGCCCGGTAAGCGTAAGTCGTGCACAAAAGTTAATTTGCCGGTGACTTTGTCAGGAATATCCACACGGGAGGTAGATTGGCCTACTACGGTGTAATCACTGATGGGCTTGAGGGGCGAACTGTCAGCTAATTTCAAGGCATGCCGAGCGCCGGCGAGCAGCTCGCCATAGCTTATTGGTTGAAGAGGCTTATCACTGGTGTGCTTATCATTGGTGTGGATAGATCCGGCTTGACAGTAAAGTGTTTCGCGCTCAACGCTCAGGCGGCTAGCCGCCAGCGTGAGCAGGTACTCCCGCGCTTGTGCCGCTGCTCGGCGCAGTGGTTCCGCGGTGATTTGTATGGTCGCGCTGGCAATCGTTGGCCCTTGATTGGGTACCTCAAAGGGATTGCCCAGCACCATGGTGACGTCGTCAAAGGCAACGCTCAATTCTTCAGCGACAATTTGTGCCAGCGCCGTACGTATGCCGGTGCCCAAATCCACGTGGCCGTTGAAAGCGAGGATATGACCATCACTCAATATAGCAATGAATATTTCGGGCTCACGTGGGGTGAAGTCAGAGTGTGTACCCGGTTGTCCCGGCGCAGGCTTGGGAGGCGTAACAGGATCGCGATAGATCACCAGCAGATCCGACCCGTGAAGCAGCGACTGCCTTGTGTAGTCTGATTTAACAGCCATGACGTGCCTCCCGAGCTATCTCTGAGTTTCGTGTTTTTATGTCAATTTGAGCTAATGTCTGAGCGAAAACTAAGGTAAAATTATAGCGTACACACCATAAAAGCATGCTGGATTGACCCAGCGCAAGCAGTAATTTATACGTTGATGCATCATCGTGTTAACCAGTGCCATACTCGATTTACGACGTCGCCAATATTTAAGGATAGGTAATGACAACGGATAGTGCGCTCCACCACTCGTCTTCTGGCGAGCATCATACGCCCTCTGAGCAGGGGTATGATTTTTCCGAGCAAGTGGGCCATCTACTACGTAAAGCCTACCAGCGCCATACGGCTATTTTTCAGCGCTACAGTAACGACAAGCAGTTAACCGCCATTCAGTTTGTGACGCTGTGCACGGTGATGGAACGTGGGCCTAGTTCGCTCACCGATATCGTCAATGCCACCGCGATTGATCCCGCTACGATTCGTGGGGTTATTAAGCGCCTCAAAGCACGCGAATGGATTACCTTAACCACCGATCCTAACGATCAGCGCAAGGTGATGGTCGTGATCACCGAACCTGGCGCCGCCCTGGTAGAAGAGATGGTGCCCAGCGCCAAGCAGATCAGTGATCAAACCATGAAGAACCTCAATCCAGCGGAACGAGTTGCCTTAATGCACCTGCTGGAAAAAATGAATGCGGATTCTGCCGGCTAATGGGTTATTAAAAGGGTACCTTTAATCGCTGGAGGTCGCTTTTCAAGCGAACCCACAGTGGTGCTACGAAAGGCAGGGCGATAGTAAAGATTGATAGTGCGATGAGACTCATTGCAATCGGGCTATGCAGAAATATATCCCAGGAGCCACGCCCTAGGATAAGACTGCGCCGCAGGTTCTCTTCCAGAAGTGGCCCCAGAATGAGTCCGAACGCCAGCGGTGCACTCGGCAGCGATAGGAGATGCAGCAGATACCCCAACGCACCGAAAAATAGCATGATATACACATCAGCCATGCTGTTACGGATGGCATAGGCGCCGACCACGCAGAGCAGAGCAATGCCGATCAGTAACAAATGGGAAGGTATGCGCAGAATCAAGGGAAGCCAGCGCATCAGTAAAAGACCAATGATGAGTGTCAGAAGAAGCGCAATAAGAAAGCCCGCATAAATGCTGGAAACCATTTGCGGGTTTTCGGCAAACAGCATTGGCCCTGGACGTAAGCCATGAATCAATAGCGACCCCATCAGTACCGCTGTGATGGCATCCCCTGGGACACCCAGCGTCATCATGGGAATCATGGTGCCGCCTATGCTCGAACTGTTGGCAGCCTCCGGCGCAACTACACCCTCAATTGCACCCTGACCAAATTGCTCAGGATGTTTGGAAAAGCGCATTTCCTGGGCGTAGGCAATCGCCACCGCGATGGCCGACCCTGCGGCAGGAATAGCGCCAACAAAGGCGCCAATCAGCGAACCCCGAAGCATGGATTTCCAGCTTTTTAGCAGTGTTTTTACTTTCAGACGGGTCTGTTGCATTGCCGCCATACTGACGGCAGGTGCGCGTTGGTGAGAGGAATTAAGGTGTTTCAGTACCTCGGCCAAGCCGAACAATCCTACACAGAGTGGGACCAATTCGACGCCCCCTTGCAAGGTACGGGTGTCAAACGTGAAACGGGGAACATCGGTTAATGCGTCGAAGCCGACCATGCCGCATATCAGGCCAATGGCGCCGACCAGTAAGCCGCGAACGGTAGTGCCGGGAGATGCATACGCCAGCAGAACCAACCCAAAGATGGCAACAGCAGCGAATTCAGGACTGCGAAAGCTCATGGCAACAGCGGCGAGCAGAGGCGCAATAATCACCAGTAAGCCCAGTCCAAAAGCGCCACCTATCGTTGAGGCAATCAGTGCATAAACAAGCGCTTCTCTGGCTCTGCCTGCCTTGGCCATCGGGTGGCCATCCAACTGCGTTACAATGGCCCCCGGTGTGCCCGGAATATTAATCAGAATGGCGGAGATTGAGCCTCCGTAAACGCTGGCGACAAAGACGCAAAGCAGGAACAGGATCGCCAGATGGGCCTCCATGCTGAAGCTAAGCGGTAGCAATATGGCCAGTGCCATCGTAGAACTCACGCCTGGCAGTGCCCCTAGAACGATGCCTAAAAGTGCGCCCAGCGCAGCCAGCGATAAGCCCCAGGGCGAAAGCAGTGTACCTATCAGAGCAGTAATAAAACTTTCAATCAGCATGATCGGCTCCTGGATTGGGCATCACAATGGTACGTCGAGCAGTATGATAAAAATCACATAGAGACTGATGCATAGCAGGCCAGAGATCAGGCAACCCAGGAGCGTGGCCTGAGCGACCCGTCGGATGCGGCGATAGCCCAGCCAGATCAACCAGGGGGTGGCTACGATAAGTGCCGCGGGCAGGAAACCAAGCCATTGAATAGTGCTCGGCAGGAGCGCCAGGGTTCCCAGCAGTGCCGCCGCATGGAGATGCTGGCTTATGGGGGGAAAGGAGGGGCGGCTCTCTTCTGTCGGGGAGCTTGCTAGGGCTTGACTGTGGTTTCTGATGTGTAGCACCCACCGCCACACGCCCTTCATCAGAATCAGAGTGCCACCGGTGAGCAGTAGGCCCAGCGTGATCAGGGGTAGTAAGGCGGGGCCTGGGTCTAGCCCTTGGCCCAGGCTATATTCATGAGTGCCGAACTGTTGACGACGCTAACCAGTCCTACCAGGGCAAACCCACAGAAAAAAGTACCACAGGCCATATCGCGCCAAGCGGCGACTGGTCGAAAAGCTGAAGTAGTCATCGGCTGTGCTCCGCTCAACGCTAGCGTGTCAGTGAGTCATCTACTAGGCCCGACTCGGTAAGAATTTCGTAAACTTCATCGGCACGCTGTGCCAGGTAGTGCTCCGTCTCGTCTTGTGGTTTGGGTTGAATCACCAAGCCAATGCCATTTGCGGCGTCTTGAAACGATGGATCCTGAAGCAGCTCATAGAACATCTCAGCCAGTTTGTTCCTGTGCTCTTCGGGCACGTCACCGGGAAGGTAGAGCATGAAGAAATCTTCCGCGATGAAGTCATAGCCCTGCTCCTTGAAAGTGGGCACATCGGGGGAGAAAGGATGGCGCTCCTTGGCTGCGACAGCTAATAAGTTGAGTTGCCCTGCATTATGTTGATCGGCTAATAACGGAATAGGCAGCAGTGCAGACATAACTTCGCCCGAAAGCATTGCGGACACAGTAGGCGCGTAGCCTTGATAGGGGATCTTGGTCAGTTCAACATCGAACTGGTTTTCGAGCATGGTAGCGGCGATGTAGGAGAAACCGCCGGGGGAGTCATTGCCGTTGATGATACTGCCGGGCGCCTCTTTCAGAGTGTCGAGGTAAGCGGCCACATCGCCGATATCTGCATCCAGGGTGACCGCCAGAGCGGCGGGCTCTGGGCCAATGAACACCAGAGGTGTTAGATCCTCTAAAGCCGTCGCGTTGGGGTTCATATAGCTCTGGGCGATAGCATGGGTTCCCATCACGCCAATGGTATAGCCATCGGGAGTGGCATCTGCCACATGCCTTACTCCAGTTGAGCCTGCCGCACCGGTGACGTTTTGAACAACTAATGGTACCGGGAAGGTTTGGCTAGCATGCTCAGCCATCAGCCTTGCGGCAAGGTCGTAAGCACCGCCTGCTGGCCAGGGCACAACAATGTTGATGGGTTTTTCAGGAAAATCATCAGCCAGCAGAGGTGCTGCCCACTGCAGGCTTAGCAGCAGGGTAGATGACATGAATAGATGTCGTGCTTTCATGATAGTTACCTATGCAATTTTTCAGGGGTCAACGCGGTGAGGGTTATTATTAGGGATGCTTGCTGGCGTGCGTTGATGCCGTTTGTTCTCCTCTTCTATGTAGTTTCTATCTAGCAGGGCCATGGGTAGCGTGGCTTTGCAGCTGCAATTAGTTTATGGGGCGCTCGGTTGGCTCAAGAGCTGCTTAATGGCCACCTTGCTATCGATCACATCCCCATATTTACTATCGATATCAAACAGGTTGGCTTCATGGGGCGCAGGGTGGCGGTCGCCCACACAGTCGCGAATAACCATCACGCGAAAGCCATACTGCAGCCCATCCACGGCGGTGGCGCGAATGCAGCCGCTGGTGGAACAGCCGGTGATGATCAATGTATCGACACCCATCGCAACAAGCGTGGAGGCCAGTGAGGTGCCAAAGAAAGCGCTGGCATACTGCTTGGTCATTACCAGCTCGTCTTCGGTAGGCGTTACCTCAGGGCAGAACGCCGCGTAAGGGTTACCTGCCACCATGGCCCGCATCACCGGTGCTTTCTTCACCCAGATTCCACCATCTATTTGATCCGGGGCGTGATACAGAATATTGGTGTGGATCACGGGCGTACCCGTCCGCCGCGCGGTGCTTAATAGCGGCGGCATATTGGCCACGGCATCCACCACGCCCTGGGCAAATAGCGGCGAGCCGGGGGTGGTGTAGCCCTGCATAAAATCAACTACCAGTAACACGGGTTTTTTGCCAAAACCAATGCGCCCATCCCAGACGCCTTTGTAATTGTTATCTAAGCTGTCGTCTAAAGAGCTGTCACCAGCACCGCTGCTGGCTGCCTGGCTGGGGTTCGTCATAGTGCTATCTCCTAGTAAGCTCCTGATAAGAGAGCACCCGCACCCGGCACAATAGGCTCTAAATCGAGCGCCTTAAGCATGGCGTAGGTGGTCGCGATAGCAGCGGTCACCACTGGTTTGCCGGTTAAGGCCTCTACCTTGGCAACGGCAGGCAGCGATGGCATTTGCACGCAGGCTGATAGCACAATCGCATCGATATTGGTTAAGTCGAGACTAGCGACAATCTCAGGCAGATTGGCGGGGTCGTGGCGGGCAACGTCCAGGTTGTTGGGGATTTCAAGCGCCCGATAGTCGAGTACCTCAATACCTTCCTGGCGGATATAGTCCACCACCATCTCGGTCAGCGGTTTCATATAGGGCGCTACTACCACGACGCGCTTGGCTTTCATCACACCCAGTGCATCGACCAGCGCACCTGCGCTGGTAACCACTGGCGTATCGCAGCCATTCTCTTGGGTGCGGCTGCGTAGCCGTTTCTGGGATTCACGATGGTAGCCAGGGCCCATGGCCATAATGGCCACCAAGCAGGCGTAGCCCATAACATCGACTGCCGCGTCAGACAGCTCCAGGGCGCAGCGGTCTGACTCCGCATCCATGGCGGCCAGCTCATCCTTACTGACGGTTTTCATACGCATACGGCTGGAGTGGAAGGTAAAACGCTCTGGTCGAATCAACTGCCGCGCCGCCAGCATCGCTGGGATCTCAGTCTCCATGGTGATGTTGGAGCTGGGGACAATCTGGCCGATACGGTATGTTTTAGTGGTAGCGCTGGAGGTCATGATCATTGGCCTTTATTAGAGTTGTGTACCCAGGAAGTCTTCAAAGGCGGCAAAAAAGCCATCGAAGTCATCCCAGGGAATCATATGGCCCGCTTGTTCTGCGGTGGTAATGCGAATCGTCGGCAGCAGGGTGCGTATTTCGGCGCGATCTTCATCTTGGATAACCCCACCCTTGCCCGCACACATCAGCAGCGTGGGCACCTTGATGCCAGGCAAATCCTGGTGGATATCGACGCTGTGAAACTCTTCAAACGCCTGAACGATAGCGGGCTCAAAGCAGGTGTGCAGCCATTCGGCGCGCAGCCGTAGCTGCTCGTCGCTCCAGGTGGGGCAGTAGTGGCGCATGGTCTCGATATCCGCACCCTGGGTGCAGTCGCGGATAGAGTCGACATACCAGGGAAGTTTGCTGGGGTACTCCCGGCGGCCTGGCCCTGAAACCGGCGGGTCGATCAGTACCAGCTTATCGATGCCCTTGGCGCCGCGATTCACGGCGCGAAGCGCAAAGCGTGCCCCCATGGAGTGACCCGCCAGGATGATATTGTTGAGTTCCAGTGCATCAATGAAGGCGATAACGTCATCGGCACAGGTGTCGGTATCGTAAGCTATGTCTGGGCCAGTCGAGGACAAACCACGCCCACGAACGTCGAGTACATAGGTATCAAAGTGCTGACCCAGGCGCTCTGCAACAAAGCTCCACGTAATGGCTGGGCTGGTAATGCCCGGTATCAGCACCAGCGGCTGGCGCGACGTCTCAACGCTGTCACCAAAGCGCAAATAGTGCTGACGAATGCCATTGGCCTGGACATTGCCACCATAAAGATAGGTGCTGCTCATACCGGGCTCCCTTCGTTGATTGGTTGTTTCAGCGGTACCTCGAAAACGTCATAGCCGAACACCCAGGCGGGGTCTTCATCTTCTCGCAGCCAGGTATTATCGTGGGAAACTTGCTGTACCCGGGATGCGCGCTCAAATCGGTTGGTACGGTAAAGCTCAAACGCGCTTTGATAATCGTCGGCACCCACCTGTTCAAGGCAGCGCACCAGCATGGCGGCATCTTCAATGGCCATCGCGGCGCCCTGGGCCATATGCGGCTTCATGGGGTGGCAGGCGTCACCGAGCAGAACCAGGCGGTTTTCATGCCACAGTGGTAGAGGATTACGCTCCAGCAGGGGCCATTTGGTGACGGTTTCAGTGCAGTCGATCAGCGCTTGTACGGTGGGGTGGTAGCCCTTGAAAGCCTCGCGCATCTCTTCCCGGGAGCTATCGACGAAAGAGGTGCCGTGATTCCAATCAGGCTCAGGCACGCCCGTCACGTAGTAGTACTCTTTTTCGTCACCGGTCACGAAGTACACCATCATGTGGCGATCTTCGGACCACCACTTTACGCACGCTTCAAAATCCAGGTCGTACGCCTTGAGCTTTTCCGCCGAGATAATTGCCCGGTGGGCAACCCAACCGCTGTAAATGGGCGCTTCACTGCCGAGCAGCTTCTCGCGAAGGCGCGAGTTGACGCCATCTGCGCCGATCACCAAATCCGCCTCTTCGGTGGAGCCATCGGCAAAAGTCATGACCACTTTTTCGCCAGTCTCGTCCACATCCACTAAGCGTTTATCAAAAAAGAGATTGTCTTGGTCCAATGTACTGACCATCAATTCGTGAAGGTCTCCACGGTGAACGGTGATGTAAGACGCGCCATAGTTTTCGCGCGCAAACTCACCCAGGGGAATACGTGACTGGTATTCGCCTGTCATGCCGTTACGGCTGAACCAATGATCAGGGTGCGACCCCATGGCATTGAGCTGATCTTCGATGCCAATACGGCGCATGACTTTCATGACGTTTGGGCCAAGATGAATACCGGCCCCTAAGCGAGAAAATGCAGGGGCTTGTTCATACACCTTGGTGGAGTAGCCCGCTTGCTGCAGCAGCGCTCCTGCAGCCGCGCCGCCAAGACCTGCGCCGATAACGGCAATGGTGGGTTTATTATTCATATCGTTGTTTCCTCGCTGTTTAGTCACATGTCCCTGTTGAAAATGCTGTGTGGAAGCGATTCCAAGGGAGTCTATGAACGCTATAAAACAACGTATACACCATTTATTTGTTGGTCAAGAATTAATTTCTGAAAATATTTTTGTAGGATTAAATGCTGGCTGATCATAATAATTGATTGATTTTAGTGTATTTTTTATTATATTTTCAGTATTTTTAAAAACTTGAAGAAAGTATCCATTGAATGCTATACGTTTAATAGAGCATTTTTTATGGCGTACGCACCTTTAATGGTCGTGATTATTTTGCTTCGCACTCATCTGGTGCATCAGGAAGGGTTTAATAGCTAGGCTTTATTAGTAATATCTAAGTAAGAAGGCCGCTTTAACAATAACGATGATGATCCCCTATGACGCTAAAGCTGACAGTTAATGGAAAGGTGAGGGAAGTGGCGGTGCCATTGAATACGCCGCTGCTCAATGTCTTGCGTAATGATCTGGCGCTCAATGGCCCTAAATATGGCTGTGGTTTGGGCGAGTGCGGCGCATGTAGCGTGCTGATTGATGGCATGGCGGCGCGCGCTTGTGTGCTGCCCGTTTCAGCCGCCGCGGGCCATGACATTACAACCCTTGATGGCCTTGCCCAGAATGGTCAGCTTGATCCCGTGCAACAAGCATTTATCGACGCGCAAGCGGCTCAGTGCGGTTACTGCTTAAACGGTATGATTATAACGATTCGTGCGCTGCTCAATCATAACGCGCAGCCCTCTCCTCAGCAGATTCGTGCTGCTCTCGAACATAACCTCTGCCGATGTGGTACCCATGTTGAGATTCTCCAAGCCGCGCAGCGTGCCGTGGTGATCAATGCCGCCGCGCAGCAGGAGACAACCCATGGGTAAGCTTACGCTGCCATCCCAAGAAGGTAGTGGTCAGGGGCTACCTTCGCAGCTTATCCATGTGCGCTATGGTGTTGTTGTCCGCCCACCTTACTACCACTGGAGCGGTGAGCGCTTTGAGAGCGCTCACTTAGTGAGTGTCGATAGCGCCAGCGTAGCGTCATTGCCGGGTCGTGTTGATGTGGTGGTGGAAGGCAATTTCGTGGGCGTGGTGGCGGAGAGTTTAGCGGTAGCGAGAGACGCCGCTAAACAGCTGCAGATTGAGTGGCAAACGGTTCCCAGCGAGCCCAATGAAAGGCTAAAGCAAACGCTAAGGCATAGTGAGAAAGCGGGCAGTGAGCACCGTTCACTGCGCCATCAAGAGCCTCAAGCTGGCGTCTCAGCGCAACGTGTATATGGCTGGCCTAGTCGTATGCGCTGGGGCAATCACCCAGGCTGGGTAGTCGCCGATGTTGGCGATCACCATTTGAAGATATGGGGGCAAACAACCACCCCCGTGGCACTTAAGCAGGATTTGGCGAGTTTAACCGGCCTGGATGCTAGTCAGGTTGAGCTTTACAGCCTCGATCAGCAGCCGATGTCTAGTCAAGCGACCGGACTCGGGCGCCACTGCGGTGATGATGCCGCCGTAGATGCCGCGCTTATGTCCCAAACGCTGGGTTGCCCGGTAGCGGTTTGGCTAGATGCACGCTATACACAAGACGTTGAGGCGCTAGGCCAGGCCCAGCGAATGTCGTTGAAAGCTGAGCTTACCGATAGTGGAGAGATAGCCCGCTATCACTATCAGCAGGCGAACAGCAGCGGTGAAGTAGCTGCGGTTGGGCTCTGGCTAAGCGGCAGGGCAGCAGCACCAGAATCTATACCGGAAGCTATACAGGAAGTGCCAGCAGGCGATAGCGATCCGACGCCGTTGCCACACTCAGTCTTGCCACCCTATGTCTTGTCACCCTATGTCTTTCGAGACCAACATCTTTCAGCGCGACTCCAGCAACCTGGCCAGACGCCTAGCAGTGCAACACTATTAGGCATGCAGCAGGCCTTTGCGCGGGAATCCTTTTTAGATGAAGTGGCTCGCGATAGCAGGCAAGACCCTGTTTCGCTGCGCCTTCGTCACCTAACGGATGCGCGTTCTATCGAATTGATTGAGTCGGTAGCCAAGCGCGCTGGGTGGCAAGTGCCATTTAAGAAACCTACCGACTCCGCGCCACAAGATTTTCTGCAGGGGCGCGGTTTTGCTTTTGCTCAGTTGCCTGATCGTCATCAGCGGATGGAGGCCGGGGTGCGCTCTGCTTGGATTGCCGATGTTGTGGTCAACCGAGTGACGGGCGATGTCCAGCTAACGCGATTAATTGTTGGTCAAGATGATGGTCCTGAGGTGGATACGGCGGGCCTGCAGCAAACGCTCCAAGAACGAATATTGGGTGAAGCCCGCCCCCTTTTGGGGCAAGCACCTGGGTTTGATGAGTGGGGCGATGGGAGTGATGCGCCAGAACGAGGCGTTGACATTGCGCCGGGTGAGCTAGTTAAACGTGACAGCCCAGCCGTTACCCAAACAAAAACAGCGTCGCTGCGTCCTGCATCGAGTGACGTATTAACTGGTGCGGAGCTTTCGCCCGGCGTTGCGGTTATCGCCAATGCGTTATTTGATGCCACCGGCATCCGTTTTCGCCAGCCCCCTTTTACAGCCAAGCGTGTACGTGAGGCGTTAAAGGAAGCGACGACGGAGGGAGCAGCACAGCAGCGTTTACTTAAGCGAGCCACTGGCCGCCGCTGGTTAGCCGCCGCGGCGCTGACCACGGTTGCAGGCACCGCGGCAATGGCATGGCCCTGGAAAAGCACCCTTGCGCCGGTCGCTCGACCCGCTGCCAATCTTTATTCCGCCGAGACCATTGAGCGCGGGCGCTTGGTCGCCGCCGCTGGTGACTGCGCGGCATGCCATACCTCTGAGGGGGGCAGTACCAATGTGGGAGGGCGGGCTTTTGAAACACCCTTTGGTACGCTTTACAGCACGAACATTACCCCGGATGAAGCCACCGGGATTGGCCAATGGTCCTACGCGGCGTTTGAGCGGGCGATGCGCCATGGCATCAGCCGTGATGGTAGCCACCTTTATCCTGCTTTCCCCTACACGGCGTTTGCCAAAACAAGCGATACCGATTTGCAGGCGCTCTATGCCTACTTAATGGCCCAGCCAGCCGTTGCCGCTGAAAAGCCGACTAATGAACTCTCTTTCCCCTTCAACGTGCGTGCCTTGATGGCGGGTTGGAACGCGCTTTATCACGACCCCACCCCCTTCCAGCCAGACCCGATGCAGAGTGAATTGTATAATCGCGGGGCTTACCTCGCCGAAGGCTTAGGCCACTGCAGCGCCTGCCATAGCCCACGCAATGCCATGGGTGCAGAGAAAAGCGGTAACGCTTACTTGGCAGGTGCCTTTGTGGATGGATGGGAAGCACCGCCGCTCAATACGCTTTCGCAAGCGCCTGTTGTTTGGAGTGAAGCATCGCTTTTCGACTATCTGCGCTATGGCGAGTCGGCGCTGCACGGTGTTGCCTCAGGCCCTATGGCACCGGTCGTGGCAGGCTTGGCAGAGCTACCTGAATACGATGTGCGGGCGATTGCCCACTATGTGGCTGCGCAGATGCAGGCTCCCACCGGCAATAGCGAGGCAACCATGGCGGCGGCTGAACAGCGGTTGGTCAGTGCGGCGGTGAGCTCACCAGGCATGGAGGCGGGGGAACGCCTGTTCGAGGGTGCTTGTGCGGCCTGTCATGTGGAGACCGGTGTGCCGAGTTTTTCACGCGCAAGCACCAATCTGGCGCTGAATACCAATCTGCATAGCGATCATCCCGATAATGTTATTCAGTCAATTCTTGGCGGTGTCCACGCGGATCATGTGCCTGGCATCGGCAATATGCCGGGCTTTGCCGAGAGTTTTAGCACTACCCAGGTCGCCGATTTAGCAACCTATCTCCGAGCGCGTTTTGCACCCGACAAAGCGCCTTGGCAACAACTAGAAAAACGTATCACTGAGTTACGCCAGCCTCACCACAACAACACACACTCTACTCCCTGACGTCATAAAACGAGGTGGATTATGAAACGCAGTAAATGGATATGGCTAGTATGGGCGGTCGTCCTGCTTAGTTATTTAGTGCCTTACACACTATTGAGCGGCGTGGCGCTCTGGTACGGCAGCTTCCTGTTTTGGGCCGTTGCAGGGCTAGTCGTCATTGCACTGAATGTGTTCATCACTAAAGATTTTGAGGAGCACAGCAATGACTGAGTCACTCATCTGGTGGTCCATTGCCATCTACTTAGTGATCGCGATTGGCATTGCGATTCTGTCCCGTCAAGGCCCTTCAGAAAGTATGTCTGGATACTTCCTGGGCAACCGACAAATGAACGGCTTTGTCTCGGCGCTTAGCTACAGTGCCACTACCTATAGCGCCTTTATGATGGTGGGCTTGGCAGGCCTCACCTATGCCGGCGGCGTTGGTGCGCTGGGCTTTGAAATTATCTATTTTGCCGGTGTTTCGCTGGTGGCTATCTTTGGGCCCAAGTTCTGGGCTGTTGGCAAGAAGTTTGGTTTTGTGACGCCAAGCGAGATGTTGGGCCACCGTTACAACAGCAAGCACGTGGCGATGGCTGTCTCGATTGCCAGCTGTATTTTCCTCATTCCTTATTCAGCCGTGCAGCTCGCGGGTGTTGGTTACCTGTTGCAAGGCATTACCGATGGGGCGATCACCTTTAGCACCGGCGTGATGCTTGCAACTGTGATTGCTATCTTCTTCTCCTATATAGCGGGGATTCGTTCAGTCATGTGGACCGACTCCCTTCAGGCCATCATGATGATTGTCGCCTCAACGCTGGTAGCCTTGCTGGTTATTCAGGGTTTGGGTGGTTTCAGCGCGCTATTCAATACCCTGGCGACGGAGCACCCGCAGTCGTTAACCGTGCCGGGCTCAGGGCTATTTAGCTTCGTTACTTTCCTAGGACTAACGATTCCCTGGTTCTTCTTTAGTCTTTCTAATCCTCAGGTCAGCCAGCGTCTGTTTATGCCTTCCTCGCTGCGCTCAATGCGCCATATGCTGATTGGCTTCCTAGTGTTTGGTTTTATTTACACCATGGTTTCTGTGCTATGGGGCTTCTCCGCCTTAGCTGCTTTCCCGAGCCTAGAACGTGCGGATTTAGCCACGCCTACCCTGCTGGCATCGGAGTTTGTGCCGCCAGTACTCGGGGTGATTGTGATGATCGGCATTATGGCCGCCGCTGTCTCTACCATTGATTCGATCATGCTGACCCTGGCCTCCATGGTGTCCCGTGATGTCTATGCCAACGTCAAACCGAACGTTAGTGAAAAGCGCCAACTGCTGGTGGGTAAATTTGTGGTGCCGGTGATTGCGCTAATGGCGCTAGGGTTTGCCGAGCTTCAGCTTGATCTTATTGCGGTGCTGTCGGTGGCTGCCTCATCAGGCTTAGTGGCGATGGTACCTGCCATTATCGGTGCTTTTTACTGGAAACGCGGTACCTCTGCCGGTGCATTAGCGAGTGTGGTCGGTACCAGTGTCTTCGTACTGCTGATGTATGCCACCGGTAACTCTTTGTTGGGCTTACCCTCCGGCGTATGGGGCATTGTGGTCGCTAGTGTGCTGTTTATTGGCGTTAGTTTAGCCACTAAACCTCATCAAGCCTCTACGGATGCTTTCTTTTCGGCCATCACTGAAGAGTTGAGTAAAAAGCGTCACCCTACCACCGCACAGCCGACCAAAGGAGCGGCCGTCTAGGCTTTTAAAGTCCTGTTTATACCTGACAATATAGAGCGCTTGGTGTGCCTAAAAGCGAGCACGAGCGCTCTCAGCTAATACTTACCCGGTCACGAGATAGCTGAGTTTTCGCCTGGGAAGTTAGGAGTCTTTATGGATCATGCAAGCTTTACGGAAATCTGCCTTCAGCAGTTAAAAATGTCTGGTGTACATGAAGGTGAGAAGCTGGTGGTGTTGACCCAGGGCAGCGAACGCCTTGATTATGCCGACGCCTTTCTGGCGGCGGGGCAGCGTTTAGGCGCCAATATGTATCATATGCGCTTGCCCGCGCCGCTACCCACAGGTGGTTGGAACGTGGGAACAACGGGGCTTGCCAGCATGCCCGATGCGGTGGAAGCGCTCAAAAACTGCGATATGTTGATCGACTGTATTTTCCTGCTTTTCTCACCGGAGCAAATGGCGATTCAAGCGGCGGGCACGCGTATTCTAACCGCAGTTGAGCCCCCGGAACTGCTAGCCAGAATGATGCCCACCAAGGAGTTAAGGGAGAAGGTCGAACTAGCCGCCGCGCTGCTGGAAAAGGCCAAAGTAATGCGCATCACCTCGCCCCACGGTACCGATGTCACCTACCAACTGAATACTTACGCTACCGTTGCCGAGTATGCCTGTACCGATGAGCCAGGCCGCTGGGACCACTGGCCCTCTGGCTTTGTATTTACCGGCGGTGATGACGATGGCGTGGATGGGACCATTGTGGTGGCGCCGGGTGATATCTTGCTACCGCAAAACATGTATGTCAGAGAGCCCATTACCTACACCATTGAGAAGGGCTGGATTACGGATATACGTGGCGGCCTGGATGCGGAGTTAGTGAAATCCTATATGGATAGCTTTAACGATCCGCGTGGCATGGGGATGAGCCATGTAGGCTGGGGCATGAACCCGAATGCCAAGTGGCACCGCATGGTACCGGGTGAGTTCCCCGGGGGCATGGGCATGGAGCCACGCAGTTTCTACGGCAACGTGATGTTCTCAACCGGCCCAAATAGCGAGCTGGGCGGGTCTAACGATACCGCCTGCCACCTGGATATACCGATGCGTAACTGCTCGCTGTTTTTGGATGATGAGCCTATCGTGATCGATGGCGATATCGTCGTTAAAGAGCTGCAGATGGCTAGAAATTGATGCGCTTGAGACAAGAGATGCTGATAAAGCCCCTGTTGTGCGCCAGTCATGGCGCGCATGTTCCTGGGGGCTCAGGATGACTTGGGGGTGGAAGTCCCCTGAACGCCCGGTAAGTGTCTCCCGCGAGGGGAAATCCGAAGACGCAATGACACGCCGAACAGTGTCGTGCGTCTTACCCTGAGAGGCGTGGTGGTCTGCCAGGTACTACTGGCGGCGCTATGGTGTACGAAAGCGGCGGCAGCCTCGCTCATGGCGCGAGCTTACCGCAAGGTGATAGCCAGCAAAGGTGCAGATCAAGCTCTGTCGAAAAAGTGGTTCTACGACCAGGGTATGATCTCGGTACTAGATACGGTAAAGATGGTTCAAACGTTCTGTATAGTCCGCCTTACAAGTTTCAAGAGACGCTTTTTGGGCAGCCATTTCTGAAGAGCTGAGTAAAAAGCGTGATAAGAAAAAATAATGTTAGTGTCATGGCTCCTTAACGAATGTCAACGATGCTTACCGCGAGTTTATTAAGTTGCAGCATACAAAAACTGTGCTTAAAGCCGTGCTTAAAACATCACATGTTAGGGAGAGTTATCACAATGAAACGCACTATACCTGGTAACGTTGACCCGATTTTGGCGGCAGGTGATGAGCCGCTCAGCAACGCCTCTCACAATGCTTACTTTGGCGATATCCTCGAAAAACGATTGAGCAGAAGAGGCATGTTGAAGGGTAGCCTGGCTACGGTCATTGCTGGCCTAATGGCAACAAAACTGCCCTTTAACTCGGCCTTTGCCGCACAGGGTGGAGCGTCGTCTCCCAGCATGGGGTTTCAAGCGGTACCGGTAAGCACTGCCGATAACGTTGTGGTACCTAAAGGTTACCGTGTGCAGAGTTTTATTCCCATGGGCACCCCCGTCAGTGGTGATATGCCTGCCTATTCCTTGGAGGCCAGCGGTGATGACCAGGGGCATCAGGTGGGAAGCCACCATGATGGCATGCACTTCTTCCCTCTGAACGACAGTTCCACCGATGGCTTGCTTGTCCTCAACCATGAGTATGTTGAACCGCGTTTTTTACATGCGGCGGCCAGCGGCTTGGCGCTGGATCGTAACGGCTTCCCCCAGCATGAGGATGGCAGCCGGGATGCTGATCAGGTGATTAAGGAGATGAATGCGCATGGCGTCACTGTTGTGCGTGTTCGCCAGGGCGAGGGTGGCGAGTGGGAAGTGGTGGAGGATCCTCACAATCGCCGAGTAACCGCGCAAACGGCTATGCGCCTCGCTGGGCCAGTGGCGGAAACAGATCACGTTAAAACCCAATATAGCCCTGACGGCACCATGACCCGAGGCACACTGAATAACTGTGCCCATGGCGTAACGCCGTGGAACACCTATTTGGCAGCAGAAGAAAACTGGGCGGGTTATTTCGCCAATCAAGACACTGACATTGATCGCCGTCAGGCTCGCTATGGCATAGAAACGCGTGACACCGGGCGTTATCAGTGGCACCGCGCTGACCGTGACGACGACATGTTTAGCCGTTTTGACGCTAGCAGCAAAGGGGCGAGTGCCACTGACGATTTCCGCAACGAGCCCCATGCCTTTGGCTGGATGGTGGAAATTGATCCTATGGCACCCGAGGCAGACCCCATCAAGCGCACGCATCTTGGTCGCTTTGCCCATGAAGGGGTTATTTTCGCGCCAGCGGTGGAAGGACAGCCAGTAGTCGCCTACTCGGGAGATGATGCCCGCTTCGAATACATCTATAAATTTGTTTCCAGCCAGCCGTATCAGGCGGCCACAGCGGATGGCTCGCTGTTGGATGAAGGGACTCTCTACGTTGCGAAATTTAACGAAGATGGCAGCGGTGAGTGGCTGGCACTCGCACCCGGCCAGCATGGCTTGACGCCTGACAACGGCTTTACAGACTTGGCCGATATCTTAGTCAACACGCGAAGCGCTGCAGACTTTGTGGGTGCCACTAAGATGGATCGCCCCGAGTGGGGCGCGGTCGACCCGGTAACCGGGCAGGTGTATTTTACGCTGACCAACAATACCCGCCGCGAAGAGGGCGACGAAGATCCTGCCAACCCACGCGCTAACAACAATTTTGGGCATATCATTCGCTGGCAAGAAGAGGGTACTCATGCGGGTGAGCGCTTTGAGTGGGATTTGTTTGTTGTTGCCGGAGATCAGGACGACAGCCGCGATTTAGCGGGCCACTCACTGAACGATGAAAATATTTTCTGTTGCCCTGACGGTTTGTGGATAGATCCCGACCGCCGGGTATGGATACAAACGGATATCAGTGAAAGCGTGATGAACACGGGCATCTTCGAAGTGTTTGGCAATAATCAGATGCTTGTCGGCGATCCTGAAACGGGTGAGATTAAACGCTTTCTGACCGGCCCCATTGGGCAGGAAATTACTGGCGTAGTGACGACACCCGATCAGCGCACTATGTTTGTCAACGTGCAGCACCCCGGCGCGACCACGACAGCAGAAGACTTTGCCAACGGCAATTCTGTCAGTCATTGGCCTGATGGTGGCAACGCGATTCCACGCTCTGCAACGCTGGTCATCACCCGCGAAGATGGTGGAATTATCGGCGCTTAAACACCTAAGTAGGTTGTAACACTATAAATGGAGGCACCCCCTGTGTGGGGTGCCTTCATGCTATTTATTACATGCCAGCGATCAGGGCGAACCCCACACTCTCAGTTGCTGCCGATAATCATCCTGTGCCTGGCTGGCGCTGACCGGCGTTAGCCACACTTCGGTGCCGGGAAGGCACTGGGAGAGGGTCGCGCAGGCAATCGGGGTAAGGGCACCTAAGCGTGGGTAACCGCCAATCGTCTGGCGGTCGTTCATCAGCACGATGGGTTGGCCATCCGGCGGTATTTGTACAGCACCTAGCGGAATGCCTTCCGAAATAATGCCTGTCAGCGAGCCATGCAGGCCGGGGCCCGTGAGACGTACGCCCATACGGTCAGCGCGATTATCGACTGTCCACGGCTGGTTAAATGCTTGAAAAAGCGTGCGCCCGCTAAACGAAGCGATTTGCGACCCGAGCACGATGGGTAAGTGGCAGCCCGACACTGGCATGCGCGGGCCTTGGCCTTCCACAATACGGCGCACCGCTGGGGCGGTGCCTTTCCAGGTTAGATGGTCACCCACTTTTAGTGGCTTGCCATCTTCATGCAGGCCGCCGATTTGTTCACGGGCAGTGCATGCGCGACTGCCCAGCACTTCCGGCGCATTCAACCCGCCAGGAAAGGCGAGGTAAGCACGTAAGCCCAGTCGCGGCTGGCGAAACACCAAGCGTTGGCCGGGCAGCAGTTTGAAGCTTGTATTGGGGGCGAGTGGTTTGCCATCCAATTGGGCGTCTAAATCAGCGCCTGCCAGCGCTAAACGCACCTCGCTTTCGGTTTCAAAGCTTAGGCCACCGCCCATAACGATTTCCAATGCGGCGCTGTTTGGCGCATTACCCAGTAACCAGTTGGCCCAGCGAAAAGAGATCCAGTCAGCGGCGCCACCTTGGGTAACCCCTAAGTGGCCGACGCCAAATCGGCCGGCATCTTGAATCAGCGCCAGTGGGCCAACCTGTTTAACGAGCATCCCCTTGCGCGCGTCATTTATAGCTGTTTGGCTCATGGACGCTCCTCCATCGGCGTGGTATCGCCACCGTCCGCTTCAAACTCCGCGCGGGAGATCGCTCTAAAACGCACCTTGTCGCCAGGGCGGAACAGCGGATCACCACGTTTGGCATACTCAAATAACGGTACGTTGGTGCGCCCAAGAATGTTCCAGCCACCCGGCGAAAGCAGCGGATAAATCGCGGTTTGCCGATCCGCAATGCCAACGCTGCCCGCTGCTACTTTTCGGCGTGGCGTTTTCAGACGCGGCGTGGCCAATGCTTCATCCACTAAACCCATAAAGCCATAGCCAGGCGCGAAACCTAGCGCGAACACGCAGTAATCGTGGTTACAGTGCTGCTTAATCAGCTCGTCCACGCTTATGCCCGCACGTTTGGCGACAACGGGCAGCTCAGGGCCCACGCTTTCGTCGTACCACACAGGGATATCGTGCAGCTCACCGGCTAGAGTATCCACAGGGGTAAGGCCTGAAAGCGCCTTGTGAATAAGTTGCAGGGCGTCGGTATGGGTTACCTGCTGGCAGTCGTAATGGACTAACAGCGTGGTGTAAGAGGGCACCAAGTCAATTAATGCCGCGCCGAAGGCTTTGCGCAGCGTTTGATCTGCAGCAATGACCCACGCCATATTGGTTTCGTCGATGGTATCGAATAGACGTACCATCAAGGCGTCCATGGCGGTGGTTTCTATGCGTATTTTGCCTGGTTTCACGCCTGCTCCAGCGCCTGAAAGGCCTCGCGAATAGCGCGCACGGCAGCCACTGACTCAGGGTTGTCACCGTGAACGCACAGCGTATCGCAGGCTAAGTGAAGCGGTGTTCCATCAAGTGCGGTAAGCGGCTCGCCTTTGGCCAGCATAATGGCCTGATTGACGATGGTGTTTTGGTCGTGGTGTACGGCGTTAGGCAAACGCCGTGACGCTAAGTGGCCGTTGGCGTCGTAGGCGCGGTCAGCAAAGGTTTCGAACCACAAGGTAATGCCCATTTTGGCGGCCAGCTCGCGGTGTGGCTCGGGGTCGGCAGTCGACATAATCATTAGCGGAAGGGTGGGGTCATAAGCACGCACCGCGCGCATTACGCCTTCGAGCAGCGCCGGGTTGGCCGCCATGTCGTTATACAGCGCGCCATGAGGCTTGATGTAGCTCAACCGAGCACCTTCCGCTTGGCAAATACCCGCTAATGCGCCTACCTGATAGAGCACCATGTCTTCCGCTTCTTCCGGCGAGCAGGCCATTGAACGGCGGCCAAAGCCCATTAAATCGGGGAAGCCAGGGTGTGCACCAATGCGGACGTCATGTTGAACCGCCAGCTTGACAGTGCGGCGCATGACATGGGGGTCAGACGCATGGAAGCCGCAGGCGATATTCGCACAGTCGACATAAGGCATGGCGTCGGCATCCAATCCAATCGTCCAGTTGCCGAAACTTTCGCCCATGTCGCAATTAAGCAGAGGAATAGCCATAACGACTCCTATTTTTATGCGCTGATCAGACACGCGCTGAATGTTAAACCAACACCAATATATGAACACGACTTGCTGAGTGCCAATCGTTTTTGACGATACTTACTATCGGAGTCTCCTATCATATTGTTATTGTGAGGAAAAATGGTTGACGGTTGGCCGCGATACGCTTATCACTCTATAAGCGTGGCGTGATAATAACGTTGGTTAGTCGCCACTGCTGGAGATGGTCTCAAAGTTGCATGATAGAGGCATCACGTTCGTCTTATGCTGCACGCTCGAACGGTTTTAGCGGCGGCGACCGACTCATTCATAAAGCCTAGCTTAGGCGATTCAGTATGTTGGATTTTAAAGAACTTGAGGCTTTCGTATGGGCGGTAAGGCTAGGCTCCTTCCGTAAAGCGGCGACTCGCTTGCATCTCACTCAGCCTTCCATTTCTGAGCGTATTTCGCGTTTGGAAACGACAGTAGGTGAGTTGCTGCTAGAGCGTTCCGCTCGGCCCATTCAGCCTACGATGCGTGGCCGCGAGTTCTTTATGCACGCTGAGCGTATGCTGCACCAGCGTGATGAGGCAATGAAGTTATTCGATAGCGAAGAGGCCTTTTCTGCACCGTTACGGCTCGGCACGATTGAAACCATAGCCCACAGCTGGTTTCCCGACTTTATGCGCCAACTGACCGAGCGCTACCCCGGGCTGACGATTGAATTGACGGTCGATTATTCACCGGTTCTGAACGAGAGATTATTGGGCAATGAGCTGGATATCGTCTTGGCAATGAACGGTTATTTACCGCAAAAACAGATTGAGTACGAGTCATTGAGTCCTTATGAGATGGGCATGTTTGTCTCCCCTAGGCACGCCAAGTTACTGAGCGAAAGTGCCGACGCATGGAGCACGCAACTACCGTTTATTTCGTTTGGTAAGCAGGCGCGCCCTCATTCAGAATTAGTGCACTACTTGGCAGAGCAGGGAGTCGCCAGCCCGCGTATTCATTGCGTTAGCACCTTGATGACGATTGTACGCATGACCACGGAAGGGTTGGGGATCGGCGCGCTGCCTGTCTCCACCGTACTGGATGAGTGGCAGCAGGGGGCACTTTATCGCCTTGAACTACCGGTGCCGTTACCGGCTATGCACTACGATGTGATATGGCGTAGCGCTAATCATCCGCGCTTTTGTCGCGGCGTTTCCCGTTTGGCTCAACAATGCGCCTGCAGCTATGCCCAGGCGCGTCGTGCTGATATGACAACAACACTTTTCTCTGGGCGCTGGATCTCCCCAAGCGTCTCCTCTGGCACTACCAAAGCAACAGCAACAAACCACTAAAAGCACCACACTATTAATAGAAATAAGAGGGTTCTCACGATGCGCAAGACCATAACGACTTCTCTGCTACTGGCGACCGCCTGCGGCTTAACCGTGTCGGCTCACGCCGCGGAATGGACCATGGCCACGCCCTACGGCGATGCCAGCTTTCATACCCAAAACACCAAGCAGTTTGCCGAAGATGTGGCGGAAGCCACCGGCGGCGAGCTAACCATCACCGTACACAGCGGTGGTTCATTGGTGGCGCACGGTGAAATTAAACCGTCGGTTCGTCGTGGCACCATTGATGCAGGGGAAGTATTCCTCTCCGTGCTCTCCAACGATGATCCTATCTTTGAAGTCGATACCTTGCCGGGTGTCGCGGGCGGCTATGATGATGCCTACGCATTGTGGGAAGCCACCAAGCCAATGATCACCGAGCTGTTTGCCTATGAAGGTTTGATTCCTTTATACGCCGTGGCGTGGCCCGCCCAGGGCATTTACACCGCTGAGCCGCTAACCGACCCTGAACAGTTTGAAGGTCTGCGCGTTCGTGCCCCTAACATCAATACCCAGCGCTTCGTGAACAACTTAGGCGGCAGCCCCACTGAAACCGAAGAATCCGATATACCGACAGCGTTTAGCACCGGTCGCGTTGATGCCATGATTACCTCAAGCTCTACCGGTAACTCCATGGCCGCTTGGGATTATGTAAGTGATTACACCAATGCCAACCTGTGGTTACCGAAAAATATCGTGTTTATCAGCCAGCGTAGTTTTGATCGCTTAGATGAAGCGACGCAGGAAGCGCTGATGGAAGCCGCCGCTGAGGCTGAAAAGCGTGGCTGGGAAATGAGCCGTGAAGACAACGATGCCAGTTTGGCAGTGCTAGAAGAGAACGGTATCGCGGTTTCTGAGCCTAACGACGCAATTTCAGAGGCGCTTCAGGCAGCAGGCGATGTGCTGTTTGAAGATTGGCAGTCACGTGCCGATGACGAAGCTAAGCAGGCGCTCGAGACCTATCGCGAGCAGCGCGGCAGCTAAGTCATTTCTTGATATCTCTCGCAGGGAAGGTGGCATTGGCCCCGACCCTGCTTTTCCCTAAGTGCTTTTTCTTAAGTGCTTGTTCCCACGTGAATGGTGAGGCTGCGAACATGAGATTTAAATTCGACAAACTCTATCGCCTAGGGGCTTGGGGAGCGGCGGCCTGTATGGTAACGATCTGTGGGCTGATAGCGTTGCAGGTTACTTTCCGCTTGATAGACGCATTGCTAAAACTGGCTGGCTTTGGTCGGCTAGGCCTAAGTATTACCGGTGTTTCGGAGTTGGCGGCCTATCTTCTAGTGGGTGCAACGTTTTTGGGGTTGGCCTACACCTTTGTCCATCATGCCCATATCCGTGTGACGCTGCTTATCTCGCGATTGCCGTCGGCCATTCGCGTTTGGTTTGAGGTATTTGGCCTGATTGTGGCGCTGGCGATTAGCCTGTTGCTAAGTTATGGCTTGATTGAGCTAGCAAGAGAGAGCCTGCAGTACAACGATGTATCGTCGGGCTTCTTATCCATTCCGCTGTGGATTCCCCAGACTGTTCTGGCCACTAGCGTAGGACTGCTGTGTCTGGCGCTTGCAGAAGCCTTGTTTATGGCGCTGCGCATAGCGGCTCGTGACCCCTCCAGTTTTCGTGAGGCTACCGCGACTGATGATAGCGAGATGCACTGAGTTTATGAAAACCCAGCACACATTAACGCGATTCGTGGACACCCAGCACAAGCCTTTTACTCTGGAGAGACCCCCGTGCTACTACTAAGTCTGGCTACCGTTTTTACCTTAGCCCTGCTGCTGGGCAGTGGGGTGTGGATCGCCTTTGCGTTGATCGGCACTGCTTGGATCGCGTTAGAATTCTTCAGCTCGTTTTCGCCAGGTTCTATCTTGGCGTCGGATTTCTGGAGTGCTAGCTACGGCTGGGACCTAACCGCACTGCCGATGTTTATCTGGATGGGCGAGATTCTGTTTCGCTCGGGCCTTGCTGACAATATGTTCCGTGGCCTGTCGCCGTGGCTAAATCGCCTACCGGGTCGTCTACTGCATACCAATATTATTGGTAGCGGCATGTTTGCAGCGGTGTGTGGCTCATCGGCGGCGACCTGTGCCACGGTGGGCAAAATGACGCTGCCGGAGCTTGAGCGGCGTGGCTATGATAGCAATATGGCGATTGGCACCCTGGCCAGCGCCTCCACGTTAGGGCTGTTGATTCCGCCGTCTATTGTGTTGATCGTTTACGGCGTCGTCACTGAGCAGTCGATCTCCAGGCTGTTTATGGCCGGTATCGGCCCTGGCCTGATGATACTGGCGATGTTTATGAGCTACCTCATTCTGTGGGCGCTGCTTAAAGGCAACAGGGAGGGGCTGACGGGGGCCGATGAGTCCGACATGAGCTTTGCTGAAAAACTGCGCAATACCTGGTCTCTGATGCCAATTTTGCTATTAATTGGCGGTATTATTTTTTCTATTTATGGTGGTCTGGCTTCACCTACAGAAGCGGCAGCGGTGGGTGTCGTACTGTCGATTATTATTGCCCGCTTTAATGGGCATTTTGATCGTGAAATTTTTACGAGCTCTTTGTTTGCGGCAGTACGTACGGCCTGCATGATCGCATTCATTATTGCCGGCGCGTCGTTTCTGACCTCTGCAATGGGCTTTACGCAAGTGCCGATGCAACTGGCGAGAGCGATTGGCGAAATGGGGCTTTCGCCCACCATGCTACTGATTGCCCTAACACTTTTGCTGTTGGTGATGGGGTGTTTTCTTGATGGTATATCGCTGATTTTATTAGTAACTGCCATTGTGATGCCGTTGGTGAGTGCTGCCGGTTTTGACTTGATCTGGTTTGGCATCTACTTAGTGGTCGTTGTCGAAATGTCGCAGATTACGCCGCCCGTTGGTTTCAATCTGTTCGTGATTCAGGGCCTAACCGGTAAAGATATTCTGACCATTACTAAAGCCACGCTACCGTTCTTCCTTTTGATGCTGTTGGCGATTGCCTTGATGCACCTTTTCCCTGGCATTGTTCTCTACCTTCCTGAAGCAATGACGCGTTAAAGAGCTGCTATTTATCCCTGATAAGCATCTCACTACTATTTATTAGTACTTAGATGCTTCAGTGATGCTTCTTTGAAAGCAATCTTCAAGCTAAGCTGAATAAAAAGCGGGGATAAGTGAGTGGACTAATGCGAACGAGGTTGGAAGCGATAGATATTTTTCGCCAGTTGGCAGAAGGAATGGGCCAAAGTGGAACGCCGCATTTTTATGCCGCCTTGGTTGAGCGCTTAGCCGCAATAATGGGTGTTGAGCATGTATTAGTGGCCGCCATCGCTGAGCAAGGTGCGGCCAAAACATTGGCCGTTTGGTCAAACGGTGCGCCTCAAGACAACTTCACTTACTCCTTAGCGGGAACACCCTGCGAAACTGTCTTGGGACGTGAGTTTTGCCTCTATGATTGCGATGTCCAGTTACGCTTTCCTAATGATAGTCTGCTACATACGCTAGGTGCCGATAGCTATATGGGGCTATCTCTTTATGCGGTAGATGGCTCGCCTATTGGGTTGTTAGCGGTGCTTAAAAATGACCCGATGCAAATTGATGATTTATCGAGTGAGATATTGCGTATTGCCGCCGCACAGGCAGGAGCCGAGCTTGGCCGTCATCAAGCGGAAGAGGCTTTAAAAGAGAGCGAAGAGGTCGCGCGGGAGAGCGAGCGTCGTTTAGATACGTTGTTAAATCATCTGCCTGGTATGGCGTATCGTTGTTTGAATGATGCTAATTGGACAATGCAACTGGTTAGCCAGGGAGCTGAGGACCTGACAGGATATCGGTCGGATGAGTTGCAAAATAATCGGCTGACAAGCTTTGCTGCCCTTATTCATCCTGATGATCAAGAGCAGCTTTTTAAAGAGGTACAACTGGCTATTGCCAGCAGGCGCCCTTATCGCGCGTTTTACCGCCTGCGCCACCGTGATACCAGCTACCGCTGGATGTGGGAGCAGGGGCAAGCGATTTTGAATGAGGCTGGCGAGGTGGTCTGTCTGGAAGGGTTTATTTCGGACGTTACTGATCAGCAAGAGTCTCAACGCGTCCAAAATGCCGTGGTGCAGGTTGCCTCCACCGTTACTACTCGGGTTGGCGATGATTACTTTCAACAATTGATAGCCACGTTAGTGGAGGTGCTGGAAGCCGATGCAGGCCTTATTGCTCTGCTTCACACCTCTCCTCAGGGTGTCGCACATGTGGTGGGCCAAGCAACCACCGTCAGTATGGTGGTAGATGGAAGCCAGCTTGAACCTCAATCTTTTGCGCTGCGTGGGTCGACATGTGAACAGGTAGTGCTCGAGCGTGAAGCCGTTGTTCATGATGGACCGCCGTTGCCCGTACTAAGTACAGCCATGCAGGCTCGGGCGTGGATTGGGCGGCGCTTGGATAATGCGAATGGAGAGGCGATCGGCGTCATGATCGTATATTACCGCCAACCGCTGACTACTAATGCTTTCGCAACCTCCGTACTGCAGATATTGTCCACCGGCGCATCCGCAGAGCTTGAACGCCGTCGAGACCATCGCCATATGCACCAATTGGCCTATACGGATAGCACCACTGGTCTGCCTAATCGCATTCGATTTATGGAGTTGTTGGGGCGTATGTGGAGAGAAGCGCAGCAAGCATCACATCCGCTCTGTTTGTTGCTATTGGATATCCGCCGATTTAAAGAAGTTAACGATTTATATGGCCATCACGTGGGGGATCAACTGCTAGTTACCGTAGCGGATCGTTTGCAACAGATGACGCCTGCGGCTGGTTTGTTGGCGCGTTTATCGGGCGATGAGTTTGCCATGTTGGTGGTAGGTACCGAGAAAAATGCCTTAAGCACGATCGTCCAACAATTACGTTCAGCGATTAACCGTCCTATTCAGTTGGATCGGCGTCTCTTTCATCTTGATATAAGTATCGGCTTTGGCTGCTACCCACAAGATGCCAATGAGGCTGGCGAGCTGTTCAATGCCGCTAGTATTGCGCTCCATCATGCCAAGCGGAGAGAAAACAACACTTGCCCATATACCCAAACCATGCGGCATGCGCTACAACGGCGCCAACTGATGAGCGAGCGGCTTAGTGCGGCAATTACTGAGCATCAACTGGAACTCTATTATCAACCACAGGTGGATCTTGCCAGTGGGCAGATTACTGGCGCTGAAGCACTCTGCCGGTGGTTTGACGCCGAGTGGGGCTGGGTAAGCCCAGGTGAGTTTATTCCGCTGGCAGAAGAGCGCGGTTTGATTCGACCCCTGGGAGACTGGGTGCTGGAGGAGTCTGCTAGGCAGTTAATAGCTTGGCGTAACCACCACCAAACGGCGCTACCGGGCAGACTCTCGATCAATATTTCCGCACAACAGTTTGCCGACCCGAAATTAACGGCTCATATTGCCCAGCTAACGGCGGGCGTTCCCACCAGCGCCATTGCACTAGAACTCACCGAAAGTGATTTTATGCGCGACCCTGATCAAGCGATTGAGATAACCCACACCATGCGCCAAGCGGGTTACTCACTCTCTATCGACGATTTTGGAACTGGTTACTCCTCGCTTTCCTATCTTCGCCGGTTCGCCGCCGATGCACTGAAAATTGACATCTCCTTTGTGCGCGAAATGCTTGATAACCACCATGACCGCACCATCGTACAAACCATCATCGCCATGGCGAAAGCGTTAGAGATGAAGACCGTGGCCGAAGGCGTTGAAACACGCGAGCAAGCCCGACTGTTGGCCGAAATGGGCTGTAACGAAGCGCAAGGCTACTGGTTTGGCCGCCCGCTGCCAGCCGACGAATTCGCGGCGCAGTGGCTAAGCTAACGCCAGCCTAAACAAACTAGCCGTAAAGTGTTTCCCAGTGAATATCACGCTTAGGTTCGGTATCTAGCTGTAACTCGCACTCAATGTGCTCCAAATGATGCAGCATTAGCTTAATAGCCTCCGTTTCATCGTGGGCAGCAATGGCATCTACGATTAGCTTATGCTCATCTTCAGGACAGGCAGGTGTTTGTGGCGCGTCGTAAAGCGCAATAATTAAGCAGGTTAAAGGGCACAGTTCTGCCATCAGTTTTTCGATAAATTTATTGCCACTGACTTCCGCTAGCAGCATATGAAACTGCCCCGAAAGGCGAATAATTCTGCGCCGATCTCCTTCCTGCCTGGCTTCCGACTCAGCGACTAAATGTTGACGCAATCGAGCAAGATCATGTTCGCAAGCTCGGGCAATTACATTGCGTACGATTTCAGGCTCAACGAGCCGACGAGTAGCAAATAAATCACGCGCTTCAGCCGCGCTTGGGCGAGTCACAAATGCGCCTCGATTGGCATGCAGGGTTACTAGTCCCTCTTTAGCAAGCAGGGTCAGGGCCTGGCGGATTTTGGTCCGGCTAACGCCAAAGGCACTTGCTAGCTTCTCCTCTACAAGCTTAATACCAGGCGGTAACCGATGCTCCATTACTGCGTCAGTAATGCGCTCTGCTATCTGCTCAATGGCAGGCTTGGTCGTCGGGACGGCGTCCATGGTCATTTTATCCTGTCGAAAACTGCGTTCAGTATGCCGTAAGGATACGGTGGTCTGTAGTGCTGTGTTCAAAACGTGAAAAATTTGGAATAGCGCACTATTCAAGTGCAGGGGTATCCTGAGAAGCATCAATTATGTGCATTATTATGTTTAATAAATTGTATGCAATTTATGAGACAATATCACTTGAATATTTTTTGCACTCTTTTAATTTTATTGTAAATCATTGGTTTGTGCTGCTTTTAGGGCTTTTTTTTTAATCACAACTCGCTGAATGGCATGGCGCTTGCTGTTTCATTTCAAGTACTCGCCCGTTCCCGCAGGCGATGGTCACTTCATGAAACCGCTGGAGCCTCCCCATGATCTCTAAAGCTAACGTTGTAAAGCTGGCCTCGCTGCTGACGGCCGCGACCCTATTCTCCTCATCGCTACAGGCGGCTGAACGACTGCGTGTAGCGGGCAACTTCCCCACCGATCACTCTGTTTCACGCGCCATGGAAGTGTTCAAAGAGCAGGTAGAGCGCGAGTCTGATGGCGAACTGCAAATTGACCTATTTCCCGCCATGCAGCTAGGCGGTGCTACTGAAAACGTTGACCAAGTACGCTCTGGCACTATCTTCGCTGTGTTTACGTCGATCGCTTACTTCACGCGCTCCATACCTGAGTATGAGGCGGTGAGCTTACCCTTCTTGTTTGATAACCGTGAACAGGCGTTTGCCGTTATGGACGGTCCCGTTGGCGAGCAATTGGACGAAAAGATGGAAGAGCTAGGGTTCGTTAACCTTGGCTATGGTGAGCTGGGATTTCGCCATGTGACGAACAGTTTGCGCCCCATTACCTCTGTAGAAGATTTTGCGGGCATGCGCATTCGCCTTCAGCCTAATGAAGTTCACCTGCAGACCTTCCGTGCACTGGGTGCCAACCCTGTGTCGATGGATGTATCAGAGCTCTATTCAGCGCTGCAGCAGGGTGTCCTCGATGGCCAGGAGAACCCTTACAACATCATCGCCAGCCGTCGCTTTAACGAAGTACAGGAGTACCTCTCAGATAGTGGCCACTTCTATGACTTTATCAATGCCGTGGCTAACCAGCGTAGCTACGAGCGCCTCTCAGAAGAGCACCGCGCCATTATTGATACCGCCATGGCGGATGCAATGGCTTGGCAGCGTGAAGCCGCCGCGAATGAAGAGGAACAGTGGCGTGAGCAGCTAATTGCAGACGGCATGGAGTTTACGCCGATCTCACCGGAGCTACGGGCTGAACTGCGCAAAGCTACGCTGGAAGTCACGGAAAGCCTCAAGGATCGTATAGACCCTGCGTTCATTGAGCTGGTCACCCAGGAAGCTGAAGCAGCACTGTGAGGCCTGCCATGACGCCTACTTCTGCATCACCTCAAAATGATACTAAGCGGGGGCCTGTGCCTCCGCATTTCAGCACTGCTTTTCAACGGGCGAAATGGGTCGTTGAACGCTTAGATGCCGTTACCTACTGGGGCATTGTTGCTGTCATGGCGCTAATGGTGACCATCGTGGCGCTTCAGGTGTTCTGGCGCTATGTGCTTGGTTCCTCCATTGACGCCGCCGATGAGCTATCACGCTTGTGCTTTGTGTGGGCGATCTTCCTGGCCATTCCCCATGGCGTGAAACACGGGGTGCATGTCGGTATCGATCTATTTGTGATGATGATGCCCGCTTGGTTGAAGGAGGTTCTCTTTCGCCTGATGGCCGGTGTTTCCACGCTTCTGATGCTGATGGTGATGATTGGCGCGTGGGTCGCGACAGTTGATCGCTGGCCGGAGCTAATGCCGACCCTGCCGGTCACCTCTGCCATCTACTACATCGCTGTGCTGATTTGCGGCGCCCACGCCTTTTTACACTTAGCGCTGTTGGCATGGGGTGGATCGCGCACCTGGGAGGAGTTGTCATGACGTGGATGGCAATTGGTTTATTTCTGGCCCTGGCTTTTTTCGGTATGCCGTTGGCCTTTGCGCTTGGTTTTGGCTCTCTAGCGGGGCTATGGATGCTCGACTTCGAGCTAGTGGTCATGCCGCAGCGCATGATGCATGCGGTTAATAGCTTCCCCTTAATGGCTATTCCGCTATTTATGTTGGCCGGTGAGCTAATGGTGCGTGCTGGCATTATGGATCGCCTGATTGCCTTCGCAAACAGCTTGGTCGGACGGATGCATGGTGGTTTGGCCCATGTGACGATCACCTCTGGGACTATTTTTGCCTCTGTCAGTGGTGCCGCGGTTGCAAGTGCCAGCGCTATGGGAAGCACCTTGGTTCCCTCGCTACGCAAGTACTATCCCGATGCTTACTCAGGGGCCGTTATTGCCTCCGCAGCTAATTTGGGGCCGGTGATTCCCCCCAGCAATGCAATGATCGTGTATGCGCTGATGGCGGGCTCTTCGGTCTCCGTGGGCGGGCTTTTTATCGCCGGTATACTGCCCGGGATATTGCTAGCCGTTGGCTTTATGGTGATTGCCAGCTGGATCTCGTGGAAGCGGGGTTATCCGCTGACCGGCGAGCGTTTTAATCTGGCCAATGTGTTGTACCAAGGGCGACGCGCGATGGTCATCATTATGATGCCGGTGATTGTCGTAGGCGGGATTGTCGGCGGCATTTTTACCGCTACCGAGGGCGCTGCCATCGCCGTGGTGTACTCCGCGCTGATCGGTTTTGTCGTCACACGGCGGCTGAAAATTTCCGACCTGCCTGGCTGTCTCTACCGTGCTGCAGTCACATCGGCAATGGTCGGCGCGTTGATTGCGTTTGCTTCTGTGCTGACATTCATCTTCACCATCGAGATGGTGCCGATGATGTTGTCTGATTTTATTCAGGAGCTGACCAGCGACCCGATGACCTTCATCTTACTCACCATGGCGCTGCTGGTCGTGGTGGGCATGCTTATAGAATCTAACGCTGCTTACATCATGTTGGTGCCGCTGTTTGCGCCTGTTGCGCTGACCTATGGCATCGACCCGCTCTACTTCGGCTTTCTGTTTATGTACAACCTGGTCGTCGGCATGATGACGCCGCCGGTAGGTGTGCTCTATTTCGTTATGAGCGGCATCACCAAAGTGCCCATGATGCAGCTTGTAAAAGAGTCGCTGCCGTTTGTGGCCTTCCAGTTTGCAGTGCTTGCCCTATGCATCTTCGTTCCTCAGTTAGTCACTGCGCTGCCCCGCGCGCTTGGCTACTAAATGTTATCGGAGCAGATAATGACGCAACCATTCGATTCTCAGCATCCCGCTGATTTGGTTATCCATGGCGCTCGGGTGCTGACGGTTGATCCACTGCTGGGCGAAATTCCAAATGCCCGCCTGGTGATTCATCAGGGCCGCTTAGTCGAGGTGGAGCCAAATGATCCGGCACAGCCGCTACCCCCCGCGCGCCGCACCCTTAATTTAACCGGCCGAGTGATTACCCCAGGCTTCGTCAATGTGCATACCCACACCATTCTGAGCATGGTGCGCGGCGTTGCTGAAGATATGGGTTTCGCACCGGCCTATACCCCGGGTGTGCCCCATGGCCATGAAGTGAGCGAAGAGGAAGCCGTTGCCTTGGCACGGTTAGGGGCCGCCGAAGCGCTGTTATTTGGTTCAACACTGATTAACGACAGCTATGTGCATGCCGACTTAACGCTTCCTGCCATGGGCGAGCTAGGCATGCGGGTGATTACCTGCGGGCGCATTCACGATGTGGATTTCAGCCGTGTGCACGAAGGGGTTTGGGAGCACCGCGATGGGATTGGCGAGCGAACGCTGAATGAAGCCATTGCGCTTCACGAGCGCTGGCAAGGCAAGTTGGATGGCCGATTAGGCGTAGAGCTTGCTGCCCATGCGCCTGATACCTGTTCCCGTGCTTTATTAGCCAAAGTTGCCACTGCCCGCGATGCGCTGGGTATTCACGTTAATGGCCACCTTTCCCAAAGCGTTAAAGAGAACCGTCGAGTGATGGAGCGTGACGGTATGACGCCTAGTGAGCTGCTGGAAGATGTTGGGCTGCTGGGCCCGCGCTTTACCGCCGCCCACTGTATGTACGTGACCGACAGCGATATCGAGCGCATAGGCCGTACCGGCACCAACATTGCCCATATCCCACGGGGTAATGCCACCGGCGGTCGAATTGCCCCCACCACGCGGTTACGCGCTGCAGGTGCAAACCTTGCCCTAGGCACCGACAACATGCACGGCGATATGGTGGAAGTGATGCGCTGGGCATTGATTATGGGCCGGGTGCAGGAGAGCGAGATTAACGACACTTGGCAGCCTCATCACGTGCTGGAAATGGCCACTCTGGGTGGCGCTAAAGCGTTAGGGTTGGATGCAGAGCTGGGATCACTTACCCCCGGCAAGCGCGCTGATTTAGTGGTGTTTGACTTCCGTCGCCCGCACTTAGTGCCGCTGATTAATGCCCTCGGCAACTTGGTACACACCGCTCAAGGGCGGGATGTCGAGATGGTGGTGTGCAACGGCCAGATAGTGGTTGAAGAAGGCGAGCTGTGCTTGGCCGATACGCCCGCATTGCTGGCCGATGCGCAGCACGCGGCTGAAGCGCTCTGGGCGCGTGCCCGGGCTCAGGTTTGATGCGGTGGAGACTGCCTTTATGAAGCTACTGATTGTTAACCCTAATATCTCGCAAAGTGTCACCGACCTTATCGCTGCTGAGGCGCGGCGTTCGGCAAGCGGCGATACACAGTTGACGCTGCGCACGGCTGCCTTTGGGGTGGCCTATATCGAAACCCGCGCTGAAGCAGCGGTCGGGGCCTATGCAACATTGAATGAGCTTGCGGAACACTACGCGGGGCATGACGCCGCGATCATTGCGGCCTTCGGCGACCCTGGCTTAGAGGCTGCCCGTGAAATGCTGCCGATCCCGGTGGTTGGGCTTACTGAGAGTGCCCTGATGAGTGCCGCCATGCTGGGCGGTCGCATCGGTATTGTGGCGATTTCGCGGCGTATTCGCGCTTGGTACAGCGAAACCGTTGACCGCTATGGAATGGCCTCTCGCCTGGCAAGTATCCGCTGCTTAGATGAACCGCTGCCCAACATTGGCAGCGTTCAGCAGGACAAAGGTGAGCAGCTAGTGGCGCTGTGCGAAGCCGCTGTGCGCGAAGACGGGGCCGATGTGTTGATTATTGCAGGCGCACCGCTAGCAGGGTTGGCACGCAGTGTAGCAGAGCGGATTCCGGTGCCCGTTGTGGATGGTGTGAGCTGTGCCGTTCATCAGGCGGAACTACTGGCAAGGCTGAGCCCTTATAAAGCGACGGCGGGAAGCTACGCTCCACCGCCTGAAAAAAACTGGCAAGGCTTATCGCCTGCATTAGGTCAGTTAATCGGACGGCAAAGCATCCCTTAAGGCACACAACCTATAAATTCAGGAGCACTATAATGACCACGCCACGTAGCCGCTTTGGTGTTTTAACGCCTTCTTCGAATACCGCACTAGAGCCATTAACCTCCGCAATGGTGGCTCAGGTGCCTGGCGTCACTGCGCATTTTTCTCGTTTTGGTGTCACTGAAATAGCCCTAAGTCAGCGGGCGTTGGGCCAATTTGACGATACCCATGTGCTGGCTGCCGCCAAGCTACTCGCCGATGCCAGGGTCGATGTGATTGGTTGGAGCGGTACCTCCGCAGGCTGGCTCGGCTTTGACCACGACGTCACCTTGTGCCAGCGCATTAAGGCTGAAACGGGTATTCAAGCCACCACATCCATGTTGGCGCTTAACGAGATCATGACCGAGCACGGTGTGCGTGAATTCGGTTTAGTGACACCTTATACCGACGACGTACAGCAGCGTATTTTGGCGAATTACCACGCTGAGGGTTTCAGCATTGTTGCGGAAGATCACCTTAGCATCAGTGAAAATTTTGCCTTTGCCGAGGTGAGCGCCGAGACCCTGACTGCCCAGGTACGGCGGGTCGCTGAACAGGGCGCTCCCTTGATAGTCGTCGCCTGTACCAACCTCAACTCTGCTCAACTAGTGGCCCAGTGGGAAGCGGAGCTAGGCGTGCCGGTGTTGGATACCACCGCAACAGTGGTATGGAAAATGATGCGCATGACGGGGCACGCAACTACTCCAGTCAAAGGCTGGGGACGTTTGATGGAAGGGACTCTGTAATATGGCTGAGTTCGATTTAGTAGTCCGTCGGGCGCGCTGTGCCACCGCCGCCGATGTTTTTGACGCCGATATTGGTATTCGCGATGGGGTCATTGTTGCCTTGGGCAATGCGCTGGGGGCGGGGAAGGAGGAGATCGACGCGGCAGGGCGCTGGGTACTGCCTGGCGGTATTGATGGCCACTGCCATCTGGATCAGCCGACGTCCGATGGCTCTAAAATGGCCGACGACTTCCTCACTGGGACACGTTCAGCGGCCTGCGGTGGCACCACGACGGTGTTCCCTTTTGCCTGCCAAATTAAGGGCCAGAGCCTGCGGGCTGCAGTCGAGGATTATCACAACCGGGCGGAGGGCAAGGCGTGCATCGATTACGCCTTCCATCTGATTGTCACCGACCCCACTCCCGACGTGCTTGCCTTAGAGCTACCTGAACTGATCCGCGAAGGGTACACCTCGTTTAAAATCTACATGACCTACGACGATCTGAAGTTGGCAGATCGTGAAATCATTGATGTGCTGGCGGTTGCCCGTGAACACGGTGCCATGGTAATGGTCCACGCCGAAAATGCCGACTGCATTGCCTGGTTAACCGAGCGCCTGCTTGCCAATGGCCATACGGCACCCCGCTACCATGCCGCCGCCAGGCCCATGCTGGTTGAGCGGGAAGCCACCCATCGCGCCATTGCCTACGCCGAGCTGGTCGATGTGCCCATCCTGATTGTGCATGTCTCCGGACGCGAAGCAATGGAGCAACTGCGCTGGGCGCACCAACATGGTTTACGCGTCTATGCCGAAACCTGTCCCCAGTACTTATTCTTAACGGCCGATGACCTGGGCCTAGACGATGACCCTCAGGGTGCCAAGTGCATTTGCAGCCCGCCACCTCGCGATAAGGCGAATCAGCAATTCGTCTGGGATGGACTAGAAAACGGCGTTTTTCAGGTGTTCTCCTCGGATCATGCACCGTTCACCTTTGAAGGCCCTGAAGGCAAGTTTGCGGCAGGGGAAGATGCCAGCTTTGCGCGCATTCCCAACGGTATTCCAGGGCTTGAAACCCGTTTAGCGCTGCTGTTTAGCCACGGTGTAGAGACCGGCAGAATTACCATTCAGCAGTTTGTGGCGCTCACGGCCACCAATGTAGCGCGCATGTATGGGATTTATCCGCGTAAGGGGTCAATTGCCATTGGTGCTGATGCGGATCTAGTGATCTGGGATACCGGCCTTGAGCGCACCATTCGCAATGTGGATTTACATCATGGCGTTGATTACACCCCCTACGAAGGCATTCCCGTCACCGCTTGGCCTGCCCTAACCCTGTCGCGAGGTGAAGTGGTCTGGCGGGATGGCGACTATTTAGGTACGCCTGGGCGCGGTGCCTTTCTGCGCTGCGACCTGCCTGCTCCCGCGCGGCCCAAGCCGCGACCAGAAGGGGGTGTCGCGTGGTGATCTCTTCAGCGATAGCACTTCTGCTAATGCGCGCGGAGCCAGCATGATGTCAAAAGCATGGGCCAGTAACCCTCTACTTATTGGCAAACTGCTTACGTCGTTACTTGCGTTAGGGGTCATTGTCATTGGAATTAGCTTTTTGCGCATTGTGCACGGCACACCACCCCCCTATGGCGCGCCGGGAGATATTGGCTCGGCGGCATTTTTCCCTGGCCTTGTGGCGCTATTGGTCACCGGCTTGGGAGTGATCATGCTGTTGGGGACATGGCGAGCCAACGCAAACGTTGTATTTGAGCGGGGCCGTACCGGAGTAGCGCTTATCGCTTTCCTCTTAATGCTGGCGATGGCGTTATTGATCAACGTAGCGGGTATTTGGTTAGTCAGCATGCTGGCAGTGCCGCTGTTAGCGGTGTGTTTTGGTGAGCAGCGCTGGTATGTACTACTGGCCTTGGCAGTTATTCCTCCTACGGTTGTCATCCATCTGTTTGAAGGGGTGATGGGGATCTATTTTCCGCGGGGTATTCTGCTGTGATTGACTTGAGTGTGCTGCAGCAGGGGCTGGCAATGCTGGCCAGTCCGTGGACCTTCCTGGCGCTTTCTGCAGGTCTGGCCGGTGGTATCTTGATTGGCGCGCTGCCTGGGCTTACCGCCACCATGGCGGTCGCCGTGCTTGCCCCTTTTACCTTCTTTATGGACGCCACTATCGGCATTCCGTTTTTGTTGGGAATCTACAAAGGGGCCATTTATGGCGGCTCGATTCCGGCCATTTTGGTCAATACCCCGGGAACGGCGGCGGCGGCCGCAACGGCTAAGGATGGCTATGCGCTAACGCAACAGGGCAAGTCGCGCAAAGCGTTAGAGCTGAGTTTGTATAGCTCGGTTGCAGCTGATTTTCTCGCAACCTTGGTACTGATTGTGGTGGCCATACCTCTGGCCAGTATTGCTATCCGCTTTGGATCACCAGAGTTTGCGCTGCTCTATCTGATCGCGCTGACCATGATCGCGACGGTGAGCGGTGAAAGCTTTCTCAAAGGCATGATTGCCGCAGGGCTAGGCCTGTTGGTTGCCTGTGTTGGTCTTGACCCCATGACTGGCTATCAGCGGTTTACCTTCGGCAGCACCGATTTATTAGCGGGGGTATCGTTAATTCCGCTACTAATTGGCATGTTCGCACTCAGCGAAATCCTTATGCAACTCACTCATCCTCCCTCGCATTCGGCGGAAAACAGTCATGCCGGGGTGGTGGAACATGGCGGCGAGCGGCTGCGCTGGGCTGAGTTTTGGGCCTTGCGGCCAACGATTATTCGCTCAACCACGTTAGGTGCATTTTTAGGTTCGCTACCGGGGTTAGGGGCTGAAATTGCCTGTTGGATTGCCTATGGGGTCGCCCGGGGTCGCTCTCGCGAGCCAGAAAAATTTGGAAAAGGTTCACTGGAAGGTCTAGCCGCCGCGGAATCCGGTAACAACGCTGTCGTGCCCGCCGCGCTTATTCCGATGACTATTTTTGGTATCCCCGGCGACACGATTACTGCAGTGCTTATCGGTGCCTTAATGGCGCAGGGCATGATGCCAGGGCCGTTGATGATCCAGCAAAATCCCGGCTTTCTATTTGGCATGTTCTTAGTGCTGCTGGTCACCAATGTGCTGCTGCTGGGTTTTGGGTTATTGGCGATTCGCTGGCTCAAACAGGTCACGCGTATTCCCCCCACCGTACTCTATCCCTGCGTCATGCTGCTCTGTTTGTGTGGCGCTTACGCCGTCAACTCCAGCTCCTTTGATTTGTTGGTATTAGTGGCGGGCGGTGGTTTGGGTTATGTCATGCGGCGTACAGGTTTTCCCGTTGCACCGCTAATTATTGGCCTGTTGCTGGGGCCGGGTTTTGAGAGCGCTCTGCGCCAATCGCTGGTGTTCTCAAACGGCAGCCTGGCGATCTTCTGGTCGCGTCCAGGCAGCCTTATCCTGCTGGTCTTATTAGCTCTGGTCATCGTCGTGATGGCTTGGCGTGGGCTAACGACGGCAGGAATTATTAAAAAGCGCTTTAAACGTCTTCCTTCCCCGTCCCAAAAGCACTAAGGAGTTACCTCATGACTCGTCCCATTTTTGCTCGTACGTTAATAGCCGCTTCATTTATGGCCGCTGCGACCCTCACTGCTGGGCAAGCGTTAGCTCAAGATAGCCATTTAGCCGATGAACCTATCCGTTTCGTAACGCCGTATCCAGCCGGTGGGTCGCACTCACTCCATGCTGGTATTATCACTGCGGTGGGGGAGGACTTTTTGGGCCGCCCGCTAATTTCCACTATTCGTGGCGGCGGTGGTGGTGCCGTTGCTGCGGCTGAAGTGGCGCGCAGTACGCCCAATGGCACCTTGCTGCTGTTTGGTGACCCAACGATTAACTCGTTGCGCCCTCAAGTCGAAGACCTACCTTACGAAATGGATGATTTTGTTGCCGTAGCACGCATCAATTACAGCCCTGCGATTTTTGTTACGACGCCGGATCAGCCTTTTCAAACCATCGAAGAGCTGGACGATTACGCCGAAGGCAATCCCAACGAGCTGGTTTACAGCTCCGATAACCGCAATGGTTTTACCTTTACCGTCTTTGAAATGCTCAAGTCGACGGCTGACATTGATATGCGCGGCGTAGAGCTTGGTGGAGGCGGCCCTGCGGTGACCCAACTGGTGGGTGGCAATACCATGGCCTATGCGGGCGACCCCAGTGTGGTGGGCGAGCATCTCGACGCGGGTACGCTCGTTGGTCTGTGTGTTACCGATACTCAGCGCTTTGAAGCCTATGCGGATATCCCCACCTGCCAGGAAGAGGGCTACGATGTTGTCTTCCAGTTTTGGCGGGGCGTAATGGCACCCGCAGGCACACCGCCTGAAGTAGTGGCTGAACTCAGCGATGGCTTTGAGCGCTTAACTCAGGATGAAGGTTTTCTACGCTTGATTGGTCAGATTGGCTCAGGTATCCAGTTTCTTGACCATGAAGCCTTTGCTGAAGCCTTAACGGCTGAGCAGGCAGCACTGGGTGCTGCTTACCTCGGCGAATAAAGACGCCACCCGCTCAAGCAGCTCCTGAGTCAGGAGCTGCTTGTTTGTGTGCGCTGTGGAAAACCGGTATGGATAAAACCAATATGAACAAGACCATAACGCTGGTGGGTACGTTGGCCCTGAATAGCGATGGTGTTTCAGTCGGCACTGGGCCGGTGGATATCGTCATTCGTAATGGCGTGATAGACGACATCCGCCCATCGGGAAGCCGGCCAGTAGAGGGCGAGTGTGTCGATGCTTCTGATACCTTTACCGTTCCGGGATTTATTAACGGCCACCACCACTCCCATGAAAATTTCCACAAGGGACGTTATGACCGCCTGCCCCTTGAGCTGTGGATGAATTACGTACGGCCAGCCAAGCCGCTGCCGCTAACCGCTGATGATATTTACCTACGTACGTTGGTCGGTGCTAGCCAAGCCTTGCTGTCGGGCACCACCTGTATTATCGATGATTTCAATGCGTCACCGGTTTTAAACCCTGACCATGTGCAGGCCGCCTTAAAGGCTTATGAAGATATAGGTATTCGCGCGTTGGTAGGGCCGACGCTATTTGACGTGCCTTTTCATGAAAGCGTGCCGTTTATTCACGAAGAGTTTAGCCATGAAACGTTGGCCAGCTTAGCCCCAGGTAACGCAACGCCCATCGCCGAGTATTTGCGCTTTGTTGAGTCACTGGCGGCAACGCGCCACCCACGTAATAACCGAGTCGGTGTGCTTTTAGCACCGTCAGCCCCACAGCGCTGCACCGATGGCCTCTTAAAAGAGGTGCGTGCGCTGGCTGATCGCACCGGCTTGCCGGTGATTATTCATGTGCAGGAGACCCGCTTACAGGCGGCTTCAGCATGGCATCAGCGAGGCAAAACGCTGTTCCAACATTTGGACGAATTGGGCTTTTTGGCAGCAGGCACATCGCTTATTCATTCCGTGTGGCTGACAGATGATGATATTGGGCGGATTGCCGCTAATGGTGCCAGCGTGCAGCATAACCCCAACAGCAATTTGAAGCTGGGTTCAGGCTTGATGCCCCTTCGCCAACTGCTGGATGCCGGGGTAAACGTTAGTCTGGGCACCGATGGCTGCGGTTCGTTAGAGACCACGGATATGCTACGTGTGGTCGCTAATACGGCGTTGCTGCACAAGCTGCGTGGTAATGACTATCGCCGCTGGGTGGGCGCTGAAGAGGCCTTTTATGCTGCTACCCAAGGCGGCGCAAAAGCGCTTGGGCTTGAGAAACAACTGGGCTGCTTAAAGGTTGGCCAGCGTGCAGACATGGTGCTCTATCGGTTGGATGCCCCTGCATTTACGCCGCTTAATAACCCTTTACGGCAATTAGTATTTGGGGAAAGCGGCAACGGAATTCATAGCGTACTGGTAGACGGCGAATGTGTCGCTGCAGATGGCAAATTAACCCGTCTTGATCAACGTGAGATATCCAAACGTATTAGCGAAGCTATGCAGCGGCTTAGGCCCGAGATTGCTAATGCCGAACAAATGACCGAAACCTTACGGCCTGCCTACGAGCGCATTTGGCAGCGCTGCCAAGCATTGCCGCTCGCTCCAGGTACTATCGCTGCGCGATTTGATGATTAACGCTCGCCGCCTTTTATATTAACCGCCAGCGTCATCGTCTTGTCATGATCTGTGGCATAACCTACGCGCCGCCAACCCGCGATGAAAGGAGTGCTCCCATGCGCCTGGCCCTGTTTGATCTTGATGACACCCTCCTGGATGGAGACTGCAGCGACCGCTGGAATTTATGGATGATAGAGCAAGGTTGGATCAGCGATGCCGAAGCCTTTATGGCTCGCGCGGAGAAAATGCATCAGGCCTACCACGCAGGCAAGCTAAAGCTTGAAGAGTACTTAGCCATGACCCTAGCGCCCTTGCGTGGTCGCCGAGTGGCGGATGTGCAAAAAGAGGTCGAGCGCTTTGTCGCGACGCATCTACAGCCGCGTATTTTTGAGCAAGCCTGGACCTGCCTTGAAGAGCATCGCCAGGCGGGGGACACCCTGGTGCTAATATCGGCTTCATCGCGTCACCTCGTCGAGCCGGTAGCGACGGTGTTAGGGATAGAGCACGTATTGGCGGTGGAACTGACGGTAGAGCGTGGCATTAATGAAGAGGCCCGCTACACCGGCCAAAGCGAAGGTATATTTTCGTATCGTGGCGGGAAGGTGTTACGCCTACAGCAGTGGCTGGGCGAACGGCAGATCACCCCCAGCCACACCACGTTTTACTCAGACTCCCGCAACGATCTACCGTTATTGCAATACGTCGATTGTCCTGTAGCGGTCAATCCGGATCCGGTACTGGCTGAGGTAGCTAGCGTTGAAGGGTGGCGACGCTTAGACTGGCGAACAGCCGCGCCTCCCAAGCGGTTTACGGCCTAACGCCCTGCCAGGAAAATTGGTGCATGTCTGATGCGTACTATTTACAGCTAACCGAACAGCTGCGTCATTTGATCGACCAAAATGCCGCGCAGTGGGAAGGCAAACTCCCCGCTGAGAGATCATTGGCCGAGCGTTTTGCCACCACCCGCGTGACGCTACGGCAAGCATTGTCACAGTTGGAGGGCGAAGGTCTTATTCATCGCAGCAACCGGCGTGGCTGGTTTATTTCACCTGCTCGTCTGGACTATGACCCCACCCGCGACGCGGGTTTTAACGATTATGTGCGTGCTCAGGGACGTCAGCCGCGAACAGCCGTGCTGAGTATGGAAACACGCCCCCATCCTCCCGCTGCGCGTGCCCTGGGGCTACCTGATGACCAGCCGTTTCACCATATTCGCCGCCGCCGCTATGTGGATGATCGCGCTGTATTAGTGGAATCACTCTGGGTAGTGCCCGACCGCGCCCCGGAGCTATTAGAGATCTATACCGATCAATCGCTATGGGGGTTGTTGCGCGGGCGCTGGGGGCATCACTTGGCCAACCGCTCTATCCGCATGGTTTCAGAGGCGCTTGCACCAATTGATGCTGAAGAGCTATTTGTGGCGCCCGGCACCGCAGGTCTTAATATTCGTCGCGCAATTTTAGACGACCAGCAGCGGCCAATTGAGTTTGATGAAGAGCATTGGCTACACGATTCGCTATGTATCTGCGTGGAGCTGTCGGGCCAAACCTAGGCTCTGTCTGAAAACTGGCTGCGCTCGACCATACGGCGTTAAAAATCGGCTCGTGCGCGAGTCCGATCAAAATACTCATGTACTGTATGTAAACTCCGTCTTTTCGCCGATTTTTGCCTTGTCTGGCCTTCGCTCGCCGACTTTTCAGACAAAGCCTAGCAATGGTTGCCTGCTCGCATACATAAGAACTTAAACAATCCGTCAAACAAGCGTCATCCCAGTGTCATTTATTAGCGGCAAACTTCTGGTCTATACCAACTAGCCAGGAGACCACCACCATGATGCCACGCCGTTTATTCGCTTCCACATTGCTAGCAGGTGCCGTTGCGCTTGCCTCATATGCCCAGGCCACCGAATTAACGGTGTATACCGCCGTTGAATCAGACGACCTGCAAAAATACGCCGAGCGCTTTAACGCAGCCCACCCGGATATCACCATTAACTGGGTACGCGATTCTACCGGTGTTATTACTGCTCGCCTGCTAGCGGAAAAAAACAATCCCCAGGCTGACGTGATTTGGGGCCTGGCCGCCACTAGCCTACTGGTGCTGGAAGAAGAGGGCATGCTGGCGCGCTACGCGCCGGAAGGTGTGGAAAATCTGGATGCTAAATTTGTCGATGCTGCCTATCAAGATGGCGAAGACCCGGCTTGGGTGGGGATGGATGCCTGGGTTGCCGCTATTTGTTACAACACCGTTGAGGGTGAGCGCCAGGGCGTGCCTATGCCGACTTCCTGGGAAGACCTGACCCAGCCTGAATTTGCCGGCCACGTCATCATGCCCAACCCTAATTCTTCCGGCACCGGCTACCTGGATGTGGCCAGCTGGCTGCAGCTATGGGGCGAAGAGCAGGGCTGGGACTATATGGATCGCTTGCACAATAATATTTCCCGTTACACCCACTCAGGCTCAGCACCTTGCAGCCTGGCGGCTACCGGTGAGGCCGTGATTGGCGTGTCGTTTGCTTTCCGCGCTGCGCGTTTGAAGTCTCAGGGTGCTCCGATTGAAGTGGTTTTCCCTGAAGAAGGCCTGGGCTGGGATATGGAAGCCGCCGCGATTGTGGAAGGCACGGATAAACGCGACGCCGCACAAACGCTGATGGATTGGATCGTCACCCGTGAAGCCAATGAGCTTTATAACGAAGGCTATGCTGTGGTTGCTTACCCTGGCGTAGCTCAGCCGATCGAAAACTACCCCTCCGATATTACTGATCGCATGATTGACGCTGACTTCTCATGGGCGGCGGTTAACCGCGAGCGTGTGTTGGCCGAATGGCAGCGCCGCTATGACGGCAAAACCGAACAGTAAGCCGCCACTTGAGATCAGTTGCCCCGGCCTAGTGCCGGGGCTTGGAGATGTTATGCACACCACCATGACCTCGCTGCTGGCGGCGGACTCGCCAACGGTGATGACCCCCACGACGCCGCATTTACGCATTGAAGCGGTCACTAAACAGTTTGGTAGTTTTACCGCCCTGGACAATATCTCCCTCACCATTAACGAAGGGGAGTTCGTATGTTTTTTGGGCCCCTCCGGCTGTGGTAAAACCACGCTGTTGCGCACCATTGCAGGGCTCGCCCGGCAAACTTCGGGCACGCTTATTCAGCGCGGTAACGATATTTCCACCCAGCCAACTCAGGCGCGTGATTTCGGCATTGTGTTCCAATCGTATGCGCTATTTCCCAACCTGACGGTGTTTAACAACGTGGCGTACGGGCTGCGTAACCGCCGGGTAGATCGGGCGCGTATCACTGCTCGGGTAACTGAGTTGCTGGCGCTGGTGAATCTCAGTGGCAGTGAGCAGAAGTACCCAGCGGCGCTTTCCGGCGGGCAACAGCAGCGGGTGGCGCTGGCACGGGCGCTAGCCACTGAGCCAGGTTTGCTGTTGCTCGATGAGCCGCTTTCGGCGCTAGATGCCCGTGTGCGCGGCCATTTGCGCAGCCAGATTAAAGCGCTCCAGGCACGCCTGGGGGTGACCACCATTATGGTAACCCACGACCAGGAAGAGGCGCTGACCATGGCCGACCGCATCGTGGTGATGAACCATGGTGTGATTGAGCAGGTGGGCACCCCAGCCGAGATCTACCACCAGCCTGCCAGTGCCTTCGTTGCATCGTTTATCGGCACGATGAATTTCCTCGACGTGACGGTCAACAGCGCCACTCAGGTGCAACTGGCGGCAACCCCTTTCACTTGTCAGCCGCACTGTTTGCCAGTAGGTGAGGTCGCTCGGTTAGCGGTGCGCCCAGAAGTGGTGGCGCTAACACGCCAAGCGGGGATGCTGGCAGGCGAGGTTACAGACATCGAGTTTCTGGGCGCTTTTCAGCGCGTCACCCTTCGCTTGCTAGGCACTGATCAAACGCTCTTGGCCGATGTGCCCAGCCGCGATAGCAGCGAGCTAAACCTACGCCTGGGGCAGACGCTGGGAATCAACATCCCCGCTGATGCTGCGTGCCTTTACCCGGCTGGGAGTAACCCCCTATGACCGAGAGGACGTTACCAAGGTTTGTGCCTAAGCGCAGTGCAAGCGTTTCACCAGAGGCGCTGATCCGCTTGCTGGTATTGCTGGCAGGCGTGGCACTGTTGGTGGTGGGACTACTATTTCCACTGGTCACCATGCTGATAAAAAGCCTCCAAGATCGAGCAGGCGACTTTATTGGTCTTGCTAACTTCATCCGCTATTTTCAAACCCCCGCACTGGTAAATTCCATTGCCAACTCGTTGAGCGTGGCATTGATGGCCACGGTCACCGTAGTGAGTTTGGCGTTTATATGCGCTTATGGCATTACCCGCACCTGTATGCCAGGCAAACGGCTATTTCGTATGCTGGCGATTTTGCCCATTCTGGCGCCCTCGCTGCTGCCCGCGATTAGCTTGGTCTATCTGTTTGGCAATCAGGGGTTTTTGCGTGATGTGCTGGCAGGGCACTCGATTTACGGGCCCATCGGCATTGTGATGGGCATGAGTTTTTGGATATTCCCCCACGCACTAATGCTGCTGACCACCGCACTGACCAATAGCGATGCACGACTCTATGAAGCGGCCGAAGCATTGGGTACGCCGAAGTGGCGCACCTTTTTAACCATTACCCTACCGGGCGTTCGCTACGGGCTGATTTCCTGCCTGTTTGTGGTATTTACCCTGGCGATTACCGACTTTGGTGTGCCGAAAATTATCGGTGGCCAGTTCAGTGTGTTAGCCACCGATGTGTACCGCCAGGTGGTGGGCCAGCAGAATTTCCAAATGGGTGCGGTGGTCAGCGTTATTCTGCTGCTGCCTGCGGTGCTCTCGTTTATCGTTGACCGCTGGATACAGCGGCGCCAAGTGGCTCAGCTTTCAGCCCGGGCAGTGCCGTGGCAGCCAACGCCTAGTCCACTACGCGACTGGAGCTTTGCGCTACTGTGCTACGCCGTCGCGGGCATCATCTTGCTGGTGATTGGCACGGCGGTGTATGCCTCAATGATACAGTTCTGGCCCTATAACCTGTCGTTTACGCTACAGCACTATACCTTTCAAGGCTTAGGCGGCGGTGGCTGGGGGGCGTGGTTTAACTCGCTTAAACTGGCCTTTAGCGTGGCGTTGATAGGCACGCTGGTGATCTTCTTTAACGCTTGGTTGATCGAAAAGAGTGAAGGCTACCGGCCACTGCGCCAAGGGCTGCATTTTATGGCCATGCTGCCCATGGCGGTGCCGGGCATGGTGCTGGGCTTGGCGTATATCTTCTTTTTCAACCAGGCCGGCAACCCGCTTAACTGGCTTTACGGCACCATGGCAATTCTGGTGCTGAACACCTTGGTGCACTTTTACACGGTATGTCATCTCACTTCAGTCACTGCACTTAAACAGCTCGATCCTGAGTTTGAAGCCGTCGGTGCGTCACTGAAAGTACCGTTTTGGACCACGTTCAGCCGGGTAACGCTGCCGGTGTCGTTGCCCGCCGTGCTGGATATTTCGGTGTATCTGTTCGTTAACGCGATGACGACGGTGTCCGCGGTGGTGTTTCTCTATAACAGCGATACGCGGCTTGCCTCGGTGGCGGTGTTGCACTTGGATGAGGCGGGCTACTTTGCCAGCGCTGCGGCCATGGCGGTGCTGATCTTCCTGACGTCCTTGGTGGTTAAGCTGCTTCACACAGCACTTACCCATGTGCTTTTGAATAACGCTCAGCGGTGGCGCTTGGCGGGCTAGACAGCCCGCCGTAACAGCGACTAATCTATCAATAAAATCTGGTATAGACCAAAATGGTTGATAACGTAAAAGAGCCGTATCTATTAACCCCAGGGCCGCTGACTACCTCCCACGCCACCAAAGCAGCGATGCTGCGCGACTGGGGCTCCTGGGATGACGACTTTAACCAAGTAACAGCCGACATTCGAACGCAGTTGCTGGCCATGGCTGAGGCAGCCAGCGACGAGTATGCCTGTGTGCCTATGCAGGGCAGCGGTACCTTTGCGGTAGAAAGTGCGCTGGCCTGCGCTACCGATCCGGATGGCCAAGTGCTGGTGCTGATGAACGGTGCCTACGGCAAGCGGGCTGCTCAACTGCTCGATACCATGGGACGTGCCTATATCACGTTAGACAAAGGCGACTACCTGCCGCCTCAACCGAATGAGGTCGCAGCGCTGCTGGCGCAGTATCCTGATATAACCGCGGTATTTTTAGTCCATTGCGAAACCAGCTCGGGCATTTTGAATCCGCTAGAAGCGATTGCGGAGGTGGTACACGCTGCGGGTAAGACGCTGATAGTGGACGCCATGAGTTCGTTTGGGGGCGTGCCGATCAGCGTGGTGAAGACCCCCATCGATGTACTGATTTCCTCTGCCAACAAGTGCATTGAAGGTGTGCCGGGCTTTGGTTTTGTGATACTTCGCCAAGCGCTGCTGATTGCCGGTAAAGGCCGTGCGCACTCCTTGAGTCTGGATTTGTCCGCCCAGTGGGAGTACATGGAGCGCAGCGGTCAATGGCGCTTTACTCCACCCACGCATACCGTGGTGGCCTTTCAGGCCGCACTTGCCCAACACCGGGAGGAGGGCGGTGTGCCGGGGCGCTGTGCACGCTATACCCGTAACCGTGATGCGCTGGTAAAAGGCATGCGAGCACTGGGCTTCAGTACCTTGCTGGAAGACGAATGGCTATCGCCGATTATCACCACTTTTTTAAGCCCCACCGACCCCGCCTTTGAGTTTAACGCCTTCTACGCGGCGCTAAAGGCGCGCGGCTTTTTAATCTACCCCGGCAAGTTAACCGAGGTAGATAGTTTTCGCATCGGCTGCATCGGCCAGTTGGATGTGACGGTAATAGCAACGCTGTTGGTGGCTATCCAAGATGCGCTGAGTGAGATGGGCGTTGTTCTTTCTTCAAGCTCATCTTCACACTCATCTGCACCGTCATTTTTACAATCAGGGAGCGCCTAATGCATTATCAAACTCCTCAGCGCCTTCAGGCGGTTATCTGTGACTGGGCAGGCACCCTGGTTGATTTTGGCTCATTTGCGCCGACCCAGATCTTTGTTGAAGCCTTTGCCGAACTCGGAGTGGCGATTAGCCTGGAGGAAGCCCGCGGCCCCATGGGTATGGGCAAGTGGGATCATATCCGCACACTATGTAATCAACCGGCCATCGCCGAACGCTTTGCCGAAGCAGTAGGCCATGCGCCAACCGATAGTGACGTGACGGCCCTCTACGAGCGCTTTATGCCGTTACAAATCGCCAAAATTGCTGACCACTCGGCGGTCATTCCCGGTGCACTCGACACCTTAGCGATGCTACGTGCTCAGGGGCTTAAGATTGGTTCTTGCTCCGGCTATCCATTAGTAGTGATGGAAAAAGTAGTCGCCCTTGCAGGGGCTAACGGCTTGCAGGTAGATCATGTGGTGGCCACCGATGAAGTGCCCAATGGCCGCCCGCATCCTTCCCAGGCGCTGGCCAATGTCATTGCGCTAGGCGTTAGCGATGTCGCTGCATGCGTGAAAGTTGATGACACCACGCCGGGCATACTGGAAGGGCGCAGCGCCGGTATGTGGACCGTCGCGCTTACCTGTTCAGGCAATGCGCTGGGGTTAACCTTTGATCAGTATCAGGCGCTCAGCGAGGTAGAGTGCCAAGCTGCCCATGAACGTGTGGCGGCCGAGTTTGCCTCCTCACAGCCGCATTACTGCATTGAGACCATCGCCGAGCTGCCTAAGGTGATAGAGGCCATTCATAGCCGCCTTCAACAGGGAGAGCGCCCTTGAGTCCAGCCGCTCTTACATTAGTGCTGGTGTCGGTATGTATGCATGCAGGGTGGAACGTACTGGGTAAACGCAATGCCCCTTCGTTGGGGGCATTTGCGCTGGCCTACGGCGCAGGTGGGGCAGTGCTTATGCCCTTGCTATGGTTGGGACCATCGTTGACTGCGCTGTCACCGGCCTTCTGGGGCTGGCTGGCGCTGTCAGGGCTGTGCCAAATGCTCTATATGGGCGGCTTAGCTTGGGCCTATGCGCGGGGGGAGGTCAGTGTGCTTTACCCCATCGCCCGGGCGCTGCCGGTGGTGCTAGTGCCGCTGGTATCCATTACGCTGCTGGGCAATCGCGTGCTGGATAGTTGGGATGGTGTTGGCATGGTGCTAGTGGTGGTGGGCGCACTCTGCTTGCCGCTGAGCCATCCAGAGGCGCGCAGACTATCCACATACTTAACGCCTGCTATGGGGTTTGCGTTGCTGGCAGCGGTGGGCACGGTGGGTTATTCATTAATCGACAAGCAGGCGCTGGGTGTCATGCAAGCGGTAGGGCATAGCGGGCTTACCGCCGGGGCGGTATTTATGGTGCTGCAAGCGCTGATGACGCTAACCTGGGCAGTTCCCCTGCTGGCAATGCTACCCGCAGAGCGCCGCCGCCTACCAGCGCTTCGCCAGCGGGGGATAGCCATGCTGATCGTCACAGGGTTGATGATGACCTGCACCTATGGCCTGGTATTAATGGCCATGGCGCTCACCGAAGAGGTCAGTTATATCGTAGCGTTGCGCCAGCTCTCTATTCCCGTGGGTGTACTGATGGGCGTGCTATGGCTTAAAGAGCCTGCCTCTAGGGCAAAGGCTATTGGCACTTTGGTGATGTTAGCGGGGTTGGTGCTGGTGGCCCTGTAAGGAAAGTACTCAGCGCTCTTGCTGCTAAAGTAGTTACTCAGGAAAGTTGCTGCCGTTCTCGATAGGTTGCCATCTCAACTTTACCCAATTGCGGGGTAAGCTGGCAGCGCTGCCGTGACCAGGGATACTCGATCTGTGCCTTTAGGTGAGCGGCTCCATCGCCTTTTTTCCACTCCTCTAAATCCAGGTCGCGCCAGTAGCGCGGGTCGCGCCCGGTTTTTTGGTCATGTTCGGCGGTGGTGGGATCGAGATGGCGGAAAGGCTCCAGGCGCGGCACATCGGGCATCGGCTGGCTTACGTCCATGTAGCGCTGCAGCATATCCCATAGGGCATGCACTTCGTGCTTATGATCGACGATGGTGCTGAGTGAGGTCTGGCTGAACTGCTTACCGGTATAGCGATGCACAAACATCAGCCGATAGAAGATACCGCCTCGCTGTACCACTCGCTCCACATAGCCATCGAATTCTACAAAGGGAGCTATCAAAGGTGGCTTTTTTTTTGCCCTGAGCGAAGCTTGCCATGCCGGTATAGCGATTGAACTCGCTGCTTCGATTTTGGATGTAGCTGTCGGTTTTTTCGGCAATCCGTTTATGAATAGGAGTTGAAATCCAAGTCACTCCGTTCACTATTAACTGAGTAAGGTGAGGTCCAACTAAAAAAATTCCCACATAACCCACAATAGCGACAACAAGCGTATAAATACTATTTAAAAAAGCACCTCCCTCAAACCCAGGGAGCTTTATAAGAACGTAAAGCCAAAACCCACCCAAAACCAAAACCACAAGATATGGAATCACTGTAAAACTGGCTAGCATGCTGTAGTTACTACCAAGAAATCTAATTCGTTGTTGATCCCACCACCAGTCATCAGTTTCGAAGAATGACTTGTCCTGACGATCCTGATGCTGAACGAATTCGGTATCTTCGCAAAGTTGCTGGTAGGGGTCGATATCAGCGTAGTCGCCGAAGGACAGTAGCTCCTCTCCAATACGCTCGCGCTTCTTGGGCGGTGCTGGCATGGCAGGAATGTCATCGGCTCGGTAAGCAGTAGCGCTGTAATGTGAAGAACTTACCTCTTTCATGCTTCTGCCGCTTGCTGCCGCTCTCGGTAGGTAGCCATCTCAACCTTACCCAACTGTGGGGTAAGCTGGCAGCGCTGACGGGACCAGGGGTACTCCATCTGCGCCTTTAGGTGAGCGGCTCCATCGCCTTTTTTCCACTCCTCTAAATCCAGATCACGCCAGTAGCGCGGTTCGCGCCCGGTCTTTTGGTCATGTTCGGCGGTAGTGGGGTCGAGATGGCGGAAAGGCTCTAGGCGCGGCACATCGGGCATCGGCTGGCTAACATCCATGTAGCGCTGCAGCATATCCCAGAGGGCATGCACTTCGTGCTTGTGATCGACGATGGTGCTAAGAGAGGTCTGGCTGAACTGCTTACCGGTATAGCGATGCACAAACATCAGCCGATAGAAGATACCGCCCCGCTGTACCACTCGCTCTACATAGCCATCAAATTCGATAAAGGGAGCAACTAGCGGCGGCGTTTTCTTGCCTTGGGCAAAGCTAGCCAGACCTGTTTGGCGGTTTAGCTCGCTTTGGCGGCTTTCCATGTAGCGCTGTCCCTGATGAGAAAAATATTTGTGAAGGGGCGTTACCAGCCAAATAGCACCACTCATAGTGAATCGACTAACGTATGGCATCACAACAAAAATAAAAGTCACCCCTAAAACGAAAAAAATCATTCCTGCTAATATCGCCCACCCCCCAATCACAGGGTCTAAAAAAAAAGTCAGCTCAATACCTATATAAACCACGAATGCAAGAAGCGCGACAGCACACACATAGGGAAGCAGCAAAAGAAGAGCTGTAACTCCCATCTTGCTCTCTAGAAAACGAATGCGCTGGTGATCCCACCACCAGTCATTTGTCTTATAAAACGCCTTATCCAGACTATCCTGATGCTGAACGAACTCAGAATCTTCGCAAAGCTGCTGATAGGGGTCAATGCCAGCGTAATCACCAAAGGGCAGTAGCTCCTCACCGACACGTTCACGTTTTCTTTGCGGTGCTGGCATTAAGGGAATGTCACCGGCTTGGTAAGCAGCAGAACCGTAATGGGAGGGCGTGACCTCACTCATATCTGAAATTCCTTGATATACCAATAGCGTGGATCCTGGTGGCACCCCGTCAAGGAGTTGATCAAATTAGTGATCGGGTTGTTTACCGTACGGTCTGACCGGCCCGGTAGTGCATCATGCTGGCCTTCGGCGTAAGGTTCGTACTCTTTAAGTAGGGGAGTGGGCAGCACCATTTCGCCAAGCTCCCACTCGACTCTTGCCTGTAGGGCGATGCGAAGGCGTGATGTAGAGGTTACGGAGGTCTGCCCTATATTAATGCTTTCTTCTGCCACCTTGCGCTTGACCAGAAAGCGTACGGTAAGCAAAAGGGCTCTGGGGCTCTTGTGGGGTATGAAAGTGGTCGCAAGTGCCAAGTTTCAAGGCTGATCAATACCCCGCCACGTCATAAAACGATACCCGCCAACGAGCTGTGAAGGTTGCCGATTTCGATAAGTCATCTCTTCGGGCTGCTTGTCATGCAAACCATAGGCAAATAAAAGGCCCACAGGTTCAGGTAGCTCAGGAGGTGACTCTTCTCTTGTCCACTGATACCAACTATTAGCTAACTGAGAGTGATTACGAAGCGTTGCACGGGCATGCAAATAGGTATTCCTGTCTGATGAACGTTCGCGGCGGCGTATATCCTTCGCCTCGCTGTCCACATCATCGAGCCAGCCCCAGGCTTGCTTTAATGCTGACAATGCCTCATCAATCTCAGCGCGCTCTGCCGTTTGAATCGACCACTCTTCTTGAGAGCCTGAAACCGATGCCACCAGTGAACCAATCGTGCGATGGTAATAACGGTTGGGCAAGTCATCCTCGCGCGCTTCTAGAGCAGCCAGGGTATCCTGATAGTCACGGTAACGTTGTGCTAGCCAGGCCAGATAAACCAGGGTATGGAGGCGAAAGTTTTCACCTGTAGGACTGCGTCGAGAATTGGTATATCGTTGATAGTGGCGTGCCAAAGCAGGTAATGAATAACCTTCGATTTCGTCATTCAGCTCAAACCACTGAGCAGTAAACTCGTTCTGCTCCTTCAGCGTATCCAATGGCGGAAAAGGTACGCCAGCGATAGTGGCACGGCGATACATGCGGTGCAGGGCAGCACGCGATAATTCTGCGCTGGCTTTCTGTTCGTCGGCTACTAGGCCACCGCCAATATCTTCGCTAATGCCAGGGCATAGTTCTTCATGCCATTGCGGATTTTCCCTTCCCAGCGGACGGCAACGGCGGTAAAAACGCCGCTCATGGGCAGCGACTAGATGCAGCGCTCGCTGGCAGCCCGGATGTAGCTCTCCGCCATCATCAAGTACCGGGCTTAACGGGTGAAACCAATCCAGCAGTCCCATCTCGGCATGGGTACGATCCACACAGTCCAACAAGCCTACAAATACCACCTCCACATCGCTGTCCTGATAAACAAAGCGCTCCCCGTCTTGATCGCACACTTCATCCAGCAGCCGCCGTACAAATGCTTTTGCCATGGCGGCACCAAAATCGAAGCCAAAGACAGAGACACGTATTCTGGCCAACGGTAGCTCACTGTTTTGCTTAACATCAGCAACGCTATTGTGGAAATCGCGAACAGCGGAGGAAAGGCGGGTGTGGCTTCCACTCATTAAGAGATTGGCGGCAATAGAGGTGTCCCGGACAGGTGCAGCGGCTTCAATACCCGTGCGAATAGCGGCATCCCGGGCCGCTTTTACCCAGTTCCAGGGTTGAGTTATGGATACTTTCAATGAACGCCCAAAAACTTCGTACCAGCGCCCCGAACCACCACCAGAGAGAACGTCTTTTGCGGCATCCGTGCCACTGGAGCGCAACTGCCCTTCACCCGTACCGACTGCTTCGCTAGGTACACGATGAGCAGCACCCACCATATTTTCGGAAAGGCTGGAGTCAAAAGAAGTACCAAGACCAGAATAATAATGCCTACGAATCGGAGCGCCAAGCTTACCTTCTTCTTCTGGGGGATAAGCTAAGAATAAACTTCCAACGTTACTAACTTTATTATCTTGAATGTCTGCTTCTAAGTTTTTTGATATGCCATCAAAGAAAAAACCTATATCCAATATTTGGCTACAGTCAGCCCCAAGGCGACCTGTCAGACTACTTTCTCTTCTTGAGTTTAATGAGCAAATACTCTCGATAATTGTTTCATTCATTTTCAGTCAACTCCCGAACCACGATATTGCTCAAACTTTGGCGAACGAATATTCTCACTCCATACTAAATCCACCTCATTATTAGAAAGGAAATGGACGTGTAGATACTGATCCTCTGGATCATGTTCTGGCATAGGGAGAATTATGCTGTGCCTTTCTTCTTCAATCCCCTGGCGCTTCTGATCTCCTGTCCTACTTAGTATCCATACCACCTCGACAGTGTCTCCTTTGAAAGACCAACAGCAGGTGGTGCCACCCCAGGAGTAGGCATTCATATTTCCACCCCAATTATCATCAACCCAGTAGCTCCCAATAGGTCTATCAGTATGGTTATAGCCTGCCAGTGAGCCGCTCTTTGATGCATTAAACAACATGCTCCAAGCTAGCCATACAATGGCTATAGAGGCCAATAACACCTGAAGCCAAACAGGTATTAGGCGCAGATAATGGCTTATTGCCCAGCGAGCTAACATGGTAAATAATTCCTTTTTTTCATAATAAATTCCGCACAGTGCTTATCATTAATCCTAGCTACGTTACTTATCTCGGAGTCGCTCAGAAAGCGGAGACTGTAAGTCTGGACTCCAAGCAAGCTCGACTTGATTGTCTGGAAGGAAGTGAACGTGCAAGTATTGATCCTCTTGGCTATAGGACGGCATTGATACAGTTATGCTATGCCTTTCTTCCTCTAGTCCAGATTCTATATCTTCAGGGGTAACGTCTAGAATCCACACCACCTCAACAGTGCCGCTCTGGAAGGGCCAGCAGCAGGTAGTCCCACCTCCCGTATACAAACCGCCAGTGTAGGCAGAAAGATTCCCACCCCAATTTCCATCAACCCAAAAGCTGTAAATTGGTCGGTCTATATAACTATGCCCCATTAAAGAGCCACTCTTTGAAGTGTTAAAAATCATGCCCCAAGCAAGCCATACAACCACCAAGGCAGCCAACGACACCTGAAGCCAAACAGGTATCAGGCGCATATAACGGCTTATTGCCCAGCGAACTAACACTCCTCAGCCTGCTGGTAAGTGGTTGTCAGTAAGTCAGCCAGAGTGGCTTCACCACCAGACGCGCGCTGTAAAAGACCTTGCATATCTTCTGATGCCCAAGCGTCATTGCCCTGGCTTAATTGCACATAGACAAAGGTTCTTTTGTCGGCAATGGCGGTCAAACCATAGTTGCTGGCTTGCATTAGCGCTTTAGCCACCTGACGGGGTCGCTCGCAAAGACATATTCCTTCAAATAAGGACGGTGAAAAATCGACTAACTCGGCGGTCAATTGCATAACCTCCGGCTCACCGTGTAGGGATTGCCAGCGGGCTTCATCTACTGTCAGTTGCCATGGGGGCAAGCTCTCTGGCAAGGCTTTCCCTTCAAGAGCCGTCCAGCCTAATGTTGCATCTCGATACCACCAGCGAGTAACACCTAAAAACAGTGCGTTTGCTGGATTCTCAAGCGCATCCTTATGCAACTGGGTAATGACATCGGGGAGATAAAATCGTAGTAATGAGCGCTGCTTTTGCGGGTTTTCCACCGCCATGGCCGGAGCCAGATGGCTAGCCAGTTCAGTTCCGGTAAGTGGACTCTCGATCCAGCCTTGTAAAGCACATACGATGCCATCGAGCGCTAGCAGTTTATCAAGTTTGTCTTGCCTAACCTGTAACACCCACGGGCCTTCGCGCTGCAAATGGGGCTGGCTTTCATCTTTAACTAGCGGCCAATAATGGCTGTCTTGAACCAGCTCATTGAACAGAGCCGTTCGTGCGGATACGGGTAGGTGAGATAGCTCAATTAAGGCATAGCGCTCTATTTCAGGGGCTTCTGATGATGAGGAGCGTTGCCATGGCGGAAGAGTATCAGCCTTCATGCCTGTTCCCCTGGTATCGCGCTCTGGCCTTCAGCTAATGCTTTCTGCCAACACTCTTCGCATACTTCTGGCAGCTTAAGGTTGGTCTTCAATAGCGCAGCTTGTGAAATATTCTCAATTCGCTCATGCGCCTCCGCCACCGCATGCCCCGGCAGCAGCGGGCTTTCCACCGCTTGCCCGGAACCATTGCCAGGGCTACCGCCTGCGTTGACGCGCACTTTGGGGCCGACCATCGTTACACCGCTGCTGTCCAGCTTAAGAAAACTGCCCCCGGCGTTCAGGGTGAGTTCATCGCTGGCTTCAAGTACTACTTTATGGCCTGCTTTGATATGCAGTTCTCGGCCGCTTTCGCTTAGCCAGGCTTGGCCCACTTTGATATGTAGCGAGCCTGCCACGCTGAAGTGCTGCTGGCCTTCGGTGTGTTCAAAGCGGTTGCCGTGCACCGTGTGGTGGTCGTCGTTGTCGATCTCACTGATGCGGTCGTTATTGACGCGCAAAAAGCTGTCATTGCGGATCTCTTCGGTGCGGTCGTTAAGGGTTAACAGCTCTAAATCTTTCTGGGCGTGGAGCCAGATTTGCTCTTCGCCAGCTTCGTCTTCAAAGCGTAGCTCATTGAAGCCTTCGGCCTTGTGACTTTGGGTGCGGATCACCATACGGGTTTTGTGTTCCGGCAGCGGGTAAGGCGCGGTATTTACGGCGTGGTAGGTGCGACCTGTGATGAGCGGTTGATCCGGGTCGCCCTCTAAAAACGAAATAATCACTTCATGGCCAATACGGGGAATGGCGATACTGCCGTAACCGCCGCCTGCCCAACCTTGGGCGACCCGTACCCAGCAGCTCGCCGTGTCGTTGGGCTCAGCGTAGCGATCCCAAGGGAACTGCACTTTGACCCGGCCGTGTTCGTCGCAGTGAATCTCTTCGCCTTCCGGGCCGACCACAAATGCTACTTGGGGGCCATCGACACGTGGCTTGGGATTAGGCGTTGCTCGCCAGGGGACATCGCCGGGGATGAGGGTGACTTGGTTATGATAGCGGGTCATACCGCTACCATCGTTCTGCGTCATCCCGTCTTCTTCCAGCGCCTGGGGCTGTTCACCGTGGTGAAGAACGCTAATCGCCTGCCAATCGCGATTGAGGCTGTCGGTATCGTGATCGCTCAGGGTAAAGCGCAGACCGGGGGCGAGTTCGGGCAGGTCGCTTTCCGCTTGAGCGGTAATAACCTCGCGGCGTAGTTGCTCTAGACGAATGCGGGTGAAGGGTTCACCGGAGGCATACTGTTTATAGCGGCCAGGGTAGTCGTAGTGTTCGTAGTCGGTGTTTTGACCATGGGCTTCAACATCACGCCCCAGGTGCTCATGCAACTGTGCATAGGCGGGGTTTTTAAAGCTGTAATCTTTGAGCGTGGCGGAGGCGGCCGCGACGCGGGCTTTGTGACTAAGCTTGCGCACATGGCGGGTGGGCGCAGTACCACCAGCACGGCTGTTATAAGGCCGTTCTCCAAGATTGGTAAGTACCTGAGGGCCATCGGCGAAGACCAGCCGGTGGCTGTTCTCGTCAAATTCATGGAAGTAGAACAGGCCCTCTTCCGCGGCCAGGCGCTCAATAAAGGCGAGATCGGTCTCGCGGTACTGCACGCAGTACTCGCGCTCGGCGAGTTCACGATTAACCGCAAAGCTCACATCGGTAATACCCCGCTCGTCGCACAGGGTATTAATGATAGTAAGCGGGTCGACTTTTTGAAAAATCCGTGAGTTTTGGCGCAGGGAGAGCCGCCACAGGGCAGGGCGAAGCACTAAGGAATAGAAGGTGCGACGATGGCCTCTGTCACCCCGACCGAATTCACTCACCACACCATGTATCCGGCGCAGCGGAGCGCCGTCCTGCCAAATGGTCAGGGTGGCTTCTCGATCCAGTAGCTCGGCAGCATCAAGAGTGCCGTCTTTGCTAGCCAAGTTCAGCGCCAGCTCAAAGGGCTGGGAGAGCGCTTCACGGTGTGTGAAATCGATTACTGCAATCTCATCAACGCTGGGTAGCGTTAGAGTGAATTGCAAGCCGGTGCCATCTGCCATCGAGCCGCTCCTGTAACCGATAAATGAGAAACAGTCAGGATAGCGAGTAAGATATGAAAAAAAACCCTTTAAATGGCATTTGGGGCAAGTCACCACGATCTCTTACACGATTGTAAGATATGGCTTACAAGCTTTTAAGCGATAGCTTACAGCTTCTACGTGAAAGTCGTGGTTTGCTGGTGCGGGAGTAAAAACGGTCTGTGGAAACAGCTTTGAATGATAAGCCTAGCTCAATGCCTGCCAGACGAGATTAATCCCTACCAAGAACATGGCGATAATCACTACGCGGTAGAACAGCGCTTCATTAACGCGGCTTTGTAGCCATAGCCCATTTCGTACTCCGATCCAGGCGATTGGCACCAGCAGAAGCGATGCCCAGGCGCTGGTCATGTTGACCTCGCCAAGCCATACATAAGGGCCTAATTTGATGGTGTTGACGACGGCGTAAGTGATCGTACAGGTAGCAATAAACGTCTCTTTAGTAAGCTTGCGCGGCATCAGGTACATGTTCATTGGCGGTGCACCCGCATGGGCGATAAAGCTGGTGAATCCGCAAACGCTGGCGGCGGGCAGCGCCCAACGGCTGGAAATAGGTTTCTTAGCGACAGGCTTTAGCAGCATATAGGCGGCAAACACGACTGAGAGAATCCCTAATGCCAGGCGGACGCCTGCCTCACTAAGACTTCCAAATAGCAGCGTGCCCACCGTCACGCCTATAAACAGCCCTGGCACAAAGCGCCACACTTCTGCATTTGACTGTTTGCCCCACCAGGCCTTTACCGCAAATACATCCATCACTAGCAACAGCGGTAACAGCAGACCTGCTGCCTGGGTGGGGCTAATCGCCAGCGCCATCAGTGGCACCGAGAGCGTACCGAAGCCACCGGCAAAACCACCTTTTGAAACGCCGGTCAGGTAAACGGAAAAGACGATTAACAGCCAAGCGATGACGGAGTAGTCAGGGAGCATTGAAGCCTCGTTGTCGTGAATAAAAGCCATACATCAAAAAGCCCCGTAGGCGCGGGGCTGCAAAGCATAGCATTAGATAAACGTTAGCGGGCGAAGCGTCCATTGCTCAACTTGGCAAACACTGCGCCGCCTGCCGCTAAAATGTGGGTCACAGGATAATCAATGTGGCGAGCCCCAAGAAGGATAAAAAGCCGACTACATCGGTCACGGTAGTTAAAATGACGGCTCCCGACAAAGCCGGATCAATCTGCAGCCTTTTCAACACTAGCGGAATCAGCACGCCTGATAAGTTGGCTAGGCTCATATTAATAAAGATCGCCAGTGTGATGACCAGCGTAATCAGCGGGTCGCCAAACCACATGAAGGCAATTAAACCGACTACTAACGCCCACACCAAACCGTTGCTCATACCCACCCATAGCTCTTTGTTATAGAGCCACTGTTTATTGTTACCCGCGAGCTGACCTAACGCTAAGCCTCGAATTACAACGGTAAGCGTCTGGCTTCCGGCAATTCCCCCCATGCTCGCGACTACCGGCATCAAAATGGCCAGTGCCACAATCTGATCCAACACCGCCTCAAACTGCCCAATCACGAAGGCGGCTAAAAAAGCGGTTAATAGGTTAATACCCAGCCAAATGCCACGACTTTTTGCGCTGCGCAAAATGGGCGTAAACACTTCCTCTTCGTCGCTAACGCCTGACATATGCTTCAGCGTTAGATCTGCATCGTCTTGGGTGATTTCTAGTACGTCGGCAGCGTTTAACTGCCCAACCAATAACCCATCACTATCGCATACCGGGACAAAGTGAAGTTCTTTAGAGCGCAATAATGCGGCGGCATCACTGACTTTCATTTGATCATTTAGAGTAAAAAAATCATCCATATAATCGTCAACCACGGCGTCTTGTGGTTGTTTGATTAAGTCAATTAAGGTCAAAGTGCCGAGCAAACGCTTTTCCTTATCGGTAATCATGATCTGCTGCGATTCATCGTCGAGCAGATGATGAATACGGATATAGCGTTGCACCGCCTCTAATGACACACCTTGCTTTACATTAACCGTCTCTGGATCCATATAGCGCCCAACGACATCATCTTCATAGGCATGAAGAATTTCAACGTGAGCGCGGATATCTTCATCTAAGCTTGCGTAAACGCTTGTCTTTATGGCCTCGTCAGCAACATCTAATACTTCAGCAACTTCTTGGGCATCCAGGCCTTTAACGATCTGTTCTACATCGCTTGCGGACAGATCCTCGATGTAGTCAGCACGTATGTCTTCATCGACCTCTGCCAGCACTTCACCGATTATTTCCTCAGGAATGTACGTCCAAAGTACGTCACGAGTTTTAGCAGGAAAAGACTCAAGTGTGCGCGCAATTGCTAAAATATCGAGCTCAGTGAATAGCGCTTTTAGAGCAGTGGTATCCTCTTCATCTAACAGCTTTTGAAGATACAGCAGTTGCTCCTCGGTATTGGCATATTTTTCATCATCGCGCATAGAGTCCATCCTCTGGAAAATTAATTTTCAATCCAATCACCTGAAAGCTCTTGATGGCTCATTGAAGATTTTATCGACAGGCTTGGTTGAAAGCTATGTAGAGGGGCTGTGAAAGTATTGGATTAATGGGAAAGGAGGAAGGTTTTGAGCATTACGAGCGCGGGAGGAAGTGTAGACGCCTGACCGATATGATCGCTCAGGCGGTATTGATAAGCTAAGCAGCTGGTTTAGCCATTACGAAACAGGAAGCTGTAGGCATTGAGCGCAGGTACGCCTCCCAGGTGGGCATATAGCACTTTTGAGCCAGCGGGGAACTCACCATTGCGCACCATATCAATCATGCCGTGCATCGATTTGCCTTCGTAGACCGGATCGGTGAGCACGCCTTCCAGCCGAGCGCACAGGCGAATGGCTTCCAGTGTGCCTTCATTGGGTAGGCCGTATTCCGGGCCGCCGTAACGGGTATCCAGAATCACATCGTCATCGGCAATGCCGCCTTCCAGTTCCACCAGCTCAGCCGTATTGCGCGCAATGCGCAGGATTTGATCGCGGGTTTGTTCGGGCTTGGCTGAGGCGTCTATACCGATCACTCGCTGAGCGCGGCCATCAGCGGCAAAGCCCACTACCATGCCTGCCTGGGTGCTGCCGGTTACCGAGCACACTACGATATAGTCAAATTTAAAGCCGAGCTCTTTCTCCTGCTGACGCACCTCTTCGGCAAAGCCCACAAAGCCTAAACCGCCATAGGGGTGCTCGGAGCAGCCAGCGGGGATAGGGAATGGCTTACCGCCGCGCTGACGAACATCCTCCATGGCCTGCTCCCAGCTTGGGCGAATACCGATATCAAACCCCGCCTCATCCAGGCGCACATCGGCGCCCATAATGCGCGACATCTCGATATTACCCACTCGGTCATATACCGCATCGGAGTAGTTGACCCAGTTCTCCTGCACCAGCACACACTGCATGCCCAGGTGAGCGGCCACTGCTGCCACTTGCCGGGTCTGGTTGGACTGGATGCCGCCAATCGATACCAGCGTATCGCAGCCCTTTTCCAGCGCCTCAGGAATTAAGTACTCCAGTTTGCGGGTTTTATTACCACCGAAGGCCAGGCCGCTGTTGCAGTCTTCGCGCTTGGCGTAGAGCTCAACTTCACCACCTAAATGTTCGCTTAGCCGCTTGAGCGGCGTAATGGGAGAGGGGCCAAAGGTGAGTGGGTAACGTGGGAAGCGTTCGAGGTTCATAGCAATCTCCAGCTTTAAAACATTGGGGACGATATAGGGCGGCTAAGGTTGTTGTGAACAATTGGCGTGCTCTCTGCTATTTATAGTAAGTGTTAGCTATGATTTTTGTGTTGCAAAGTTGGCTGGTTTAAAGCAATAAAAGTTGATAAAACATGTTTTATGTGGGTTTAAATAGTGTTTATAGACGAATAAGGTAAATAATAGTGCGCTCAAAAACCTCCCGTTCACGCCCTGAACCTGATGATCAGGCCGCAGAACTAGACCGAACAGATCGGCGTATCCTTAAACTGCTTCAGGACGATGCCACGCTCTCCAATGTGGCACTGGCAGAGCAGGTGAGCTTGAGCCCGGCGGCGTGTTTACGCAGGGTGGAAAGGCTCAAGCGGGATGGGGTAATCAGCCGGGTGGTGGCGCATTTAGACCCGGAGCAGCTACAGGCAGGTATGGTGGTGTTGATTGGTGTGGTGCTGGATCGCTCGACGCCGGAATCCTTCGCCGCCTTCGAAGAGGCGGCCCAGAAGGTGTCAGGCTGTATGGAGTGTCATGTAGTCACAGGGGAGTTTGACTACTTTATGCTGGTACGCACCCGGGACAGCCAAAGCTTCAACAGGCTGCACGCTGAACAGTTGCTCTACCTGCCCGGCGTGCGCCAGATCCGCTCGTTTATGGGGCTTCGTCAGGTGGTCTCGACTCATAAGGTGCCGGTTTAGTCTCTCGGAAAACGTGCTTCTAACTCGGCTACCTGCTCGGGCGTTAACCCCCGCGGGTTTGCGCCCCGTAGCAGCAGGTAAAGCTTGGCAGTCTCTTCCAGTTCCTCGGTAGCATAAACCGCTGCTTCTAGGTTTTTCCCCGCCACCACCGGGCCGTGGTTGGCCAGTAGTACCGCGCTATGTTTACCCGCTAAGCCCCGCACCGCATCGCCCAGTTTGGGGTCGCCGGGAATGTGATAGGGAATCAGCGGCAGTTTGCCCACCCGCATCACGTAGTAGGCGGTGAGTGGGGGAATGCAGTCGCAAGGATCAACGCCCGGCAAACACGACACCGCCACCGAATGGGTGGAATGCAGATGTACGATAGCGCCAGACTGTGGCCGCTCCTCGTACATCGCCATGTGCAAAAACTGCTCTTTGGTAGGCTTATCGCCACTCAGCAGCTGGCCGCTGTTATCCAGATGGGATATTCGTGCAGGATCCAGACGCCCCAAGCAGGCGTTGGTGGGTGTCATCAGCCAGCCGCCATCGTCTAGCCGCACACTGATATTGCCACTGGAGCCCATGGTCAGGCCGCGATCAAATAGCGATTTGCCCAGGGTGCTGATCTGTTCCCGCAGGCTGTTCTGATGATGATGGCGAAGGTGCACGCTCATGCCAGTACCTCAAACGCGCGAGTAAAGAAATCCACCCCACCGAAGTTGCCGGACTTTAGCGCCAGCGACAGCGGCGCCTCCCGCCCTGGCAGTGGGGCTTGGGTCCAGGGCACGCCGGGGTCGATCTGCTCGCCGATGCGCAGGGTGTTGATCCTTAGTGCTGAGACGACTGCGCCCGAGGTTTCCCCCCCAGCCACCAGCAAGCGGCCCACGCCTTCGTTGACCAGCGTGACGGCCAGTTGGCTCAAGGCTTCTTCGACGAGATGGCCCGCACGCTCCACGCCCAGCTCGGCTTGCGCGGTTTTGACCTTCTCTGGGTCCGCCGAGGCGTAGATCAGTAGCGGAGCGTTGCTGGATAAACGCTCCAAGGCAAAGGCCAGCGCCTGCTCCCACTGTTTGTCTCCTTCGCTCAGCGATAAGGGGTCCAGGGCAAAGCCACCGTCAGGGTGCTTGGCCAGAAAGTCCGCCACCTGGGCCAGCGTTGCCCGGGAGCAACTGCCGGAGAGCACTAGCGCACCGCCCGAGGCAGGAGATAAACGGCCCGGCTCAGTAATTTTCTCCAGCCAGCCCTGGGCACGGTACTGGGCTGGCAGCGCCTGTCCCAGACCAGAGCCACCGGTGACTAACGGCATCAAGACGGTGGCGTCGGCCAATACATCCAAATCCTGTTCATCCAGAGAGTCACAGATCACATGGCGGACGCCTTGCTCCGCCAAAGCTGATAAATGAGCGCGGGTAGTCTCCGCCCCTTTAGCCAGCACGGCACGGTTGGCCAAGCCCACCGGGTGTGGCGTTTGGCGGGAGAGCACGCGGACTAAATCCGCGTCTTGCATGGGGTTCAATGGGTGGTGCTGCATACCGCTATCGTTAAGCAAGCGATCACCGACAAACAGATGGCCCTGGTAGACCGTACGGCCATTAATCGGGAAGGCGGGTACCATCACGGTTTGGCTATCCCTAAGGGCTTCGAGAAGCGCATCGGCCACCGGGCCGATATTGCCCTGATCGGTGGAGTCAAAGGTGGAGCAGTACTTAAAGAACAGCTGGCGGGCGCCCTGCTGGCGGAGCCAATGCAGTGCCGCGAGGGAGTCCGCTACGGCCTCTTCAACTGGGCAGGAGCGGGACTTGAGCGCTACCACCACCGCATCAATCTCTCGCAGATCGATCTCCTCGGAAGGCACGCCAATCACCTGCAGACAGCGCATGCCCCCGCGCACCAGGTTATTGGCGAGGTCGGTGGCCCCGGTAAAGTCGTCGGCAATGGCGCCTAATATGATTGTCATACGTCGCTTCCGTTGTCAGGGTTCAGTGCGTGGCAGCTTTCATGCGTGCGCGCTTAATGAGAGGTGAGATAATGGTCACCGCCAGCAGCAGCGCAGCGATAGCGAGAAGCGTTGCGCTAATCGGACGAGTAAAGAAAATCGCGATATCGCCTTGAGACATCGACAGGGCGCGACGTAGCTCGCTCTCTGCAATGGGGCCGAGCACCAAGCCGAGAATGATCGAAACCAGCGGGAATTTTAGCTTTTCCAGCAGATAACCCAGTACGCCAAAACCCAGCATCAGCCACACATCAAACATCGAATTACGTACCGAATAGGTGCCTACGATGCAGCACATAATGATGATTGGGCTGAGTGCCGAGTAGGGTACGTTCAAAAGCTTGGTGAACAGGGTGATAAAGGGTTTTGAAAACAGCAGAATCATAAAGTTGACGATAAATAGGCCTGCGAAGACCGCATAGATCAGGCTGCTATGGGTCATCATAAACATCGGGCCAGGCTGCAGGCCGTGCATGATAAAAGCACCCAAAATTACCGCTGTGGTACCACTGCCCGGAATGCCCAGGGCAAACAGTGGCACTAAGGCGCCCATGGCAGCAGCGTTATTGGCAGACTCAGGCGCAGCAATGCCTTCCGGTGCCCCTTTGCCAAATTTCTCAGGGTGTTTGGACCAGCGCACGGTTTCGCTATAGCTCACCATGGCGGCAGTGCTGGCACCAATGCCCGGTAGAATGCCAATGATCACACCGATAATAGAGGAGCGCGCCAGCGTGGTGCCGATCTGGCGCAAGATGGGCAGATCAAAGATTTTCACCTTTACCTTTTTCAGCGGCTGATGGGTGTCTTGGTCTAACGAGCGCTTCATCACTTCAGAAACAGCGAACAGCCCCACAATCATAGGGATTAAGCCGACCCCTTCCATAAGGTTAAGGTTATCGAAGGTATAACGGCTGGTGCCAGTGAGCGGGTCGATACCAATCGTGGCGATAAACAGGCCAAGCGTGGCGCCAATTAAGCCGTAGATCAGTCGGCCACCCAAAGAGGCCACCACGGTTAAGCCAAGCACGGCAAGCGCAAAATACTCGGGAGAGGAGAACCTTAGCGCCATTTTAGCCAGCATGGGCGTAAAGATAATCAGTGCAATGGTACCTACCAAACCACCAATTGCAGAGCTAAGTACGCCTATGCCTAGCGCTTTGCCTGCCTGGCCCTGTTGGGTCATTGGATAGCCATCAAAGGCGGTCATGACGGCTTCTGGCGTGCCAGGGGCGCGATAGAGTATGGCGGTAATCAAGCCAGAAAAAACGGTTGCGCCATAAATGGCAGTTAGCAGCATAAAGGCGGTGGTTGAATCCATGCCGTAGGTGATGGGCAACAGGATAACCACCAGAATAACGCCGCTGATACCGGGCAAGGCACCGCCAATAAACCCGATAAACACGGCAGAGGTAAGCAGTAGCAGGTTGAGTGGCTGCATCACCACGGCCAGCCCGCCTAGAAAATTCTCTAGCATCATCAACTCCTAAACAGGAAGCAGTAGCGGTTATCGGGGGGCGTCATAAAAATATGTGTCATAGCGGGATGCCAAGCAGCATGACGAAGACACCCTGCATAAGCAGTGTGGCAACCACCACGGTAATGAGAATTGTGCGCCAGGAGCGAGCGCCAAGCAGCAACGTACCTACCAACGTGAAAGCGATACTGGCGATTAAAAAGCCCACCATGCTGATTAACCCGGTGTAGATAATGGTGGCGGCAATCAGCCACCAGTGCCGCGTGGACGCTAGGGTGAAGCGTTGAGTGGCGGCGGGCGCTTTTTGAGGCAGAGAGGCTGCGTCTGGCTCATCGTCATAGGTGGTACCTCGCCGCGCATCACGCCAAGTGATCAGTAACAGCGCACTGCCCAGCCCAAGTAGCGCAATGAGTAGTGACAAAGGCCATACCCGAGGGCCAATAAAGGTCGAAACTTCCTCGGAGCTGGGAAACTGCAGCGTGGGCACCAAGCTAACGAGTGCCAGCAATACCACCACAAGCGCGAAGAGAGAAATCCTGGCGTGCATGATAAACCCCGAAGGGAACGTGGCAGGAGCTACCTGATGATAAGCCCCTGCCAGTGAGTATCAAAAGGCAAGTAAGTTACTTATTTGCCTTCACTTAGTGCTTTATTCACTGTTTATTGTTCGTTACTTAGCAGCCGCGAATAGAGCTCATAATTGCTCTCAAGGCGCTGACGGTATTCGTCGCTATCCATCCAGCCTTCGCGGTAGGTCAGGTTCACCCGCTCCGCATACTCCTGGTAGTCTTCCGAATCGAAAATGCCTTTCAGTACTTCCTCAAGCCGCTGGACAATGGGGGCGGGTGTATCTGCATGAACAAACACTGCCCGGTCATTGCCATCCGTAAGGTCCCAGCCATGTTCGACAGTAGTGTCCACGTCAGGGAAATCTGCCAGGCGCTCATCGCTGAACACCAAAATCGGCATCATCTGGCCCGCTTCTATATAGCTCAACAAAGGGCTTAGCGAGGTAGTAGAGGCGTCGATGTTGTTGCCCAGTACGTTCGCGGTGGCATTCCCGGTGCTGTCGTAAGGGATAAAGTTCATATCCAGGCCCGAGGCGTCGCGCAGGGAGAGAAACGCCACATGATCAGGGCTTGCCGTGTGCGTGCCGCCCACGGTGACTTTGCCTGGGTTTGCCTTGGCATACTCAAGGAAAGATTCAAAATCGGGGTAGCGCTCTGGATTAACGAATAGCGCCATCACATCAGACTGCATGCGTGCAATAGGGGTAATCTGATCCAGCCCAATAGGGTTTTGCCCGGCTGCCAAGGAGGTCACGTAGGTGGTTGAGGCGAAATCCAGCGTATGTCCATCCGGGGCACCGTTGGCGGTGCGCTGGTGAGCCAATGCACCAGAGGCGGAAGGCAGGTTAATGACGGTAATGCGTGCACCCCCCAGCGCTTCTTCAAACATTGGGCGGACCACGCGAGCAAAATTATCGACCCCGCCCCCGGCTCCGGCAGCGACCAGGAATTGAATGGGTTTTGTAGGGTAGTCTGCTGCATCGTCAGCGCTGACAGCCGTTGCGCAGCTAACCAACGCAATGCTGAGGGTGGTCATTTTGAGGGTGTGCTTAGTGAGCAAGAGCTTGGTAAACATGGTGTTTCTCCAATCTGATTGTTATTGCTTTTCTTATTCCCGTTAGGGAGGTTTAGATGAGCGTGCTAATGGCAGTGGCTTCGGATGTTGATGTACCCAGTTGAAACAGCTGATCCTGCTTTTCGCGTAGCCTTTTTAAGGTTGATTCAGGCAGTTCCACATCCGCTAAGGTGATGGGGCTGCCTGAAGCAATATCGCGAATCACTTCAGCACCTGGCAGCAGATAAAACGGCACCTTGGCAGTTGGAGAGAGTGGCGCTGCAGGGTGAAGCTCCGGGCGCAAGCCCTCGATATGCCGATGGTGGCCCCGCATTTCGAGCTGTTGGCCTGCTTTGATAGCTTGTGTAGCACGTGCGGTGAGATCGAATTTAGGCGTCGTAGCATGTCCGCCGCCGGAAGTTTGGTTATTCAGCACCACATCCAACATGGAAATCGGTGCTTCCAAGCCAAGCAGGTGGCGAGGTAAATAAATCATGGCGCTATTGCCACTGCGGCTCAATATATGGCCTTTATCTCGTAATAGTGTCCAAACGTGCGGGTCTTCACAGCGAACCACTACAAAGACGCCCCCTGCAAAGCTCAATTCATCAGGGCGGCGCAGGCAATTGAATACCTCCAGGCGCTTTAGTCCCTGCAGCACGCCGCCTTGCGCCTGAAGGTCCAGCAGCGTAGGCACTTCAGCCGTTCTCAGCACCATGGCGTGAAACTCGGGCCGGTCTGGGCTTAGCCCTGTGGCATTGGCTACGTTAACCATTTCACACAGGTCGGGCACTGAAATTTGTGGAATCGCAGCGAGTAATTTACTGCGTGCTTCAACCACCTCGCGCTCACGCCCTGTTGGTAATTCCCACAGTTCGTTCAAACCGGGAGCAGGAAACGCAGTGCCATTACAGGTAACGGTGCTATTCGCTTCATCCCAGATAAAGTCATATTCACTGCTTTTACCTGCAGCAATAATGTCAAAGCCAAGGGTTTTAGCCCAGGTGAGTAGGCCAATAAGCAGGCTAGGTTGGTCGCCATCTAACGGTGTGAACAAACGCCCTTGTTGATAAGCCAAGCGCGTTAGGTACGGCCCAACCACTGACTCTGTCTCTTTGGTGGCGATGCCGACGTGCTTACCTGCCAATAACGCTGCCTCTGCATAGCGTGCCCCTACATCGGGAATACCGGTGGACTCGACTAAAATGTCGAAGGGCAGCGATTGAATCGTTTCAAAGGAAGAAGTGGCGATAAAAAAGCCTTTCTGCCACGCATCCTGCGCATCGCTTTGGGAATGGCATACCATTATTTGTGAGTCGGATATGCCCGCATGGCGCAGGGCTTCAGCAGCTTTCTCTGAATTAATATCGATTGCTATACGCGCTGAAAGCTTTTCCATTTGCCGAGCCTGGCGCAATACGCCACGGCCAAAGTCGCCAGCACCTGCGATGCAGGCCTCAACCACCGTGTCTTTATGAAAATGTTGTAAGTAGTTCATGAGGTGTGAGTAATTCCTGTGCTGATCAATCTGCAGTGTTGTCACTGACGACCGTAATGGCATTAAAACGAGAGGTTATGTGACGCTTATGGATATGAAATGTAGTGGTATACCATTTTAAGGGTCAATTGGTTGGTGTTTAGACTTTGGTATTGATGTTGTTCTTTTGATAGTTAGATCGTTGATTAATATGGAGTAAAAAGTTGAGTTAAATTCAGGTTATTAAATTGAAAGCATTGTTTTGGTATGCCATTCTTTGGGTTCGCACCTAATGTGAATAAATTTATGCAAGAAACTGCTCAGCCTAGCCACGCAGGGCTCGTTGAAAAAGTCGCAAATTACCTGCGTGAACATATCGTGATGGATCACTTTCAACCGGGCCAGCGTCTACCTGAAAGAACCTTAGCGGTGGAGCTTCAGGTGTCGCGTACGCCGATGCGTGAGGCGTTGAAAATTCTTGCCGCAGAAGGCTTGGTGGTAATTTCGCCAAACCGAGGTGCAGTGGTGGCGGATGTAAGTCCCGCCGATATGAAAGAGAAAGCGTATGTTTTAAGCGTGCTTGAGCAGGCCGCAGCTGAACTTACCTGCGCTATCGCCAGCGATGACGATATTGCAGAACTGCAGGCGCTTCATTATGAAATGAAGGCTGCCTTTTTAAGGCGAGATCGCCAGAACTATTTTCGCTTAAACCAGGATATCCACAACCGGGTGGTGGCGCTCTCTGGCAATACCACCCTGATTGATATGCACGCAAACCTCAGCCGCCAGCTCTATCGCGTTCGCTATTTGTCGAATCAAAAAAACGAAAAATGGGCAACGGCCATGGAGGAGCACGAAGCTATCATGGCGGCTTTAGAGGCTCGGGACGGGGAGCGCGTGGGACGTGAACTGCGTAATCACTTAGGTAAAACGTGGATAAAATATACCAATGGAGAGGCCGCACCATTGGTTTAGGCATCTGCTCAAAGGTAGAGATTATTCATTCAGCGCTTTGCTAATAAACTCCAAAAAACGGTGATCGTTGGCGTGAGCAATATTAATACGCATGGAGTTCGCATCGGTACTGTCAGGGCGTAGTGAAAAAATGGCGCCGGGCGCAATAAAAATGCCTTTCTCTGATGCCCGTTTAGCAAGCTCAGTGGTGTTGATATGGGTGGGCAGCTTGGCCCACAGATAGTAACCCCCGCCTGGGCCAGTCACATCGTTAACACCAATCTGCTTCAGCACCCGTACTGCTGTGGCGCTCGCTTTGGCAACCCGCTCACGAAGCTGTGCAAGGTGGCGCCGGTAGCGTCCTCTCACTAACAGGTCATGTATGACCATCTCATTGAAGGTCGAGGTGTTTACAACAGTGAGCATCTTGATATCGACCAGCGCCCGGATAATTGAGCGGCTGCCTGCCACATAGCCACAGCGTAGGCCTGTGGAGAGCGTTTTAGAAAAAGTGCCTACATAAATAACTCTTTCTAGCCCATCTAGAGCTGCAAGATGAGCGCTGCCTTTGGGTAGAATATCCGCGAAAACATCATCCTCCACCAGCGTCACCCCGTAATGGTCGGCGAGCTTTAATAGCCGATGCATGTTGCTGAGCGACATTGAGCTGCCGGTGGGGTTGTGTGCGTTGGGCTGTAAGAAAAACAGCCGAGGCCGATACTGCTTGGCTTTTCTCTCAAACTCTTCCAGATCAGGGCCATCCGCAGTTCGCGGGACGCCTACTAATTTTGCTTTCGCCAGGCGTAGCTTTCCAAACAGTGGGTAGTAGCCCGGTGTTTCAACCAGAACACTCTCTCCTGGAGCAACGAAGTGACGAATGATGAGATCGAAGGCGTGATTGGCACCGAAGGTCATCATGACTTGCTCATGGGAGGCGTGGATTGAACGTCCGGCCAATGCCATCGCTACACTTTCGCGCAGGGGGGAGTGGCCCTGAGGCATGCCGTATTCGACGTCGCTCATTTCATCTGGTAAGCCAGTCCTGCGTCTTATTAAGCGCGTCAACTCAGTGCCCCCCATCCAGCTGGCGGGCGCTCGGCCGTCCCCCACACGTACTGCAAAATTGCCGACTAACTGTTCCCGCAGAAGTGAGACGCTATCCACCGCCTCCGAGAGGTTATGAGTTGGCTCGTCAATAGGGGATGTACGGGGACGCGCTACAAAAAAGCCTGCTCCCTGGCGGGCGCTCAAATGGCCAAGGGCAACCAACTGGTCATAAGCATCAATCACCGTATTTTTCGATACGCCAAACTGTTGAGCGGCTTCTCGGATGGAGGCCACGCGCGTGCCAGGTGAGAGGCGCCCTTCGTCGATGGCTTTTAGAAGAGCGGTGGCTACTTGGCGAGATTTTGACATGAAGGCTTCTCAATGGCGGTGGAACTGTACCTTTTGTTTTATAGGTACAGTACTTCGTACAATTTCAATAACTGTACCTTACTCAGCGCCTTATCTTTCCACAAGCTATGGTCAGCCTAATTGGGTATACAACACTAATAATGATCTCCGCGGAGAATGGGCATGCCAAATAAAACAACTTCGTACTTAACCGTTTGGGACGATACGGTGACAGGTAAAGACCTGATCATCGCCTTAGCGGTCTCTACTCCACTGACACTAGGGGGCTTTATCTTCACCCCGTGGCCTGCGCCGATGCCGTTAATTATCGGTTTATGTGGTGCGCTGTTGGGTTTTGCAATTAATGCAGTCTGTTTGCGCCCTAAACGCCGCCTAGATATTGAAGGGGAGGCGTAGATATGGATGCGCTAATACTTCTGCAGATGTTAATTGCAGCGTTGATAGGGGTTGTTGTCTATACCGCTATTGGTGTCGCGCCGGGCACCGATGAAACGGCGGTACTTGCGCCCGTGACGCTAGCGTTGGTAGTCGCAGGTATTCCCCTGCCCGTCGTACTGGCTTTCTTTATGGCGGCCATTGTGGCGAAAAAACTCACGGACTCGATACCCGTTTCGGTCGCGGGCATACCCGGCGGGGTGATGTCGGCCCCTATGGTCGAGCACGCAATGATTCTCAAGCGTGAAGGCCACGCCACCTTGGCGATTCGCAAAATGGCTTCGGGCTCGGTGATTGGCACACTCGTCGCGATTCCCGTTAGCTTGTTACTGGCCTTCCTGCTGACACCTTTGGCTGATGTGCTGAGTCAGTACGCCAGTCAGATATTTTTTGTTGGCGCTGTGTTCCTGGCGTTAATGAGTCGCGAAAAAGTCATCAGTCTCATCAGTATTGTCATATTGGCAGCGCTGATACAGGCACTGCGCCACTTCTACTGGGGAATGGGGGTGATCCCTGAAGGCCAGGTTGTCTTCATCTCGTTCTTCCTAGGTATCACTATCGGTCCGATGATCTTCAATTTAGCGCAGCTAACCGTTCGCGAAGAGCGGCGAAAAATGGCTACCGGTGAACCTAAAACGATCAAAATCTACGCCAATGATGATAGTGATGATACTAGCAGCTTCCCCAATCCTTTTCGTATTTTGACTCGTCAGGAAGCTGTTTCTGCAACCGCCAGCTCGGTGCTTGGCTCGGTCACCTTCTTTATGAGCCCTGTCGGGATCACCATTTTCCTGGGTGAAGTAATGTCCAGTTGGGTGAAGGGGACCGTTGAAAAAGCTAGTCGTGCGCTCTCCTCAATGGATGCGGTCACCAATGCCGCTTATATCGCTGGCATTTTGATACCCCTGGCGGCATTAGGTATCCCCATGAGCCCCATGGCGATTGGCCCAGGTAATGCCTTCTTTAACGCGCCTCCCGTGCTCACCCTGGAACAGAATGCCCACCACCTGATGAGTTTTGGCGAGATCGCGGTGGCCAGCATTTTGGGCGCTGGGGTGGCGCTACTGATTACCTATCCCATTGCCGTTCGCTATGCCCGGCATATCTGTGTGTTTGTTTTTCAGCGCATTCCTCACGAGGCATTCCTGGCGATGTTCTTCTCGCTGGTGATGCTGCTGGCTTATATGGATGCGGGTGTGATGGGCATTCTCGGCGTAGGGGTGCTAGCGCTGGTAGCAGGGCTTCTAAACCGCTGGGGGGTGAACTATGGCGTGCAGTTTATGACCCTTTACGCCGCCCCTTGGTTAATGGGTTGGATGGCCTAAGCGCTTATTTAAATACCGTTACAACGATGGTTTTTAAAACAATATTTTATCTAAATGTAGGTACGATTATGACCACGACAACATCGCGCATCCCTGGCTTTTATCAACTTTCACCACGCGAGCGGTTGCGCAAAGTAGCTGACCTGAGTGGACTTGATGCCGATGGGGAGGCTCATTTGGCAGACACCGGTAATCTGCCAGCAGAGACTGCCGATAGCATGATCGAAAATGTCATTGGTACCTTAAATATACCGATCGGCGTGGCTACCAATTTAATTATTGATGGCGAAGAGCCGCTGGTGCCCATGGCAACGGAAGAGTCCTCGGTGGTCGCTGCTGTGTGTAATGCTGCACTTCAGTGTCGCGATTCCGGCGGCTTTTATACCGATACCTCTAGTCCCATCATGATCGCCCAGGTGCAACTGGTAGGAGTTTCTAATCCAGATTTTGCTCGCCTACGTTTACTAGAAGCACGTGAGGAGATTAAAAAAATCTGTGACGCCACAGATCCTGTTTTGTTAAAGCATGGGGGTGGTTTTCGCGACATAGAAGTGCGCGTACTGGAGGACATGGTGATTGTCCATCTCTTGGTGGATGTACGTGATGCCATGGGCGCCAATGCAGTCAATTCGATGGCAGAAGCGGTCGCTCCCTCGTTAGCAGAGTGGTCGGGCGGCGAGAGTCGGCTGCGTATTCTGTCTAATCTGGCTGACCGCCGCTTGGCTAGGGCCAGAGCGACATGGCGTCTTGATCAAATTGGTGGAGAGTCGGTACGCGACGGCATGTTGCAGGCCTATCGCTTCGCTGATTTAGATCCTTACCGGGCGGCTACCCATAATAAAGGGGTAATGAATGGCGTCAGCGCGGTGGTCTTGGCAACGGGTAATGATACCCGCGCGGTGGAAGCCGGTGCCCATGCCTATGCAGCCCGTACCGGGCGCTATCGTTCGCTTACCCACTGGGAAGCTGATCGCGATGGAAACCTAACCGGTACCCTTGAAATGCCTATGCCCGTGGGATTAATAGGTGGTGCCACGCGCGCGCATCCCACCGCGCGTCGCTGTCTCGATATTTTAGCTGTGAGCAGCGCTGATCGGCTGGCACGTATCATCGTCGCGGTTGGTTTGGCGCAGAACTTTGCAGCATTAAAAGCGTTGGCGACGACCGGCATTCAAAAAGGCCATATGGCGCTGCATGCTAAAAATATCGCACTAATGGCAGGGGCCGAAGGTGAGGAAGTTGCCCTGGTAGCTGAAGCACTGGTGAAACGAGGCAGTGTGCGTGTTGATATCGCTCAAGATGAATTAGCGCAGTTACGTAAAGAACGGCGTTGAGTAAGGCTTTTGTTAAGGCGCTAGGGCAAGCAGTGGCTTGCCTTGGCTGCACCCCCCAATGTGTTGCAGCTCGGCAGCATAAATTTCAGCGATGATGGCGGGGTCAAGCACCTGATTGGGCGTGCCATGTTTGATCCGCTGCCCTTGATGCATGAGCCACACGCGGTCAGCAAAGGTGCCCGCTAGATTCAGATCGTGAAGCACGCAGACAACCGCCATGCGATGTTGTATCGCCCAGGTGCGCAACTGGCGCATCAGGCGCTGCTGCTGACCGATATCTAGCGCACTAGTGGGCTCGTCCAGCAATAAAAGACCGCCATCCTTGGCAGTGGAAGAACGCCTTGAGAGTAGCTGGCAAGCCCCGCGTGCCACCATCACACGTTGACGTTCACCGCCGGAAAGCGATAGCACGCTGCGTTTGGCCAGGTGAGTAAGATCTAAGTCATCCAGCAGTTTAGCGACCAGCGATTGTTCTGGATTGCTGCCAAGAGACACTAACTCTGTCACCTGCCAATCAAACCCCAGGGGCTCCTGCTGGGCGACCAGCGCCCGGCGGCTGGCAAGCTCGGTGATAGGCCATTCGCGCAGTGGTTTAGCATCCAGGTGAAGCTCGCCCCGTTCACAGGCGCGAAAACCCGACAGCATGCTAATGAGCGTACTTTTGCCGGCCCCGTTAGGCCCGACAATGGCCAGCAGCTCACCTGGGCGAATGGTGGCGTCTAGCGGAGTGATGGTGGGAGTCGTGGTTAAACCAGCCTGATGGAGTGTTAGCATGCTCGGCTCCTGCGCATTAGTAGGTACAGGAAGTAGGGGCCGCCTAACAGGCTGGTGAGTAGCCCCACGGGGATTTCCGCTGGGGCGCCCAGAGTACGTGCCAGGGTATCGGCGACCACTAACAGCAGCGCGCCGCCAAGCATTGAGGCGGGCAGCAACAGGCGGTGGCCTGGCCCTAGCCATAGCCTCAGGCAGTGGGGAACCAGTAGGCCAAGAAAGCCAATCACGCCGGTCAATGCCACGCAGAGACCAACGCCAAGGGAGGTGGCCACTACGATACGGCGCTTAAGACGTGGCGCATCTAATCCCGCCGCATGGGCAGTGGTTTCGCCAAGTTGCAGTAGATCGAGCTCGCTGGCGCTGCGCAGTAGCATCCAAAGGGCCAGCGGAATAAGCATCAGGGCCAGCGCTGTGGTGCGCCATAGCGAGTTGGTTAGGCTGCCCATGCCCCAGAGGCTGAGCTGGCGGAGCTGTTCGTCGCTGGCGATAAAGGCTAGCAAACCGCCACCAGCTGCCGCCAGGGTGTTAATGGCCAGACCCGCTAATAGTAGTGTCATGACTGCGGCACTACCGCCGCCTTGGCGCTTGGCTAAGCCAAACACAATGACACACACGCTTAGTGCGCCTAGAAACCCAGCCGCAAATTGGCCATATAGACTGGCCGCACCGCTCCCCTGAAACAGCACTATCCATAGCGCCACAAACAGTCCCGCGCCGCTGGCAAGCCCCAGCAAGGTGGGGTCGGCTAAGGGGTTACGAAACAAGCCCTGCATGGCAGCGCCGCTGCCTGCCAGCATGGCGCCGACCACCACGCCTAACAGCAGGCGCGGCAAACGCAACTGCCACCATACCTGTACGCTAAGGGCATTCGCCTCCCCAGTGATTAGCGCCCAAGGCGAAATGCCCAGCGCACCAGAGCTTGCGCTCCACGCCAGTGCGGCGATAAGGGCGATGATTAAGCCAATCAAAACGCGGGGCGTACGGCGCATCGGTAGCCAGGCCCGGTAGCGATACGTATTGAGGCTCGCGATCATGGGCTTACCTGGGCGGTAGTGGCTGCGCCTAGCAGCGCTTCTGCATCACGGCGCAGCGCCATAAGTTGGTCAGGCGCGCGGGGGCCAAAGCCGAGCAGTGCTTGGTCATCGATGACAATTAAGCGTTGGTCGCGGCCGGCGGGCGTTAGCGCCATACCGGGCAGTTGCCACAGTGCTGCTTCCCCTCCCAGAGCGTCTAACCCCCGCTTGGAAATGACCACTAGCTCGGGGGCCTCCTTTGCCAGCGCTTCAGCGCCGACACTGTGGTAGCCCTTCATCGCTGCAAACGCATTGTCCAGGCTAACGGCTTCCAGCGCGGTGTGTGCTGCGGTATCGCTACCCGCCACGCGATGCGTTAAACCGCTGTGCTGGAGAATAAACATGGCTCTCGTTGGCGGTAGCGGCGGCAGGCTGGCTAAGGAGTCGAGGGTGTTTGTTAACTCACCGGCCAATGCCTCGCCTTGGGGGGCTCGGTTCGTTTGCTGTGCGACGGCGCGTACTTTATCGGCAATGGCCGCAAGGGTCGGCGGGGCGTCGATCATATCAATCTCTAAGCCAACGGCGGCCAACTGCTCAATGACTTCTTTCGGGCCAGCATACTGGTTAGCCAGAACGCGGTTGGGTTGAACGGACAACAGGCTCTCTGCAGAGAGCTGGCGTAGATAGCCGACGGAGGGCAGTTCGGCCATCTCAGGGGGGTAGAGGACGGTATCGTCGCGGGCCACTACGTTGGCATCGGCACCCAGGGCTGCCAGGGTTTCGGCGATATCGCCGCCCAGCACGATCCAACGTTCGTCGCCGTGCTTACGCTCGTCGGCATGGGCCAGGGGCGCGCCTGTGAGTAGCCAGCCCAGCGCCATGGCGTAGCATAAGCGGATGCCCCAGCGGTGCTGCGTCATGCAACCTCCTCGCAGTTCCCCAGCTCGTCCAATAGCTGCCGCCATTCGCGCCTTTCAGCGCGTCCCTCTTGGCGTTCGGCGTAAATTTGTAGCACCAGAGATCCCGCTGCATCGAAGGCTTCGATACTGGTCACACCGCCGTCGCGGTTGGGTTTATTGACTTGCCACACTTGGTCGATAGCAGCGTCATCCAGGTGCAGGGTGAACTGCTCGCCAAACAGGTTTAACCAGCCGTGTGCACGTTGCGGAGCGGGCAGAGTGCCGGTACGAATCTGCACACAGCCAGGGCTGGCGACAAACAGCATCAACGGCAGCTCACGCTGGCTGGCGAAGTGGAGTGCAGTTTCCAGCGCCTGCACGGGAAGCGCGCGGGTATAGCGGCCTTCCATTAGCTGGTTGGCTTCAATACGTTCCAGGTGATGGCGTTGGAGAAGCGCGAAGAACTGGTGCACATCACGCATGGCGGCCCATTCACTGGCCAGGGTCGGTGCCTCAGGAATAGGGCGCTTTTGGCGAGGCATACTCTGGGTAAATGCCGGTGTATCCCGTGTGCCTAAGGCGGCTAGTGTTCCCCAGGGGCGAGGCAGAGGATGCTCCAAGGCAAAGCATTTGTGCACCGCACAGCCATGCTGATTGAATATTTGAAGGCTCCAGCGCCACTGGGTTTCCTCATTGGTGGAAGGCATCGGATCGCGAATCAGGCAGGCCCAGTGCCAGTGCGTGTAGAGCAGCCGTAAATCCAGGCCGCCGGGGTCGAGCAGCAGGCCTGTGTGTGGCCCGCCGCTTAGTTCGGGATAGTCGCCGGTCTGTTCTAGCACCGCTAAACGCGAGCGAGTCATCGCTTTCACCCGCCCCAACGGGGGTAGTCGGGCGGCAATATCGTTGGGCGAGAGCGGCAGCGTCCATACATCTCGTCCTAGACGGGCGGACTGTAGCTCGCCTTCGCTAATGGCTAGACGTTCAGCAATCTCAATCGCGGGAAGTCGCGGTTGAGCGGCGCGCGCAGCGTCAAAAGCCTCGAGAATCGCAATCTGTTGGGATGAAATCATGACGCACCTCTTAATGGTTTGCGGGTATTTACCACTGCCAGTTAAGCGTGGCGAACAGACTGCGCCCATCGCCCAGGCTACCGTCGGGGCGATACCACACTTTGTCGCCGACGTTGGCGAGACGCAGTGATGTATCGATACTTGGTGTAAACCGCCAGGCGAGATGCACATCGTGCAGGCCATAGCCCGGCAGGCGCTCGTCATCGCCCTGTTTGTCGAAAGATTGAGCAAATCGGCCTTGCCAGCCAACGCGAACAGCGCGGTTGTAGAGCGCGAGTTCGCTACCCAGCGATGCTTCAAGCGGGGTCTGACTGCCTAGCGGGTCGCCACTGTCGCGGTCTTTACCGGAGACTTCCGAAAGTCCCACAAAGCTTGTCAGCAGAGGGAAAGCGCTGGGCTGCCAAGTCACCCGCGCGTCATAGCCCCACAGCTGGGCGCGCTGCACGTTAACCGCTTGGGTGGTGCCCGCCATAATGTCGACTTGGGTATCGATAAAGTCATCTGCGCGGGTGTCGAAGTAGCTGGCGCGCACCTGCCAGTCGCCTTGGTGCCAGACCACGCCGCTCTCCCATGTAGTGCTGGTTTCAGGGGCGAGATTGGGATTGGGGATCCAGTAGTTATCTGGGGTGCAGAAGAAGGGGCCCGCGCAGAAGCCAGCAAAGTGGCGTTCGTTGGCGTAAAGCTCTGATAGGCTCGGCGCGCGAAAGGCTTCGGCGTAACCCGAGAACAGCATTAAGGTGTCGTCGGGCCGCCAGGCCAGGCGGAAGCGCGGAGACACTTGGTCATGGACGCTATCGGCATCGTCTTGTCCGGTCGCATCATAGCGGTCGTAGCGTGCCCCTAGGCCAAGATCAAATTGGCCCGCGCCGCCTTCTGCCAGATAACTCCCTGCGGTAAGGGTAGTGTCTAAATAGGCTGCCTGGGTGTCGATGTCCGCCCGAGGAAAACCATTGGCCTGCCCGTCCGGACGCTGGCGGGCTTGTTCCAGTTCGGCACCGAACACTACCGTTTGGGAGAGCCAGCCATGATCCATGCTGTGATAGCCGTCGCTTTGCACACCTACGCGGTCTAGTGAGCGACTGGCCTGTGGCTCATCAATATCCTGCTGACTAAAGGTGAGCCGTGAGGTGACCTCGGTAGCCACACTGGGTTGCCAGCGGTGGCCGATCTGGACGTTGTTACTTTCGACATCTCGGTCGCGCAGCGCGTCGGTGGTAGACAGTTGCTGAGGATTCGCTGGTTGGGTGGCGCGCTCGTCATAGTGCTGCCAGCTAATAAACACTCGCTGCTCATCGCTTGGCTCCCAACCACCTTTTAGCAGTAGGCTATTGAGGGTGGCGTCCTCTTCAGCCTTATCGCCACCGGCACGACGGATATCGCTCGATTCACTGCGGCCGATTGAAAACAGGCCATCCACTTGTCCGTTGGCAGTATCTCGGCGCCCAAAGGCAGTAATACTTACCCGTAGCTCATCATTAGCAGTGGCGCCGCCGATGGAAAGTCGTGCGCCGCTATCTTCCCCAGGGGCGAGTAGGTCATCCGCATCAACGCTAGTAAAGCTGACCACGCCACCCATGGCGTTGCTGCCGTAAAGGCTGGACAGCGCACCACGGGCTATCTGTACCTCTTGAATTAATCCAGGGTCGAGAAAGAAGTTGCCCACATGGCCGGTGGAAATATCTTGGCGAACCCCATCCAAGCGCACCAGCACGCCCGCTCGTCCAAAGCCGCGCATGCTAAGGGTTTGGCCATTGCGACGCCCTTGACCTGCGACATGCAAGCCAGGTTGGCGACTGAGCACATCTTCCACCCTGCTGGCCGTTGCCAACACGGCATCATCGCGGTCGATAATATCGATAATCAGCGGCGCCTGGGCGAGATCGGTGGGGGCTCGTGTGCCTGTGACCGTAACAGGGTTAAGCTCAGTATCGTCAGCCTGGGCTACCAAAAATGGGATAAGGGTTAAGCAGAGACCGCTAAAAACGCGAGTGTGTTTCATGAGCCAGAGAGATCCAACAAAGAGTGATGGAAGACATCGCTGGCTGAGCGCAGCAAGGGCTGCAGCGTGGCTGGCTATGGTTTATAAGCTTTTAGGCTAAACAGGTGTGTCTTGAATATTAAGGGCTTTAGGCGTTAAGAATTAACTTGCCACTCTTAGTGCGTCGCAGTACATAGCGTCGTTGCTCATGATGAATAATCAGTTGGCCCGAGCTGCTAAGTAAATCCCTGCTATCCACTTCCCGGGGTGGTGAAGGCGACTTAGCTTCCTTGCTAGCACCCTTTTCGGGCAGCTGCATGAGAGGATAACTCCTATGTTAATGATAACCATTGGCGTTAATTTAGCAGAGTTGAGGGAACCTCTCAATAGGAAGTAAACAGCTTATATAGATCAAGCGCGCCAAACCTATCTAGATTCGACGCGCTTGATCCAGTCTCTTTACGCTTTTTCCTGTTTAGCATGGTGTGGTGCTTGCCGGGCCTCGAGGGCGTGGATGGCATCGACCTTTAATGGCAGCTGGTTAGCCCAGAGAATATCTTCGCGGCAATAACCAATATCACGCAGTACCTGATCGTCGTAGTCCAGTAACGGCAGTATATGACGGCGGAAAAGCCAACGCCGCCGGCAACGCCACATGCCCATATCGAGCGCACGAATTAGCCGCATCGATGGCATGGCTGGCATGTAAAAATGCGGTTGTGGCGGTTTGGGCGGCGGTGCCAATTGGCTCGCTTTTTTCCATGCGTGCTGAGCATCATATTGGGTAGGGTTTTCATACTTCATCGCGCACCTCCATTTTCACGCCTACGATTCGCTAAACGGTGCCTGGGCACTCACTAGGCAGGTGTGTTTTGTGATTAATAAGTGGAGGGTCGCGACCTCTGGTTATCAGCTTGGCGCTTCACCATGGATCAATCAAACGAAAAGAACTACACTGTGTGTTAAGTTTTTCTGAAAGGTGGGTGTGATGAATCAACTTTCTAGCATAGCTCCCAGCCGGGCCGCCTTGCCGCTACTGGATAGTGAGGTGCTGCGCACCTTCGTGACGATTGCCGAGAGCGGTAGTTTTACCCGCGCCGCCCAGCAGCTATTTCGCACCCCTTCCGCCCTGAGCATGCAGATCAAACGCCTGGAAGAGATCCTCGGCCAGGCGATGTTTATACGCGAGGCGCGGCATGTACGCCTGACGGCCGAGGGGGAAGTGCTGCTGGGCTATGGCCGTCGTCTACTTAAACTCAATGCGGAAGCCGTGACCCAGTTTTTAGCCCCTACCATAGAGGGACGCGTGGGGCTGGGGATAACGGACGATGTGGTGGGGCGCATTTTGCCGACGGTACTGGCCCAGTTTGCCCGCTCGCACCCGGCGGTTCAGGTCGACGTCGAGGTGGGGCGCAGCAAAGACCTGCTCGCCAGGCTGGATGAGGGCGAGCTGGACCTGGCCCTGGTGATGGCTGGAGGGCCTGGTCAGGCAGCGCGGGGAGATATCGTCCATAGCGAACCGCTGGTATGGGCGGGACGTGAGGATGGGGTTGCCGTGCAGCGAACGCCACTGCCGGTGACCCTGGCCCAACCAGGCTGCGCCTGGCGTCGCATTACCCTCAATGCCCTTGATCAAGCGGGGATTGCTTATCGCATTGCATACTCCTGCGACCACTGTGCCGGGCAGGAAGCCGCCATGCTGGCCGATTTGGCCGTGACGGCATTTCCAAAAAGCTTGGTTCGACCGCCGCTCAAACGTCTGCACAACGACTCACTGCCGCCACTAGGAGATTACCAAGTGGCATTAGTTAAGCGTGCAGGCAGTGGTGATGCCAGCGAGGTGTTGGCCGAACGGGTAATCGAAGCATTTCGGGAGGGGTGAGGGGTAATCTATTAGGTGGCAAACAGTGCGGCTAACCCTCCATCAAGGTGCGAAGCGGGAGCTGCTCTTTATTGATGGGGGTCTTGATAACGATATAGCTGAAGCACTTTTCGATGCCGATTTCCTCCTCAATAAGTGCCTCCATCACGCGCTGATAATGGGCAATGCTGCGCGCTATAAAGCGTAGTAAATAGTCATAACCACCACTAATCAGGTGGCACTCCATGACTTCATCGACTTGACGAATTTTCTGGTATCCACTGCCTCTCAGACCACCGTAGGATGACGTTTTAGCTAAGGAGACGCTGCCATGGTACTGCTGTATAAATCTGACCCGCTGCGCGGCGCCCGGTGGAAGGAACTCTTTGCCCAACACGCGCCAGATATTGAGTTCCGCCAATGGCCTGATATTGGCGACCCTAACGAGATTCGCTATTTGTTGGCGTGGATGCCCCCGGAAAACATCATGGCGTGCCTGCCCTCCCTTGAGGTGCTGTTTGCCACCTCTGCGGGTGTCGATCAGTTTGATTTTGACTCACTGCCTCCAGAGCTGCCGGTCGTGCGGATGCTCGACCCCGCCATTGAGAGCGGCATGATTGAGTACGCCACCTTCGCCACGCTGTGGCTGCACCGCCGCATGGGTGACTATGTGCGCCAGCAAAGGGAGGGGCAGTGGCAAGCGCATATGCTCGTTCCCACTGCAAAACGGCGCATCGGTATACTCGGTCTAGGCCAACTTGGCTGCGCCATCGCCACCCATCTGACAGGTTACGGTTTTGACGTGAGCGGTTGGTCGCGCTCGCCAAGAGAGGTGGCTAATGTTCACTGTCACAGTGGCCAGGAAGCGCTGGATGGGTTCCTTGCTGGAAGCGATATTTTGATCTGTGTGTTGCCGCTGACCGACGCCACCCGCGGTATTCTCAACAGAGATCTCTTTGCGCGTATGCCTAAAGGTGCGGCGCTGATCAATATTGGCCGTGGTGAACACTTGATTGAGCACGATCTGACGCAAGCCCTCGACGAGGGGCAGTTGAGTGCGGCGGTACTGGACGTGTTGAGCGAAGAGCCGCCCGCTGACGATCACCCCTTCTGGCGAGACGAGCGCATTTTGCTGACCCCCCACGTGGCCGCAATGACGCAGCCGGATAGCGCTTTCCCCGTCCTGCTGGACAACCTGCGTCGTTATCAGCGCGGCGAGCCAATGGAAGGGCGTGTGGATCCACAGCGAGGTTACTAGTGCCTCCAGTATTTACCACTAGCATTTCCCACTCGCTCGCCCTTTGAATTAAGGAGCGAGTGGGGTTATGTCGGCGTTAGTTATTTCAGCGTCAGTTCAGCCCGCCCATATGAAAGGCTTTCCCTTCCAGATATTCATCAAGCCCTTGGCGAGCCCCTTCACGACCCAATCCTGACTGTTTCATGCCGCCAAACGGGGCGACTTCCATTGAAATGGAACCGGTGTTGAGGCCAACCATACCGAACTCCAGCGCTTCGCCTACCCGCTAGGCCCTGAGTACACTCTCGGTAAAGAAGTAAGCGGCAAGCCCAAAGGGCGTCGCGTTGGCAATACAAATAGCCTCTTCTTCGCTATCAAATTGCATACCTTGATAGTAGTCCTTGATTAGAGAGACTTAATAATTAGTAATGGTGACGGCACCCAATGGGCGTCTTGCTTGCCTACCATCCTAGGTCGGATGACCCAGCATGGGGTGCTGAGTACAGGGTGGTTGGGCGCAGGGGATGCGCTCACCTATAGCCGCGACGGTTAAATCTGCTGAATTGCACCAAACGCCCTTTTCGGCGTGGCACCTCGCCGCCCTGAGTGCCAAAGTAGCGGCAAACCGATCAACACCAGCTCAAGGAAAATAGTGTGATGACTGACTCCCCTTCGATGTCTGCTTCAGATAGCGCTCCCGTCCGCTTTGAACGTGAGAACTTAACGTGGCGAACAATGACTGTTAACGATCTTGAGGGGGCGCAAAGCCTGTCCCATAAACTCGGTTGGCCCCACCGCGTCGACGATTGGCGCCAGATGCTTGAGGTGGGAGAGGGCGTCGTGCTGGAAAATGTCGACGGTGAGCTGGTGGGCACTGGGCTCTGCTTTAATCAAGGGGCTGTGGCCACCCTGGGGCTGGTAGTGATTAGCGACGATTGGCAGGGCCTCGGGCTGGGGCGCGAGATGATGGTACGGCTGATGGCGCTGGCGGGCCCACGAACACTGATGTTGGTCGCCACGAAAGCGGGCCAGCCCCTGTACCAAAAACTGGGCTTTGAACCGTGCAATCGCATCTGCCAATACCAAGGAGTGGTCAGCGGCGCACCGTCTGCGCCGCATGAGCCGGGTTTACGTCCGATGGAGGCAAGCGATCAGGCGGCACTGATTGCGCTCTCACCCGACAGCCCGGCTCATGCGCTGGCCGTTCAATCGGCTAATAGAGGGGTGGTGATTGAAAATGCGGGTGTCATTGAAGGGTTAGCGCTAAAGCGTACCTATGGGCGCGGCGAGCATATTGGTCCTATTCTGGCGCGCAGTGCCGAACAGGCGCAGGCGCTGGTGTTGGCGCTGCTGACGGATGCTGAGGGGGATTTTATACGCATCGACTTGGTGGATCCCGGCGACGATCGCTGGCTGACGGCGTTAGGACTCACCTGTGTCGATCAAATAACCCGCATGCGCTGTGGCGAGGCTGTCGAGGAAGGGCCGTTAACGCGCTTTGGCATGCTGACTCAGGCGCTGGGCTAACGCGGAGGCTGCTTATGAACGCGAATTGGAAAGCCGTGCCTACGAGGTCCTTAAAGGCGCTGCTGCTATGCAGGGCGTTAGTGTCTCGATCGAGTGCGTTGGTGCAGCCAGCGCCTGCGCTGCAAGCCCAGCCCTGGTAGAAAAAGTTGCCACTTGCCTTGCCGGTTACCCTGGCATCACCCACTTAGTAAGGCACGATGTAACGCCAGCAGGCTCTGAGGATGCCACTTCGCTTATGGCTAGAGTAATGGAGCGCGGTGGCCAGGCGACCTATATGATCTTTGGTGCTGACCTTGCGGCGGGTCATCATAACGCCTGCTTTGATTTTGATGAGACAGTGATGCCGCTGGCAGTGGGTGCGTTGATGCAGGTAGCCCTCAATCCTTGAGATTAAAAAATGATAGCGTCGTTGTTTGTTGCTAAAGGCCCTATCAAGACACCTCGCTAAGCGGCTGTAACGCTTAGCGAGGTGGCTCTGTGCTGTTGAATGACAGTGGTTCTTGAATTAGGCAACCTGCCTTTCAAGCTCGCTAGGAATCAAGAAACCGCGCAGAATTTTCTCCATTCGTTTGCGTGCATCAGCATGCTCAAGGTCAAGAAAGTGCCCTGCATTGGGTACGACTTCAAAGGCACACTGTGGCATATACTGGTCGGCTATCAGAATATCTTCTGGTGTTGTGTACTCATCCAATTTGCCATTAACGAAAAGAGTCGGGATCTCAATATTGCCTAGCAGCTTTTCATAGTCGGTGTCGTTCATGGATAGTATTTGCTCGATATGAAAGCAAACCTGCTGAAGCTCTTGCTCATCTAACCTTGAAAGGTGCCGGTAATTAATATGTTTCAATAAGCGGGGCAAATACTTGCCTACCTCATCATTAAGAAGATTAGCAGCCGTTTTTACATCACCAATTTGAATATAGTGGCGTGCACCATGTATATAACGCAGCATGCCATCATTAAGCAGGGTTGAAAAAGACGCAAGAACCGCTTTTTTTATAGAGCTGGGCGACTGAGCTAATGCCATCATGGCGGCATAACCACCCCATGAAACCGATAGTAGTGAGGTAGGCTTAAAACGCTCAATCAGGGTAAGGAGAATGTTGACTTCATCCTCTTTAGTGATGATTCCGCTAACCCGGATTTCTCACAGGGTATAAAAGAAAGCGGCTGAAAGTGCTATGATTTCAAGAACCTAACCAATCCATCAAGCA
>LAZR01000060.1_pt1 | contig 153402 bp, 140 predicted proteins | sample 329461 | NCBI WGS metagenome assembly LAZR01 (sample SAMN03002196, study PRJNA259156) | marine sediment metagenome | biome: sea floor; feature: Hydrothermal impacted sediments; material: marine sediment; isolation source: Loki non-amplified sample from Loki's castle hydrothermal vent sediment ...
TGCTTATTCTGTGTAAGTGCATGTTTACAATTACGACAGCTTTTCTCTTCCTTTGGTTGTTCTGTAACTTTTTTATGTGCTTGTTCCCAAGCAATATCAAAACAATTTCCTGTTTTATCTTGGCATAAACCAAAATAACGAGAAAAAGTCGTATCATCAGTTCTTTGATAAATTTCTATTGTTTCGTCATTTTTCCTCCTTATGTTACACTTCTATTAAACTATTACGTTTTATTCATCAATTTTTGTAGTAGTGTAATGTGGTGTGTATTCAACAGATAATTCACTTTTCTTATCACATTCAGGACAATCAAATTCTTTTGAATCATTATATTCCCAACTATCATTTTCTAAAACATATCCGCAATAAGGACACATAATTGAATCATTTCTTGTGATTTTGCCTTCTTTTTTCGCTTCTTCAAAATCTGATTCATCTTCTCTTTTCTCCCTGCAAACTTGACAACACCCATCCATAACATAATTATATTGATATTTGCCTGTTTGTTCTTTCAACTCTTTAATTCTCTCTTCGGTTTTTCCACAATATCTACAATCTTGCTGCCTTTGAGTTTCATTATGCCGTAAAGTTCGGGCTGATCAGTTTTTTGACCGGCTAAAACAGTTTGAATATTAAATTTTTTGCTCGTTGATTTTAATTTTTTAACTATCTCTCCTCCGTCAACTCGTTCAGCGTTCAAAACAAAAAAAGGACCAGAGATCAAGTTCCTGGCCTGCCAAAGAGCATTGCCCATTCCTTTTGGTTGTTTCTGACAAAGATATTTTATTTTTAACCCGCCGAAAAGCTGATAAAGAACAAGTTCCTTTTCAATATCTCTTTTTGGCCCCTGAATAATAATTAAATCTTTTATTCCTGCTTTTCTTAAGCTTTCTAAAGTATACCAAATCAAAGGCTTGCCCATTATTTTAACGAGACTTTTATGTTTTCGATTTAAGGGCCAAAAACGGGAAGACCCGCCGGCAGCTAAAATTACAGCCTGCATAAAAAAATTAAATTAAGAATCAAGGATTTTTAAAAGAGTTTTAGCCAGTTTATTGGGATCGTGACGAACAAGCCCATTTTTCCTTAGAAAGTTTCCTTTCATAACCTGGATTTTTCTATTTTTAAGATTATCTTTGCTGCATTTAACAAAAGTTGCTCCTTCTCTTTCATACTTTACTACTCTTACCGGTGACGGTCTTTTGTTATTGAAAATAACATAATTTAAAAACTTTCCTCGGACAACATCTCTCCTCTTACGGGAAGGATGATCTGACCAACTTAAATATTTCTCAACTTCATCGATAAAATCTGAGCCAGTGAAATTATTTGTTTCTCCGAGCTTAGTCATTAAATTACAAATGTAAACTTTTTTAGCTCTACTTTTACGAATTGACCTTGATATACTTCTCACTAGAAGGTTGGGGATAATACTTGTATAAAGATCTCCTGGACCAATAACAATTAAATCAGCTTTCAAAATAGCTAGTCTTGCTTTAGGATTTATTTTAACGTTTGGTTTTAAATAAACTTTTTTAATTTTTAACCTAGCATCGTGTTTGGGAACATCAATATTATCCTCACCTTTAATGACCTGGCCGTTTTCCAAGACGGCGTGAAGGTTAGTATCTTGCAAGGTTACCGGGATAACCTCTCCTTTAATATTTAAAATTTTTCCTGCCTCCTCAATTGCCTTTTCAAAGTCTCCTTTTATCCTTTCCAGGGCAGTAATGAAAAGATTGCCGAAACTATGACCGGCCAACCCTCCCTTTTTGAAGCGGTAATTAAAAAGGCTGGCTAATACTCTTTCTGATTGGGAAAGAGCGACCAAGGCTCTTCTAACATCGCCTGGAGGTAAAATGCCAAAATCTTCTCTTAAAATCCGAGAAGATCCCCCATTGTCAGCCATTGTCACAATAGCTGAAAGGTTAACCGGATATTTTTTTAAACCAGAAAGAACCGTATACACTCCTGTCCCTCCTCCGATGACCACAATATTTTTTTTAATCATATTTTAGCTTTTATTTAAACTCGTTGGTAACGGCCTTCCACTCTATTTTCCTTTTAACGGTATGCCAGGGTTTCTTAAAATGAGGCCATTGATCTTCGAAAATCGCTCTTTCTTTTTTATAAAAAACGCCTATTGGCACTCTTTTATTTTTATCAAATCCGTAATCCCATTCCTTGGATTTCTTTAAGGCCTCTCTGAGATTTTTAGAATCGTGATTTTGGCTTCCTATCTTATAAATATTTTTTTGAAAATACGGAATAACGTTATGAAAAATTATACAAGGCTGCAAGACGTCAATAAAAGAGAATCCCTTATGGTTTATTGCCTCTTTTATAAGATTCTTCAAGTGAAGAATATCTAAAGCGTAGCCTCTGGCAACAAAACTTGCTTGACTTTCAAGGGCCATGGCAATGGGGTTTAATGGCGTTTCGGCTACACCAAAGGGGGTTGAAGCTCCGGTGAATCCTTTCTCTGAAGTTGGAGTGGCTTGACCGGTAGTTAAAGAAAAAACCTGGTTATTGTGAACAATCATTGTAATATCTGTATTATAACGGCTCGCATGAATAAAATGGGAAATGCCTTCAGCATAAGTGTCGCCATCTCCGCCAAAACCAATAACCGTTAACTGACGATTAGAGATTTTAGTTCCCAGGCAAACCGGTAAAACCCTGCCGTGAATTCCGTAAAAACCATTTACATTAATGTAATCATAAATTTTGGCATGGCAGCCAATACCGGTTACAATCACCACATCTTTGGCTTGGATTTTTCCTTCATTAACTAAATCAGCCATTGCCTCTCTGGCAGCGCTAAGAATTCCATTGTCCGGACATCCCGGACACCAAGTAATTTCTTCTTTTGTTTTTAAATTTTCAGCTTTCATGATTTTTGTTTTATTTCTTGAACCAAAATATCAGGAGTAAAAGGTCGGCCATCGTATTTGAGAACCTTATTTTGAACAATTAGGCCTGTTTGTTCGGTAATTACGTCGGCCAAAAGTCCCGTGACGCTGTTTTCAACTAAGAAAACTTTTTTAGATTTCTTCATTTCTCTTGCCACCGCCTCTCTCGGAAATGGATCAATATAAGAAACCTGTAAAAATCTAAAATCCTTTAATCTGGGTAAAGCATCAATTATTGCGCCTTTGGTTGAACCCCAGCTAATCAATAAATTTCTTCCTTTACCGTATAAAGAAACAGGCTTCATTGCTCTGATTTCTTTAACAAAATAATGATTTTTTTTGAGACGATTATCACTCATTTTAATAATTGAATCAGGGTCTTCAACAGTATGACCATATTCGTCGTGTTCATAGCCTGTAGCCCGGCTAACTGGACCTTGCCCCGGAACAGCTCTAAGAGATATCCCCTTTTTAGTAATCTGGTAGCTTTTATATTTTCTCCCCGGATTTTGAAGAATAAATCTTCGGCTGCTTATCCGACTTTTCTTCATTTCATCAAAACTATAATTGCTTTCCCCTAAGTGTTTATCTCCTAAAATTATTACTAAAGCTCTGTATTTTGACGATAAATAAAAAGCTTCCTGGATTCTTATTATAGTCTCTTGGGGGTCGCCCGGGGCAACAACAATTTTTGGAAATTCGCCGTGCCCACAGTTTAAGGCGAATTTTAAATCACCCTGACCCGTGTAGGTTGGTACTCCGGTTGAAGGAGCTGTTCTTTGTGCCAAATAAACCACCAGCGGCAGCTCTGCCATTCCAGCTAAGCTTAAAGTTTCGGTCATTAAAGCAAAACCGCCCCCCGAGGTACCAACCATCACCTTGGCTCCGGCAAAGGAAGAACCTAAAGCCGCATTAACCACTCCAATTTCGTTTTCTAACTGAGCCACTAAAATATTATATTTTAATTGTTTCTTAGCTAAAAAGTGCAAAACGGGGGTAGCCGGAGTCATTGGATAGGCCAAATAAATATCCATTCCAGAGGCTAAAGCTCCCAGAGATATTCCTTCGTTTCCTGTAAAAAAATATTTCCGGGGTCCTATCTTTTTGACATTTTCTCGCTTTTTGGCCAAATTACAACCTTCTTCTATTGCTTTTTTTATTAAACCGTTTTTCCCTTTAAATTCTTTTTCTGCAGCATCAAATAAAACTTGCTCGTCAACTCCCAGATATTTTAAAAGATAACCTATGAAGATATCGTTTCCTAAAATCTTGGGGCCTTTTATTTTGTTTAGAATTGTCTCAATATCAAGCGAATGCATCCTTTTTCCTTTCAGACCCTTGCTTCCGATAACGAAACCCTCTTTATTAAGGTTTTTCTGGTGTAAATTTATGGTATTTTGATCCAAGGCCAGAATAATGTCATATTTTTCTCTGTGGGAGTAAACTGGTTTGTCAGAAATTCTTAAAATATTAAAATTATGCCCTCCTCTTATTAAAGAAGGGTAATCCCGATAATTAAAAACATAATAACCCAAATTACAGAATACTTTTCCTATAAAATAGGAAGTGACGGCTGAACCTTGGCCGGCTTTTCCTCCAATTAAAATTATTTTTTCCATATTAAGGCAATAGCATCACAAATATTGGGGCTAATTACAGTTTATTCTACGGTCACGCTCTTTGCGAGATTGCGGGGTTTATCAACATCGCAACCTCTTAAAACTCCCATATGATAAGCAAAGAGCTGCAAAGGAATGACGCTTAAAATTGGGGTTAACATTTCAAGGGTCTTTGGAATATAAATTACGTCATCTGCTAAATCTTTTATCTTTCTATTCCCTTCGGTAGTTAAAACTATCACCTTTCCTTTTCTGGCTTTGATTTCTTCGATATTAGAAATCATCTTTTCATAAACTGAATCTTCTGGACAAATAGCCATTGTTGGGAAGTCTTCGTCAATCAAAGTAATGGGACCGTGCTTCATTTCGCCCGCAGCGAATCCTTCTGCGTGAAGATAAGATGTTTCCTTTAGTTTGATAGCGCCTTCAAGAGCAATGGGATAATTATATTTTCGTCCTAAATAAGCAAAATTATTATACTTAGAATATTTTATAGCAATTTTTTGAATCTTATTATTCGTTTTTAAAATTTCTCTCGCTTTCTCCGGAATAAGTGCTAATTCTTGAGCAATCCGCCGACCTGTCGCTAAAGACATGTCACGTTGTCGTCCCAAAAATAAAGTCAAAAGAGCCAAAACAACTAACTGAGAAATGAAGGCTTTTGTTGAAGCTACAGCAATCTCTGGTCCAGCGTGATTATATATACCGGCATCCGTTTCGCGGGCAACCATACTTCCCACTACATTAGTAATACCCAAAGTAAGAATATTTTTCCGCTTAGCTTCACGAACTACTGCCAAAGTGTCGGCTGTCTCCCCGGATTGGCTGATAGTTATTACGGCCGTAGAAGGATCGAGAATGGATTTTTTATAGCGGAATTCTGAACCATAGTCTGTCTCAACAGGAATCCCGGCATACTCTTCAAGCATATATTCTCCCACTAACGCGGCACAGCGAGCAGTCCCGCAAGCTCCGATAATGATTCTTTGGATTTCACGTAGTTTATTTTCCACCCCCGCTATCCCTCCTAATCTTGCCAGTCCCTCTTTCTTAATCAATCTTCCCCGTAAAGCATTTTCAATTACTTCTGGTGCCTCAAAAATTTCTTTTAACATAAAATGAGGGTAGCCTGATTTTTGGGCCTTTTCTAAATCCCAATCTATTTCTTCAACCCGTTCGGTTTTACTCGGGGTTGATCCCGAGTTTATTGAAAGATTAATTGGTTTTTCCTTTTTGTTTTGAGAAAGATCGGTAATAAAAAAAATCTCGGGAGTTAAAACGGCAACCTCTCCATCATCAAGATAAACCACCTTTTTCGTCCTGCCAATAATGGCTGAAGGATCTGAAGCAACGATGTATTCTTTCTCTCCCAAGCCAATCAAAAGTGGTGAAGAGTTTCTGGCTACGACAATCTTTTCTGGATCATCCCGGGAAATTATTGCCAAACCATAGGTTCCTCTAATTAATTTCAGAGCTTTTGTTACTGCTTCTTCTAAATTACCATTAAAAAATTTTTCGATCAAATGAATTATAACTTCAGTATCGGTCTTTGATGAAAATTGATGCCCCTCTCGGGTAAGTTTTTTCCGCAGAATCTTATAATTTTCAATAATTCCATTATGGACAAGATAGATATTTTTTTTGCAATCTAAATGTGGATGAGCATTTTTCTCGTTTGGTTCCCCATGCGTGGCCCAACGAGTATGAAAAATTGCTGGACTTCCAGAAAAACCAGATTGCTTGATTTTTGCCTCCAATAAATCAATCCGGCCAGCCACTTTAATCAAATGGATTTCTTTTTTAGCTGAATCGAAAATAGCCATACCTGCCGAATCATATCCTCGGTATTCTAAACGCTTTAGGGCTTCAAGCCCAATCGATAAAGTATTCTGTTTTCCGATATAGCCAACTATGCCGCACATAAAATTATTTTTAATTCTACATCTTATTTCAAAAAAAGAAAAGAGGCCGCTGACCCGGAGGTGAAATTTCCGAGCTAGCGGCCTTTGTCTACTATTAGTCAGTTTAGGTCAATTTATTTTAGATGACGCCAGGTTAGGTGTCCTGCAATGGCGATTAATAATAATTCTCCACCCAGAAAAGTCTTCCAGAAAGGTGATTCCTCCTCTCTGGGTAATTGGCCGCCAGTTGGTGGCTGACCACCAGTTGGTGGTAGCATCTTAGGAACTTCGGCCATTGGCGTCTTATGAGCCTCAAGCGTCAGCGTCGGCGAAGGGATTGGTGTGGGTGTCGACGTTGGTGACGGTGATGGCGCCAGTGTTGGCGTGGACGTGGGCGTTGATGTCGGTGTCGGTGTTGACGTAACCCTCAGGCACGGAGGGAAGCTTTCGCTTTTCTCCGGATTAAGAGCGAGATTAACATTTATGTCCACCTCCACCCGAAGCGCGTTGGCCCGGGAGTCGACGTTGACCGTCAACAGAGGATCATACTCGAATTCCAGGACCGCGCCGCCAGCCAAATTCACGTCAACGCTCGTCATTACACCAGGGACGGGCTGGAACTTAGGGTCTCCTCCCCGCGATGGTGGAATATGCTGCGCCAGCATGAGCGGTACGCTGTAGCTGACCTTCTTATTCGTCAAGTTCTTGACCGTGATCAGACCGAACACGTTACCGTCCGCATCGCAACTCGCAGCGACAAGAGTCACGCGAACCGGAGCCGACGAATACGCATCGCTCTTACTGATCTGAAAAATGCTGACTACTATCAGCAGCAAAACTACTAACAGTGAACTAAAAAAGACCCCTCTGTTCATTACTACGCCTCCTTGATACTAGGGGAGCCTGCTAACCATTAGGTTAGCTTCGCTACCAATTAGACACTATAACAAAGTATTCAAAGAAAGTCAAGCCCGAATAAGTCTCAGGCGGATATCAAAAAACCGCCTTCTTGCCTACCTAAATTTCGAAGAAACTTTGGCGGGCTTGGCGGTTTTTTGATTAGATTAAACTAGAATTTAAATTATTGCGGTAATGCAGATGCACAAGCGGGTATCTGCATAAGTTGTTGCAATGTTTGTTGACATTGTTGCACTGTGGCTTGTATTGTTTCCGCACACTCTGCTTGAGCCGCTGCTGTTAATTGGGGTATAACTTGGGTATCTATATTTGCTTTGCATTCTGCTTCTGCTTTTTTAGGAACACTCACTGTAAGTGTATAATAAGTCCAACCAGCCAAAGCAATTAAAATTACAATTAAAACTACAATAATGATATTTTTTGAATTGCCCATGTTTAAACTTGTTATCAATATTTTAAAAAAAACCGACCTTTATATTTATATAATTATTCTATCATTAAATCGTTTTTTTAGAAATCAACTTAATAAAATTGTATCTTTTCTTATTATACCAAAAAACCGCCTTCTTGGCGATTTATAAAGTTAACTAATAACTAAAAACTATAAACTAATAACTGAAAATTACTTTGTAATTTTTATTGGCTCCGCGGGTAGGAATCTCACTGCTCGCTTCGCTGCGCTTTAGACACCCACGGCACTTCGTCCTGAGCTCAGTATCGAAGGATTTCTAACGTTTTCGCCTCAACGGCGAAAGCCTGTTTTCCTACACGGGAAAACACCCAGTTTTCCCGACCCCTTTCTGTGGTTCTCATCCTCCCCCTCCGCAATCATCACAAATCAAAAACACCCATAAAGGGTGTCTTGATTTTGGGAGCTCCCCCTATTGGACGCGTTTAGAACCATTGATTGGAGAAAGATGAGGGAAGAATTAGATAAATTAGCTCCTTTGGTTGCGGGACTTGGACGGTGTTAGAAGCTGTTTATTGTAGAGTATTTAAACTATTTCACTTTAGCAAATAACAAATGATCCATCAGTTTATTGTCTTTTAGGACATCTTTTCTCAATCTCCCTTCATATTTATACCCTGCTTTTTCTAAAACTCTTACCGAGGCTTTATTGAATGGGAACACATCAGCGTATACTCTTTTTAATCCTAATTTAGTAAAGGCATACTTTGTTACCAATTTTACAGCAAAGGTCATAATTCCTTGTCCCCAATACTTTTCTCCTAACCAGTAACCTATTTCTGCTTTATGGACTTCGATCTTATCAAGACCAATACCTCCTATAATTTTTCCATTTATATCAATAGCAAAATTAATTTCGGTTCTCTTTTTTTTCTTTTGTAATTTTAAATTGTGGTTAATCCAAAAACGAGCATCCTTTTTCTTATAAGGATAAGGGATTCTTAAGGTATTTCTTGCTATTTTCTTACTGTTTATATTCTTTGTTAAAGACTCCTCGTCTCCTTTTCTAAGGGGCCTTAATATAAATTGTTTTGAGTGAATAGTGGGCATAATTATTAGCGTTTTATTTTTCTATTCTATCAAAAAATCGCCTTCTTGGCGATTTTCTGAAGCTAACTCCCCCTACAGGACGCATTCAGAACCTTAGATTGGGGTAAGATTAGGGAAAGCCTTAGAGATTTGGAACCCCTTATGGCTACTTATCTAAATCCTCTGGCTAAACGGTGTTATTAAAGACCGTTTGAGATAAACAAAAAGGCCTCGATACTCTATTGAGCCGAGGCTTTATTCCCTCCTATTCTTGAAGACTATCGAGAAGATTAGCAATGTTACGCACAAGACCCATTGTTGGTATGATTTCGTCAGCTTCTGGAAAGTTAAATCTACTAACAGTGTTAACGACCACTTTGGCTCCAACTGCTTTAATCTGTGGAATTATTTTGTTTGCATCACCTGCTGGTATATCGCCAAAGTGTAGTATAACTACATCTACTCCTTTGGCAATATCAACAACTCTTTCTACGTCTGGCCCGTGGCCGAAGCCATAGCGTTCGAGATTGGTCCAGCTAACATCTAATATTTCAAAACCTTTTCTTCTTAGTAGTTGTTCAACTGACCCCCAAAGAAAAGCAAGTTTGTCTTCGTAATCAACGATTAGAACTTTCACGGTTAGCTCTCCTTTAAGCCTTAGAGGCCGGCTTCTGCCAGCTCACGGAACCAACAGGCTGCAGCAAGCAGAAAGACGAGCTGCTCAGACCTATCCGTATTATGTGGAAGATAAAGAATCCATTCCTTGTCTTCTTTAATCATATGCTCCCATTCATTGTGGGACGGGTCAAAACCACAGGCATTTCCTGGACAATTCCAGGAACGAAGTCCGTGTTCATTGTCTATATGAACATTGAATTCGAATTCTAATGCCGTTTCCCCAAAGTATTGCTTTCCTGCGGTAACAAGACGCTGCTGAATTCTCTCTATCTGTTCTCTGGTTAGCGTCTTAAAGAAACGAACCACACTAATGTGGAAATAAATGTTAGCACTTGCACTATAGTTACCTTTCTTTGGGAAAGAAACTTCTACTCGTAATTTCTCAGTATGATCGTGTAGCGGCATTTCTTCTCTCCTCCGTTCGTGGCTGTTCTTGGCAATCCTTATTCAATTGAGAAAGTGCGAAACTCTCTCTGTTAATTTTATATCTTAACGGCTTCCGAAAATAAGTCAAGTCTACTATCAAAAAACCGCCTCTATGGCGATTTTCTGAAGCTAACTCCGGGAGTAGGACTCGAACCGTTAAATCACGATATTGATTAATTTTCCCGGGACGAAGATCACTCTCTTAATTGTTCTACTTTTTAACCATTTTTTTACTTTTTCCAGGGAAGTTGCCAATTCTCTGGCTTTTTTTTCTGAAATACCAGCTTCAACATCAATTTTATCACGGACTTTACCATTTATCTGAATAATCATCACTATAACCTTTTCTTTAATTAATTTTGGGTTATATTTTGGCCAAGGTTGATTATGAATGGAGTTTCGTATATTAAAATGTTTATCCTCCGACCCTCGTCGGCCGTAGCCGACTTCGGTCGGCGAAGGCCGAAGCTTTCTAGTCAAAGAGGACCAGAGCTCTTCGGTCAAATAAGGAGTGAAGGGCGATAAAATTTTCAAGAAATTTTTAAAATCCTCTTTTCCTAATCCATCCTTTCCTTCTATTTGCCAGGCATTACAAAATTCCATTAATGAGCTAACAGCTGTGTTAAATTTTAAAGACTCAATATCTTCTGAAACTTTTTTAATTGTTCTGTGGAGTATTTTTTTCAAATCTAGGGAGCCTTGAGATTCTGGAGCAGCAAGAAATTGTCCGGCTAATTTCCAAACTCTTTCCAAAAACCTTTTAGATCCCTTTACTCCTTTCGTGTCCCAGGCAATCATTTGTTTAAAGGGCCCCATAAACATCTCGTAAATTCTCAGAGTATCGGCACCATATTCTTCTATAATTTGTTCAGGACGTATAACATTGCCTTTGGACTTGGACATTTTAATTCCTCCCTCGCCAAGAATTATTCCGTGAGAAGTTCGTTTTTTGTAAGGTTCTGAGCCAAGAGATTTTGGTACAGCCCTGATATCCCACAAAAATTTATAGATAAAACGAGAATATAATAAATGTAAGGTGGTATGCTCCATGCCCCCATTGTACCAGTCCACCGGCATCCAATATTTAAGTAATTTCTGATCGGCTAACTTTTTTTCGTTTTTAGGGTCGCAATAGCGAAGGTAATACCAATTGGAACCTGCCCAGTTTGGCATAACATCGGTTTCTCTCTTAGCTTTGCGGTCGCATTTTGGACATTTAGTGTTCACCCATTTCTCAAGGGCTGCCAACGGAGATTCGCCGGTCTCGGTGGGCTGATATTTTTCAACAAGGGGGAGTTCAACCGGTAAATCCTTTTCTGGTACAGACACCCAGCCACATCCTTCACACCTAACCATTGGAATTGGCTCTCCCCAATATCTTTGGCGAGAAAAAATCCAATCTCTTAATTTATAATTGATCGTTTTTTTTGCCAGACGCTTGCTGGCTAGCCACTCAATAATTCTTTCTTTTGCCGCCCCGGATTTCATTCCATTAAATCTGCCAGAATTAATTAATATCCCTTCTCCTTCATAGGCCCTCTCCTTGAGTCCACCTGAAACGACCAAAGAAGCTCTTTTTGAAGTTGACCTTGAGGGCTGCGCAGGGTGGATTACCTCAATTATTGGCAGGTTATATTTTCTGGTAAAATCAAGGTCTCTTTGGTCGTGAGCAGGTACTGCCATAATGGCTCCGGTACCGTAGTGAATTAAAACATAATCTGCTATAAAAATTGAAATTTGCCGATTGTTTATTGGATTAATGGCTTTAACTCCCCTAATTTCTACTCCAGTTTTTTCTTTAATCTCGCTTAGTCTTTCTTTTTCAGTTTTCTTCTTGGCTTGTTCAATATATTTCTTAACGCTTTCTAAATTCTCAATTTTTGATTCTAATTGTTCAATTACCGGATACTCCGGAGATAAAACTAAATACGTACAACCAGATAAAGTGTCTGGCCTAGTGGTAAATACGGAAATCTCGTGTTTCGTGCTTTTAATTTTGAATTTTATTTCTGTTCCTTCGGATTTTCCTATCCAATCTCTTTGTAACGTTTTGACTCTTTCTGGATAATCAATGTTATCTAAATCTTTAATCAATCTCTCGGCGTATTTGGTGATTTTTAACATCCACTGTTCTTTTTCTTTTTTAATAACTTTTTGACCGCAGCGTTCACAGTGACCATCGACTACTTCTTCATTGGCCAAACCGATCTTGCACGAGGGACACCAATTGATTGGTATCTCGGCTTTATAAGCCAAACCCTTTTTAAAAAGTTGGACAAATATCCATTGGGTCCATCTGTAATAAGCCGGGTCGGTAGTGTTAATTTCTCGGCTCCAATCAAAAGAAAGTCCTAGTCTTTTTTCCTGACGTTTAAAAAAAGCGGCGTTTTTCTCGGTAACGGTTCTTGGATGAATCCCCGTCTTGACGGCGTAGTTTTCGGTTGGAAGCCCGAAAGCATCCCAACCCATCGGGAACAAAACATTAAACCCCTCCATCCTTCTTTTCCGAGCAATAATGTCTAAGGCTATATAACTCCGGCAATGTCCTACGTGCAATCCTTCACCCGATGGGTAAGGAAATTCAACTAAAATATAGCTTTTTGGTTTTCTAAGCAAGTCTTTGGCTAGATAAAAATCTCTTTCTTCCCAAATCCTCTGCCACTTCTTTTCAATTTTTTGCGGATTATATATCTCCATAACTAAATCTGATTATTCAATTTATCATAAAAAAACAGCTTTCTCAAACCCCCACACCATAACGAGCATAAATTCCATTTATTTGCGCAAAGCGCAATGCTCGTTATGGTGTGGGGGAAAGCTGCTATTTTTTAAAAAAATTATGCTAAATATTAAATAATTTTTTAGTATTTTGGCAGGTTATCCGAGTTACTTCTTCAAAAGTTATATTTTTAATTCTTGCAATTTTTTGAGCAACATATTTAATATAAAGAGGTTCATTCCTCTGGCCTTCGTGGGGGGGCGGAGTTAAATAAGGAGCATCAGTTTCAATTAAAATTTTCTCTAAGGGTAATTTTTTTACTATTTCCTGCCAATCTGGCGCTCCTTCTATCTTTTTAAAAACTAAGCCATTGAATCCAAAATAAAGGCCCATTTCTAGATATCTCTGTGCCTGCCTTTCATCTCCGGTAAAACAATGAACAACCCCGTTAATTGCTGAAATGTTAGATTGTCTAATTATCTGAATAAGGTCATCGTGAGCCATTCGACAATGGAAAATTACTGGCAAATTTAGTTCTTTGGCCAAATTTAATTGTTGACAGAGGACGGACCTCTGTTTTTCTTTAAATTGTTCCAGCTTTTTTTTAGTTTTGGGTTTGTAATAATAATCTAAGCCAATCTCGCCAATGGCTACCACCCGCCTCCTCGGCGGGTCGCCGATGAGGCGACTTTTTTCATCTTGGGCCAAATCTTTAATTTGAGCGGAGCGAAAATCAAGGTTCTTGCCAAGGGCAAGGTTCTTATACTTTTCGTAGTCAAATTCTTCTATCCGAGTTTTAAAGATTGTCTGAGAATCTACTTCTGAATGATCGACTTTTCTTTCTTCCAGATGAATTGGATGAAGGCCAATGGCAGCAAAAACTCCGTTGTCATATCTCTTGGCAATTTCAACTGCTCTCCTGCTCGTTGAATATTGAGAACCAACATTTATCACCCAGACATTATTCTCTAAAGTCCGCTTAATGACTTCGTCAACATCATCTTTAAAAGCATTAAAATTCAAATGAGTATGAGAGTCAATTAACATAATTTTAGAAATCCGGCCAAGGGGCCAGTCGGGGAAAAAGAGATTTTCCCTTTTCGGGTTTAAATTTTCTCTTTTTATCTTTTATATCAACGCCGAGTTGTTGAAATATTTTCTCTGAAGTTTCTGGTAAAAATGGCTGTAAAAGAAAAGCGATGCTAGATAAAGTAAACAGTAAATCTTGTATAACTTTTTGATTTTTATTCTCCCAGGGTTTTTCTTTTTCAATATATTTATCGCAAAAGCTAATTAACTCCCAAACTGAAGACAAGGCTTTATTAAATTTAAATTCATCTAAAGATTTTTTATAACTTTGCCGGATTTCATCAGTTTTAAGTTGAATGGCTTGGAGGGGATAGGCTTTTATGTCTATTTTCTCAGCAAGAGTTAATATTCTGGCCACCAAGTTCCCAAGACCACTTGATAAATCAGCATTATATCTTTTCTCAAATTTCTCATAAGTAAAGTCGCCGTCTTCGGTTGGTGGAATTTCCTTTAAAAGAAAATACCTGACAGGGTCTGTACCGTATTTTTTTACCAGTTTGAAAGGATCGATAACATTACCCAAACTCTTTGACATTTTTTGGCCTTCTACCGAAATGAAACCATGAACAAAAATATTTTTTGGCAACTCTAATCCCAAAGAAAAAAGGATGCCTGGCCAAATTGCAGCATGAAACCTCAAAATATCCTTGCCAATACAATGAATATCAGCTGGCCAATATTTTTTAAATTCTGATGAATTTTTATCATAACCAAGAGCAGAAATATAATTGGTTAAAGCATCTGTCCAGACATAAATCGTTTGATTTTTATCATCTGGCACTGGAATCCCCCATTTTAAGTCTTTTCTCGGCCTAGAAAAACTAACATCTTTCAAGCCCTGTCTAATGAAACTTAATATTTCATTTTTGCGGACCCCTGGAATAATTTTCATTCTGTCTTCTTTTATAGCTTTTTCGATTTCTTTTGAGTACTTTGAAAGCCTAAAAAAATAATTTTCTTCTTCTATAACTTCTGGCTTCTGTTTATGTAGAATGCATTCGCCATTTATCAAATCCTTTTTAGTGATAAAAGCTTCGCAGCCCGAACAATAAAATCCTTTATATTTCTTTTTATAAATATCGCCGTTCTCTTTTAATTTTAGCCAGACTTTTTTAACTGTTGGCCAATGTTTCTTTTGGTCGGTGGTTCGAATAAAATCGTCGTTAGACAAATTTAAGGTTTTTTTTAATTCTTTAACTTTTTTAACAATCTGATCGACGAACTCTTCTGGGTTTCTTTTCTCTTCTTCTGCTGCTTTAACTACCTTTGCCCCGTGTTCGTCAGTTCCGGTCAAAAAGAAAACCTCCTCGCCCAAAAGCCGGTGGTAACGAGCGATAACATCGGCCTGAATTGACTCAAACGCAAAGCCTATATGAGGAAAAGCATTAGTATAAATGATACTAGTGGTAATATAGAATTTTTTTCTTTGATTTAACATAAATTTAAGAAATGGAGCTATTTCTTTTTCACAATAATTGTGAATTCGCCTTTTATTTTGTCTTTCTTGATTTTCTCAATAACTTCTTCGATATCTCCTCGATAAGTTGTTTCAAATTTCTTGGTTAATTCTCGACAAACGACTATTGTTAATTGTTGATTACCAAGGGTTGACTGTAACTCCTTTAAGGTTTTGATTATTCGGTAAGGCGATTCGTAAAAGATAACTGGATATTTTGACTTTACTACTTCTTCAAAAAATTTTCTGCGTTTCTTTTTTTTTGGCGGGAATCCCAAAAACAAAAATTTATCCATCGACAAACCAGAAATTGAAGCTGCGGCTATCACCGCCGAAGATCCAGGGATAGGAATAACTTTTACTTGATCACTTAATAGTTCGATTACTGTTTTAACTAATTCGTTTCCTGGATCTGAAATTCCTGGCGTTCCGGCATCAGAAACTAAAGCTAAATTCTTGCTACTTTTTAGAAGTTGAATTATAGAATTAACTCTCTGAAGCCTTGAATGCTGATGATAGCTTAAAGTAGAAGTTCTTATATTGTAGTGGTTAAGCAATCTTTTGGTCACCCTGGTATCTTCGCACAAAATTAAATCAGCCTCTTTTAATACTTCTAGAGCTCGGAGGCTGATATCCTTAAGGTTGCCAATTGGGGTTGCAACAATGTATAAATTCATTGTCTCATTGTTGAATGGTTATATTGTCAAATTGAAAAGCAATTTAGCAATTTATAACACTATTGATTCCTCTTCCTTCTTTTTTGCTAAAAAATCTTTTAGAAATTCAGACAGAATTCCAGCCAGAGGAATTGCAAATATTGCCCCTAAAATCCCAAGCAATTTCCCGCCAATAACCAGAGAGATTAAGACAATAACCGGAGAAAGCGCAACAAACCTCTTGGTCAACAAAGGAGTCAGGATGTTATTTTCGATCTGTTGAACCAGGGTAAAGGCAACTAAAGCGAAAATTGCCCTCAAGGTACTATCCAGAGAAATGATTACAAAAATCAGAATACCGGTCACAATCGGGCCAATAATAGGAATAAAGTTCAGAACTCCAGCCAATAATCCTAGGGTCAAAGGATATTTTACATTAAGAATTAAGAAAGCGACATAAACAACTCCGCCAACAAAAATACTGGCTAAAATCCTACTGAGAAACCAACCGCTTACTTTCCTCTGGCATCTTGCCCAAAGGTGCAAAACATAGGTTTCATATTTTTTAGGGAATAACAGTGATAATGATTTCTCCACTCCTTTTTCTTCTAAAGAAAGGAAAATAGCAATAGTGACAACATAGATAGTGGAAAAAATACCGCCAAAAATGGCTGATACGGCTCCTAAAAAGCTAGCCGCTATTGTCTCCACTGATTTATTAAGCAACCCTATAAAACTTTCTATATCCTCGAAGGCTTCTACTCCCAGGCTTTTCAGGGGAGGGGAAATTGTTTCAAAGTATTCAGGGAGACCTTGAGAAAATTTCTGGATTTCAACGAAAAATAAAGAAGCAAGAGAATAAATCAATAGGCTTATTAGACCGAAAATTCCGATATAAACAAAAATAACTGCCAATACCCGCGGGATTCTTTTTCTTTGGAGGAAATCGATTATCGGATTAAATAGAATAGAAATAATTAAGGCGAAAATCGAGAGAATTAAAATATCCCTAATCAAATAAATTATGTAGAAAAGGAGAGCAATAAACGCTATTTTAAAAATTGTTCCCAAAGATATGTCTAAAACACGGCTTCCGTTCATATCTTTAATAGTTTTTTGAATTTATTTTTATCTTGAAAAGGCCCAATAAAGGCTAAATTTAATTTTTGCGGTTGAAATATTTCTTGAGCAACCAATTGAACATCTTCGACCGTTACTTCATCAATTTTCTTTAATTGCTCTTTTAAGGTTAAAATTTTTTCTTCTAATATCTCTTGTCCAGCATAAAAGCTCGCCTGAGTATCAGAAGATTCTAAAGATAAAATCGAGTTCCCTTTTAGATAATCTTTGGATTTCTGCAGCTCTCTCTTATCTACTTTTTTATTCTTTAAAGACTTATACTCTTTTAAAATCAAACTTATTGCCTTCTCTGTATTTTTATGATCCACCCCGCTTTGAGTCACTAAATATCCAGTGTCTGGATTATTCTCAGAAGAAGATCTGATATAATAACATAAGCCTGCCTTCTCTCTAACTGATATAAAAAGCCGAGAGCTCATATTCCCACCCAGAATAGTAGTTAACACTACTTGGGCGTATTTTTTAGGATGAAATAAACCATAAGCCCTAACCCCTAAGCAAAAATGGGTTTGGTCGGTTTTTTTAAAATGGAACAGACTCTGGGGACGATTTTGCTTTTCAGTCACTTTCAATCTTTTTTCGGGAATTCCAGTTCTTATCTTTTTAAAATATTTTTTAATTTTCTTCTCGATGGCCTCTGGATTAATATTGCCGGCCACACAAACAATAGTGTTTTTTGCCAAATAATGATTTTTGAAGTAATCCAAGAGTTGGTTTCTTTTTATTTTGGCGATAACTTCTTTTTCACCGGTTATCATCCAACCAGCCGGTTGATTTCCGTAAAGCAGCTTTTCCCATAAATCATGAATATAGCTCATAGGTGTGTCCAAATACATATTTATTTCTTCAATGATCACTCTTTTTTCTCTCTCTATTTCTTGCGCTTCAAACTTTGAATTCAGGAGGATATCTGAAACCCAGTCTAAGGCCAAATCTAAATGTTGGGAATCAATTTTCGCCCAATAACCGGTTAATTCTTTCGAGGTAAAAGCGTTGTACATTCCCCCTACTCGGTCAAGGGTTTCAGCGATCTTGAGGGTGCTTGGTCTCTTTTTTGTTCCTTTAAAAAACATATGCTCCAAAAAGTGAGAAATGCCGTTGATTTCTTTTGTTTCATATTTCGAACCCGTCCCAACTAACACCAAAACAGTTACTGTTTTGGTGTTTTTCAAAGGAACAGTAATAACCCGAAAACCATTTCTAAAAGTAGTTTTTTTGAACATCTTTAAAGGCCTGGAATTAGAGCAAGACTCTTCATATTTCAGTTTATCAAATTTTTCATTAAAAACAAAATCCCCACCACTTTTTATCAACTAAACCTGAACAAGCAAATTATACAAAAAATGGTGGGGGCTTTTGGTTATTACAATTTTTGCCTTAGAACCTCAACTAAATCATTAACTTTTACTCTCTCTTGCTTCATCGTATCACGATCTCTAATGGTCACATCGTTTTGTTTTAAAGTCTCAAAATCGATCGTAACTGCGTACAAAACTCCGGTCTCGTCCCCCCTACGGTATCTTCTGCCAATTGAACCCAATTCATCGTATTGAGTAATAAAATGAGGTTTTAATATTTGATAAACTTCTTTGGCTTTTTTAACTAATGCTGATTTATTCTTAACCAAAGGCAGAACTGCTATTTTTATTGGCGCTAAAGATTTATGAAGTTTAAGTAAAATCTCGGTCTCTTTGACGGCTTTAGTGGTTTTAGTCCTGCCGCCTTTTATTTCTTGATAGCTATCTATCAAAAAAGCAAAAAGAGATCTTTCCACTCCAACCGATGTTTCAATAATATAAGGAAAGTATTGTTCTTTAGTTTCTTCATCAAAATATTTCAAGTCTTTTCCTGAATATTTTGAATGGTTAGATAAATCCCAATCTCCCCGATTATGAATTCCCTCAATTTCTTTCCACCCAAAAGGAAATTTATACTCAATATCTATTGCCCGCTTGGCATAATGGGGAAGTTCAGATTCTGAGGCCTCTTTTATCCTTAAGTTTGATTTTTTGATTCCCAAGCTTAAATACCACTTCATTCTCTCTTTCTTCCAAAAATCAAACCATCTGGCTGCTGTTTTTGGGTGGCAAAACCACTGCATTTCCATCTGCTCAAATTCTCGAGTTCGATAAATAAAGTCTTTTGGAGTAATTTCATTTCTGAAGGATTTTCCAATCTGAGCTATCCCAAAGGGGATTTTCAACCTCATTGAATTTAAAACATTTTCGAAATTCACGTAAATCCCCTGGCAGGTTTCGGCCCGCAAATAAGTCTGGGTAGCTTTTTCTTCAACCGCTCCAACAAAAGTTTTCATCATTAAATTAAATTTCCGGGGCTTGGTTAGCTGACCACCGCATTCAAGACATTTTGAATCTTTTGACTCATCTAACCGAAATCTTTTATGACATGATTTGCATTCAACCAATTCATCTGCAAAGCCGGCCGTCAAGTGGCCGGAAGCCTGCCAAACTTTAGGCGACATTAAAATAGCTGCATCTAAGCCGACAATATTGTCATGCAATCTTATCATTTCGTTCCACCAAGCTTTTTTAATGTTGTTTTTAAATTCTACTCCCAAAGGCCCGAAATCATAACAAGACCTAAAACCGCCATAAATCTCAGATGACGGAAAAATAAAACCCCGCCTCTTTGCGAGACTGACTATTTTTTCCATTAAATTAGATTGATCTTTTAAATATTTTTCTTTCATTTAACGGACAAAGAGTAAAAGAGGCGCCCGCTCCGACTCGCCCGCTCCGACTCGCCATCTTCGGCAAGGCTGGGCGGAGACGAGGCGAGAGGCTCGCCCCCAACGGGGGCGGCCCGTCGCCTGCCTCGTAGGCCGAGTACACAAATTTTATGTACTTCGGTCCTGTGGGGTTTAACTAGTGATGCGATTTTTTACATGAAACCATCCATGTTTTAATTTCTACTGGACAATGCCTTGTTGGTTAGAAATCGTTGGATCATCTGGTAAGTTTGTTTTAATTACCGAGTCTTCCTCTCTAATGATGAATTCTGTCCAGGTATCTTCGCCTATTATTCTAGCCCCGGGAATAAGATCTACAACCTTTCCTTTCTGGGTTGGTTTAGGCGTAAATTTAATTTGGAAATTAATTTCTTGGCCTTCTTTCCCTGCCAAAAGATCTCCAATGTCCCAAACGATTTCTCGGCTGCCTGGATCAAAAGATAATTTTGCTTCTTTGACCTCAATTTCTCCGGTTAACCATACTGTTGAAGGCAAGGTTGCTTTAGCTTTTACATTTTTAGTGTCATTATAAAAACTTTTGACCTGCCAGTATATAGTATAAGTCGTAAAAGAACCTACTTTAGGAGGGATAGAACCTGTATTTTGAAACGGCCCTTGGTTGAAAAAACCTTTTTGGGAAATAACAAGTTTTGAATTAATCTTAGTAATAATCTCTTCTTTTGCTTGGTTAAGGTTAATCTTTGCTTTAATCACGGGATTCCTCAGGCCAGAAGAAAATTCTTTTTTCACCTGAACCCAAAATTCAACTTTTCCTTCTTCCAAAGATGGTAAAAGACGAAGCTGAGGAACCATTATTTGATCCCAATAGATAGTTCCAATTTCTTTCTGGAATTTACCAGAACCCGGCTGTAAATTATCGAAATCTAAAGTATCTCCTTCTAATTTCACTCTTAAAAATAAATTTTCCAGGGCGGTTTCGCCAATGTTCTTGAAAGAAATTTCATAATGCAAATAGTCATCGGGATTAGCCGTATATTGAGGAGAGCCATTTACTTGCCAATAAATATAGATTGAAGGCTCAATTAACTCTAAACCCTTGGCAATCTCTTTTAAAACAATCGCATTATCTTGGTGCCAAGAAATCAACCGAGCTCGAAAAATTTTCCGCGAAAAAACTTCACCGGCTAATTTTCCCTCAATCTCTATTCTTCCTCCTTGGGCTTTATTTAAAAGACTAATTTCCCATTCATTCTCAGCTAAACCTTTTGGTTTGCTGTTTATGAATTCAAAACCTTGAGGGTAATCAATTTCTATTCTTAGATTAGAAAGAGGGAAATCAACGTTTGAAAAATAGTTAAGCCTTATTTTAATATTTTTACCAGCTTCCAATTTGGAAGAAAAATCAAATTCAAAAGTTAGGGGAATAAATTGTATTAAGGCAGTGTGAGAAGTGCTCAATTCAAAACGAGTATTTAAATTTTTAACCCTATAACTCAAAGCAACTTTGGCTTTCTTGGCTTCGTTTTCTTTCCCTAAAAGCCTCGCTTTAAAAGAAAGGGTCTTTTCTTCGCCCGGATAAATGTTTTCAAGGTCCATCTCTTGCCTTAAGGATTTTCCTTCTTCAATTACTGCCCCTTCGGGATATTCGAAAATAAGCCTTGGCTCCTCTATAGTAAGGTTGCCATTGTTTTTATATTTAACTAAATACTCAATCTCCTGGCCTAACTCTATTTCAGTAAGGGCTAAAATTTCTAACTTCAAAATTCCTTTCGAAAAAAAGTTTTTTTGGTAATACCAGACCGCTGATCCTATTAGTAAAATAACTAAAATGATAAATATGGTAAGAATTTTTCTACGCATAGTCTTATAAGATCGATCTTATTATTAATATCAAGATTAATCCTAAGATTAATATAACAAAGAGGTTAAGGGCTCGGAATGACTGACCTTGCAGAGCAAGATAAATACAAATCGGAAATTCCGTTGAGAAGTTTTAGGTCGTGATCTGATGCTTTGAGGCGTGAAATCGTCTTCCAGTCTTTTATCAAAATGAATCTTAATATTTTTGTAGTGTCGGGAGAGATCTCTTCGCCTATTTTTGATTTTTGAAAACAATTATTGCAGATTACTCCCCCTTCCTGAGGATTAAAAAATAACAGAGAAGGAATTAACTTTTTCTGACAGATTAAACAGTTATAAAGTTCCGGTTTATACCCTAAAATAATAAGAAGCTTCCAAAAAAAATAGTGATAAATTAACTGAAAGTTCTTTACTGATGACTGATGACTATTTAAAATTCTAAAAGTTTTTAGGAGTAAGCTCCAGATCATTTCTTCTTTTTCTTCAGTTCCTGCTAAAACGTCTAATGACGCTGCGATCTTGCCGGCAATAATTAATTTTCCCAAATCCTTTTGTATCTGAGGGAATTTCTCAATAAGAATAGCGTCAGTTAAGGTTTTGTGGATTTTCCCCCGAATAAATTCAATATCAGAAAGATAGAAAATATCAGCCCCAGATCTTAATTTCGATTTAATTTTTCTTATCGCTTTCCCCAAAATTTCAACTTTCCCATAATCTTTTGTATAAACCGTAAAAAATTGATTAGCTTCGCCACGATCTATTTTTCTTAAAATCAAACCTTGAGTCCGATAATGAATAAACATACATTTCTCGACTACTTCCGTAATTTAATGATCTAATATTAATTAATTTTTTTTATAGCTATTCTGGTGTTATCGCCATCACTTTTAATTTCTTCTTCATGGTCGAAGCTCTTGTCGGCTTCGCCGCCTATGCTAACTACTTCAGACAAAGTTTCTTTGGCAATGAAATCTTTGTTTTTTTCTAAAATTTCATTTACGGCTTTGGATGAGGAATTATATAGAACAACAATTTTATCTTCAGGTTTTAGATTTAATTTTTTTCGTATTTTATTACTATGACGAATAATATCTCGGATTATTCCCTCTTCTGCTAACTCGGGGGTAATCTCGGTGTCAAGCTTAAGCTGATTTTCTAGGTCTTTGTTGAAAACCACCTCTTTAACATTAATTTCTTCTCTTATTAAATCTACCAATTCCTCCCCCGGTCTTTCCTCTTTTACTTCTATTTTTTTTAATGGCTGACGCACTTTAATGCCGGCCTTTGCTCTTTCCGCTAAAGCCAGATTAACGATTTCTCTGGTTTTTTTCATCTGTTCTTCTAGTTTCTGGTTAATTAAATTATTGTCTAATTTAGGATAAGCTACCAGATGAACCGATTCTTCTTCTTGACTGTTTAATGTTTGGTATATTTTTTCAGAGATGAATGGACAAAAAGGAGCCAAAAGTTTAGACAGTTCCAAGAGCACATAATAAAGAGTTTGGGAAGCTTCTTCTTTCTCTTCTCGTTTTACGGGTCTCTGGAACCTCCTTCGAGAACGCCGGATATACCAATTCGATAAATCATCGACAAAATTTTCAAATAATCTTGCTGCTCCCACTATATCATAATTATCCAAATTTTTAATTACGTGAGATTTTAAGGTTTCGAGACGAGAAATCACCCAATTATCAAGCAAGTTAGCTGATTGGAAGTTTTTGATCGGCTGAAATTTTTCATCGATATAAATTGAAAAAAATGTCTGGCTATTGTTTAAAGTATCGAAAAATTTTCGATACAATGTCTGGATATCTTTGAGGTCAAATTTCTTAGGCTCGGCAATAGGATTGGCGGTATAGAAATAAAATCTGGCAACATCAGCTCCGTATTGATCAATAATATCCTTGGGCCAAACCAAATTGCCTTTTGATTTTGACATTTTTTGACCTTTAGCATCCAAAACAATACCATTGGAAACAACGTTTTTATATGGATTTCCCAAATTTAAAAGCGTTGAAACTGCTAATAATGTATAAAACCACCCTCTTGTCTGGTCAATCCCCTCACAAATATAATCCGCCGGGAAAGAAATCTTCTTGTCAATCCGATCTTTATTCTCAAAAGGATAATGCCATTGAGCAAAAGGCATACTTCCTGAATCAAACCAACAATCAATTACTTCTATTGTTCTGCGCATTTTTCCGCCACATTCACATTTAAAAATAATTTTATCGATGTGGGGCCGGTGTAAATCTTTTATTTTTTCTCCTGATTTGTTGGTTAATTCTTCGATACTTCCGATACAAATTGTTTTCTTGCATTTTTCGCAAATCCAGATTGGCAAAGGCGTTCCCCAATACCTTTCTCGAGATAAATTCCAGTCCTTAATATCTTTTAACCATTCGCCAAATCTTCCTTCTTTTAAATGTCCCGGAACCCAATTAATTTTCTTATTATTTTTAATTAAATCTTCTTTAATAGCTCTCATTTTAATGAACCATGAAGTTTTCGCATAATAAAGCAGAGGAGAGTCACAACGCCAGCAAAAAGGATATTCGTGTTCATACGTCTCTTCTTTGAAAATTATATTTCTTCCCAGAAGATCTTTAATAATTAAAGGGTCAGCTGTCTTCACAAACATTCCTGCCCAAAGCTTAACTTCTGCTTTAAACTTTCCCTCTTCATCAACCGTCATTAAAATAGGCAGATCGTTTTGTTTGCCAGCTTCCATATCTTCTTCGCCAAAAGCTGGGGCTATATGAACCAGACCTGTCCCTTCTTCTGCTGAAATAAAGCTGCCTGAAATTATAAAATAAGCTTTTTTGTCTAATCCTTTTGCCTTAAACAAAGGCTCGTATTCCAAGTTTAAGAGTTTTTCTCCTTTAAATTCCTCTTCTATTGTATATTCTTCTTGAATTGCATCTAATCTTTCTTTGGCCAAGATTAAGTAATCTTTGCCAACTTTTGCTTTTACATAAGAAAACGTTGGATTCGCTGCTATGGCTACGTTTCCTGGTAATGTCCAGGGAGTGGTGGTCCAAACCAGGAAATAAGTGTTCTCTTTCTCTTTTGCTTTAAATTTTACATAGATTGAATTTTCTTTTATCGATTTATAGCCCTGGGCAACTTCGTGCGAAGAAAGAGAAGTTCCACATCTCGGACAATAAGGAACAACCTTATAATCTTGATATAAAAGACCTTTTTCCCAAATCTGTTTTAGAATCCACCATAAAGATTCAATATAATTATTAGAGCAAGTAATATAAGCATTATCAAAATCTAACCAGAAAGCAATTCTTTCGGTAAATTCTTCCCATTCTTTTTTGTAGGCAAAAACGCCGTTTTTGCACTCTTGAATAAATTTTTCTATCCCGATCTTTTCTATATCCTTTTTAGATTTAATGTTCATCTTTTTCTCAGCCTCTACTTCTGCGGGCAAACCATGGGCATCCCAACCAGCCTTTCTTTCAACGAAAAAACCTTGCATGGTTTTATAGCGCAGAATTATATCTTTTAAAGCTCGAGATAAAAGATGATGAATACCGGGCAGACCATTGGCATAGGGCGGTCCCTCATAAAAAACAAAACGAGGGCCATTTTTAGTCTTTTCCAGGCTTTTCTCAAAAATTTTATTCTTCTTCCAAAATTCCAAAACCTTTTCTTCTATTTTTGGTAATTCAAGCTCAAGTTTCATAAAAGTTTTCGAAGCTCACCAACTTCTGGAAAAGTAGTCTTATACTTTTCTCTCGAAAGTTCTTTATTATTTAATCCCTTCACCCACCCGTCCAAGAGCCATAGAGGATCACCGTGGCTTATAATTAAAATTCTTTTATTTTTGTGTTTTCTGTCAATTATTTTTATAAAACTTACTATTCTTTTTCTGCAATCTGACCAGCTTTCGCCTTTGAGCGGTTTTTTATAGAATCTCTTTTTGCGATCCGGGAAATCTCGATAGAATTCTTCTTTAAGCCGACCGTGATAAATTCCTAAGTTTATATCCCTTAGTCTTTTATCATAATTAATTTTTAGGCCCAGCTCTTGAGTTACAATACCGGCAGTCTGGCGCGTCCGAAAAATATCCGAAGAATAAATCAGATCAATTTTCTCATTTTTAAGCTTCTTTGCAGCTGCTTTGATCTGCTTTACTCCTTTTCTCGTTAATTTTACGGGCGGGTTGTCCGGCCAATTATAAATAAATTTTTTCTCTTTTGTCTGATGGGTTGTCTGCCCGTGCCTTAAAATAAAATATTGATTATTAAGCTTTTTTTTCATTATATTCTTTAGATTATCATTTCCGTATCAAAATTTCAATTTAAATTGGAATTTTGAGGAGACCCCGATCTACCCCGCCCTCTATGCTAATAGTTCATAGTATTAAGATTTAGAAAATGATTAATGCTTAATTCTTAAGCTTTCCCCTTGAATTTGCTATTACAGAGAGCGGGGTTAGGGCGGGGTAAGGGTTTTTTTCAATAAAAAAGAGGCCTTTAGCCTTTCATCTGGAATTGCCTGAGTTAAATTTATATTTATTCCAAAGACCCTCGGCTATTTTAGCCTTACCGGGTCCTAAGAAAAATCAAATTTATCAATTCCTTTCAAGTCTAGAAAAAAGCTTTTTAGTCTGTTTGGTGCGTTTAAGTCAAAATCCACGCCCCGGCAACCACGACCATAACCGCCGTAATCAGAATATATCCTCCGGTTGGTTCGGGACTCTTTGAGAAAACTGTTAAGACCTCGATTCAACATAAAGTTAGTCTTCTTTTGATAATTATAATAAAAAGTAAAAACTATTACTACATTCTCTCCGGGGCGGAAATTCCCATCAAACTTAAGGTGTTTTTCATAACTGTTTTTGTAGCCAAAACTAATCCCATGCGAGCTTCTGATAAAAGTCTATCTTCTGTCCCCATACCAGAACCTTCGGTTTGGTGCGGGGCAGGCAAAACGCGGCAGTCTCGATAAAATTGATGGAAACTTGCGGCCAAATCAATAGCATATTGAGGAATTCTCTGAATCTGATAATCTTTGGCCGTATCTTCAATAATTTCAGGTAATCGAATCAGCCCTTTAATAAGCTCAAGCTCCGATGGATGGGTCAATAGTTTAAGTTTGGAATTTGGAATTTTGCTGGATCGAATGTGGTGAGAGACTCCCCGAAGGGTTGCTTTTGAATTTGTTTCGAATTTCGATATTAGAATTTCGGATTTACCGCATTTGCGCAATATTGCGCAAATGCGGGCATGGGCGTATTGAACATAATAAACCGGGCTTTTGGCTGACCTTTTTTTAGCTAATTCAACGTCAAATTCCATTTGGGTATCAAAGGATTTCATTAGATAAAAAAATTTGACCGTGTCCAGCCCAACTTCGTCAATTAAACTTTCTAAGGTTATAATTTTCCCCTTCCTCTTTGAGATTTTCCCTCGTTTCAATCTCATCATTTGAGAAATCAAAATATCTAATTGACCTTTGTAGCCTAAAATTTTACTAATGGCTTCAATTTTAGGAACATGGCCTTGGTGATCTGCTCCCCAGATGTCAATGATTTTTTGGAAATTCCTGCTAAATTTATCTTTATGATAAACAATGTCTGATAAAAAATAAGTAGGCTCGCCTGTTTGACGAATAATGACTTCATCTTTTGGGGCTCCGAATTTTGAAATTCTAAGCCATTCTGCTCCTTCTTTTTGATAAATTAACTTTTTCTTTTTTAGCCAATTATAAACTTTTTTAATTCTACCTTCTTTATAAAATCTTTCTTCTGAAATCCAACTGTCAAATTTAATTTTTAATTTTCTTTCAATAAAGTTCTTTATATCTTTTTGAATCTCTTGAGCTATTAAATAACCTGTTTCACTCTCGCTTTTATTTTTAAATTTAGGTTGTAATTTTCTAACTTGAGAAATTAAATATTCATTTAAATAGGTTTTTCCTCTTCCCAAGGCAGTCTTGCCAAGCAGTCTTATCTGGGTATTGACTTTGGCATTGTTTATTAAATATTCCCGAGTTACTTTATATCCTGCTTTTTCTAAAACATTAGCTAAAGAATCTCCAAAAAAAGCTCCCCGGCCATTACCCAAATGAAGAAGTCCTGTAGGATTAGCTGAAATAAATTCAATATTAACTGTTTTATTTTTGCCAATTCGCAAAACATCAGACCTTTCTTTTATAATTTCTTCAACTTGTTTTTGTAGGTACTTTTTTGAAAGAAAAAAGTTGATAAATCCTGGTGTAACTACTTCGATTCTTTCAAAAAGTCTTGTTTTTTTATTAATAATGAACAGTTGGCTGCTAATGATTTTTGCTATCTCCATCGGATTTTTCTTTACTGTTCTGACAATTTGCATTGCTATATTTGTGGCATAATCTCCATGGGTTTTCTCTTCTGGGTGTTCAATCCCAATGTCTGAGATATCAAACTTGGGGAAGACTCCCTTTTTTTGAACGGTTTTTATTGATTTTTCTATCAATTTAGTGATTTCTCTTCTTATCATCAACCTTAGTTTACCTTATTTTGCTTAAAAATTAAAGAATTTAATGCTAAACTAGAATTAATGAACCTCGTTAGAAATTTAATTATATTGATTACTGCTAGCGGGGTACTCAACTATGATTTCTAGCGGAATGAAAATTCTAGCTGAAAACCCCATGCCAAAACCTTCGGTTCGGTACGGGGCAGGCAAAAAAGCTTACTACACATGACAACTCTTGCTGAGAATAGAAATGCTTACTTTAATTATGAAATCCTGGAAAAGTTTGAGGCAGGTTTAGTTTTAATTGGCCAAGAGGTAAAATCAATTAAATTGGGAAGAATGAATTTAGCCGGTTCCTATATTGTAATAAAAAACGAGGAGGTATATTTAATTGGATGTCATGTTCCTCCTTATCAGCCCAAAAACGCTCCCCCAGATTATAATCCAGAAAGGTCTCGGAAACTTCTTTTAAAAAAAACAGAGATTGAATATCTGATCGGAAAAACCAAGCAAAAAGGCTTGACTTTAATGCCTTTAAGGGCGTATACTAAAAAAGGTAAAATAAAATTAGAATTTGGGATAGCTAAAGGCAGAAAAAAAGTTGATAAAAGAGAATTAATCAGAAAGAGAGAGACTGAAAGAGAAATGGAAAAAGAATTAAAACTTAGGGGATGAAAGGCTTCGATAAGGAATTGATATAAAATAGGCAAGTCGAGCAATGTAGTCAGCTCGCTAAACTGTCTACAACCGAAATAGGTGCCAACTTATTTCAAAAACCTGCATTAGCTTACGCTTAATGCCATCTGACCGGCTAATTCTCGATAGGCCGGAGCCAGGTGTCAAATCTGTCGAGATAGATAGTTTATTCAAGGACCTAGAAAGACTATCGAACAAAGACAGGTCCGAGGTAAAAAGATTTCGCTCGATTAAAACTTTTTATCCCTAAATAAAATCGAGCTAAACTTGTAGAACTGTTTTATAAAAATTCTTTAGACGCGGGTTCGATTCCCACCATCTCCACTCTTTCGCTCCTTTCGGAGCTTCGCCCGTCCCCCGCAGCGACCATAGCTACGGAGGATAGAGAGTGCAAGTACCGTGCACGACGAATAGTAATAGAATGAAGGAGTGTCTTTCGAAGCCTTCTTGTCCTCCGTAGCTTTATGCGAAGGAGGGGACGGAGGAGGACTACAAATAATATATTTGTTTAAAAAACTTTTAATAAACAATCAAATAAGATCTCCTCGTGTTCGGGTAATTGATGAAGCTGGAAAACAGCTGGGGATTATACCGTTGCAAGAAGCGCTCCAGATAGCTAAGGGGCGCAATTTAGATTTAATGCAAGTAACAGAGAGGGTAGAACCGCCCGTTTGTAAATTAATGGATTACGGAAAATATATCTATTCAGAACAGAAAAAAGCCAGAAAGGAAGCTCAAAAACAAAAGAGCGGACAACTCAAACAGATCAGAATTTCTCTTGGTATTTCTCCTCATGACTTAGAGGTTAAAACAATTCAAGCAAAAAAATTTTTGAAAAGAGGGGATAAAGTAAGGATTGAAATGCGCCTAAGGGGAAGAGAGAGAAGTTTTGGGCAGCTTGCAAGAGAAAAAATGAGTAAATTTACAGAAATCCTGAAAGGTTCAGTTGCTATAAAAATTGAGCGAGAATTAAAAAAAGAGCCTCGTGGATTAACAATGATAATCTCAAAGGAATAATCTTTGAAACGTTAAGTCTAATGATCGCGGGGTCATATTCATAATTTTATTAATATGAAAACCAGAAAATCCATTCTAAAAAGATTTAAAATCACCAGAACGGGGAAGATTTTACGCCGACCGGTTGGCCAAGATCACTATTTGGCAAAAAAATCAGGCAAAAAAAGAAGACAAAGCCGAAAATGGGTTACAGTATCAAAACCTGAAACCAAAAGAATTAAAAAATTAATTTCAATTTAGCAAATTAATAGTCTTAATTATGGTAAGAGTTAAACGAGGGAAAACTGCCCATAAAAGAAGGAAACATTTATTAAAATATGCCAAGGGTTTTCGTTGGGGAAGGAAATCGAAATATAAACTAGCGAAAGATGCCCTCCATCATGCCTGGAGTTATGCCTATCGAGATAGAAGGGTTAAAAAAAGAGAATTTAGGAAATTATGGCAGATCAAAATTAATGCCGCTGTCAGAAGTTTGGGCTTAACTTATAGCAAATTTATAAATTTATTGAAAAAAAATAAGATTGAGGTTGATAGAAAAATATTATCTGAGCTCGCCCAAAATCACCCAGCAATATTTCAAAAAATAACTGAAAAAATAAAACCGAAATAGGGTTAAATTGACATAATTTTTACTAAAAGTCATAATAAAAAAAGGTGGCTTTCGGGGAAATGTAAAAACCGGCAATATCGGGTTCTCCTCCCTTACCGTATTGCTTCCCAACCGCCTTTGTGCGGCATATTTCCGCGGAGGCCACCCTCGTTCTTTCTTCAACAATTTGCCAAAAACTCTTCGGTAATGACTTTTGCTAAGGCCTCTTGATGAGAGGCCGCTTTTTTATAGAAAACAAAAGGTCGCCTAACGATTAGGCGACTTTTTCAATCAGATTCCTTATTATGACTAAGATTCTTTAATTACGACGGGGTATTCTCCGGTAAAACAACCATAAATATCTGAAAAAATAGTTAAGAAAATAGGAGAAAAATAAAAAACCGAGCAATATAAAAATATGGTCCACTAAGCCATGGTAGGTCTTTTTGGGTCTTTATGAATTAAAGCCAAAACCTGAGTGGGACGTTTTGTCCAAACTTGTCGGTCTTTAGCTAACTTTTTGATTTCATTACGAGTCAATCTCACCAAACTAAGTTTACCATTATTACCACACCTGGAACAACAATTTTCATCCACATCAGTAATTGCTCCGCATTCACACTTCTTCCATGGGTACTTTTTCACCTTTTTCTTTCTCTCCTTTCCCATTGTTAAGGTTCAGACCCTCCACTTTTTGACTATCACTTTTTTGCTTTTAAGTAAACCCCCACACCAATGGGGCACGGGTATTTATTTGCGTGAAGCACAACACCTCATCTGGCATGGAGGTAAAGTGGTCGAATGTCAGCTTCTTTTTGAAGCTCTTTTATGTTTTTGAATCCTTGTTTTTGTAAACTTTGTTTAACACCAGCTATAAGCTTCGGCAAAAAATCATGACCTGATCCTCGGTAAGGAACTTTGATAACTTTGCCTTCGGCAACTTTTATTTTTGTTTTTTCAATCCCATATCTGAAGGCACCTCTTTTTTCCATAGCCTCGAGAGAACCCATTCCTCGATATTTCTTAACCATTCTGTTTTCTTCGTAATCAAACTCTTTCTCGCCAGGCGATTCGTCTAAAGAGGCAAACAAAGACCCCATCATTACTGTTTGAGCTCCAAGGGCTAAAGCTTTGGCAATATCTCCGGGCTTTGCAATATCTTGATTTGCAGTATCTGGAATTTTTATGCCGCCATCAGCAATAATCGGAAAAAAGCCGTATTTTGATTCTAATTTTTTTGCTTCTTGAATACACTTCCAGACAACCGAAGCCTGAGTTCTGCCGGTACCAAGCTCTTGTTGGGTGACGCAAGCTGCCCCTGGCCCCATCCCTACTTTTAAAGCATCGCAATGTTCCGGTACTTCGGTGATTATTTTTCTAACCATTTCAGCCGAATCGACATTTCCCAAAACTATTTCTATTTCAGGAAAGTTCCCTTTTGTCCATCTGGCAATTTCTAATTGTTCTTTGCAAACCACTGAAGAATCGATGACAATCCCGTCAATGCCGGTCTCAACGCCTCTTTTAATTCTTTCTTTGGCCAGCTCTAGCCTTGATTCAACGGCGATAAATACTCTTAACTGTTTATTCTCGTTCTTGGTCGCCAGAGGATACCTTTCATTTTTTCTCATATCGCTGTCTGTTACCAAGGCAACAATCTTATTTTCTTCATCAATAATTGGCAAGGTGTCAAGGTTATTTTCTTTTATAATTTTATTGGCTAAATTTAAATCGTTATTATATATTATCTCTTTTTTTTGGACAACAATTAATTTTTTTTAGGGGTCATAATCTCGATTAATTCTGTCTCCGTGCCTTTACGATATCTAACATCTCGATGGGTAACAATCCCGATTAATTTTGAGTCCAAGGTTCCGTCTTCGGTTATGGGAATACTAAAGAAACCATATTCTTCAGCAATTTTATAAACATCACCGATATTATTCTTGGGAGACAAAACTATGGGCTTGAAAACAAATCCTGCTTCAAATCTTTTCACCTTTTCAGCTTCGTTAACTTGTTCGTCAATCGTAGAAAAATTATAATGAATCACTCCAATGCCACCAAATAAAGCCATTAAAATCGCCATTTTAGATTCACATACTGTATCCATGGGAGCTGCAACCAAAGGAGTCTTAAGAATCACTTTTTTAGTAAAGTGGGTGGTTAAATCAACTTCATCCCTCTCAAAATCAGGAAGACGGTTAGAAATTAAGGTAATGTCTTGGTAAGAAAATTCTTTATTGATTAGATCTGAATGTAATTTTGCCATGTTTGATTATTATACCTTCTTTTTGTAATAATTTAATTTTCTTTTCTGAACCGTTTCTATAGCCGCCAATTTCTCTGTTCGATTTTACAACCCGGTGGCAAGGAGCATTAGGGTCTTTGTTTTGATTCAAGGCATTACCCACAACCCTCCAAGCCCTTGGAAAGCCCGCCATCTTTGCAACTTCTTTATAGGTTAACGTTCTTCCTCGAGGAATCTTTTTAACAACCCGAAGGACCTTCTCCCGAAAAGAAACCATTTTAAATCAATTCTTTAAAAAGTCTTAGATAATCTCTTAAAAGTCTCGGCATTAAAAACTTTTCTTTCACGGTCTGATGAGCAGCCGAACCTATGTCTTGGGATAGTCGCGAATCTCTTATGAGCTGAACGATTCTTTCGGCAGCTCCTTCTGGACTAGAAACCAAAAAGCCATTTTGGCCATTTTTTATTTGAATTTTAATGCCTCCAACCCTTCCTCCAATTACTGGTTTTCTCTTCCACATAGCTTCAGTAACGGTCAAGCCAAAACCCTCTCTAATAGATTTCTGTAGAACCACATCGGAACCCGTTTGAAAAGCATTGACAAAAGTGTCAACTTTTAAACTGGCTAATTCTTGAGGGTTGGAAAATAGGAAAATATCTGGATCGCCCTTGGCAACTCTTTGGGTTTCTTTAAAGACCTTTAGGGCTTCTGGGTCATCAAGGGCTAAAAAAAGACCAACTAAAGCTAACTGCAGGTTAGGAATCTTTTTCTTGGCTAATTTGTAGGCCGTAATAACCCCTAAGGGATCTTTCCAGGGATCAAAACGGGAAATCTGGGAAACTAAAGGTTTTTTTGGATTAATTCTAAAACTTCTCAAAATAGATTTTGCCATTTTCAACGATAAAGGCTTATTTTTGTTAGTAAAAGGATTAATAGCTGGAGGAAAAATTTCGATTTTTTTTCTGGGAAGATCTTTGGATGCAAAATCTTTAACACTAAAAATAATCCTATCGTACATCAAAAGGAAAGGCTCAATAAAACTCCAAGCCTCTCTGTTTGGCCGGGAAGTATCAATATGAATATGAGAAATTGAGGGATGAAAATCTGGCAGGTAATGAATAATACCAAGAGGCTGAGGGTCATGGATAACCCAGATGTCAGCTTCCATATCAAGCATTAACTTGGCAGCTCTTTCCATATGATAATGATAAAGTCTCCTTGATTGAAAGCTCAAAGAATATTCTTTTCCTTGAAGAGCATTATGAATTTCTTTAGTTAAACCGAAAAATTTTTTGCCCGGTGGGATGACATACCAGTTAGCATTAATACCCATCCCTTTCATTAAGGGAATTAGATTAGCCAGAATTTCAGCCACTCCCCCGCCCTGAGGTGTAGAGTTTATCATTACCACTTTCAATCTCTTCAAGCCTTTGGCCAAGCTCTTAACTTCCCTAAATAGTTCGTCAGAAATAACTCTCTTGTATTTTCTTAATGATAGGGTTGGGGTTTCAACAATTGGCAGCATAAGGTGAATTGCTACATTGTTCTATTGCTACATTGTTCTATCGATTCCAATTTAACAATTTAACAGTTTGACAATGTATCAGTTATTTTTCCAAAAATTGGCGGGCCTTCCTCAAAATCTCTTTTGCGTTGTCAAAAGTAAGTTGATTGAAGGCTTTCTCGTAAGCAAGCCACTGATAACCGATATGCTCAAAAGAGATTTTTACATCTTCTGTCTGTGTTTTTGCTAAGTAGAATGTAACGATCTTAAAAATAGCTTGCCCTTTAAATCTGAAAAAGTATTTAATATGTTCTTTGAATCCTTCAATGATTTCAATATCATCCAACCCTGTCTCTTCTTTAATCTCTCTTTTGGCGGTGTCTATTTCTTCTTCCCCTTTTTCAATATGACCCTTGGGAAAATCCCAATAGTCCTTTTTAGGCTTAGAGCCGGATGGATAATGCAATAATAAATATTTTATTTCTTTATTCTTGCCCCATAGTGAACTTGCTTGCCCCGTAGGGAATTTGTTCTCCTTCGGGGTTCTACTCCGGGGTTGTCTAAAAATAATTGCTCCGGCTGATTTTTCAAGTGGCATTTTTTTTCTTATTATACCAATTTTCATAAGAACTCAAAACGGCTCGCCTCAGCGAACCGTTATTATAATTCTCTTTTTTATAAATGCGGAATTATCTACCTGAAATATTTCAGGAGTTTATCCAAGGATTGAGTATTAATTATATCTTCTTTCTCGGCCCACCCGTCGTTCTGCTCTCTTTCGCTTCACTCAAGCGCTCGCCTTCGGCCAGCTTCGCTCCACTCCCCGGATATCTCTCGATTTCTGGTGTTTTCGTCTGTGGCGAAAGCTTTTTTTCACCCCGTTAGAAATTCCGTATTTTATACTTTCCACCAGAGAGTAAAAGTTAATTATAATTCTTTGGTAATAGAACTTCTAACGGGGCAAGCGGAGAAACGCCCACTGTTCACACACGGCCCAGTTTCCCCGACCCCCTTCTGGAGCTGGCGACTGCTCTTATTTTGTTTAGTATCCCTTTAAAAATTTTATCATTTTAGCCAATGGGTAAACATTGATAATATCTTCAGCAGTTGCCCAGCCCCTGCGGGCTTGAGCTATGCCATACTCGATATATCTCAGTTGATCTATGTGATGGGAGTCGGTATTAATTATCATTTTGACTCCTGCCTCCTTTGCCTTTCGGATGTTTCGATCATTTAAATCTAGTCTTTCAGGGCAAGAGTTAATTTCCAAAATTGTGCCGGTTTCTTTGGCTGCCCTGAAAATTTTACCAAGATCAATCTGGTATTCATCTCTCCTCTGGATTAATCTGCCCGTTGGGTGAGAAATAATATCAATGTTTGGATTTTTCATAGCTTCAATCATTCTTTCTGTCATTTTATCTTTTTCCATTTTAAAACTGGAATGAATACCAGCTATTACATAATCCAATTTCGCCAAAGCCTCGTCTTTGATGTCTATTGATCCATCATTTAAAATATTAGTTTCTGCTCCTTGCAAAATCATGAATTTTATCTTTTTCTTTTGAAAAATTTCGTTTAACTTATCAATTTCTTTTTTTTGTTGAGATAGCTGCTTTTCATTTAATCCATGCTCAATTCTTAGAAACTTTGTGTGATCAGAAATTCCAATATACTCATATCCTATATCCATTGCTGCTTTTGCTATTGTTTCAATAGAATTTACTCCTCCGTCCCAGCTTGAATGGCAATGCAAATCTCCTCGAATATCATTATAACCAATAACTTCGGGCAATTTTCTCTTCAAGGCTGCTTCAATTTCTCCTTGATCTTCTCTCATTTCCGGAGGAATCCAAGCAAGGCCTAAAGCTTTATAAATCTCTTCTTCTGTTTTACCGGCAATCATTTTCTTACCCCGAAACAATCCATATTCATTTAATTTTAAACCTTTATTAATAGCAACCTTCCGCAAAATAATATTATGTCCTTTAGAACCAGTAAAATATTGTAAAGCAGATCCGTAGCTTTTTTTTGGAACTACTCTAATGTCCATATCAAAACCCTCTTTCATTCTCACTGAAGATTTGGTTAAACCCTTACCCCAAATTTTAACGATCCCTGGAAGAGAAGTGAAAAAATCCATTATTTTATCCGCCGAAGCCTTGGCGAAGGCGGGCTTTTTGAATTCTTGAATGGTTACCAAAAAATCAACGTCGCCAATAGTCTCTTTCACCCTTCTGACAGAGCCCGCTAACGATATTTTTTCAACCTCTCTTAACTTTTTTAACTTTTCATAAGTTTCTGTTACTCTTGGTATTATTTCCCCTAATAAAAATCTGCCTTTACTTCTTTTTACAAAAGCAATTCCTTCTAAAATATTTCTTTCAGTTTTTTCGCCAAAACCAAATAAAGACGCAATTTTATGCGCCTTGGCTGCTTTTTCTAAATCTTTTAAGTTCTTAATGTCTAATTTTTGATACAAAATTTTAACTTTTCTTGGACCCATTCCTTCAACTCGGGTTAATTCTTCCATGTTAACCGGGGTTTTCTTTTTCAGGCTCTCATAACTTCTAATCTTCCCGGTCTTTAAATACTCTTCAATTCCTCCTGCTATGCCTTTACCAACTCCGGGTATTTCTTTCAATGCCTTCTGCCCGCCTTTTTTATAAATCTGAGCTGCGTCTTCTTCCAAAGTCTCTAAAGCAATAGCCGCCCTCCGATATGCATAGGGTTTAAAAGCTATTCCTTCCATTTCTAAAAAATCAGCAATCTCGTAAAATATTTGAGCTAATTCCTGATTTTTCATATCTTTATAAATTATCCGCTATCCTCACACAACGAATATTAACGAATCATTAAAGCGAGGCGACTACTGACTTTTTTTGTTAAGCTCATCTATTTACCAACTACTTGCACTGTTATTTCTCTTTCTCTTGCCCGATTATCAAAATCAATGAGAATAATTTGCTGCCATGTTCCAAGCAGTAAACTTCCATTTACAATCGGCACAGTTAAAAACGGCTTCAATAAAGCTGATCTTATGTGGGCGTAACCATTGCAATCACCCCATTTTTTACAATGCTCATAATCTTCTGACATTGGAGCAATTTTCTCAAAAACTCTTTTTAAATCTGCAACCGCTCCTTCTTCGTATTCAAGGGTGGTTAAACCCGCGGTCGATCCCGGGCAAGAAATTAAGCAAATTCCCTCTTTAATTTTCGATTTTTCAACCGCCCGGGAAACTTGACCGGTAATATCAATAATATCATTGAATCCTTTTGTTGAAATCAAAAATTTCATTTATTTTTCTTGGTTTTAATTGTTTTATTTAAATCTTCTAAAATTTTTTTGAGATCAAATCGATAAGCTTTGGCCATTTCTTCAATGGTCTCAACCTGAGCAATGGGACAACCAAAGCAATATAGCCCCAGATCAATAAAAACGGAGGCGGTTTCCGGGTACTTCTGAGCAATCTCTTTAATTGTCATTTCTTTTGTTATTTTTTCCATAAAACTTTCTTTAGAAAAGATTTTACCTCTGTTGGTTTAATATTTTGAATAAATTTCCCCTTTTTAAAAATTGCGGCTTTCTTGTTTTCCATTCCTACGATCGCCAAATCTACTTCCCGAGCTTCTCCTAATCCGTTAACAATACAACCCATTATTGCGATTTTAAGGGGTTTTTCTTCAAATTTATCGGAAAAACCTTCAATATATTTTACAATATCTTCGACTGGAATTTTAGTCCTGGCGCAGGTTGGACAGCTAATAATCGTTAGTCCTCGGTCTCTTAGTCTTAAGCTTTTTAAAATTTCCCAGCCAACTTTCACTTCTTCAATGGGCGAACCGCTCAAAGAAATCCTAATGGTATCGCCAATGCCTTCTAAGAGTAAACTGCCAATACCAATGGAAGATTTGACGATTCCTGTTCTTGCCCTTCCGGCCTCGGTAATTCCTAAATGAAGCGGCCAATTCCCTCTGCCAGCCAAAATCTTATAAGCTCTAATAGTGGTTAAAACATCAGTTGCTTTTAAAGAAACTACTATATCTTTAAATTTCAGCTTCTCTAAAAATCTAATTGACCTCATTGCAGATTCAACTAAAATTTCAGCTGTAATCTTTTCTCGATATTTTTTTAATAAATCTAATTCCAAAGAACCGCTATTGATCCCTATCCTTATTGGAATATTCTTCTTCTTAGCTTTTTCAACTATCGCCTTTACTTTCTCTTTGTCGCCTATATTGCCCGGGTTAATTCGAATCTTATCGGCTCCCTGATTTATTGACTCAATGGCTAATTTATAATCAAAGTGAATATCAACAACTAAAGGAATATTTATTTGTTTTTTTATTTTTCTTATTGCTTTGGCTGATCTCATATCCGGCACCCCAACCCGTACTATTTCGCAACCTGATCTTTCTAGCTCTTTAATTTGTCTTACTGTCGCTTTTACGTCTTTAGTTGCGGTATTGGTCATTGACTGAACAGAAATAGGATTTTTACCGCCAATTTTTACATTGCCTACTTTTATTATTCTAGTTTTTCTTCTGTTTATCTTTTGCATACCCCGTAGGAAATTAAATATTTTCCGTTGTTATATTAAGACCTTTGGATATCTCCATAATTATTGTTATTTACATAATCAAGGGTTTTTGAAGGGAAAATATTTGAAAATGTCTATGTCCCAAGGAAATCTAATATTGAACGCGCCATCTTGTCTTATCCACGAAAACCCTCTTGTTTCCTACGGGGCATAGCTTTTTAATTTTTGAATTACTTCTTTAATCAACCAATCGGGAGTAGATGTGCCAGTGGCTATCCCTAATGTTTTGACATTCAAAAACCGTTTCTTTTTTAATTGGCTTGCGTTTTCAATATGATAAACTGGTTTTCCAACTGCTTTGGCAATTTCTACCAGCCTATTAGTATTAGCACTGGTTTTCGACCCAATAATTAACAATAAATCTACTCTTAAGGCTAATTCTTTTAGCCCTTCTTGATAGGCTGAAACACTTGGGCAAATGGTATTATAAAATTTAAGATTTTTAAATCTCTTCTTAAGTACTCTTATAATTTCTTTAACTTTTACTGGATTCTGAGTAGTCTGGGCTATTATTGCTAAAGACTTATTTTTTATTTCTAGCCTAAAGGCCTCTTCTTCACTATCGATAATGATTCCTCTTCTTTTTATAACTGCCTGAATTGATCTGATTTCTTTGTGTTCTTTGTCGCCAATAATAATTATCTGGTTTCCTTTCTCGTGAAGATCTTTCGTTAAGTCTTGAACATTTTTTACTAAAGGACAGGTCGCATCAACCATTTTAATGCCCATCTCCTTTATCCTTTGCAGGACTTCTGGATCCTCTCCATGAGTAGGAATGATTATCACACCACTTTTTGCTTCATCTAAAGAATTAATAAATTCTACGCCTGATTCTTGAAGTTTTCTTATAACGCTTTCGTTGTGAACCAAAGGGCCCAACACCTGACAAGGTCTTACTGCTTTTGACGTCTTTAATGCTAAATTAAAAGCTCTTTTTACCCCAAAACAAAATCCTACCTTTGTAGCTAAAATTATTTCCATAAACAGTAATTTTTCAAATTTTAATTGGTACTCCTTTTACACCTCTTGTTCTTATTATAGAATAAATAGAGATTTATGAATAACGATTTAATTGAAATTGACGGATCTATTGGTGAAGCTGGCGGCCAAATATTAAGGACAGCTGTGGCTTTGGCGGCAGTAACTAAAAAACCCTGCCATGTATTTAATATTCGAGAGGGCAGGCCAAAGCCGGGGTTAGCAACCCAACATCTTTTGGGAATTCAGGCCTTAGCTCGGCTCTGTGATGGAAAATTAGAAGGAGATTATCTGGGTTCAGAAGAAATTAAATTCTATCCAGGTGAAGTTTACAGAGGCCGGGCCTCTGTTAATATTACTACTGCAGGAAGTATAGCTTTGGTTTTGCAAGCTTTAATTTTGCCGGCTTTGTTCGCCCCAGAACCAATTAAAATTTATTTTGACGGTGGATCTACCGACACCTTTTTCTCTCCAACCATTGACCATTTCCGCTATGTATTTTTAAAAATCTTAGAAAAGATGGGGATGAAAATAGAGATAAATATAATCAGACGAGGTTTTTATCCTGAAGGTGGTGCAAAAGTTGAAGTTATAGTTCATCCCCTCCTTCGGCAAGCCCGCCTGCCGGCGAGGCAGGGTTCCGGCGGGCAGGCCTCTAAACTAAACAGTGTGAATTTAATTGAAAGAGGTAAGCTTAAAAAAATTACAGTAACTTCAGGCGCTTCAGAATTTTTACAAGACAAAAAGGTAGCTGAAAGGCAATTAGCTGGAGTAAAAGAAATTTTAGGAAAATTAAAATTGTCCCTTGAAGAAAAAATTGAATATTATCAAACTTCCTGTCCGGGAAGCCAAATCTGCTTAATTGCTGAATTTAAAAATACAGTCATTGGGACTGATAATTTGGGGAAATTAGGGAAAAGAGCTGAAGATGTCGGCAAAGAAGCTGCTTTAGAATTATTAAAAGAACAAAAATCTGAAGCTTGTTTAGATAAACATTTAGCCGACCAAATTTTACCCTATATGGCTCTTGCCAAAGGCAAATCCCAAGTAACCGTCTCAGAAATAACCGATCACTGCAAAGCCAACATCTGGGTAATTGAAAAATTCATTGATGGAAAGTTTAAGATAGATGGTAATTTAATATCTTGGAGTCCATAAAAAATATTGTCTGTTGGGATAAAAAAGCCCGCGCTAAAGCGCGGGCTTTTACAATCTCTTGCTAAAAATTTACGGAACTTGCCCCGTGGTCCTGAGGTCATCGAAGGATTTTACGGGGAAAACCGAAAAGTAGAATAGTCAGTCAATAAATGTAATAGCAGAGAGGATTTGGTTATTCAGGAAGCTTAAAACTGTTCACAACAGTCTCAAATTCTTCTCGAAACTCATATTTTCCGTCTTTTACTTTTGGTGCGCCTGTGAGCCATAGACGGTAAATGTATTTTTTGCCGTAGAGAATATAGGTTTCACCCCAAGATGTTTCACCTTTAAGATCCTCAATATCAAAGATTACTTGGCCAGGAATATTATTAATGGTTGTATTTTGTACTTTTCTTGTCAGGATTGCTCCATATGATGTTTTTTCTTGGTCTATCTCTTCATACTTAAACGTCTCTCTTTCTGAAAGATTATGCACATTTAAATAGACGAGGAATGTACCTGCCCAAATGGTTATCACTCTCCCTGGTGACTCTGGAAATCCTTCATATAAAGTCCATTGACTAGGGTAAGCTAGAGAATAAAAGTATTCCGGGCTTTCATATCGAATTGTTTGTGGTATGGGGGTTAGTGTCACTTCCTCTGGGACTTCTATTGCTGGTGGCTTTACTTCGGGTAGTCTTATTTCTATTTCAGCTAATCTTGTTTCCAGGCCTGCTATCCATAAATAGTAATAACCTAAAGTCCCTCCGCCAACAATGGCAGCCAAAACAACAACAATTAAGATGTATTGCAGATTAATTTTACCTTGGGTAATGAATGGCATATTGGGTTATTATAGCATGTTTAACACCCGACGTTAAACATCTTTACCACTTTTTTGATTATTCATATTTTCATTCTCCAACGATTTCTGGCTGGCCCCGTTAGAAATTAATCAGTAATTTCTAAGCGGGGCTGGAAGAATTGATTAATTCTAATTTCGATTGGGATGACTTCTTTTAATTCCGCGCGGAACGAGGAATCAAGGTTCTGAGGGACTTTACTCCTCACGGTTCTTATTTTACCGTCTTCAATCACAACTTTCAACATTAAGCCCTGCATTGTTTCTTTTGAAAAACCCTGGTCGAAAATAAAATTTCCTAAGGAATAGGCGATATAACCATCTTTATAGCGTTCGATTTCTTGAACAACATGGGGATGATGGCCAATTATTAAATCTGCCCCAGTATCAATAGCTAGACGGGCGAAGTATTTTTGTTCTGAAGTTGGTTGGGATTTATATTCCTCGCCAAAATGCATTGAAACAACGATTAAATCTGCCTGATTTTTAGCTTTTTTTATATCTTCTTCTAATCTTTCTTCTGTCAGCCAGCTAATTCCTGAACGTTTTCCTGTAGCTTCCCAATTTTTAGAACCTAAATTAGTATAAGCTAAAAAGGCAATTTCTATATCATTAATCTCTTTTATTATCGGCGAGTAAGCCTCTTTTTCGCTAAATCCTCCGCCAACATAATCTATTCCGGCCTCTCTTAGTCTCAAAAAAGTATCTTCCATTGCTTCCCGGCCATAATCAAAAATGTGATTATTAGCAACTGATAAAATATCAAAACCAGCATAATTGAATCCTTCGATTGCTTTAGGATTTGTCCGAAAAGAATAAATTGAGCCGACTTTGCTGCCTTTATCAGAAATTGGGCTTTCTAAATTTCCGAATAAAATATCGGCCTTCTCTAAGTCTTCAGCAATTTCCAAAAATGGGAATTTCCAATCTCCTTTGCCGTATTTATTTATCGACCATTCCACTCCCCGATTAAGCATAATATCTCCGACGAAAAATAAAGTTATTTCTGAGGGTGGCTTTTTAAAAGATATTAATACTTGAGCTTGAGAAATTTCTGAAATTTCCTTTTCAAATTTCTGGAATTCAACAATAAAAAAGCTACTACCAAAGGCAGCGATTAGTAAAATAATCAAAATAAAAATGAGTAAGTTTTGATACTTTTTTTTGAAAAAAAGAACGTGCATGTTACTTTCTTAGTATAACAAAAAACCCCACGCGTGAAGCACGGGGTTGTCATACGCAAAAACCCCGCGTCTGACGCAAGGCTTTTTTGACTAACGGCAAAGCTGATTGCTTTATCTATTTAGCAGGTCAAATGAAAAAGGCCAATAACTTTATCTTGTTCTCCTTCTTCCTCTTCTGATTCTTCGTTTATTACATTAAAAGTTTTAGTAGCTTGCTCGGTTAAGTCAATTATCAATTCAATCCCTTTCGATTTTATCTCGTTTTTAGCGGCTTCGGTAACTTCAGCCATCCCAGATTCCCCGGTCCCAATAATAATAGTGTCTGGATTTTGTTTTATTGCCCTTTTTATGTCTTCCACGCCTATAATATGACCTTCTTTTCTCCACCATTTCAAAACTTCGTCCGTCCATCTAAGCTCAACGTCGTGATTATAAATTTTTCTATTCATAGTGATTGAACCAAATTTATACTCTTCAATCATATTTTTACTTTAGCTCAATTAAAGCAATTTCTGGGGGAGCGTTAAATCTAATTGGCAAAAGAGTTGTTCCAATGCCTCGGCTTACATAAAGAAAAGTAGAATTCTCTTCAAAAAGCCCACTTTTATATTTCTTATCGTATTTTAAGGGCAGTAAAAGATTGGTGATAAAAGGAATATTTATTTGACCTCCGTGGGTATGGCCAACAAGAACTAGGTCCACACCTTTTCCCTTCACTTTTCTAAAAATCTCCGGAGAATGGGCAATTAATATTTTTGATGCACCAGCTTCAATGCCTGCCATTGCTTTTTCAACGTCATCGTAGCCTTCATGTGGATCATCGACGCCAATAAGGTAAACCCCGTTAGAAATCGAAAGCTTTCTAATGGGGTGAATAAAATCTTCATTTCTCCTTAATATTACTGCTTCGTTCTCAAGGATTTTAATTCCGCTTTCTTCCAAAAGATTATTTATAATTTTAAATTGTGGATGATAATGATCATGGTTTCCTAATACTCCGAAAACCTTTTTTGAATAACTTTCGGAAAGTTTTTTCCAAAAATTTTGACAAGACTCTAGATCTTTAGTCGTCTCATTTATAAAATCGCCGGTGATGAAAATAAAGTCTGGATTTAATGATTGTAAAATTTCTAAAACTTTATTCTCTTTTTCACTAAAATTCTTTGAATGCAAATCAGAAAGATGCGCGATTTTAACTCCTCTAAAAGACGGGGGTAGGTTTTTTATTTCTATCGAAAATCTCTCGATTTTAATAGTTTTTGATTGCATAAAAAAATCATAAATCCTAATAAAATAGCGGAAAACCAGATAGGCAATTAACCTTATTGAAATTTAAGGCTGGAATATTTACCACAACGGTCATTCCACATAGAAACTACTTTTCCTTCAATTCTGGCTTCAATGACCTCACATAAGTTGGGACAACCTTTACATTGAAAAGAGGTACACTTTATGTCTTGATCGGAAACTCCCCAGCCCCTAAATTTGGTTTTCCCTTGGATATTTTCTTTGGCTAAAAGGGCTGCCCCCAAGGCTCCCATTACCGTGTTATGTTTTGGCACAATAACTTCTTCTCCTAAAACGTTATTAAAAGCTTTTCTCATTCCCAAATTTTCTGAAACCCCGCCTAAAAAAACTATTGGAGGTAAAATCTTTTTTCCTTTAGCTATATTGGCCAAAAAATTTCTGGCCAAACCGTGGCAAAGACCAGCAACAATATCTTCTCTGGAATGACCTATCTGCTGTTTGTGAATCATATCAGATTCAGCAAAAACCGTGCACCTGGAACCTACGATTGTTGGTTGTTTTGATTTTAAAGCAATTTGGCCGAATTCTTCTATTGGAATTCCCAACCTAAAAGCTTGGGCGTCAAGAAAACTTCCGGTACCCGCAGCACAAATAAGATTCATGGCAAAATCAACCACCACTCCGTTTTCTAAAATAATAATTTTCGAATCTTGTCCACCAATTTCAATAACTGTTTTGACTTCAGGAATAAAAAAGTTTACCCCCTTGGCGTGGGCAGAAATCTCATTCTTAACTAAATCGGCTCCAACTACTACTCCGGCTAAATATCTGGCAGATCCTGTTGTTCCTACTCCGGTAATTTCGATATTGTGAGGAGTCTTTCCTCGAAGGCGTTTCAAACCATTCTGAATCGCCCTAATAGGATTACCTTCCGTTCGAAGATAAAGAGCGCACAACACATGGTTATTTTCGTCAATTAAGGTCAATTTTGTTGAAATAGAACCAACGTCAACGCCAAGATAAGTATTCATAATAAAGATAAAATTATTGATTACCTGCTCCGCACTGTTTCGAAGGAATTAGTGCGTGGTTAATTATTACTTTGATTTCATTAAATCGACGAAAGCTTCTAATCTGGTTTGGATCCCTGCTTCGGCCGTCTGTTCATCTAAAGAGATAGAAAGAAATGGAAGTTTTTTTTCTTGGCTAATTTTTTGTAAGATTGGCCTAACGGTAACTTCCGGCATACAACCGAATGGTAATAAGTGAATAACACCGTCGAATCCCTTTCTAGCATATTCCAGTATTTCTTCAATTGCCTGACGACCGTGGCCGCCAACCGTTGTTTTTAGGTACGGATTTACTTTCCTTTGAAGTAACCATTCATTCCAGGGAGGAAAACCGCCCTTTAAGTGCTGAGTAAGGTTTAATTTCCTATGCACCGTAATGTTCATCTCGCCTAATTTTTTATCTAAATCAAAATTGACCCCTCCATCGATAATGGTATAAATTTCTCCGACTATCCCTACGCTCAAAATCTTTCGATTTTGATCTATTTTAATTTCGGAGAATTTTCCCCAAGTCTCTTTTTTAAGTTCAGATATTTTTTTTAAACTAGTGGTCTGCGTTAGTTTTTTTAGGGCCGTATTTAAAACTTTGTCTGTCTGACCCTTTTCTTTTTCTCTTGGTCTAAAGTATTGAGCTTTTTCTTCCAGTTTTTCAATAAAATTAATTTCTTTAAAAAAAACGCGGACTGCCTCGAGAAGTTTCCAAAATGAAATTTTGTTTGATTTTTTTATTTCTAAAATCCGGGAAAGAAGGTTTTGGGAATTGAAATTTAAAACTTTTATCTTGAAACCGGCCTCTCTTAAGGCTTTTTCTTGAATTATCCAATAATATCTCAACCTACAACTCCCTCCAAGATTTTCCCACATTATAACGGTATCGGCTCCTTTTCTTATGGCTGGGAGATAGTTTCCAATATTAACCTTCAGTGGAAAACAAAAAAGTTCTGGAGAAAGTTTTACCCCTTCTTCAATGACTTTTGGGTTGGTTTTTTCCGGTAAGATAACTTCGAAGCCTAATTTTCGAAGCAAGGTTTGAAAAGCTATGGTGTAATTTCCCCAATCTGCAAAAGTAATTTTCATAAACTTTATGGATTGCCTAATGTTTACATACAGCAAATTTATATTCACCCCGCACCTAATCTTTGTAATAAATTCGCCTTAGACTTATAGTGGAGGCGAAAACCGTAAACCATAAGAGATTAGATGCGGGGCGGATATGCGGATTTTTAACTAATGTAATGTGTCGAAAAAAGCTTCTAATCTAGTTTGGAGGCCGGCCTCACCGGTGTGTTCGTCAATTAAAAGATACAAGAAAGGAATCTTTTTGTTTTTAAATTCTTTTTCGACGAATTCTTTTAAAACTGCATCGCAACCACATTGAAAAGCAGATATTTCAATTGCTCCCGATATACTATCTTTAGCAATACCTTTAACCTGAGTCAATATTTCCTGCCCGAATTCCCAATGAAATTTAGGTGAAATATTTTCTTGATTTCCTGGTGATTGCCGGACAGGAACTTCGTCAATAAATATAACCTCTGCCCCTAGATCAATAATCTTCTTTTTTATGCCTAAGTTAATATAATCATCATATAAATTATAAGGGTGGCTAACAATAATTATTTTTTTCTTTTGAGATTGGATTTTCTTTAAATAGCCTTCTTCAATTCTTAATTCTTCTTTTTTTTCTTTCAAGAAAGCAGCCTTAATGGCTATTTTAACTAATTCTTTTTCCTTGCCAATCTTCCTGCTGAATTTCATTAAAATATCTTCGAGATTGGATTTGTCCAAATCAAGCCAGGGCGATAGAAGAGGAGTTTTTATCAATAAAGAAAACAAATCGGGTAGGGCGAAAAATTTGGGACAATATTCTAATTTTGCTTCACTTTTCAGTAATCTAGGGATAAAAATAAAATCTACTTTCCCGTCTAGCCATAAAATGTGGCCGTAAAGAACTTTAACAGAAAAACAAGACTCTGGATCTGCCGCCTTTATTCCGATTTCAATAATCTCTTTATTGCTCTCTGGGGAAAGAAGAACTTGGAAACCAAGCTTTTCGAAAAAGACTGGCCAGAAAAAAGGTTTTTTCCAATAGAATAAGGCTCTTGGAATACCAACCGTCGGTCTTTTTTGTTTGGACTCTTTCATGTTAAAAAAGGGTTTTTTGGCGAGATGAAAGTTTTTTTCCTTCCTCTCCAAAAATCTTAATTTTCCCGTAAACACCATCGTAACCAGGTTCAATTTGAATTTTTCCTCCCCTAACCTTTACGATGCCTTCGCCGATTTCAGGTAAAGTGGCGGCTCTAAGGTCTGATTCGGAAACTTCAAGTAAAATATTCAATTCGTTACCGAATTTTTTAATCAGATTATTATATTCTTGAATTCCTTGCTTTGTTCCGGGTGAAACGCCCAGGGCATCGGCAATTATTTCTTCTAGAGGAATAAGGCTCTTGAAAGGAATTGCATTTTCTGGTTTAAATCCTGCTTTTCTGTCGGCCAACTGCTCAACTCGATTTAAAACCCCAATTGTTAAAGGTTTTCTGCAGTTCGGGCAAATATTATTATACTTTTTTGTTTCTTGGGGATGAATATTAACCTGACAGTTTCGATGACCATCGTAATGGTATTTTCCTTCTTGAGGAAAGAATTCAATTGTGTAAAGAAATTTTTGAGGGTTTCTGGATTTTATAGCCTCTATAATTGCAGGATAACTAATTTCGGTATCAAAAACATTTGCCTCCCGGCCTATTTTTGCCGGACTATGGCTGTCGCTATTTGAAATCAAGGTAATCTTGTCTAGGGCTGACAATCGCCAGTTCATTTCAGGGTCTGAAGACAATCCTGTTTCTAGGGCGAAAATATATTTTGAATATTCCTCGAAACACTCTTCAATTGAGTCAAAACCAGAACGAGAACCAAAGAGGCTAAACCAGGGCGTCCAAATATGTGCCGGCACTATGAAACAACTCTCTGATACATCTAGAACAATCTTCGCCAACTCTTTGGCGTCTAGACCCAGAATTGGCCGGCCATCGGATTTTAAATTACCGATCCAACCAAGATGAGTATTAATTTTTTCAACGGCCTCAAAGGAAGGAGCAAAAACTATAATATGAATCTTCCGAACTCTTTCTTTTTTAGAATAGATGCAGCTAATTTCGGTAGTCAGAATAAATCTTGTTTCTGAATGATTAGTTTTTAGCCGAAATAAACTTTCTTCAGCCGGCTCCAGCTTCTCTTTTAAGTTTTTAAACCATTCAGGATGAGTGAAATCCCCTGTGCTTAAAACCCTAATTCCCTTTATCTTTGCCCACCTATCTAGGTTCTCCAGGTCCATATTCTTGGAAGTGGCTCGAGAATATTTAGAATGAAGATGAAAATCAGCAATAAATTTCATACCCCGTAGGAAGTTAAATATTTTCCGTTGTTATTATATTTAGACCCTCTAAACAATTTTCTAATCATAGTGATTGATATAAAAAGGTTTTTGGATAGAAAATATTTGAGTTTTTATATATGCCTCGAAGAAACTTACTTTTTATATTCTGTCTCGTTTTATCGACGAAAACCTTCTGTTTTCCTGCGGGCATATTTTTCCCTCTTTCATTTATATCATTTCTTGCATTAAAAAGAAATAAATAAAACCCGTTTTAATAACGGGCGGAGGAATAGCTTTGTTTGGTCTTCTTTAAGGCTCTTGGCTGCTTTTTCTCGTAACTCTTTCTTCAAACCATCTTAGGCAAGTTAAAATTATAATCGCAAAAGGTAACAAAAATGGCGGTCCAGTAAAGTTTTACGGCTACGGCCACCCCAATGCCCGCAGCAACCCAAAGACCAGTAGTAGTGGTTAGGCCTTCAACATGAAATTGTCGATAGATAATTAGACCGGCCCCAATAAAACCCACCCCCAAGACAATTTAACCAATTATCCGCGAAGGATCAAAATTAACACCAGACTTATCCCAAAACATTGCAGAAGCTTAAAAAGCAACAATTACAAATAAAGCTGCGCCCAGAGAAACCAGACTATACGTTCTCAATCCGGCTTCTTTTCTTTTATACTCCCGCTCTAGTCCCACTAGAGCTCCAAGAAAAGCAGCAAGTAGTAATTGAAAAACAATTTGAATTTAGGGATTTTCTAAAAACCCAGCCACATATTAAACACTAATTTTAATCACTAATTATCGCGAATAAATTATCAGCAGTTACTCGTGATTGAAATCCGTGCTTCTATTAGTGATTACACTTTATAAACCGAATAACCCTCTCGAATCTTTTGTTCCACCTTTAAGCCAACAGATTCTCCAGTTTTAGCCTCGTCGACTTTTTGGTGTTCAACTTCCATCGATTCAACGCTCTGAGTAAAATCAATTTCTCCGCCAACTATTCGGATGTTATCGCCAGCCTTTAAAGTATCGGAAAGTTTAATTACCGCTACTCCAATTTTTCCAAAATAGTGAGTAATTTTACCTATTAATTGGCCTTCAATTTTTTCTGGCATATTTTTTTTAAAAATTAGCTATTATCTCGTCGACCTCGGGCCTTGTTCTGGTGTTTCTCTTTGTCAATAAGTTTAATTAATTTTTTGACTAGTTTTTTAGGATCTTTCTCATAAATATTTTTTTTACCGCCCCCGAAAAGGGCCAGTTATTGTTCACGAAAATCCTTGTGTCTTCCTACGAGGCATATTTCTAAAGATATATTAATATTTTTATTATAACAAATGTAAAAAAAATAAATAGGCGTTAGATAACACCTACTTATTTTTGAGGGGGAGCAGTCTTAACAAACTCGGTTTGCGCCTTAGGCTGGACGGACAATTAGCCAGGGATATCCTTGATAACCTCCTTCATTAAGTTCCGCCTGTCCTTTGAGAATAAAATCTCGCACCCCCTCAATTCTTTATCTTAGTTTTTTAAAAATATCTGTCAAGAAGTGTTAAAGGCTACCTTATCCACATTCTATCCACAGTTTTTTATAGGTGCTTGGAAATTGTATTCTCAGTAAGAATTTTCACCCCGCACCAGATGCTTTTTAATTATTGTACCACGAGGGGAGTCGAACCCCTGTCTCAGGCTCCGGAGGGCTACATAGCACTTGTCCCGCACTAAATTTAATGTGTCCTCAGCGCGACTCGAACGCGCAACCTTCAGCTCCGGAGGCTGACGCTCTATCCAATTGAGCTACGAGGACATATTGGTGAGGGTATCCAATTAAGCTATAGGGACTCTTTTTTATTATACCTTAATGAAGTTATATTCAAAAAGGCCCTCAGATAGGTTGATGTTGTATCATCTTCGGGCCCTTTGCCGCAGTATTGCAGCAGCGGTTCGAGTGGCTTTACTGTAAGCCACGGGGGAAATCCAGAGCGATTCTTTGCTCCAAATCCTTGCACCATCCAATCTCATTCTGCCTGATTCTCGAGGATTTCCGTCGATAAGTACAAAGATAATGCGTTTGCCTTCAGTTTCAATTATAACCCTTCGGGCTTTCCCATTCTCTCTATCTACACTTATAACTTCCAGCTTCAATTCCGTTCTCCTTTCAGGATCTATATTGATAAGCTAATGAACTACTTTATTTTAGCTTATTTTTTGTTTTGTCAACCCCGTAGAATAATTTCGAAAAATTATATTCTTATTGAATGGGGCTCATTCGAAATTTCTCTGCGAGGCCAAGGTTTTTCCGCTATAAGATAAATATTAGTCAATTTTTCCTTTTTATTTTTCCTTTCTAAGATCCCGATTTCTTTTATTCGAAATCCTACTTTCTTGAAAAGTTTTTTTAGTTCTTTTTGGGTAAAAAAATGGAAATAACGCTGCGCTATTATTTTTTTATCTGAATTTTTCCAGGGATAAAATATATCTCTAAAATCCAGCTGAGATCTTCTTAAAAGTTTAAGAATTGTGGTTTCAATTAGTAATTTCCATGCTGTTTTTCTCTGCCATAGATTCCAAACAGTTAGAGCCAGAAGACCGCCAGGTCGTAAAGTCCTTTTTGCTTCTTTCAAAAATTGAAGGCGGAACTCAATTGATGGAATATGGTGTAAAACTGCGACACTATAGATTTTATCAAAACAATTATCGGGGAATGGTAAATTTAAGGCATCGGCTACCTGGAAATTCTTTTGTGGGTATTTTTCTTTGGCTATTTTAATTAATTTTTCTGAATTATCTATCCCAATATATTCTATGTCTTGATCTTCAAAAATCTGTAAAAGTCTGCCATTACCACAACCTAGGTCTAAAACCTTATCGCCTGGCGTTATATACTGAACTAACAGCTTTAATTCATCCCAAGCAAAAGAACGCGTCCTTGAAAAATCATCAGCAATTAAGCTATAATCTTCTTTAGTCTTATTTAAAATATATTTGGCATATTCTCTTTCCATTTATGAAGAAAAGTAAACTAGCCCCAAAGGACCGAGCACTCAACACTTTGAGTGCTCGGCCTACGAGGCAGGCAGTTAAAGAATTAATTAAAGCTCGAGTTAAAACTTTGGCCGATTTAGCTAAGGTGAAAAGAAAAATAGCTAAAAAATACAAAACATTCTGTCTGGCCAATGTTGAACTCTTGAAAGCATATCATAAATTACTGAAAGGCAAAAGGATAAAAGAGAATAAGATTTTAGAAGAATTACTGCGAATAAGAAGAGTGCGCTCTCTGTCCGGGATAGCGGTAATTTCTGTTTTAACCAAGCCTTATCCTTGCCCCGGCCATTGCCTTTATTGTCCTACCCAAGATGGCATTCCAAAGAGCTATTTGGACAATGAACCGGCTGTAATGAGGGCAATTTTGAATAAATTTGATCCTTATCTCCAGGTTAAAACACGGCTTAAATCCCTAAAATTAACCGGCCACCCAACAGATAAAATTGAATTAATAGTCATTGGAGGAACTTGGTCATATTTACCGAGAAAATATCAAGCCTGGTTCGTTAAAAGGTGCTTTGATGCTTGCAATAAATATGTTTCAAAAAATTTAGAAAGAGCTCAAAAAATAAACGAGAGGGCAAAACATAGAATCATCGGTATTACATTAGAAACTCGGCCAGACTATATCAATAAAAAAGAAATTGAAAGAATGAGGAAACTCGGAGCAACCAGGGTGGAAATGGGAGTTCAAAGTCTTTATGATAATGTTTTAAAAATAAATCAGCGGGACCATAAAGTAGAAACAGTTATTAAGGCAACTAAGCTTTTAAAAGACGCTGGTTTTAAGATCTGCTACCATATGATGCCAAATCTTCCTGGCTCGGATTTAAAAAAAGACAAAAAAATGTTTCAAGAATTATTTTCGAACCCTGATTTTCAGCCAGATCTTTTGAAAATTTATCCCTGTGTTGTCTTAAAAGAAGCTCAACTTTATAAGCTATGGCAAGTTGGGCAATATAAACCCTACAACATTCACCAATTAATAAAGCTTTTAAAAAATATTAAAAAGAGAATTCCATACTATTGTCGGATTCAAAGGCTAATTAGAGATATTCCTTCTCAAAGTATTATTGCGGGCTGTAAGACCTCTAATTTACGTCAGATCATCTTTAAAGATATGAAAAAAGAAGGCTGGAAATGCCGTTGTATAAGATGTAGAGAGATAAGAGAAGCATACGACCCAAAAACGAAACTTTATCTTTTTAGAAAAGATTATGATGCTTCCGGAGGAAAGGAGATTTTTTTAAGCTATGAAGAAAAAAACCGCAAAAAGCTTTATAGTCTTTTGCGGTTAAGAATTCCTTCCTGCGTTCCTCCTTCGTCAAAGACTACGGAAGGATACAGTAAAACTTCGGAGGGCAGGCCTTCTCAAAAACATTTTTTGCCGGTTTTACAAAATGCGGCCATTATCAGAGAAGTCCACACTTACGGCCAGCTTGTTCCGATTTCTGAAAGCAAAACCGCCCCTCAACACCGGGGCCTTGGCAAAAAGTTAATTAAAACAGCTGAAAAAATAGTTTACACTGAGTTTGGTCGAAGTGCTAAAAATGAATTTGGCTTTCGCCCCCACACCAAACGAAGACAGGACACCAAGATTAGTAAAATTAGTCCTCGTTATGGTGTGGTGGGGGTAAAAAAAATAGCAGTAATTTCTGGAGTAGGAGTAAGAAATTATTGGCGGAAATTAGGCTATCAATTAGAAAACGATTATATGGTAAAAAATCTATAATCTTTTAAGCTTTCTAAAGTCTCTTTCTAAAATTTTTCTGAACTTTAAGAATCTTATTCCTGCTGCCGGATGATAGACAATAAAATATTCTTTACCATCTTTTTGAAGCCATTTCCCGCGATAATCTTTCAGTTTTTTATTTTTAAAAAATATTGAAAAAGCAACTTCGCCAAACAAAATAAATTTTTGAGGATTAATAATGTGAATCTGCTCTTTTAAATAAGGCAGGCAGATTTGAATTTCTTTTTGAGTCGGCTTTCGATTTTTGGGCGGGAAGCATTTTACTGGCGAAGTTATGAAAACTTTTTCTCTCTCGATTTTTACTAACCTTAAGAGTTGGCTTAAAAGCTTACCCGCTCTTCCTATAAAAGGCCTTCCTGTCTTATTTTCTTCGGCTCCCGGAGCCTGACCAATTATCATAATTTTAGCATTTGCTGGACCTTCTCCCGGTACGGTGTTTCTCCTCGTTTTCCATAATAAACATTTTTTACAGTGAGAAATCTTTTTATGAAGTTTTTTTAGTTTGACTGTTTTCATCTTTAACTCTTTACTGTGATTAGTTCTTAAAAATTAAGTTTTTTATTTTCTTTTCTTCTGAACCTTGTTCCGTAATATCAATTTATATTTTACGGGACTCGGTGTCCGATAAGTTGATTTGCCTTTTTTAGCTTTTTTAGATGAATAATTTTTCATAGCCTCACCCCCCGACCCCCGTGTTAGACACCTTCGGTTTCTAACGTTTTCGCCCCTCGCTTCACTCGGAGCGAAGGCCTGTTTTTCCACCACGGGGTGAGTTAGTTAGTCTTTTTAAGGCATTGATTTTTTCTTTTGGGTTTACCTTGCTTCTTTTAATTCCTTTTTCCATGATTTCAAGGGTTCTATCGTAAATATCTCTCTCAATAAAATAGGGCGTGCCGTCTTTGCCGCCATGAGCAAAAGAATACCTGGCTGGATCATCATAAGAGGGTCTTGCCCCATAAATGATTTCAGCAACCAAAGAGAGGGCCCTTATGGTTCTTGGACCGACTCCTTTTATTGATAAAAGCTCTTCGAAACTTTGAGGATCTTGTTCTGTTGCAAGAAATATTGATTTTTTCAATCTTTTTAAATCAAATTTTTCCTGCAGTACCGGATGCCAATGAAATTCAATATTATTTAATTCCATCTCAGTAAAATTACTTAACCTTCTTTTCTTCATGAAAGAATTTGATTTACTTAAAACACTTTTAAGGTCTTTAAAGAATCTCTTTGGTTCTTCTTTGACCAGGCTGGCGCTAATTTTTCGATTCTCATCACTCTCTTTAGCTGTAAGATTCAGCGGCTTAACTTTGACATCAGAAATAATTCCAGAATGAGGTTCTTCAATAAAATTATACTCTGAGCCTGCTAAAGGATCTTTAATGTTAGAAGATAACCAATGGTAACGTCTGGCCCGAGAAAGCTGTTCTGACATCCCTTGTTGGACCACTGCCCACTGACCGGATTTTGTAAAGATTAAATTGTGGTGGTAAAGCTGGAAACCATCTTGAAGAGCAGTATTGTCTACTTTAGCTGACATTTTGGAAGCATACACTAATTCATCTATTTTCTCCAAAGGAAAGCCTAAAAACTCACCCCAATCCTGAATTTGCTCTGGAGTTTTTCTCGAAGTTTTTCCTTTACCACCACAGATAAAAAGGCCAAGCTCATTTTCTAACCCCCGAAGGCCCTCTTTTAAAGCTCCCATAGTAATTGTGGTTAAACCACTACTATTCCAATCAAAACCCAAAACACAGCCTAAGCTCTGGAACCAAACGGGATCAGACAGTCTTTTTAATAACTCTTCTGACCCGAATTCTTCAACAATGGCTAAGGCTATTCCCCGTCCTAACGTACGCATTCTTTCAAAAAGCCAAGGAGGACATCTTCCGTAATCCAATGGAACCGTGGCAATTCCTGTTCTCATGGTTCGATATACTCATTATGACCCCAAATTTATTGAAAGGTCATAATTTTATTGTATCAAAAAATCTGGTTCTTCAACCAGATTTTTAATTTGTTTTTTCTTTGTTCTCGGTGGATATGTTTAGAAACTTTTGATACAACTCATTTATTAATTCTTCCTGTTTTTTCAAACTTAAGACACTCCGGCGAATCCGGGCCTTTTCTCTGCGAATAAATTTCCTGAGACTTTTTGGAAGTTTTTTTTGTTTCATAAATAAAAAAGTGATTTAACAATGTAGCAATTTAACAATTTTTTATTCTCCTTTAATTACGGCTAAAGGTACAAGTCTGGCTACTTTTTTAGACAAACCTGCCCGATGAACCACCTCAACAACATTATCGATGTCCTTATAGGCCTGAGGGGCCTCTTCGGCAATACCCCTCAAACTCCAACATTTAATTAATATCCCCTTATTCTTTAATTCTTGAATTAACTGCTGAGGATTAACTCTTCTAACTGCCTCTCTTCGGGACATAGTTCTACCTGCGCCGTGGCAAGTACTAAACCAAGCTTCTTCCCCTTTCTGGGTTCCTACTAAAATGTAAGAGGCAGTACCCATAGAGCCTGGAATTATAACTGGTTGTCCGGTTTCTCGATATTTTTCTGGGATTTCTGGGTGGCCCGACGGAAAAGCTCTGGTTGCCCCTTTTCGATGAACACAAACCTCTATTTCTTTTTCATTAATCTTATATTTCTCAATTTTAGCAATATTATGAGCAACATCATATAAAACAGTTAAAGATAAAGCTTTTTCCCCTAAAACCGATTTCCAGGCCTTTCTAATATAATGAGTAATCATCTGACGATTAGCCCAGGCGTAATTTGCCCCGCAAGCCATAGCTGAAAAATATCTCTGGCCTTCGCTTGATTTCAAGGGACAGGCAGCCAGCTCGCGATCGGGAAGATCTATTTGATATTTGGGCATGGCTTGCATCATCAACCTGATATAATCTGTGGCTATCTGATGACCAAGACCCCTAGAACCTGTATGAATCATAATAACTACTTGGTCTTGAACTAAGCCGAAATCTTCAGATATTTTTCCATCAAAAATTTCATCAACTTTCTGAATTTCTAGAAAATGATTACCAGAGCCTAAGGTCCCCACTTGGTCTCTCCCTCGGTTCTTGGCCCTATCAGAAACCATTGAAGGATCGGCCTGTTGCAATTTCCCTTCGGTTTCACAATTTTCAATATCTTCTTTTTCGCCATACCCTTGCTCAACTAATCTTTGAGCGCCTCCTTCTAAAATTTTATTCAGAGAAGAAAAATCGATTTTTATTTGTCTCCCCTGACCTAATCCCGAAGGAACTTCTTTTTGAATTTCAGTTGCTAAGTTTTCTAAATAAGGTTTAATATCTTTCTCTGAATAATCAGATTTTAAAAGTCTCATTCCGCAATTAATATCATAACCTACCCCTCCTGGCGAAATTACCCCGTCTGAAAGACGGGTAGCAGCTATCCCTCCGATCGGAAAACCATAACCCTCATGCATGTCAGGCATTGCCATGCTGTATTTTACAATGCCAGGCAGGGTGGCAATATTGACTAACTGCCCAAGCGACCTATCTTTAAATGACTCTTCTAACATCTTTTCTGAAACATAAGCTCTGGCCGGAACCTTCATATCTGACCGAAAACTCTTTGGGATCTCCCATAAATAATCATGGATTTTTATAAAATCTTTTTTCTGAAGCATATTTTGATATACCCTGTTATTTTACTCGATTTCTTTAAAAATGAAAAGCCCCAAAGTAGAACAAAGTTCACTTCGGGACTAGTCCCGCACCGAGATTTGCTCTGGTGAGGGGGCCGTGAAAACACGGCAACATTTGGCTAAAATAGTCTATTGAATTTATTGGAGCATTTTTTCGCTTTTCTTAATTCTGCTTTAATTTTCTTTAAAACTTCCGCAATAAACTCTTTTCTGTTTTCAGTTTTTTGAAGATCAACGAAGTTCATATGTCAAAAAGTCGCTCGCTCTCCTCCAGTCTTCTCGCCTCGTCTTCGCCTCGGTGAAGCGGGCGACTGGCGCCATTCGGTCTTCGGGCTCACTCCTTAGAAACCCTCGGCACTTCGTCCTGAGCCCTTCGGCAGTGAGCTCAGGACGAATCTGCTCAGTATCGAAGGATTTCTGGCGTTTCTGCCTCAACGGCAGAAGCCTGTTTTTTTTCACCCCCCCCACCTTTCGAGGTGTTGACAATGTAAATGTCTAAAGAATAATAAATTACGTAGAATAATTTACGAAAGGTGAGGGGGCAAGCGGGGAGATACCCAATCTCCCCGACTCTTTCTGTATCTTTTTGACATTTTAAATGTCAAAAAGTACTGTTGCTTCCCAGGTGTCGTCTGTTCTCTGACGGATATTTAAGTCATGGTGGGTCACGGCCTTAATGTCTTCGCCAAAGTTTTTAACTTTTTGGCCAAAAAGTTCTCCTTCAAGATTAGCTTGCCCTGAACCCATTGAAGGGCTATCTGAAAATTTTCGGAATTTAACACTCGAATAAACCTCTTTATTGACCTGGTTTAAATAAAGAATTTCACTCAAGAAGTCGACCAGGAGGGCCGACAAATCAAGGGAGGTTATTTTAATTTCTCTGCTTATTTTTTGTTCAGATTTTCCAATCTTTGGCTTCATACTTTCTTCCATACCCGAGAGAGCGTTGGAAAATAACTCTTTCTTAGTTGAGCCAAAAGCTTTAATTTTTAAATCTGCTTTATGCTCAAGTATTTCGTATTTTTTCCATAAATTCAGGTTTTGAAATTCTTCTCTAACAATTTTTTTATCATCCCAAGGAATTTTTTTTCCGCCAGCTACACATATCCAGGGCTCTGATCCCTTTCCGGTAATAATCAACTTGTCTCCAGGCTCTGCAAATTTCAAAGCCACCCTAATTGCCTCTTTTCTATCGAGAATTCTATGAAGCGGAACAGATATGTCTTCGTCTGCGGCAGCTCCTTCAACGCCATTGGCTACCTCCTCGATAATCTTCATTGGGTCTTCATCGTAAGGGTCCTCATTGGTGATAAAAATTCGATCACAATGTTGAGAAGCCAATTTTCCTAAAATCGGTCTTTTCCACTTATCTCTACCTCCTCCTGCCGCACCCAAAACACAAATCATTTTAGAATCGGACTTGTTAAGTTCTGGCCCCAGTTTCTTTATGGTTTTATAAACTTTTTCCAAGGCAGCAGGAGTAAAAGCGTAGTCAACAAAAACTTTGAAGGGTTTGGAAATTACAAGTTCCATTCTCCCTGGAATTCCCTCAATTTCTTCCAGGGCTGATTTACAAATCTCTAGAGAAATAGCCTGAGATAAACCGACACATATTGCTGCTAGGGCATTATATATATTAAATTCACCGAGTAGATTGAGCTTAAACTGGGTTTTCTCGATCCAAAAAGTAATTCCCTCTCTTTCTAGCATCCAAAAATAATTAGTGGCTCGTACTTGTTTATAGACTAACTCATCATTTTCTTCATCTGCTGGCTGCCAGCTACCCGTTCCTAAGCCGTAACCATATTTTTCATCGGCTGGGAAATTTAAAAAATAACCAGCTGCTTCGTCATCCAAATTAACGATGCTGATTCTTCTGCCTTTTAGGGATTGAAATAATTTTCCTTTCGCTTCTTTGTATTTTTCAAAAGAGCCATGGGCTTCGATATGTTCCGGGGTTAAATTAGTAAATACGGATATATCAAAATTGATGAATTTGTGTCGATATTGTTTTATCCCCTCGGATGTTACTTCTAAAATTGCGTACTGGCACCCAGAATCTAAAGCCTTTCTTAAGAATTTTTGCAGTTGAAAACGACCGGGCATGGTTTGTTTCAAAAGATTCGACCATTCTTTCTCTCTAATTTTAAATTTAATAGACGACAGAGAAGCTATTTTATATCCTGCTTTTTCGAAAATTTTAGTTATTAGCTCTATTACCGTTGACTTTCCGTTAGTCCCGGTAACTCCAACAACTTTTAAGCTTTTTGACGGAAACCGGTACAAAATAGCACCGCAAAAAGCTAAGAAAAAATGGTACCAACTGACTAAAAACGAAGGGATGAGTTTTTTGGCAATATTCTTTATCATTAAATTTGCCGGTCAATTGCTTCTGAAATTAATTTTAAATCTACCATTAATGTCTTAAATCCGAAGAAACTTAAAGATTGAGGACCATCAGATAGGGCTTTTTCGGGTTGAGGATGGATTTCAATTAAAAGACCATCTGCTCCAGCAGCTACGGCTCCCTTAGCTAAAGAGGGAACAAATTCTCTCTGGCCGGCTGGATGGCTTGGATCGACAATAATAGGTAGGTGACTTATTTTTTTTACTACGGCGATTGAGCTTATATCAAGGGTAAATCTAGTTGAGGTTTCAAAGGTTCTTATCCCTCTTTCACATAAAAGAACCCGGGAATTACCCTCTTTTAGAATATATTCAGCTGCTGCCAACCATTCTTCAATAGTGGCCGCCAAGCCTCTCTTTAAAACTACTGGTTTTCGGCTTTTGCCTACCGACTTAAGTAAAGAGTAATTCTGCATATTTCTGGCACCAATTTGTAAAATATCTGCATATTTTGCCACCAGAGAAACATTTTCTGGTTTTAAAACCTCGGTAATTGTCAAAAGGCCTGTTTCTTTTCCTACCGAAGCTAAAATTTTCAACCCTTTTTCTTCTAAGCCCTGGAAGCTATAAGGAGAGGTTCTGGGTTTAAAAGCCCCTCCTCGCAATATTTTTCCACCTAATTTTTTTACTAGTCTTCCACAAGCTAAAAGTTGTTGTTTATTTTCAATAGCACAGGGACCGGCCATAATAATAATATCTTTTCCGCCAACCTTTAAGTCGCCTATTTTAATAATAGTTTTTCCTTGTTGAGTTGTTCGGCTAGCTAATTTATAGGGCTTATTTGCCATTTTGATTTTCTCACCTTTGAATTTACCACAATTTGCCAAAGAAAAAAAGCCGGACAAAAGAGTCGGTTCCGGAATCCGGCTGATGAATTTGTTGCCTAAAAATCATCTAAGACGTTTTCCTAAGATTTTAAGGGCTTCTTTCACTCTATCCTCGATGTCTGTCGTCTCTTCTGGGATTTTAGTCAAGGCCTCTTTTATTGTCTGGCGAGGGAAACCAAGATTAATTAAAATCTGGGAAGTCTCATCTTCCGGGGTGGATTTTTTCTTCGGAGGAGATTTTATCTTCCGAGACAACTCCAGAATGATTATTTGGGCTTTTTTCTTGCCGATACCAAAGATTTCTTTAATATTTTTTTCATCTTCTTGCTCAAGGGCCTCTTTAATTTTCTCTATTGGTCCTAGGGAAGAAATCTCTAGAGCGGCTTTAGGGCCAATACTGGGAAGACCTATTAAAAGTTCGAAAGATTCTAGCCCTTCTTGGCTCAAAAATCCATAAACATCCAGGGCTCGTTCTCTAACGTTCAAATAACAAAAAAGCTTGAAGTCATCTGTTTTTTGTGGTATCTTATTGAGTGTTTTCTGAGGTAAAAAAACTTTGTAACCCACTCCGTTAACATCCAGAATTATAAATTTTTCTCTTATAAGTATAATTTTTCCTCGAAGATAAGAAATCATAAACCCTTCACTGAAATGAACGATAAAATATAAGAACCTGCTTTGCAGAACCTTAATTCCTCGCTTTGCTCGTAATTAAAAGATAAAAAACAAATGTGCAAAGATGTGAAAATGTTTTTCTGTGTTTATATTTTTGTTTCTAATGTTTCTTCTTTGATCTTTTATTTTCCAGACATCAATAAGTTAATTATACATGAGATTTAAACTTTACTCAAAGTTCAGACCTACGGGCGGTCAGCCCAAGACAATCGAAAAGTTAACAAGAAATTTAAAGGCTGGGGTCCGCCATAATGTTTTATTAGGAGTAACAGGCTCTGGGAAAACAGCTATTATGAGTTGGATTATAGAAAAAATTCAAAAACCCGTGCTTTTGATAGTGGCCAATAAAACCTTGGCCGCTCAATTATATCAAGAGTTCAAGGAATTTTTCCCAAAAAATGGCGTCCATTATTTTGTCTCCTACTATGATTATTATCAGCCGGAAGCCTACATCCCCCAAACAGATACATATATTGAAAAGGACGCTAAAATCAACGAAGAAATCGACAGATTAAGGCACGCTGCCATCCAGGATTTGTTGAATAGACGAGACTGTGTTGTGATAGCCTCTGTCTCTTGTATCTATAATATCGGTTCTCCTAAGGTCTATCGAAAAGTATCCTTAGAAATTAAGTCTGGCCAAAAAATTAAGAGGAGAACATTTTTAAAACACCTAACCGGCCTACGGTACCAGAGGAACGATATTGATTTTAAACCCGGATCATTCCGAGTCAGGGGGAATATTGTTGATATTTATTTGGTCACCGGAGAGAAGATTTTAAGAATAGAATTCTTGGGCGATAAAATAAATAATACTTTCATTACACCCGCCGCTTTGGCTCCTGGGTACCCACTGTTCGCACACAGTAAAGCACTGAACGCTAAATACCAACTTTTTCCTGCTCATTTTTGGGTTACTCCTCAAGAAAAACTGAATATTGCCATTGAAAATATAAAATTAGAGTTACAAGAAAAGTTAAAAGAATTCGGCAAGAAGAATAAAGAAGCTCCCGCCCTAAAAGGGCGAGGCTCGCTCAATTTGGTTGAGCGGCAAAGATTAGAACGACGAACAAAATATGATTTAGAAATGTTAAAAGAATCTGGTTTCTGTCATGGAATTGAAAATTATTCAAGGCATCTCGAATTTAGAAAGATTGGGGAACCGCCCTATACTTTGATGGATTATTTCTCTAAAGATTTCTTAATTTTTATCGACGAATCGCACTTGACCATACCTCAATTAAAAGCTATGGCGATCCAAGACAGAGCAAGAAAAGAAACTTTAATCGAACACGGCTTCAGACTTCCTTCGGCAGTTGATAATCGTCCGTTAACATTCGAAGAATTTAATAAAAAGGCGGGCCAAATAATCTATTTTTCGGCTACTCCTAATAAATACGAGATAGAAAAAACTCTTCGACCCATTCAATCAATTCCCGTTCGAGGGCCTGAGCGGCCCCTCAGGGCCAGTCGAAGGCAGGGTCACCCCGAAGACCTTGAATGGCGACAATCCAAGGGTAAACTAGATAAAAAACTCGACACCAAAGCAAAGCACGGCGCCGAATCAGCCCGAGAATTAAACAAAATTTCCCCTCGGCCCGAGGACATTCGACCGAGCTCAGCCGAGGACCTCGGGACGAAGGCTGGTACGGAACACATCGTTGAACAATTAATTAGGCCAACTGGTCTCTTAGAGCCATCGATTGAAATTAGACCAACCAAGAATCAAGTTAAAGATTTAATTAAAGAAATCAAGAAAATGGTCGGGAAAAAACAAAGAACACTGGCCTTAACCTTGACCAAAAGATTAGCAGAAGATCTATCGGGTTATTTAACTGAAGAAGGAGTTTTGAGCCAATGGCTTCACTCAGAGATTAAAACATTAGAAAGACCGCAGATTCTAAAAGGTTTAAGAGAGGGAAAATATGATGTCTTGGTGGGAATTAATCTTTTGAGGGAAGGCTTAGATTTACCAGAAGTAGCTTTGGTGGCTATTTTAGACGCTGATAAAGAAGGTTTTTTGAGGTCGAAAACCACCTTAATCCAAACAATGGGCAGGGCAGCCCGTCATCTCAATGGTCATGTTATTTTATATGCCGATAAAATCACCCGTTCTATACAAGAAGCAATTCAGGAAGTTAAAAGAAGACGGAAAATTCAGATGGAATATAATATGATTCACAAAATCACCCCTGCTCCAATTATAAAAGAAATTAGAGAATGGCCTTTTGCTAAAAAAGAGGCGATTAAGTCTGAGTTTTGGTTAATTCAGGATAAAAAACTTTTAGAAAAAGAGATGGAAATAGCGGCTAAAAACTTAGATTTTGAAAGAGCGGCTAAAATTAGAGACCTAATCGAAAAGATTAAAAATAAAAAATAAAAAAGCGAAAACACAAATTAAAAATTTAAAAATATTTACACCTAAAGACCTCTCACTTGCACAATGTAATTTTATATCGTATTATATTAAAGGATAAACATTTTGTATATTTAATTTTAGAGAGCAGCGCTTATGCCAATAATAAAATCACGATCACACGATTTCCCCCGACCCCTCTCTTTTAGACACCCACGGCACTTCGTCCTGAGCTCAGTGTCGAAGGATTTCTAACTCTCACTCACTCCGTTCGTTTTCCTCCACGGGGGAAATCGAGATTTTGTTCTAATTGAACCAACCAAGATTTTCTTAAAAACAAAAATAATATCTAACTTCACGCTTAATTTAAAATGCCCATCACAAAATCTGCTAAAAAAGCTCTCCGTCAGAGCATAAAAAGAAGGACTAAAAATCTTCTCTATAAAAATAAAATAAAAAATCTCATTAAAGAGGTGCAAAAATTAGTTGCCGATAAAAAAATTGAAGAGGCTAAGAAGATTTTACCTAAAGTTTATAAAATCCTTGATAAAGCAGGTAAAGTTGGGGTAATTAAATTAAGGACTGCCGATAGAAGAAAATCTAGGATCGCCAGGTTGATCGGTGGGTCTAAAGCGTAGAAGTGGCAGAAAATTATAGACATCATGAACGATGTCTATAATTTTTGCATTTTACTTCAAAACAGCTTAATTTTAGTCATATCTCGGCAACCAATAAGTCTAAGGCCGTTTTGGCATCCACCTTTCCTGTTTTGATAGCTAGATCAAATTGAAAGATCTTTTGATAGATCTTTTTTAATTCGTCTAAAGAAAATTTTCTTGATTGTTCTACGGCTTTCCTCGCCACATAAGGATGCATTCCCCACCTCTTTGGAGATGTTGACAGATAGCCTGTGTTAAATTTATGGGATTTCATTATTAGTAAATTCCGAAATTGAAAATTAATCATTGAAAGAAGGTATAAAGGAGAATCTCCTTTTTCTAAATGTTGGTGAATTAAAGAAAAGGCGCTTCTTCTATTTCTAGCAGCAATCGCATCAATGGTTTTAAAAATATCTGTTTCAATTTTCGGACGGATTAAAAGCTCAATATCATTTGTTTCAATTTTCTGATTGTATTTGTAAGCAACTAATTTTTGGATTTCTTTATTAAGCCGCCAGAGATCATTACCAATGAAAGCAATAAGTTTCTCTAAAGGTTTCTGGTCTATTGTTGATCCAAGGTTCTTAAATTCTTTTTTCACCCAATTTATCAGCGGTTGACCGCTTAATGACCTAAATTCTTGAGACTTTACGTGTTTCTTAAGAAATTTAAAAAGCTTGCCCTTTACTGGAATATCTTTGTCTTCGTAAAATAAAATTATATCTTTAGAATTAATAAGTTTTTTAGAATCTTTGATGAAGTTTGTTTGAAAATTTTCATTTAAAATTGCGTTTTTCAAAACTATTAATTTTTTCCCAGCAAACATTGGAATAGATTGAATCTCATTCTGAAAATCATTATAATCGTCTTTCTTGAAATCAAAATGTTTTAAATTGAATCCGTCTTTGTAGGTTTTTTTATAGTGATCAACAATTTCATTAACTTTCTGACGAGATCTATAAGTATCTTGACCGTAAAGAAAGATGATCATAATAAAATTTCTAATTAACTTAATTTCTAAAAACTTTAGTCATTTAATCATTGATTTTGACTAAACACTAGAAGTCAATCATTTTTGGCATTTAGGACAGAAATGAGCACTTCTTCCTGCCAACTTTATCCGTTTTATTTTTGTACTACATCTGGGACATTTTTCTCCGTCTTTGCGATAAACTTTCCTAACTTTACCGAAAGATCCTCTTTTTCCCTCAAGGTCTCTAAAATCAGAGATCGATGTTCCTCTAAGCTCAACTGCTTTTTTAAGAATTTTCTTAATTGCCTGATAAATTCTTTTTAATTCTGCTAAAGTTAGTCTTGGAGCTTCTTTAAGGGGACGAATTTTTGCCTCAAACAATATTTCATCAGAATAAATATTGCCAATTCCGGCAATTACTGTCTGATCCATTAAAATTTGTTTAATTTTCCTTTTTTCTTTCTTTAGGATTTCTTGGAATTTTTGAAAGGTAAAAGACTTCGCCAGGGGTTCTGGCCCCAAGCCTGTGAACTCTTTAGATTCTTTTAATTCTTGGCTATTCCATAGTTCAACTTTGGCAAACTTCCTTAAATCAGAAAGGGCAAGCTGTTTAGGAATAGACAGATGATATTTATTGTCTAACCAAAAAATTAGGTGTAAAAATCGGTTTATAGGATCTTCTAATGGTCCTGGCTTGATTGGTCTCCAAGCTTTAACTTCTCTTTCCCAATCTCCTAAAAGTAAGTGGCCGGTTAATTTTTGGTGGATTAGAAGGGTTTTGCCCTCCGAAAGCTCAAAGAGAATATTTTTCCCTCTTCTCCAGACTTTTTTAATCTTTTTACCTTTGATCTCTTTCTTGAATTTCTTAAAACTATCTGGTCTTTTTACTTGTCCACCGAAGCCTTGGCGAAGGTGGATCATTTTCTTCCAGTCGGTCCAAACATCAACAAAGGCCCTACCAAGGACCTTTCTGTTTAAATCACGGACAATAGTTTCCACCTCGGGAAGTTCCGGCATCTCTTAAATTGCTAAACTGTTAAATTGTCAAATTGTTAAACTGGGAATAATAAAATTTCTTTTATCGACAAAACAATTTAATAATGTGGCCATTTATTTCAGAACGTTTTTAATTTTCTCGATTATCTCCCCCGGAGTAAAGTGAGCTTTAATTAAGTAATCAATTGCACCTAATTTTAAGCCTCTTTCAACATCTTCTTTTTGACCAAGATTCGAAAGGATAATTACTGGTATCGAAGACAAATTAGAATCCTCTCTCATCTTAGACAACACCTCAAACCCATCAATACCCGGCAGAATCAAATCAAGCAAAACCAGATCTGGCTTTTCTTCTTTTATTTTCTTTATTCCTTGTTCTCCATCAACGGCCTCGGAAACTTTATAATTTTCCTTGATGAGCTTCTGGACGATTAACTCTCTTAGAAATTTATCATCTTCAATGACAAGAATTGTTGTAGACATAAAATAAGATAATCCGAATCTACGAATGATAATCCAAATGCTACGAATATTCGGATGGGCGCATTCGGATACCCCGAGCCTTAGCGAAAGTAAAGGCGAGGGTTGCGCTATTCGGATGCTTTATTTACCAATCTGTTTTATTACTTTGTCAATCACTTCTTGGGGATCAAACTCGGTTTTAATCAACCAATCTTTAGCTCCCAATCTTTTTGCTCGATCAAGTTCTACTGGTTGACCAGAATTAGAAATAACAATAATCGGAATTTTTTTTAATTCTTCATCTTCGCTCATTGTCTCCATCACTTCAAACCCCCCCATTTTTGGCATAATGATATCAAGCAAAACTAGATCAGGTTTTACTTCTTTTATTTTTTTTAGGCCCTCAACTCCGTCCCTGGCCACCGCAACCTCATAGCCTTCCCGAATAAGTCTTTTTTCTAAAAGTTCGATCATTAATTGTTCGTCTTCAATTAGTAATATTTTTTTTGCCATAAAATCAATGAACAATGAACAGCAAACAGAGAGTAGTCTTTTTATTTAAGGCACTATCTTGTTCTTTGTTCTTTTATTCTTTGTTTTTTATTCTACTTCTATTATATCTTTACCTTAAAAACTTTTCAAGCCCTCCCACCGAGCACATAATAAAATTATGTGCTTCGGTTGGAAGAGTGAGTCTTTACTATTGGTAGAGTAAAACGGAAAGTAGAGCCTCTTCCTTCTTTTGATTCAAACCAAATAGTACCGCCGTGAGCTTCAATAATGTTTTTGGCTATAAACAAACCAAGACCAGATCCCTCGGTTTCCATTCTTATCACATTAGCTCCTCGAAAGAATTTAGTAAAAATCCTATCTTGTTGATCTTTGGGAATACCAACCCCGGTATCTTTAACCGAAAACTCTATTTCTTTTTTACCACATTTCAAGGTAACTGTCACTTGACCTCCTGGAAAAGTGTATTTAAGGGCATTATCAATAAAATTTTCAATAGCTAGCCCTATCTTTTCTTTATCGATCTTTACTTTCGACAATCTCGTTTTGGGTTTTTTAAAGGTAAAAGTAATTTTTTTTCGCTTCATCTCTTCTCGGTAAGACTTTATTATCGGGTTAATTACATCTTCGATCTGAGCCAAAGCAGGTTTAAAAAGATATCTTCCTTCTTCGATCCGAGTTACGTTTAAAAGATCATTAATTAAATGAATCATTCTTTCGTTGGACTGATAAGTTTTTTGGAGGAAATCTTCTTGTTCCCGGGTAATTTCCCCGAGATCTCCGTCAAGAATCATCCTTAGGGTCCATTTGATCGCTGAAAGCGGAGTTCTTAGCTGGTGGGCAGCCAAAGAAACAAATTCTGTCTTCATTTGTTCAATGAATTTTTCTCGACTGATATCGTGTAAGATAACCGACGTCCCAATCCTTGCTTTATTTCTTAAGATAGAGAAAGTAGAAACTTCTAGAACCAGGTTTTTCCTAAGATTAAATTCTCGCCTAAAGATACTCTTAATTCCTTTGTCTATTATGCTTTTGTCAGAAGGGCTGTTATTCAGAAGTTGGAATAGAGAGTTTAAATTTGATATCTTAGTCAAGTCAGCAAATGACTGGCCTACTATTTCTCCTGCCTTTACTTTAAAGAAAGTTTCTACCTGAGGATTAGCCAAAATTAGAATATTTTCTTTATCAAAGACCAAAAGACCATCAACGAAATTAGTAATTATAGCCTGGGTTTTACTTCTTTCTTCTTCAGCCTTTATTCTTGCCTCCTCAACGTCTTCCAACATATTAATTAAAGCTCTTCTTGTATCCTCTAGCTCTTTTGTTCTTTTCTCTAATGCCTTCGTTCTTTCTTGAACTCTTTCTTCTAATTCTGTCTGAAGTTTTTTAAGTCCACCAATACCAGAGAAAGTTAAAAAATATCCGACTATCTTACCTTTTTCATCCTTTCGAGGAGAAGCAGAAAACAAAGCCTCTATTCTTTCTTTATTCTTAGCCACCAGTATCATCTCTTTATTTTTAGTTATTTTTTGTTTTAGAGTCTTTTCTCTAAGAACTGAAGCTTCTTTTTTGTTCGAAAATAGGATATCTACCTCTCCCCCCACTATCTCGGTCTTACTATATCCAGTAAAATCAGAGAAAGCTCTATTGATACTAATAATAATGCCTAGGGGATTAACTATACAAAAGGGCAAAGGCAAAAATGCCAAAAAACCTTCGATATATCTCTCGAGTTCTTTAATCTCTTGTCTGGCTCTCTCCAGTTCTTCTGTTTCGTTTTTATATTTATTGTTTCCCATTTATTCCCAACGGATTATGAATTCATGAAAAGAATCCCCTTGAAAATTACATTTTACTTCTTGACACCAGATTTTTTTAACTCCTCTAAGCACGAATCCAGAAATTGTCTCAAAATAACCCTCTAAATAACGGCAAAAAAATGGATGGATGTTGAAATCCTTTATTCTTAGAATGCCGTATTTTTCTTTTTGATTAAGCTCTATGGTTTCTAATTTACCAAAGTTATAGGTCTTTTTCCAAAAAATTGTTGCCGCCTGATAAAGTCGCTTGATGGAAATGATATATTTCGCTAAATATTTTACCAAAAAAGACATTTTTGGCTCAACTTGCCCCATTTCTTTCATTTCTTTCTCACCCCAGTTCAACGTTTCGGAAATAGCAAAAAGCAAAGCAGCGGTAAGAGCAACCGGGTACCATCCCAAAGCTCTAATCTCTTTTAAAATTACTGGATAACCATACTGGGCCAATTTTTCTTCAATTTTAGAAACAGCTTCTTTACCTTCTTTTTTTTCAATATATTCAGCGATCGCTTTAATGCCGTTTCCTCTTTCTTGATATTTTGTTTTGGAAAGGCGATCAATAGTCTCTTTGAAATTTTCCATATTTTTTTTATAAGTAGTTTTTATTTTTGTTATCCAAAGAGGTCTTTTGTTTGCCTGGCTCATCTTGTAGCTTCTTAATCTCTTCTTTAAGCTCTACCATTCGTAACTCTCTGCCTACAGCTAACTTATTAAACTTCTCCAATTCTTCTATTCTTTCGTGAAGAGCTAACCTCGCCTCCTCAACGTCTTCTAAAATATTCAAGGTCGCTAAACGATTTTCTTCTATTTCTTTCCTGGAATGCTCAAGGTCTCTTATTTTTTTAGATAGCTCTGAAGTTTTTTCTTCAATTTCTTCTTCTTTAATTTTTAATTGCAACTGAGTTTCTTTTAAATTTTCAACGATTTTATTTAAAAGATAGGTAATTTCTCCTATTTCATTCCTGTCTTTTATCTTAATTTTAAAATTAAGGTCACCAGCTAAAATTTTTTTGAGGCCTGTAGAAATTTTTCCTAATCTTCTCGAGAAACGCCAAGAAATTAAGGTTCCTAGAAACAAAGCTAAAACGAGAGTTAGAACTAAAATTAATCTGGTCTGAAATTCGATATCTGTCATAATTAAGGGAAGTTTTCGAAGGGTCTCTTCAGGAGGATAAGGTAAAAAAACTTTGGCCAGGAAAGCCGAATAGCTAAGAATGATTATTGGTAGTCCTAAAAAAAGGAGAGGAATTAATATCTTTATAAAAATTCCTGTTTTCCTTTGAAAGATATTCTCCTTGTTTGGGTTTCTTTTAATTTTTCGCATAATTTTTTAAGGCTTCAATTGCCCTTGAAGAACATTCAATTCATTTTGGAGTTCTTCTGGCTTTTCCTCGCGACCTAAAGCCATCTTTTTGAACCTTTCCAATTCTTCTGCCCTTTCCCGAAGGATTCATTGATTACTGTCTGTGGCTTCTTAATCTTAACCCTATTTATTAAAAGATCGATAGGAATAGAAGATAAAAGGAGGTTAGGAAAAACAAGATATCTGGCAAGGGAATTTTGGGGGCCATTCTCAAAATAAATATTAAGAAAAGAAGGAAACTAGCTATAGGAAATCTTTGATTGATATCTACTTTAAGTCTTGGTAAAAATTCACTGGCTTCAATAATAATATTTTTTCCATATTTATATTACTCAAATTATGAAAACAGGTTGGAGACTATAATATTTATCTTTTGCTCTGGATTTCTTATTTAAGTCTAGCTATTTCTTTTTTAAGCTCAATCATTTTTAACTCTCTGCCGGTGGCTAGTTGATTAAGCTTTTCCAATGCTTTAACCTTCTTTTGAAGCTCTTTTTCTTTCTCTTTAATTTCGGTCATATCTATAAAAGCGAAGAAATAACCAGTAATTATTCCTTTTTCATCTTCTCTCGTTTTTGCCGAAAGGTTAACTAAAATTTCTTTCTTTTCTTTTGTTAAAAAAATTGTCTCTTTGCCAAAAATAGTTTTCTTTATGTTGAGCTCTTTTTTAATTCCTTTGAAATATTTTAAGAAATCTTTTAAATGTTCCCCAATAATCTCAATTTCCTTATAGCCGGATACCTCCTTGAAAGCTTTACTTATATTCACAATGTTAAAAACTGGATTTGTTAAGCATACTGGAATCGGTAAAAAATGCCAAAGATCCTCGGTGTGAGTCTCAAGTTTCCCCAGGTTTTCTATTAACAAATTGATGTCTTTTTTCTGATAATCTTTATTCCTCATTTCCATTGGGAAGTGTATTCGTGAGAAGGGTCACCTCTAAACATACACTTTGTTTCTTTAGTAACTACTCCTTGTTCTACGAATAGAAGAACTCTTTCAATAAATCCTTCAAGGTATATACAAAAAATAGGGTCAATCTTAAAATCCTTTAAATGAAGGGCCATTTCTTTGTTTTCTTCATCAAATTTCAGCACTTCCATTTCTCCTATTGTATAATGTTCTTTCCAGTCTGAAGGGATTTCTTTGACTAATTTTTTTAATGGAGCAAAAAGCTTGAAGATAAATTTTACTAGAAAAGAAAATTTAGGAGCTCTCTTGCCTATTTCTCTTATCTCTGAATCTGTCCAGTCGAAGGTATCTTTAATAAGTAAAAGCGAAATTATTCTTAAACCGACCGGGTGCCAATCTGTTGCTTTTCCCGACCTATAATCTATGTCATAACCTAAATCCTTAACCCGCTTTTCTAGTTTCTGAAGACCCTCTTCGCCTTCTTTTGCTAAAACATTTTTAGCATCAGTTTGGAAAACTGCACCTCTGACTTTACCCTTAATTTCTATTAATTTATCTAATTTTTCTTTTGTTATTTTTTCCATGGTTTTAATTTTTAAAAGTTTTTAATTTTCTCGACCTTTACCCCCCCCACACCAAACGAGGACTGGATTTGGTCAATTTAGGCGCCTTCGGCGCCGTATCCTCGTTTGGTGTAGGGGTTTTCCAAACAGATATTTTTTATCTGCTCGATGATTTTTTAAGAGCTTTTTCTAATTTCTCAATTTCTTTTTTAAGCGCTCTCATTTTTAGCTCCCGGCCAACAGCTACTTTGCGGAATCTCTCCAGTTCCACTATCCTTTTTGTCAATTCCTTTCTTCCACCCTCTAACTCCCTTGTCCTTTCTCTAACTTTCTCTTCCAGGCTTTCTCTTTCCTCCGAAAGCTCCTCTGTCCTAGCCCTCACCCGAATTTCTAAAGAAGCCCTTTCTTCTTTGAGCATCTCTTTTGTTTTTTGTAGTACCTTAATTTTCTCTTGTAAAAATTTATAAAAAGTATCGCCGTAATAACCAAAAAGCCAGAAGAAAATAATAGCCGCTATCCAAGCGGAAAATGCATAAGGGAAATTTTGAGGAATCCTTTCTTCTAAAGAAAAACTGGATTGGAGAGGCAAAATTTCTAAATATTGAACAATGACCAATGCGGTATATAAAAAAGAGCAATAGAAAATAAAAAAAAGTGAGTAAATTCTGGGAAAGAGTAAAAAGCCAGTATAGATATAAAGACCATAAAAAATAAACCCAAGCCAGGTTATTCCGCCAACAAGATAAATAACTATAGATAAAATAATTACATCAAAAAGCAGGTAACCAAAATAACCATTAACAATTTGAGAGCTTTTAGGTTCTTTAATCTGCCTAAAGAGAAAGTCATAAATAATTGTTGAGATAAGCATAAACGAAATAAGAAAAAATAATAAGTTAGGGGAGGAAACGTTAAAAGAAACTTTTAAAATAAAAGCGGCGAAAAGAAAAGCAGTCATTGCCGGAAACCTAATATTTATCAACTGATCGTATCTTCGTAAAGCCTCCTCTTTTTCAATGAAAAATTGGGCCATGTTTTAATTTATTTTTACTTTTTTCTTTTTTTAAGTCTTTCGATTTCTCTTTTTAACTGAGTCATCTTTAATTCTCTGCCAACCGTTAGCTTGTGAAACTCTTCTAATTCTCCAACCCTCTTTGTTAGTTTTTCTCTTCCTCTTTGTAACTCCCTTGTCCTTTCTTTAACTTTCTTTTCAAGGCTTTTTCTTTCTTCCCAGAGCTCTTTTGTCCTGGCCCCGACCCGAATTTCTAGAGATGCCCTTTCTTCTTCGAGTATTTTTTGGGTTTTTTGGAGTCCTTCAATTTTTTTCTGCAACATTTTATAAAAGACATCGCCGTAAAGACCCAAAATCAAGAGAAAAATGACAGCCACCGCCCAAGAAGCTACTACATAATTCAAATTTTGAGGAACCATTTCTTCTGAGGAAAAAATGTATCGATAAGGTAAAATTTCTAAATATTGAACAATGACCAATGTGGTATATAAAAAAGAGCAATAGAAAGTATAAGAAATAGAGTAAATCCTGGGAAAGAGTAAAAAACCAAAATAAATATAAAGACCATAATAGATAAAGCCGGTCCAGGTTACTCCGCCAATAATATAAATAATTATGGTTAAAGTAATTGTATCGAAAAGCAGGTAACCAAAATAACCACGAATGATCTGAGAGGTTTTAGGTTCTTTAATCTGCCGAAAGAGAAGGTCGTAAACAATTGTTGAGATGGCTATAAGGCAAATAAAGAAAAATACAGGATCTGGAAAATGAATCTTGAAAAATATTTTTAAAATAAGGACAAGGAGAAGGTAAGCACTGACTGCCAAAAGTTTAATATTTATCAGTTGATTGTATCTTATCAGGGTTTCTTCTTTTTTAATGAAAGTTTCTGCCATTTTTATTTTTTTTAACTTTCGAGTTTTAAAACTTTAAAGAATGGAGGTTGACTTTATTTTAACAGAAATAAAGAAATTCTTAAGGCAGACGGCTAACTAAGCTGAAAAATTCAAGGTTCTTAAGAAGTTGAGATGTTTTCTCTTTATCATATTTACTCCAGATATATTTCTCTAAATTAAAATCAATTTCAACATTTCTGTCAATTGTGGCTAACATTTTTGACAAAAATACTTGCTCTTTTGATTGAATTAATATTTCTCTGATTCTGACTTTCAGTTTCTTTGCTTTTTCTGTCTTTAATTCTAGCTCTTTATAAAGGCTTTCTATTGTGCCAAACTTTGTCAGGAGTTCAATGGCTGTTTTTTCTCCAATTCCTGGCGCTCCCGGAATATTGTCTGAAGGATCTCCTCTTAAAGCTTTATAATCAGAAAGTTGGTCTGGCCTTAACCCTTGATATCTTGTGCCAACTGCCCCCTCATCATACAAGACAATATCTTTCACTCCTTTTCTTAAAAACCAAACTTTAGTTTGAGGGTTAATTAATTGTAGAACATCTAAATCGCCGCTCAAAATAATAGTGTTTATCTTTGGTAAAGCTTGTTTTTTGGGAATAAGACGAGCAATAGTTCCAATAAGGTCATCTGCTTCGTATCCTTCTTTTTCAAAAATAGCAACATTAAAACTCTTTAAAATTTCTTTAATCCTGGGAATTTGCAGGTAGAATTCTTCTGGGGTTTTGGGTCGAGTGGCTTTATAAGCCTCAAATTTTTTGTGGCGAAAAGTTGGGCCTGGCAAATCAAAGGTAGCAACAATATAATCCGGCTGGAGTTCTTTTATGGCTTTAAAAAAAACCAACAGAAATCCATAGACAGCTGAAACTAACTCTCCTTTTTTAGTAGTAAGGGGGGGTAAAGCATGATAGGCCCGATGCAAAATAGCATGACCATCGATTATAATAAAGCGCTTTTCATCTTTCATCGTCTATTTTACCATAATTGGTTTAATTAGAAAGGTAATTTTTCTTGTATTCTTATTGATGACCGTCAATTGAATCCAAAGAGTATTTTGTGGCAAGATTTTTAAGATTCTTTCTGCCCACTCAATGGTTATAATATTTTGGGGGTTAGAAACTATCTTTTGAAAACCTAAGGCTAAAATTTCTCTTGGTTTTTGAATCCGGTAACAATCGATATGGTAAAACCTAGAATACAAACTCTGCCGTTTTTGACTTGTTTCGCCCTCACTTTTGGTAGAAATCCTTGAAGATTTTTTGTTGAGTTTTTTCGTGTTTTGTAATTCGTACTTTTTCAATATAACGAAAGTGGGACTTAAAATATTCTCTTGTATCCCTAATCCTTTGGCAAAACCTTGCAAAAAAGTAGTTTTGCCTGCTCCCAAATTACCCTTTAACCCTAAAACAACAGCCTTATCGCTGTGTAAATATAAATTCAAAATGCTCTTAGCCAAAATAGTGCCAATTTTTTTAGTCTGGCTTGGTTGTTTCGTTAAATATTTTGATCTAAGTAAAGTTTTTTTTGCCAAAGTTGACTATTTTAAAAAGATAGTATAAAGTTAAATAATCCGAATTGAATTTCGGTTCCTTATTACACTTTAAAATAGATAGATAAAAATGTAAATTACCTAGAGGTTCTCAGATGATGAATCCTTCTAATTCGAAAATTACTGGCGAAATTAGAATTTCTCCAGTCATCTTAACTAAGCTCCAAAAAAAAGTAAAAAACATCTCTCTCTTTAAAAAGATAGTCGAAGATTATTTAGAAAAAAAAATTACTGAGCTCTCAGAGGTTTTGTTGGGAGGAGGGATATTGCTAGAAGCTTCTGATTTACATATCGAACCAGAAAAAAATCAGGCCAAATTAAGACTAAGAGTGGATGGTATTTTGCAGGATGTTACGTTTTTCAATTTAAAAACATATGAAGTTCTCCTCTCTCGAATAAAACTTCTGTCTGGTATCAAATTTAATATCACTGATCGCCCTCAAGATGGGCGATTTTCTATTTTACTGACCCCAAAAAAAGATAAAAAAGAAGAGTCGATTGAAATTAGGACGTCTACTCTCCCCACGGAATACGGAGAGTCAATTGTTTTGCGAATTTTAAACCCGAAAAACTTAATTACAATGGAAGCTTTGGGTTTAAGAAAAGACCTTCTGTCTCTTTTTAAAAATAAGATTAAACAACCAAACGGAATGATTATTGTCACCGGCCCTACCGGTTCTGGAAAAACAACTACTCTTTATGCTTTTCTGAAAGGAATCCAAAAACCAGAAATTAAAATCATTACTATCGAAGATCCTATAGAATATCATTTAGGGAGCATCTCTCAAACCCAAGTGAATCCTGCGAAAAAATATGACTTTGCTAATGGCCTCCGTTCAATTGTCAGGCAAGATCCAGACGTTATTTTGGTTGGTGAAATTAGAGATTTAGAAACTGCCAAAATTTCTCTTCAAGCCGCCCTGACGGGGCATTTGGTTTTAACTACTTTGCACACAAACGATGCCGCCGGCACCATCGCCCGTCTCCAGGCTTTAGGAGAAAAACCAGTCAACATCGCCCCAGCTATTAGCTTAGCTATTGCCCAAAGATTGGTTAGAAAAATTTGCAAAAAATGCGGGAAATTAACTGCTGTTTCTCCAGCTGCTTTAAAAAAGATAAAAAGTGAACTTAGAAAACTTTCTAAAGAGGTTGAAATTTCTATCCCAAAATCAAACCTAAAAATCCCCGCAATTAAAGGCTGTACGGCTTGCAACTTGACTGGTTATCGTGGAAGAATTGGGATTTTTGAAGCTTTTTTGGTTGACGATGAAATGGAAAAATTTATTATGTCTTCGCCCTCAATTGCTGCTCTGAGAAAAAAGGCAATAGAAAAAGGAATGTTAACTATGCGGCAGGATGGTCTGATTAAAGTGCTTCAAGGAACAACTACCTTAGAAGAAGTGGAAAGGGTAGCTGGAGAATAAACCGAGCACATAAATGATGTGCTCGGTGAAATTAGCCTGGAGCTGGGGGCAAGGCTTTAGTGTTAGAACGTAAAGTTTGGAATTTTTCCGAGGAATAACCCAGCCCCCCACCATCTTTACCATCTTTTATAAAGCCTTTATAAAGCCTTTTGGATTAATTCTAAAAAATGGTAGAGGGCCAGGTTATCCAACTGAGAAAAATTCCAACCCCCAGCTCCAGGCTAACAACTATATATAATAACAGATTATTAAATTTATGTCAAGACCAAATAGGATTTTCCCTTCGAGTCCGCCTATTCTTCAAAAAAAGGTCACTGAAGAAGATAGGGTTTTAGATGTAACGCTTAGGCCAAGAAATTGGGAAGAATATATTGGTCAAGCAAAAATAAAAAGAAACTTGGGGATAATTATCCAAGCGGCCCAAAAAAGAAAGGAAAATCCTGAACACCTTTTATTTTACGGCGGAAGCGGACTAGGTAAAACCACCATTTCTTATATTATTGCCAAAGAGCTAGGAGTTAATATTAAAGTTACTTCCGGCCCAGCTATTGAAAAAGCTGGTGACTTGGCCGCTATTTTAACCAATCTTTCAGAGGGTGATATCCTTTTTGTCGATGAGCTTCATCGGCTTAATAAACTTTGCGAGGAAATATTATATCCAGCTCTGGAAGAATTTAAATTAAATTTAATTGTGGGTAAAGGACCGATGGCCAGAACCATGGAGCTTAAACTCCCCCGTTTTACTTTAATTGGAGCCACAACCCGAATTGCTCTTTTGTCCTCTCCTTTAAGGTCACGCTTTGGAGCTACTTTCCAGTTAAATTTTTATGAGATTGAAGATATTGAAAAAATTCTTCAAAGATCAAGCCGGATTTTAGGATTAGAAACCGAACCTGAATCTATAAAGATTATTGCCCAACGTTCGAGGTCCACGCCAAGGGTAGCCAACCGGCTCTTAAAAAGAGTGAGAGACTTTGCCCAAGTAGAAGGTCAGGGAATAATAACTAAAGAAATTGCCCGATCTGCCTTAGAATTTTTAGAAATTGATGAAAAAGGCTTAGAATCTGGCGATCGAAAAATCTTAGAAGTAATTATTAAAAAGTTTGATGGTGGGCCAGTCGGTTTACAAGCACTAGCTGCTTCCACCTCAGAAGAAGAAGATACAGTTTTAGATATCTATGAGCCTTATTTAATGCAATTGGGCTTTATCGAAAGAACATCCCGAGGCAGAATGGTGACCAAATCTGCCTATCAACATTTAGGAATAAAATATAAGGGGGCTCAAACTTTGCTTTAAATAAAGAAAGGGGGTAGCTAAAGTTGTTGGGCGTCTGGAGTCATTATTATAAAATCGCTATTTTGGCGGTTTTTATTTTAAAAAATTATCCACTTGCCCCCCACCTATTTTACTGCTCAATCTTAAGTCTAACCAAAATACACAAAATAGAGGGGTAAAATTCCGGAAACACACTCTCATGAACAGTAAGGTTCACCTTCGGTGGACTGGCTGATTCATCCACCGTGTGCCGCCAGTATATCAGCTGGCAAAATAGGTGGGGGGGGCTTGACAGCCAGGGGCCTTTTTATTTTTAGAAAGAGACTCGTCCTGAGTTTGTCGAAGGAGTTTACCTTGAACTTACTGAAGGGTTGCCTCGGGAAATAAAAACTGCCCAGCGATGGGCTTTTTTTTGCTGTAACACTTCTCTCTTTATTGTTCGTTGTTTAACATCGGATGTTAAACATGTCTAAATTATAGACTATCCTCCAATAATTTGTTAAAGTTTGGGTAGGATCATGAAAATTAGATTCTTGGAAATCGCCGTTTTTTTCTTTCTTGTTTTATTTATCTTCGTTCTGTCGAATGCGTCAGTTCAAGCTGCTAATCCTTTGGACGTGGTTATCAACGAGATAGCGTGGATGGGCACTCAGACAGCCCACCAAGACCACGTCTTCTCTGATAAGTCTTGAGGGTTGGCAGCTGGTGGCTCAAGACGGAGTCCCAGAGATTATCCTGGCGAGAACTATTCCCGCTAACGGCTATTATCTCTTAGAAAGAACCGACAACACTACTGTTCCCAATATTGCTGCCGATAAAATTTATATTGGAAATTTAGGTAATAACGGTGAGTATTTAAAAATTTTTGATGCTCAGGATGATTTAATTGATGGAATAAATTATAGCAAAGGTTGGCCTGCTGGCGACAATTCAACTAAACAAACAATGGAAAGGGTAAATTCTAACTTAACGGGAACTATTCCCACTAATTGGCAAACGAGCCAAAATTCTGGTGGAACTCCCAAGGCTGAAAATAGTACTATTGAATCCGAACCGGAACCAGAACCTGTATGTGAACCCACTGAAGAAATTTGCGATGGAATAGACAATGATTGTGATGGAGAAATAGACGAAGACGGCATCTGTGAAACGCCTGAGCCTCCGACCAGCCAACCTGAGCCAATAATTTATCCATCGGGTATTTTTATTAATGAATTTTTGCCATCACCTGAGGGACCCGATCTGGATGAGGAATGGATTGAGATTTACAATAACAATCCAACGTCGATTGATTTCTCTGGGTGGACAATCGAAGACACACAAGGCAGCATCAAAATCTACACCCTGCCTCAGGGTATTAATATCCAAGGTTATGGATTCTTGGTGTTGAATCGCCCGACATCTAAAATAGTACTGAATAACGATGGAGAGGGATTGATTTTAAAAGATCCCTTAGGAAAATTAGTAAATTCTGTTAATTATAATGACAAAGCGCCGGAAGGGCAGTCTTATGCCAGGAAAACTAACGGAATTTGGCAATGGACTTCAGTCCTTACGCCGGAGCAAGAAAATCGTTTTGCAATTCCAGCAGAAGCTAATCTTGAGGCCGAGGCTGAACCAGAGCCCCAATCCTCCTCCGATAAATCTTCGACGGACAAGTCGGAGGACAGACCCAAACCTCAGCCGAAACTTGAGGCCGAAGCCTCCTCCGTTCCACAGAACGGAACTTCGAAAGATAAGCCTCGGTTTGAATTGACTACCTATCCATCTGGAATTGTTATTAATGAAATTTTACCTTCTCCTGATGGGCCGGACAAAGACAATGAATGGATTGAGATTTTTAACCAAAACAATTTCGAAGTTAACCTTTCCGATTGGCAAATCCAAGACATGAAGGGCAAAACAAGGACTTATACCTTCTCTCAGGAAACAAAAATTATCCCCCGAGGATTTTTGATATTACCCCGACCAACAACAAAAATTACTTTAAATAACGATGGTGATGGATTGAATTTAGTCCAACCCAATGATAACATCGTAGATCAGGTTATTTATGATAAGGCTCCTTTGAATTCTTCTTACAGCCGAACCCACTCTGGATGGGCATGGAGTAATATTCTAACTCCGGGTTCTGAAAATACCGTCCCGGCCAAGACTTCTCAAGGGGCTAAAGAAAATGAAAGCAGCTATTCTAAAATATCAGACAAAGAGCTGGCAGCCGTTGGAAAACAACTTCCGAAAGCATCTCGTTCTTTGTTTATTCTGTTGGTCGCCGTAGTCATCGCTATTTTTTCCGGAGCAACAGTTTTGGTTTTGAAAAATAAAATCAAGTTAAACTAAAATTATGTCAGGCCATTCGCATTGGAAAAGTATAAAACACAAAAAAGGGATCGCCGACAAGGCGAAAAGTAAGGTTTTCTCGAAGCTTTCTCAGGCAATCTCGATTGCGGTCCAAGAAAAAGGGCCAGATCCAGAAACAAATTCTAAATTAAGGTTAGCTATAGAAACGGCGCGTTCTTTTAGTTTACCGAGAGATACTATTGAACGTGCGATCAAAAAAGGAAGCGGCGAGCTTGAGGGAAAAAAATTAGAACCGATAACCTTTGAAGCTTATGGCCCCGGCGGAATCGCTATTATCGTCGAGAGTATTACCGATAATAAAAACCGTACTGTAAACGAAATTAAGCAAATTCTAAATCAGAACAACGGGAAACTTGCCGATGCTGGCGCGGTAAAGTGGCTCTTTGAAAGGAGAGGAATCATCACCCTACGAATTACGAATCAGTACGAATATACAAATAAAGAAGATCTAGAATTAAAAGTGATTGAGGCGGGGGCCGAAGATATTACTTGGAATAATAACGCCCTGAATATTTACACAAAAATTGAAGATTTCGATAAGGTTAAAAAAAACCTTGAAAGTCAGGAAATCAAGATAGAATCCGCCTCTCTGGACTGGGTGGCTAAAGAGAATGTCCAGACCGCGCAAAAATACAAAGAAGCAACTGAAAAATTATTTGCGGCCTTAGACGAATCAGATAGCGTTCAAGAAATATATTCAAACCTTAAAGTTTAATTGTTAAACTGTTACATTGTTATAGTGACTTCAATTGAACAATGTGACAATATAACAATGTAGTAATGTAATAATGGTAATATTAGGTATTGATCCCGGAACGGCTAAAGTGGGATATGGAGTGATTAGAAAAATCCAAAACCCACCGAACCGAACGAAGTTCGGGACTCCCCGTAGGGTTGCATCTAAAACTCAATATGGATTAAAATGTTTGAGTTATGGATTAATTCAAACTAGTTCTTCTTCGCCTCCGGCTGAGCGTTTAAAAAAAATAAGCCAAGAGTTGGGCCAGTTAATAAATAAATACCGGCCAGAGATTTTGGCCGTTGAAAATGTTTATTTCTTTAGAAACTTAAAAACTGCTCTACCCGTTTCTCAGGCTAAAGGGGTAATTTTACTCGCTGCCGCTAATCACAATATTCCGGTTTACGAATTTACTCCTTCACAGGTAAAAATGGCGGTGGTGGGATACGGTCGGGCCGAAAAAAGACAAGTCCAAGAAATGGTTAAAATCTTACTTAATTTAAAAGAGCTGCCCCGTTCAGATGACGCAGCAGACGCACTTGCGATAGCAATCTGTTACACGATTTCCCCTCAAGAACAATATCTTGCGAAGTAACTGATACTCAAACCATCGCTCTTGGCTGTGGAAATCTAACTAAAAAATAAGGTGAATTTCCTATTCTTTCCGATAAAAAACAATGATTTGTTTTGAAAAGAAAAACCTTGACAGAGTGTCTTAAAAATCTATAATAGTTTTAAGCTGCTGGAAAAGGGGGACGGTAATCAAGAAAAAAAATAAAAACAGGGTTATTATCTCGTTTTTCAAGCGAGCAAAGGTCGCAAAAAACAGGAATACAATGAAAACTATGTTTTACGAAGAAGATTTTTTTGATCCTCTCGGCCAAGACGAGGAAGGAGTAGGGGTCCCGGAAGAACCATCTGAAGAAAAAACAGAAGAGGAAGAAGAAACCGAAGAAGAAACTCAATAAACAAAGCCCCGTTTCAAACGGGGTTTTACTTTTTAAAAACTTATTGCCGTAATGGCAGAAATTTAGTGAAATAATTCAAATAATAATGGCTCAAAGAAAATACTATCGCCATACTTTTCGAAAGAAAGAAAAGTATAAATTGCTTTTAAAAATCTTATCTGGTTTTCTTTTTTTTATTGTTGCTATCTTTCTAATGGTCGCTTTTTTGTTTGTCTTTTATGCCAAAGATTTGCCTCGTCCGGAAAAATTTACCGAACGTACTTTCATTGAATCTTCAAAAATATTTGACCGTTCAGGAGAAATTCTCTTATATGAAATTTATGGAGAAGAAAGAAGAGAAATTGTCCCCATAGGTATTGTTCCCGAATATTTGAAAAACGCTGTTATTGTTACGGAAGATATCGAATTCTATCATCACTTTGGTATCAGCTTTAAGGCAATCGCCCGAGCTATCCTGATCGATTTGAAATTAGGAAAACCGGCTCAAGGAGGTTCTACAATTTCTCAACAGTTAATCCGTTCCTCATTTTTAACTCCCTCGAAAACGGCAAAAAGAAAAATTCGAGAAATTATTTTGACTCTTGAGCTAGAAAGACGTTATTCTAAGGAGCAAATTTTAGAATTTTATTTGAACCAAATCCCTTTTGGCGAGAACGCTTATGGTGTCGAAGCTGCCAGTCAGGTTTATTTTGGAAAATCGGTTTCAAACATCTCGATAACAGAAGCTGCTATTTTAGCTAGTTTAATCCAGGCTCCCAGTCGTCTCTCACCTTACGGAGAACATAAAGAAGATCTTCTAATAAGGAAAGATTATGTTTTAGAGAAAATGGCAGAATATAATTTTTTAACCCAAGAAGAAGTCGAAGACGCAAAGAGCCAAACCTTAAAATTTATTTCTCCTCGTCTTATTAAAGCTCCTCATTTTGTTGTATATGTGAGAGACTACTTGCTTAATCAATATAGTGAGGATTTTTTAAAAGAAAAAGGGTTAAAGATAATAACTACTTTAGACTGGGGGCTACAAAAATGGGCAGAAGAAGTGGTGCAGGAAGGAGCCCGAATTAACCAGGCGTCACGAGCTCATAATGCTGCCCTAGTGGCTATTGATCCAAAAACTGGAGAAATTTTAGCGATGGTGGGGTCGAAAGATTTTTGGGCCGATTCTTATCCTGAAAACTGTATGCCTGGCGAAAATTGTCTTTTCGATCCTCAGTATAACGTAGCGACTGGAATTTCCGGTCGTCAACCAGGATCAGCTTTTAAGCCTTTTGTTTATGTTACCGCCTTTAAGAATGGGTATTCAGACGAAACAATTGTGATTGATGAAAAAACTGATTTCAATGGCTATATCCCTCAGAATTATGATGGAATTTTCCGTGGGGCTGTAACTTTAAGAGAAGCCTTGGCGCAGTCTCTTAATGTCCCTTCAGTCAAAGTTCTGGCTAATTTTGCCGGCGTAGAAGATTCAATAAAGACCGCAAAGAGCTTTGGAATTACCACTTTGAATCAACCTCTTTCTTATTATGGCTTATCTTTAGTTTTAGGAGGAGGAGAAGTAAGGCTTCTTGATATGGTCTCAGCATACGGAGTTTTTGCCACCGGCGGCTTTCGGTTCCCGCCGAGAAACATATTAAGAATAGAAGACTCTTCGGGGAATATCCTTGAAAAAAGAGAAAATAATGGCCGGAGAGTAATGAATCCCGAACCAATTTATTTAATCAACAGTATTCTCTCTGACAATGAGGCCAGGGCTCCAACATTTGGTTTAAATTCTCTTTTATATTTTAAAGACTATCAGGTGGCGGCCAAAACCGGCACGACCCAAAACTATAAAGATGGTTGGATTATCGGTTATACCTCTTCTATTGTCGTTGGAGTATGGGTTGGCAACAACGATAATTCTCCAATGTATGAAAAACCCGGAGTTTCCGTGGCTGCCCCTATATGGAGAAGATTTATAGAAAAAGCTCTTCTAGAATTTCCTAAAGAGCTTTTGTTTGAATAATTTCCGAGCCGTTGGTGTTTTCGTATGGTTGAGTAGGTTAAGTGGCTTTAATCGGCATTATAACGTAAAAATAACTTTGGTCGTCCACTGGTTTTAGAATTGCCGGCCCTTCTTCCCCGCTTAATTCGAAAACGACCTCCCGGCTTTTAATATTTGAAAGTCCTTCGGCAAGAAAGCGCCAGTTAAAGGAAACTTCTACTGCTTCGCCTTTTACTTCGCCAGAGAAAGAAGACTTATTCTCTCCCAAGTCGGGACTTTGAGAGAAAACTTCTATTGTTTTTTGTTTTGGGTTAATTTTTAATTTAACTTCGTTGATTTTGCCGCAAAAAAGACCCGCTGTTTTAACTTGGTTTAAAAAGGTTGGCCTGGGAACGGTAATTTGAGTACTATGTTTTTGGGGGATAATTTCTTGATAATTCGGGTAATCCCCTTCAATTAAACGAGAGAAAATTTGAATGCGAGGCTGCGTTATTTCATCAACTAAAAATTCAAAAACAACTTGATTTTTTGTGAAATAAATAATTAGTTTGCCTTTTTTTTCGGAGAAAATATTCACTAATTCACGAGCTGTTTTTTGAGGGATAATAAAAGCAGTTTTTTGTTTTTCTTTTTTTTCAAAGAAAAGGGTTTTTTCGGCCAACCGGAAACTGTCGGTAGCTACTAACTTTAAAGTGTCGGGGCTAAAATCCAGAAAAACACCGGATATTTCTGGTTTCGTTTGAGAAGGGGAAGTAATTTCGATAATTTGTTTCAAACCTTCGACGAAAGGAATGGTGTTGATTTGGATAGAATTTTTTTCATCGAAAGAAGGAAAAAGAGGAAAATCCTCTGTTGTCGTTTTTTTAATTTTAGTTTGAAAATTTTTACTCTCAATATTGAGAAAATTTCCCTCTTCTTTTAGACAAATTTTATCTGGCTCTAATGAATTTATATAATTTGAAAGAAACTTGGCTGGAAGAGCAACGCTTCCCTCTATTTCGATTTTGGCCAAAATCCAACATTTAATAGCCGTTTCAAGATCTGTGGTTGTTAGAATTAAGAAATTTTTCTCTGTTGATATTAAAACATTTTCTAAAATAGGAAAATTAATATTTTTATTCGCCACTCTTTCTACAATTTGAAGGCCGGATTTAAAATTATTTTTCAAAATAAAAACTTTCATATAATAATAATAAATTTATAATAAACTTATTTATAGTTATTGTTATAGAGGGGTAAATTTTAAATAAATAAGGTTAATTTGATTGGGGAAAAACTTTGTTTTTCCTTTGGGAAAGACATGGGAATGATATATAAGAAAATGAAGAAAACAATTTTAAAATTACAGCGGGTTATTTTTACACCCGTTATGCACTGAAAATCCGCTGGCGAATTAGGTTTAATTCCTCTTTTAAATTTTCATTAGAATTAAGTTCTTTTTTGATTTTTTCGTAGGAATGGATAGCAGTAGTGTGGTCTTTCCCCCCTATTTTCCTCCCAATGAAAGGGAATGAATTTTTTAATTCTTCCCTTAAAAAATAAACAATAATTTGTCTTGGTTGAACAATTTCTCTCTTTCGAGACGAAGATAAAATATCTTTCTCTTTTACGTCATAAAATTCAACAACCGTTTGGATTATTTTTTTAGGACTGACTATTTTTTTAGGAGACTGAATTAAATTTTTCAAAAGATTTTTTGTAATCTCTAACCCAGGAATTTGCTTATTTAATTTTTGGAAAGCAATTAACCTGTTAAGGGCACCCTCTAATTCTCTGATATTCCGTTGAATATTATTGGCTAAATAAGTCAAAATTTCGTCTGAGAAATTCATTTTTCTTTCCTGGGCTTTGACCTTGAGAATAGCTATCCTTGTTTCGAAATCAGGCAAGCCAATATCGGCTATCATTCCCCCTTCAAACCTTGAACGTAATCTTTCTTCGAGAGAAGGGATGGCTTTTGGGGGACGATCAGAGGAAAGAATTATTTGTTTGTTATTTTCATACAAAGTATTAAAAATATGAAAAAATTCTTCTTGGGTTTTTTCTTTGCCAGCCAAGAACTGGATGTCGTCAATAATTAAAACGTCTACCTGACGATATTTATTTTTAAAAGCTTCTACATTATGGTTGCGAATGGAGAGGACAACCTCAGAAGTGAATTTCTCGGACGGTATGTACTTAACCTTTTTTGAGGATAATTTTTTTGTCACCTCGTTTCCGATTGATTGCAAAAGATGGGTTTTGCCCAGGCCGACACCGCCGTATACAAACAAAGGATTATATACTAACCCCGGCTCTTTGGCGACAGCAATGGCCGCGGCATGGGGCAGTTCGTTGAAAGAACCAACGATGAAATTTTCAAACGTATAACGAGGATTTAGGTTAGTTGTTTTATCAATCTTAAACTCCGAAAACTCCAATTGATCAGATTCCGGCATGGTAATAGTTTCTTTCATACGAAGACCTTTTGGTTGTATAGATTCAACAGAGTATTTCACCTCCTTAATTTCTCCATCAAGGCTGCGAAGAGTTGTTAAGATTAATTTATGATATTTGTTTTCTATCCATTCTTTTGAAAAAGAGTTAGGGACAGCAATTTGAACCTCATTCTCCTTTTGAGAGAGAATATTAGTGTTTTTAAACCAAGTTTCGAAATTAGCCGGAGAAATATGAAATTGAATTTGGGCAAGGACAGCTTGCCAGAGTTCTTCTTGTTGCATAGCTTTTATTTTTTATCTTTCTTTGATTATAGCATTAAAAGAAAAGAAGATGTCAAATAGAATTAAAACCAAACCGCAAGACCAAATTTTGTTAATAAAATGGGGGAAATCTGTGGATTCTTAAATGAAAATGAACCGGCGATTCCGATTGACTAAAACAAAAATTTTTGATATCTTAGTCTATAAAGTCTAAAATGAATTTTTCAAAATGTCAATTACTTATCAACCCAAAAAAAGAAAAAGAAAAAAATCCCATGGTTTCAGAAAAAGGAAGAGAACAAAAGGCGGAAGGACAACATTGACCAGGAGGAGAAGAAAAAAAAGACAGCGACTAACCGTTTAAATTGACATACCGTCACATTATTGCATTATTCAATTAGTTTTATTGAGCAAAGAAATTTCGTTATTTTTAGTGCAACAGTTTACCAATTTAACAGTTTAACAATTTATTTTGTTGCCCAGAGAAAATCGACTTAACCAAAAAAAAGACTTCCAGAGAGTTTTTCAAAAAGGAAAGGGTCTTAGAGAAAATTTATTAACATTCAAATGGGCTCCAAATAATTTAAAAGTAAGTCGTTTCGGTTTCATTGTCAGTAAAAAAATTTCCAAAAAAGCCATTGTAAGAAATCAAATTAAAAGAAGGTTAAGAGAAAAAGTGAGAATAGAACTTCCTCGTCTTAAGAAAGGCATAGATGGAGTAATCATTGTCCGGCCCGGAGTAGCAAAAGAAAAAAATCAGGAAATTTCCAAAAATTTAAACAAAATTTTTCTTAGAGCAAAATTAATTAGAAAAAATGGAAGCAGCAATTTCTAAAGCTATAAAATTTTATCAGAACTTTATCTCTCCAGGACTGGGTTTGCATTGTCGTTTTTGGCCCAGCTGCTCAGAATACACCAATCAGGCGATAAAAAAGTACGGCCTTAAAAAAGGCTCTCTTCTTTTTTTTAAAAGAATATTAAAGTGTCATCCCTGGCATCCGGGCGGCATAGACCTACCTTAAAAAAATATGGATTTTATAATTACTTTTTTCAATACATTTTTATATAGACCGTTATTTAATCTTTTGGTTTTGCTTTATCAATATTTGCCCGGACACGATTTCGGAATAGCGGTTATCGCTTTAACCGTTTTAGTAAGAGTCGTTTTTTATCCTTTGAACCTCAAGGCCATTAAATCACAGAAACTTCTTCAAGAGTTACAGCCCAAAATTCAAGAAATTCAAAGAAAATTTAAAAACGATAAGGAAAAACTAACCAAAGCCACTATTGAGCTTTATCAAAAAGGTAAGGTCAATCCTTTGTCTGGATGTTTGCCGATTTTAATCCAATTCCCAATTTTAATTGCTCTTTTCTGGGTATTTCAAAAAGGACTTCGAGTTGAAGAAATGGTTAATCTTTACAGTTTCGTTCCTAATCCCGGGCAAATTGTCCCTACTTTTTTGGGGATTTTAAATTTAGCCCAGCCTTCGGCTGTTTTGGCAGTCCTTTGCGGTTTCGCCCAGTTCGTTCAGACAAAAATGTTGACCCCTAAAACCCAGACTAAAAAAGGCAAGGCCGATTTTTCTACGATGATGCAAAAACAAATGCTTTATTTTTTTCCAATTTTTACAGTTTTTATCCTTTGGAACCTTCCCTCTGCCATTGCTCTTTACTGGCTGGTTACCTCCCTTTTCTCGATTTTCCAGCAATATTTAATCTTTAGACCCAACACTAAAACTTCACTTAATGCAGAGCAGAAGACATAAAATATGATTTCTCAAAAAGACTTAGAAAAAGCCAAAGAAATCACAGAAAAGTTTTTTCAGAAAATGACCATTCAGGTAGAAATTAAAGTAAAAGCCCAAAAAGAGCAAACTTTTTCGATTGATTTAGAAACAGAAAATCCTCAGATTTTAATTGGCGAAGGGGGCAGGACCCTTGCGGAGATTCAACATCTTCTCAGGTTAATTCTAAGAAAAAAACTTTTTTCTTCTAAAGAAAATGATAAAATTTTCTTCGTTGATCTTGATATAGTAGATTACAAAAAGAAAAAATATCAACACTTAAAAGAACTGGCACGTTCCATAGCTGACGAGGTTGCTCTGTCTAAAAAAGAAAAAAATCTTCCTTCAATGTCGGCCGCAGAAAGAAGAATTATTCACCTGGAATTAGCTGATAGATCAGACGTTGTTACCGAAAGCCTTGGCCAAGAGCCAGAAAGAAGTATAGTCATTCGACCCCATCCTTAAATCATAATCAGTATTTTTCTAAAGACCTAAAAAGAGCTGCCAGTGGCAGCTCTTTTTAGGTCTTACTCGATATCAAAACCTACATACCTTTTTTAATAACCGGAATAACTAACATAGCTCTTGTTTGGTTATCACCAATATGGTTATCTTTAAGCCTGATATCACTCGCCGTAAACACTTCTCCTCTTCCATCCCCTCGGAATAAAACAGCACTAAAATTACCTTCAACTCTCAGCGAGGAGATTCCGTTACTATCAGTAAAGGTTGGACACCACCCCGCATCTATCCACTGGGGATAGTCTAGGGCCATTGGCGGGATAGGATAAATACCACACTCAGCCCCATTCTCATCTTCGTTAAAATTATAATTTTGATAAAGAGTTATTCCTCCAGAAGGTAAAGAGCTATCTGGTGGACGCTGAACAAAAACACTGATTGATGAAACTCTGTCTTTTTCGACGTGCTCGACACAATATGAGTTATCCATACCAATAAGAGGATTACATTCAGGGATTGCACCTCCTTCGCTTAAGGGAATACATCTTGGAGGCCATTCGTCAATTGTGCCACCAAAAAAGACCTCAGCATCGCCTCGGAAATCATTGTGTTCGTGCAGAACTGCTCCGAGCTTACCGACGATGACCATTTCTCCTCTACAACACTGTGGATTAATGTTACAGTCGATAACCCATGGCCCAGGGCATAAACCATCATCCCACACTAAATTTTCCGGCTTTTCTATTCTTCGTGGTATTATTTTAATCGATTTGGCTTTGTTGTCAAAATTTATAGAACCACTCAAGTCAGACACGCTGCTTGTAAAAAGATGAGGATCTGCTTTACAACCGTCATCAGAGAAAAGATAAACCCCGGGCATTTTCCAGATTAATCTAACAGATTGGCTGTTTCCACTGATTGGTTTACAATCATCTCCATCATGATCATCAGATTCCCAAGGTGTTCCTTCATAATTTTCTTCAGGGAAAATTTTGATCTCCATTTCTTCTGCAGAATCATAAAAATAAACTGATGTGGCCTCATTGTTGAAGTCTCCCAGCGAAGAATAGTTGCTTCTTACTCTTAAAAAGTCTTCTCCCTCTATTAATCCCGAAGTGTCACTTTTGAGAGAATTACAATCAATTCCCGGCCTTTCTTTGTACAAAATAACCCCTTTATTAAATTCTACTTTTCCTATTTTTAAAACCACCAACTCCGGATTAAGTTGGATTAAAATGACATAAGCAATAAGTAGAATAATTAAACCTAAAATGCCAGCTGTAATCTGGCTTTTGGCATCAGATATGGCTAAAGGGTTGCCGGCTGAAGCTAAATAGCGAAAGCCGCCGTAAACTAAACTACCAAAAGTAACCAAAGCGGCAATAAGCAAGGCGAGATTGAACAGATATTTAATATAATCTGGTAAAAAAGTTTTGACTGTCCTTGGGGTTTCTGCCCCCGAAACCTGAGGATAATCCACTTCTGTTTTTTGCGCCAGCGCTAAGCCGTTCAAAACCAAAAAACAGAAACTGGCAAGAATCAAAATTAAAAAGATTTTTTTAAAGCTTTTCATTTTTAGCTTGGATAAAAATTATTTCTCTATTGGTTCGCAGCAAAAGAAATTAGTTAAATAGCACTCTTCCTGGTCGTCTGATAACATTCTTAACCATTTAGCTTCGTCACAACTAACAAGAGTTTCAACAAGCTGAACTTCCTCTGTTGGTTCGTATCCCGAAGCCGGAGTGGTGCACGCTGCCAGTCCTATCCTTGCTTTTTCCAACATAGCTCTAAGTCCCGGCGCCTTTTGAACTTCAGTGTTTATTGCAGCTGCGTAGTTAGCGATTTGTAATGATCTGATATAAATTATAGCTCTCTGATCCCCTAATTCGACAATAGCATCTATGGGGCAGGCATTACCCGTGCAAGAGGAAATCCCGCAGTCGAAGTCTCGAACATATTTTTCTTCACAGGCACCACCAAAAGACTTATCAAAACATTCATTATCTCCCCAACACTGCGTTTCTGTCCCAATATTAAAACAGGTAGGGTCTATTGCCGGGTCACAAGAACCAACCGGCCCACAATCACAGGCCCCTATGCCCGGTCCATACCAGCAAGTTTCCCCTGTGACGACATCAGTCCAACAGCATTCGTCAGAGGGAGCCGGAGGAAAAAATATACACATTTCCGGACCACATGATGATATTGCACAGACGCCAAAATCACTACATTCATCATCTCCCCAGACCCATGTTTCAGGATCATTAGATATTTTAAAACAGGTGGGGTCTGTCGGGTTTGCCGGGTTGCAGGTATTTCCATATTCGCAAAAATCTCCTTTTTCTTCCCAAGTACACAACCAACTACCACAGACACAGCTGCCTGGAAGTGCCTCGGGTGGGCAGCCCGGCGGATTTAGTCCGGTACGTGATATAGTTACATCCGCACAATTAGCGGTACACTCTTGATAAAGACAATTATCTGGATTCGGGTCGCAAAACTGTTCTGTTACAGTAACAGCATCACATTCGCCCCAGTAATTTTCACTATAATTCATCCAACAGTCTGTATTGCAATTTTCAGCTTGACATTCGTCAGGCAGAGGAAGCTCATAAACTGCATTGGCAGCTGCAACCACTTGTCCTCCTGCCGGCAGCATTTGATCATAATTCCAGATAATAGCCGTAGCCATTGCATAAGTGCCGTCCATTGCTTCTCCAATCGGGATTTCTCCACCCCCTAAATATTGTCCAAATGCGCCAATTTCTTCTTCCTGGCATTCCCAATCCCATTGCTCTACAGCTGAAATTGCCTCCTCTTTATTATAGAAGAAAGAAAAGGTAAAGAAAAGCAGTCCCAAAAGCATAACAGGGAAAATAATCTTTTTATAGTTTCGTAATTTCATAAACATAAATTAAATTACCAGCATAAAGCAGGGTCATCTCTTCGATCAGGACCGCAAATCCCAGCAGTCCAATCGGGAGCTGCATCAACACATTCAAGTTGTACACATTCTGCCGGGTAAGGATTTACTGTGTCTGGAAAATAACCCATATGGAGGTGGTCGCCTTCACTAAAACCAGTATCATCGACATGGCCAATTAAGTCTCCTTTCAAGATTCCTATGCTGGCTTCATTCGCAAGACATATATTCTCGCCACAGGTGTCTAAAAGGTGGCAATAGCGAAATTCGCCGAATTCTGTAAAAAGTCTAATGGCAATACCACAGCTGCCAAAAGGATGATAAGCAGTAATCGTACCATCAGCTACTGCATAAACAGGATCGCCTCTTGCGGCAGAAAGATCAATTCCATGATGCCCGGGATATCCTTCCCAGCCGCAGGTAAAACCAAAACCAGGCTGAAGGGGACAACCCGCTAATTCGGGAGGCAGAGGACCGCCGCCGCCAGGGGCTGTCGTGGTGCAGCTGCCCGTAGGATATGCCGGGTTTTCTTCAGCTTCTTGCTCGCCAAGATCAGGGAACAAGCTGATATAGAGTGGAAAAAAATTGGGCCAAAAGTTGGGGTTATTGGAAAGGGTGCAACTAGCTCCTCCTGACCAACAGCGCATAAAAGAACAAAAGTCAGTGTTATCTTCTCCGCAAAAACCGCTACAATTACTTACTATGTCGAGGAAACATTGTAATTGGGCAGGAACGCCCCGGCCAGCTGGGCAGTCTACTATTCCTAAAGTCCAACAGAGTTCACCGCCAATATCGCACGGCGTACCATCATCATCAAACCCAGACTCTTCTCCCCACATAGTTAAAATCAAAGCTTGGTTCCAGTTGTTAGCTTGCGCCCAGTTTACTATATAATCCCAGCAATCAATTCCACCAGGACAGGTTGTGTTTTTTATTGTCGGATATGTAGCAGCTAAATCTTCTTTGATGCTTGCTGGTATGTCAAAATCATTAAAATAGAGGTCAATTTCGCACTCGTTACAACCAGCGAGGGTATCTAAGATGGGGAAGGAAGGCCAACCCCCGCTGGCCATTAGCTCTTTTACTTGTTCTTCGTCAGTATAAAAAGTAGCAGGGTCGCCTTTTCCCCTAATCGTCTGGCCCAAAAAAGTAAAGGGAACAATCTCCACATCTCCGCCCAGTTCCAGTATAATCTGTTTCATCTCCAACATATTGTCGTAATTTATGGGGTAAATCGTTTCTCTGATGATTTTTATCCCTAATTCTAATCTCTGGTTATCTTTTTTGAAACTGGTCAGATCGGGAAGTATTGCTTCCATTTCAGCCGCCAAAACCGCAGCCAGATTGCGAATATCTATTTTTAGATTTTCAGCGTCATCTCGTTTATCCAAACAAGGTTCGCCCGTGCAAATCACTGGCTCTGGATCCCAGTCCTGACAGGGACCTCCACAAAACTCAACGTCTAAACAGGGATCACCTGCACATTGCATCGGCAGACAATAATTTAACCCAAAATCAGGAGGAGGATCAGCACCGGATTGTCCAAGATCGCACTCTGAAGGATCGGGTTCGGTGTTGCCGCATACATTACAAGGATTATTGATTATGTCTTCAAATTGGATTGTTTTGTCGGAAATTTGTGCTGAGAGGTTCTTAATGCTCTGGGCAGAACTATTGAGTCGATTTAGCCTGTTTGATTCTAAAACCCTTTCGATTAACTTTCCAATGGGAATTTCATAGAGTCTATAAACTTTGGCCGTTAACTGAAGCGGTTTAATTGGCACCATACAAACTCCACCATTACATTCCTGGCCTTCGTAACAATCTGCATCAACACTGCATTCTAAGGCGAGGTCAAGAGGGCCGATGCGTAAAATGGTTAATTCGGGGTTAACAGCCACTAAAAATAAATAAGAGCCCAGTAAAATCATTAAACCGACAATTCCAGCTGTGATTTGGTCTTTGGCGTCTGACATGGCAGCTGGTTGGCCTACTGAAAACATATAACGAAAGCCGCCATATATTAGAGAGAAAAAAGCTATCAGGCCGGCAATAATTAGTGCGAAGTTATAAATATATTTTATATATTCCGGCAAAGTAGGTTCTGCCGGAAGAGGCGCTCCCGGGATGGTTGGATAGGTAACCTCTAAGTCCTGGGCAAAAACAAAAACAGCAAAAAACAGGAGGAAAGAAACTAAAAAAATTAATTTGTATTTTTTTACTTTCTTGTTCATTGCTTAAGTTCGAAATAAACCAATAGAACCCAGAGAGGGAGCATTCCCACAATAGGGATGAACTCTATGGCAATTAGCAGGGGTCTTAACCATCTTAGTCTTTTTGCCCATTTGGCTGCTTTTCCTAATCTGGCCGTTGCCCCCCGGGTGGCTTTAAGCTGTCCAGAGCGGGAATAAATCCAGCCCCCGATTACAAGTATTGCGACGATATCAAGAATAAGAAGACTTCCAATGAAGAAATCGATTATATCTATTATAGCGGCAAGAGGCAGCATAATCAATCCTGCCGGGCTAAGTAGAGCTCCTTGTCTTTCGATTTCTGCCGTTTCTATTTGTTCTTTTATTTTCTTTTCTAGAGATTTATTTTTCTTTTCTAAAGGCTTAGTAGTCGTTTTTAAAGATTTAATAGCCATAGTCATTATCTTTTTTCTTTACCCGCTCAAGTTTTCCCAAAAAATTTAGGTGGGTTTACCCAGTTCTTTCTTTGCTTTTCTTATTTTCAGGATTTCTTCGGGAGTAGTAGTGATTAACTGATCTTCCCCGTAAGAGGCAACGATCTTGAGCGCCACATGTTTTTGGCCGGCAAAAAACAATCCTTCTCCGACCGATGATTCTAATAATAAATATTTTTCTTCTTCAGTCAGATTAAAAGTTTTTTTAACAATGTCTATGGTGGCAGGGCTTTGTTTCATTAAAAGCTGTAGGGCGGAGTTGGCGATTATTGGTTGGCCGTATTCTGATTTCATAAAATCATTTACATCCTGGGTAATCGTTGTTACTCCCAACCAGTACTTTCTTGCTCTTTTTGCTATTCCAAACAAGAAAGAAGCCCCATCTTCGGTCTGCATTAACCACCAGGCCTCGTCTACCACTAAAATTCTTTTTTTCAATTTTGAGCGGATGGTATTCCAAACATACCTCAAGACTATAAACATTGCCATTTGTTTTAATTCTTCTTCCATGTCTCTGATGCCAAAACAGACAAAGTGGCCCGTTGTTTTAATGTTTGATGGCTGGTTGAAAAAACTGGCAAAAGTTCCTCGGGTAAATTTTCTCACCCTTGTAACCAGACTTTCTGCTCCTTCCATGCTATCCAAAACGGATTCTAAATCTTGCATTAAAGGCGGTTCAATCTTAGAAAAATCAGACTCCGGAGTAATATCTTTAGCGGCATAAGTTTCGGTTAAAGCCCGGTCAATGATAGCATCTTCTTCCGGGGTTAATCCCCCCAGCATAATTCTCAAAAGACCAACCAAGTTGATAATATTCGATCTTAAAATATCTTCCGGTCTTTCATCTTCTCTGGGAATTGGCAAATCAAAAGGATTAAGGTGATTGGGAGAGGTCAGGGAAATTTTAAAGAAGGAGCCGTCAACAGCATCAGACAAAGACTCATATTCATTTTCAGGGTCAATAATAATAACATCTACGCCCTGCATTAGAAGTCGTAAAATTTCTAATTTTACTGCATAACTTTTTCCTCCGCCTGCCTTTCCGAAAACGACCGAATTCGCATTTTCCAGACTGAAGCGGTCAAATAAGACCAAAGAATTATTGTGAAGGTTAAGGCCGTATAAAATCCCTTCATTTGAAGAAAGGTCAAAAGAGATAAAAGGAAAACAACTTGAAAGAGGGCCGGTATTCATTGGGGTATAAACCTGCATGAGGTCTAATCCGTAAGGAGAGGTTGAGACAAACCCTTCTCTTTGCCGAAAGAGGGCCGGTTTAATGTAGATTAAGCGCGATTCAAAAATTGAACGTAGAGTATTCTCGGTATTTTTTAATTCTTGTTCGTTATCGCCATAGATAGTTAAATAAAGGCCGAATTTAAACATTCTTTCCTGGGCCGACATAAGCTTATCTCTTAAAGACTCAAGGTCTCGATAGGCTGTTTCTAGGGCGGGGTCGCGTACCAGCCCTTTTTCTTCTTTATCGATAATTTCAGATTGGATTTCGGTAACTTTTTTCCGTAGCTTCTTTAAAATTGTGCCTGTGTCAGTTGGGTTAATAAATAGTGAAATATCAAGAGGGCTTTCTAAATTTACAAGGGGTGAAAACCAGCCAGAGCCAATATATCTAGGAAAGGAGAAAACAAAAAAAGATCTGGCCATTCTATCACCGAATTTAAGATTACTTTGACCTACTTCAATAGACGAGGGCGCAATAATATCAACAGCTGTGATTGGCTCGTCTTCAAAAATTTTTTCTGGAATTTTTATTTTCTTTTTTAAAAAAGGTATTTTCATATCCCTGCGAATTACCAACCCTACGAATTACGAATCAGTACGAATATACGAATTTGTAGGGTTATTAGATACTTAGTTCGGGAGGAATTTCTGGGTAATAGCCAAATTCAGATTCTCTTGGGTGATGAAGACCCCAGAGAAGTTCGATTAATTCTTCGGTAGTTAGGGGAATCGCTCGTAGTCCGGATCTTCTTAATCCCAAGGCCACAAACTCCATTCTCTGCCAAAGTTGAGATTTGCATCTTTGAAATTCTCCCTCGTTCAAAACAGACATTTTCTGGGCTTTAAGTAATTGCAGCGGAGTTTTTATCCCCTGGGCTTCAAAAATAGTGAAAGGAACAACCACATAAAAAGATTTTGTCATTATTGTGCCTGACTCAACCAAACTCTTTATAAAATCATAATATCCACCCGTTTGAATTTTAAGCAGTTCGTTTTTCTGATTTTTTTCCAGCTCTTTTATTTTTTCAAGGTATCCCGTAATATTTAATCTCCTTGAGTGAACTAAAATTTGGCAAGGGAAATCAAGCGAATTTAAGAAATTCTGAAATTGATAGATGGTGGCATTTTGTTCGTCTTCAGATTTTAAGGCAAAATTTAAAGAAGACACCATTAAAACTCCTCTTAGGGCTCTATTTTTTAAAACAATTACCCCTTCTCTTATTTGTTTAACCTCCAAAAATTGTTGAGTAGTTGCTTGTGCCATAAAACTACATTGTTACATTGTCAAATTGCCACATTGTTAAATCGAAAATTTCTGATTGGTAAATTGAATTAGAGAATTTATTTCGTTTTGAGTTCAATTTGAGTTGATAAATCTTTTAAACGGCCTTGCTTGGTTATTTTCAATAAAGCAGCTGGTTCGGCTTTTTCTTTTCCGGCCTTTACTTTTTCTTTTTTATAAACAAGCCTTGGCTCTGTTTGTTTTTTTCTCCAGGTATAGACTTTCGATGAAATATTAAAAAATACAAAGCTTATTAATACGCTTAACAAGGGCCGGTTCCCAATTTTAATTAAGGCGAAGCTGAAGGCTGTAATTGCCAGAATAAAAGCAATGACAAGGAAAAGGTAAAAATTACTTAAGATAAAATAGAGAAAAAAAATAATAATTCCAGCTCCACCAAGAAAAATAAACTGGCGCCAAGTAAAAGGACCAACTATCTTCGTTTCCATTTCAATAAATTGGGGAATAGAAAATTCCATGTTGTTATTTATCTTTAAGAATAAAAAACTATTTAATTAAACCGCGCTAAGTAATTATCTTAATTATATCACAAACAAAAAATAGTAGTAAATAACATCAAAGACAATAAACATCAAGGCGTCAAAAAGAAGACATTGTTATTGACAAATTATGAGGGTATGCTATAATACAGGCGTAAGAGGAGAGAGCAAGTATTTTCATATTAAATTCGTCATAGACGGCTCTCTCCGAGGGCCTTGTTTTTTAGGAGAGTTCTTTTTTCCGCAAAGTTCATCGAAATTGGTGGATTCTACGGAGAGAAAAACGAATTTCCGCAACAATGCGGACTCCGAGTAATCTCGGAGAAAAAGAACAGAAAGGGAGGAAAAATGGAATCCAATTCTGGCTTTGTTGTTGATGCTGGGTTTATCCTGGGAATGGTAGGCAATTACCTTGTCCTGGGGATCTTCATCCAGCGGGCAGTGGGGAAAGAAAGGTGCGGGGGTGCTCTCTGCACTTATCAAGCTTCCCACCATCCCGGGATTGAGGGTAGCCATAGCAGCATCGCTTGGCCTCGACGGCTGGCAATCATTGTCGGCTGGCTTCCCTGGTTCGTACTCCGTGTTATCCGCTTTGTCTTCCAGACTCTGGGTTGGACAATCAGCAGGTTCCGTCCTCGGAGGATCTGGATGAGCCTTTGTGTCACAGGCCGAGCGGTGCGCTGGACAGTCCAGGGCACCTAATACCAAGGGGAGGAGGGCCTCATGATTCGTAGTCGATGAGACCGCGATCTGGCCTTCCCCCCTTACCCAATTTTTCTAGCAAAGAAAATTTTTAAACTATTTAACATTATCTAATCCGAGGAAGTCCTAAAAGGGGCTCTTTTTTATTTTTGTATTAGCAAAAACTTGACAAAAAACTTAAATCTTATATAATTAAAAAGCTAAGAAAAGGAGAAATCTTGGCAAAAAGTTATTTAACAACTGCATTAGGAGGTGCAAAATGGTAGCAACGATAGTAACTGGAATAGTCTTCGGAGTAGTCTTCCTTTCACTCTTCACCATTGTCTATATAAAGTTAGGATGGTGGAAGTTTCCCATAATACCCCAGATAGTGAAGCCAGAAGAGATGGCAATAAAAGTTATCCTGGGAAGACCAGAAGAGTTTTTCGACAGCGGCCTTCGCTGGATTCCTCTCTGGTTTAGCTCTCTCAGAAGGTTTCCCAAAACGATGTATAACCTGGATTATCCGGCCAGAGAGGCTGTGACTAAAAGAGAAACGATAGATGGAATAGAATATGGAGCCCAGGTATTAAAAGTAGATTCAGTAGCTTATGTGAGCTTCCCGCAGTGCTACGTATGGCTTCGGTACAAAGACCAGCAGGGGAAACTGCAAATAGCGAGGGTGAACAGCGAAACGGCCCTAACAAAGAAAAAAGATGAACTCAAGAAAGCAGGAATGACAGACATTGAAGCCAAAGGCGGGCTTGTCGAAATATACCGGCGACAGATTCCCATTGACGAAGGAAAGCTAAAGGATTTCACTGGAGAGGCAATAGTCGCAGCCCTGCGTGTAGCTATGGGTAAGGTTACCTGGAGACAGGCAACCGAGGATATTGAAGACGTTAGAAAGGCAGCTGAGGACGTTTTTAAGTCTAGCGATGGTGCTTTGCTTGCGGCAGGATTCCATCCAGACGATTTGAGACTGGCTATTGAGGAAGTAAAGCTTCCTCAAGAACTGGAGCAAGCTCTGCCAGGGCCCGACAGGGCAAGGCTAGAGGCTCAAGCGGCAAAGTTTGTTTCTCAGACTCGGGCCACCGAAACGGTCGGAACAGTCATTGAAATGATGGCTCAAAGCAGAGGCAAGTCGCTTCAGGAAGTTCAGGCGGAAATTGAAGCTGACCCCGACGCCAGAAAGGAATTCCTAGCCCTGTCCAAGGACTTGATTGTTCGAAGGATGGGTCTTGACAAGAATGCCTACCTTGACATCCGGGTAGAGGGAGCCGATGGAATTGAGAAATCTCTCTTGAACCTTGTTGCTGCCTGGCAAAGAATGCCAGGGGGCGGAAAAGAAAAAGAAGAAAAAGAAGAAAAAAAAGGCCGTAGAAGAGTCCGCGTTCCAGGCGGAACCAGAGAGATGGATGAAGAAGAGAGAAGAAGGTATGGGATACCCTAATTATAAAGGGGCGACTACTGTCGCCCCTCTTTTGTTATTTATATCAATATTTATTCAAATGGTTCCCGGTAAGTATCTTCTTTCCGCGGCATAGGTTTTTCTTCTTCTAAGGGAGTTTCAGGCTTTTCTATTTTTGGTGGAACAGTCTCTGGTTCAGATGGAGCCGGAGTTTTTAAGGATTCCTCTGGCGGCGGAGGAGCAACTGGCAGAGGTTTAATCGGAACTCTTTTCCTGGTAAGAGGAGTAATTTCCCTTTCGATTACGACTTTTCTGGCAAAAGTAAGAACGTTTTTCTCAAGGTCTTTAGCTAAATCTTTTGCAATTTTCGGAGAAATATTAAAAATTTGCCGAAGTTCTTCTGGAAAATCCTTAATCATTATTTTTTCCTCAGCCATATCCTTGATAAGTCTTGCTATTTTTCTTTCCGGCTGTTTTCCAGTAATTTTCTCCTTTTCTTTAAAAGTTTGAGCTTCTTTTAACTCTTGTGCCAACTTCTCCATTATTTCTTTCGGCTCTCTGTGCAGTTTATACTTTTTCAGTATTTCTTGGATGACAAAATGAGATTCGTCCGGGAAAATTATTTCTTGATTTTTGGATAGTTTTTGAGCCATATTTTTTACATTTTATTTAGGTTTGATAATTTGGATTACCTTGAATATTGATCCACATCGCTTCTACTTTTTCAGCCTCTCTTATTGCTTTGGGGGTGCCTGTAAGTGTCAAGCCACGAATCATATCGGTGATATCTTGCTCCCTTTGGTTGATAAGATTTCTCAGAGCGTCTTTTTGCAGTTTGTTTCCTGTGCGGCCTAACTCCTGCACCTTTGCCATGTCCATAGAGTAAAATACTTGAAGATTTTCGTCGGTGTACTTTGGCCCACCAGGTGTTTGAGTTTCAAAGGCTTGGGGCAGAATGTTTCTCCTGAATTCTCTAGTTTCTTGTCTTTCTATATGCCCACGGATACTTTCTTCTGTAGTCATGCCGGGAGAAACACCGGGAGCTCCCGCTACTGCCGCAGTCGGCATTTTACCATAAAGCATTCTAGGAGAAACCCCATATTTGATGGCTTCACCGAAATATCTTTGATCTTTTGCCTCGAGCCGGTCTCTCTTAGCCAGCTCTTCTATGGCCGCTGCCCGCGTTAATCTACCCTCTCGGGTCATAACACCCTTTTCCGCAATCCCTCGAATGTTTTCTACACTTTCAGCCCCAAGATTTCTCCCTGCTTTTTTTCTATCTCTTTCTAATTCTGATGCATAAGCCCCAGGCCCTCCCACAAGCCCACTAAGAGGTGTTCTTTCCAGCCTTTGCCTTATTCTTTGTTCTGTCCTTGCGACAGCCGGAATGCCTCTGGCCGTTGATACTCCCGCAGCTCCTGCTATTTTAGGCATCGCTTTTCCCGCCTTTTGAGCTATAGAAATAACTCCGGAGGCTCCCATGGCTGAGGTGCTCAGGGCGGCAAAAAATCCAAGTAAAAGGAAAGCCAAAGCTATTCCATAAGGCAAAACCTCGTTTAAAATAGCAGCGACAGGATTGGGGTCTCCTACTGCTCCTGTCAGGCCGCCTCTACTGGCTATCCCAATCATATGGTCTCCTAACCATAAGAAAAAGGCGGCAAAGACTCCAATGAATGTCCATTGAAGAAATTGACTCCACCATGTTCGGAACCAACCCCTGGTAGCGGGTAGAACATAAAAGACAAAGGCAATTGGGGACATGATAACCAACAGCCAAATAGCCACCCTTCTCATTATAAAAAGGATGGCAAAGAGAAAGAAAACAATAGCAGCAAAGAACATAAATAGCGCAATAACTATAATTTTAATGAAAAAACTTAAAAGCGCAATAGGATTAAAAAAGTTAAACCCTCCCAAGTCGCTGGCAATCATATTGCTTATATTAGTGAACACGCTACCTATAATTTTTCCTCCGGTTAAGCCCCCCAAAAAAAAGTTCATCAGAATGTTGGCAAAATCTACAATGACACCTAAAATAACCGGAGTAAAATTAATTAATAAAGCTACCCCAATTAAAATCGGCAGAGTTTTTCTGGCCCGATATTCTTCTAATCTAAGAGCGGTGGCTAAGCCAATAATAACTAAGACCAAGACTATAAACATATTGGCCAAATCTCTGACAACCGGCCAGCCAACGTCAACTACTCCTCCCGAAGTATAAGGAACAGTGATAAACCAGGGGTCAATTGACCACCCCAGAAGTATAGAGGCAATACCTAAAATAGCCGTAGGAATCATTAATATATAAGAGGCGATTAGCCAGCCAATTGCCTTACCAATAGCGTCGGCTACACCCCCGAGTATTCCAAAAATAGCATAAGCACGATAGAGGGGAAAGAGTAATCCAGAAATAACAAAAAATAAAAGAGCCCACCTGGCCGGAGCACATAATTTCTTTATGTGCTCGGTTCTGGGTAAGCAAGCTAAAATTATCAATCTACCGTCTCTGCTTAAATGCAGAAGAAATTTTTTAATGTTTTGATTAATTAATTTCATGATATTCTCTCGAAGATTAATTCATTATAATAAAACAAAACAATCAAGTAAAGTTAAAGGTCTTGGTTAATTTTAACCATTCCTGGACACTTAAAGTTTCGGCTCTTTGACTTGGCCGGATTTTATTTTTCAAAAGCCAGTTTTCGATTTTTTGCCGGTCAGTTTCTGAAATTTTTGCTTGTCCGCCAAAGCCTTGGCGAAGACGGGCAAGATTATTAATTAGTTGTTTTCTCGGCTGTGAAAAACCAGCCCGAACAATTCTAAAGAATAAACCACAGAGGTCCGGCCTCTGTTGGTTTTTCTCAGGGGTTATTTTTAATATAGCCGAATCAACCTTGGGCTGAGGCCAGAAAGATTTTTTTGATATATAACTGACGATTTCTGGCTTAGCATAAAATTGGACAGAAACAGCCAAAAGACTCATATTGGGAGGTTTGGCTATAATTCTTTGGGCCACTTCTTTTTGGGTCATTAAAATCATCAGCTTTGGCGGGTAATTGCTTTCTAAAAATTTACGGATTACCGGGGAAACAATATAATATGGTAAATTGGCCACCAATTTATAGTTTGTAGTTTTTAGTTTGTAGTTTTTCGAACCAGTCGCTTCGCTCCTTGTAATTGCTCTGCAATTAACAGTGTTTAGCTTGAGAATATCGCCTTGAATAATTTTAACATTTTTTAGATTTTTTGTTGTTTCTTGTAAAATCTTAACCATTTTAGGATCTTTTTCTATAGCGATTACTTCCTTAACTTTCCCGGCTAATCCTTGGGTTAAAATGCCGGTTCCGGGGCCTACTTCTAAAATAACGTCTTTGGATCGAAGGTCGGCAGTTGTTATAATTTTTCTGAGAACATTTCTGTCTATTAAAAAATTCTGACCAAATCTTTTTGATGGGCGAACTTTATATTTTTTTAATAAATTTTTGACTATTTTTATTGAAATCACGGTTCTTAAAACATTATAGCAGAGAATTTTCGGCTGTGGAAAAGTACCTTGCCTTCACAAATTTTTGAGCCGTTTTCGCCCTAAATCTGGAGTTTCTGGCTCTTGTCCAAAAAACCTGAGAGGGCTTGACTTTATTGCCCAAAAGATTACATTAGAGAAAGGATGCTCGACTGGGTCTAGTCGAAGCTAAAGCCGTCTTTAAAGACGGGAAAATCTAACTTTCCATTAAGCTACGTTTACGGCTTAATGATCACAATAATATTTCTAGTTTATTTTTGGTCAGACAGTTGTTGGCTGTATGGCCCTTAATTCAGAAAGGATTCTGGATTTTTCCAAAGATAATTATAAAAGGACTTAGGGATAACCTCGGAGGATCTTTGAAAGACCCTCTGCTTTATTTAGGCATTATCTCCTTTTTTCTGTTTAGTTTCGTTTCTTTGGGAGCTCCGGCTTTTTTGAGGTCTCTGCCGGGCAACACTTCTTCATCGTTACTTTCTCCAATACCGTCTTCCCGGCATTTTGGTCAATTGAGCAATAATAAACTTTTTTTACATCAAGAGAAGGAACAGAAATTTGATTTTTCTCTTTTCAGTGTCTTACAAGGAAATGCCATGCTGGGTGTTTCTACGCCGGTAAATATTTCTCCCCAAGTTTTAGGAGCTTTGGCAGAAGGAAATTCTAGCAGCTTGCCAGAGACAAGAGACGAAATTCTTGAATACATCGTTCAGTCGGGCGACACCTTGTCTGGTTTGGCCGAAAAGTTTGATATTTCCTTAAATACCATCGTTTGGGCTAATGATCTTTTGAAGGATTCTAATCTTCAAATTGGCCAAAAGCTGGTTATCTTACCGGTTTCTGGGTTAATCCATCACGTAAAAAAGGGAGAAACAATAAGCGGTATAACTGCATTGTATAAGGCGGAAACTGACGCAATCATATTGTTGAACGATCTTTCTGGGGACGGAGATATTGTTGTGGGAGATATTTTAATTATTCCGAACGGCCAAAAGCCTTCTTTGTCAAGCTATATACCAGTGCCTGCCCAGATGCCGTTAGCTTCAAGTTATTTTATCTGTCCCATTACATCTCCCTGCGGGATAAGCCAGGGACTTCATTGGTACAACGCCATAGACTTTACCAATGGACAATGCGGTGAACCAATTTATGCCGCAGCTCAGGGAACAGTATTAAAGGTAAAATATGGCTGGAACGGCGGGGCAGGAAATTATGTAAGTCTTTTACATCTTAATGGGATAGTAACAATGTATGGCCACTTAGCTTCAATGTTAGTTAGCCCGGGGCAAGAAGTTTCGCAGGGTCAAATGATAGCGAAAATGGGCGGAAAGCCCGGAACACCCGGAGCCGGCACATCTACTGGCTGCCATGTTCACTTTGGAGTTCGTGGCGCCAGAAATCCGTTTAGTAGATAGGCATTAACCTTAATATCTTTTGCCAATGTAAAAAGCCGATAAACTCGGCCTTTTTTTTATCGCTCTTCTCTTATTCTATACATTAAAGCTTCAGCCACATGTTCAGTTAAAATATTTTTTGAATCTGCCAAATCGGCAATAGTTCGAGCTACTTTTAAAACCCGATGATAACCACGAGCTGAAAGCTGGCCCGAATCTACAGCCTTCCTTAGAAGATTGCCAGCCTTACTATCAACTTGACAATATTGTTTAATCTGAGGGATCCTTATTTCAGAATTAGTTATAACTCCATCTTTGTTAAATCTTTCTTTTTGTAAAATTCTAGCCTTCTCGACCCTTTCTTTGATTTTAGAACTACTTTTTTCTGAATTTTCTTGGATTAGTTTTTCGTACTTTAATTGAGGAACTTCAATAAAAAGATCTATTCTATCAATCAAGGGGCCCGAAAGTTTTCTTCGATATTTTTGGACCTGAGAACTTTGGCACTGACATTCCTTTTCCGGGTCGTTTAAATAGCCGCAGGGACAAGGGTTGGAAGCTCCAACCAGAATAAAGTTGGCTGGGAGGGCTAAAGAATGTCTCGCCCTCAAAATAGAAATTTCCCCTTCTTCAATCGGCTGCCGCAGGCTTTCCAAAACATCACGGTGGAATTCTGGGAATTCATCTAAGAATAAAACGCCCCGATGAGCCAGGGTTATCTCGCCTGGCCTTGGAGGATTACCACCGCCGATTAAAGCAGCCTCTGAAGAGGCATGATGAGGAGCGCGAAAAGGCGGTAAGTTTATTAAAGGTTTCTCTTGAGGTAGAATGCCAGTTATACTATAAATCTTAGTTACTTCTAAAGCCTCTTCAAAAGAAAGAGAAGGCAGAATTGAGGGAATAGCTTTGGCTAGTAGCGTTTTCCCGGCCCCAGGAGGGCCAATCATAAATAAATTATGAGCGCCAGCAGCTGCAATTTCTAAAGCTCGTTTGGCATATTCTTGGCCCTTAATCCAGGCTAAATCAACCGGATAATCTATGTCTTTTGAAAGTCCCTCAATTCTTGTTTCGGTTGGCAAAATTTCTTTTCTTCCTTCTAAATAATCCACCGCTTCTTTCAAATTTTCTATTCCGATGACCTTTATTTTTTTTACTTTATTAGAGGTTGATTCTCTAGCGGGGTTCACCAGGGCTGCCTCTGCAGCGTTAGCTTTTGGCAAAATTATTTCTTTCCAACCCTGTTCTTTGGCCGTCAGGGCAATAGAAAGTACTCCCCTTGTCGGCCTTAATTTGCCATCTAAAGCTAATTCTCCAAGAAAAATTTTATTTTCAGGATTAAATTTAGTCTGTTTTGAAGCCAAAAGATAGCCCAAAGCAATAGGAAGGTCGTATAATGAGCCCTCTTTTTTTAAATCAGCTGGAGCTAAATTAACTAAAATACGATGAGGTTGTTGATGGGGCGAAGAGAACTTAATGCTTTTTATTGCCGCCCCCACTCTTTCTTTTGATTCCTCTACTGCTTTGTCTGGCAAGCCGACAATACTAAAATTCCTTAACCCATAAGAAACATCTGTTTCTACTTCAACAATTTGTGCATCAAGTCCAACGATGGCTGCTGAATAAACTTTAGAAGGCATTGATTTAATTATAACAGATACTAAATAGAAGGAAACAAAAAAAGGCCCATCGCTGGGCAGCTTTTATTTAAAATAAGCTTGTTTTTTAAAGGTAAAAAAGTGATAGTTTTGAAGCTTTATATGATTATTATAAATAAGACGTTCTTGCTCTTGGAGCGTGAGGAGGGTCAGGATTTCGTCTTGTGGTTATAACTCTATTTTTGCACTCAGGACATTCACCATAAGCAGGGTTACCTAAAGGATGCATTCTTATAGTATCCTTGTTTTTGTCCCAACAACGAGAACAGAAAGGACCTTCTCTTTGATCATTGTCTTTTTTAACCCAATAACAATTATTTTCGTAAAACAAACTTTCTTTAATTCTCAGCTTTTCTTCTAAGTTTTTAATCTTTTCTTCTGAATTATTTAGTTCTTTTTGCATTTCCAAAAGTCTTTTTTGTGCTTCAAGGATTTGTTGATATTGTTCAATTTTTCCAGCTTCTTGAAGAACTTTCCCTATAGATTTTAATTCATCAAAAATTGCCATGTTTTTTATTAAATTCTTTTCTTTATTCTACCAAAAAACCGTCCAAAAGGCGATCAAACCCTCACCTCCATCTCAAATTTAAGGTAATTAGTAGACCACGGTACATGGCTTCTCCAAATTTTAACAACCGAAATCTCCTTCAATTGGACATCCTTGAGAATTATCCTTTATTTTTGGAACACCCGGTTCTTTACCGCTTGCAATATAATCTTCAACATTTGTTGTATCCCACTCATGTTCGTGATTCCATAAATTCCAAAAGTGTTTCCACTCATTCCAACCTATTCCAAGATGTTTTACATAAATACCATTTTCAGCGAGCAATTTCCCAATTTTTCTACCAGTCATACACGGCATACTATAGCAATAGACAATAATTTCTTTGTCCTTCGGCAGTTTTGAAAACTCCCCAAGAATTCTATCTATATCGCCATAAGCTGAGGTATCCGGGTCTTTGTAGGCAGGTATGTTTATTGCGCTCATTATATGTTCTTTTTCATATTCTTCTTGGCTTCTTAAATCAACAAGAACAAAGTCATTAATTCCTTTATCCATTTTCCCTCGTAAGCCATGAGGACTGACATGAACCGCATTTTCAGTTAGATAAAAATCTTTTATAAGTTCATTTTGGCTCGGGGATTGATACTTTAAAACTAAAAATCCAGCTAACGCTCCGGATATTGCGCCAACAATTATTGCAAAAACTATGATTTGAGTTGATGGCCTCATATTTATTATTTTAATTCACAATCGCCATATTGACTTAATTGTTCAAGAGATAGCTTGCCCTCAATTTTTTGACCGTCTTGAAATTCCCAGGTTGGATAGGCCTTTACATTATTCTGTTGACATATAAGTTTTTGGCCAGCCTGATTGGGAAGCGAGCATTCAATATAATTTATATATTTCCAACTATTGCCGAATATTTCTTTCTGGTCATTGCAATAAGGGCACCAGTATGCACCATACATTTTTATCTCATTATCACTAAGACACTTCGCGAAGGCATCATATTTCCCAGGTTCATTATCCGTCCTGTTGAAAGCAAAAATAGCCAAAAGAATTATGGCGACTATTATTCCGCTAATGAAAATTGATTTTGAAATTTTCATATATTTCATTCTACCAAAAAATCGCCTTTTTACCCCCTAAAACTTTGTGGAATAAAACTTAGGAGGGCTTGACGATTTTGTTGGCTTTGATGATGAATGTGTCAAATCAGCTTTTAAACAATTATACGGTGAAACCATCTGCTTTGACTTTCCAGGGATTGAAGCACTAAAACACGGGTAAATTTTTGTAAATATTCATTGAAGAAGCTTTGCTAATTTTTGATTTTCTCTTGCAGAAGTAATAATCCTGGAAATAGATATTAAATTGGAAATTAAGGCAATTAATATTAATGTAGGAAATATTAAACCTGTTATTCCGGCGAACATAATAAGAAGAAGCCTTCCTGGTCTTTTAAATTTAGGCCCATACCACACAAGGTTACGATTTATTATGTCGCGATGTTTGGCAGGTAGATAATTAAGAAGCGCAAGCCCCATGACCGTAAATGCTGCAATAGGCCAAACTAATGAATTTTGACTAATTGTCCAATAGCCGTAAGCCATGCCAATTACAATTAACATATCTATATAACGATCAAATACATCATCAAGCCAGGCACCAAATTTACTTGATAAAAACTTGAGCCTTGCAATTTCTCCGTCACAGCCGTCGGTAATCGAAGTCATCTGGGCCAATATCCCTCCCATAAAGATCCAAGGGAAGCCCCCTTTCGCAAAAAGAAGGGCAGATGAAATTCCAAGCACTAAATTGAGTATAGAAATTTGATTAGGAGTAAGTCCGGTTTTTACTAAGTATTTTGAAATAAATATAGAAATTTTTCGATTAATTATTTTTGATACAATACCATCCTCGGATTTATTGAGATTTTTAAGAAGTTTGTTTTCTGCAAACTTAATATCTGCATAAGTATCACAGTCTGACCAAAATCTGCCCTTAATGTTAAACGCCCTCAATTTTCCTTCTTTTGCAATAACTCTCATTCCATTAGTCAATGAATTTTTATGATTCGAGATAGTTTCTCTTAGAACTTTAAAAATATAGGGAGAGCATAAAAACATTCCGGTATCGTAAGCGTTATAGACATCAAGGCCCTTGTTTATTGAGGTAATTTTATTATTTTTAACTAAAACTTTTGTGGTATCATCTATGTCTAAAACAGAGTCCAAATTTTTATCTATAACTAGAGCACATTCGTCTTTTTTTAATTTTATCCTTTTAAGCTTAAGGAGTGTCTGCCAGTCAAAGACGTGATCAGACATTAGAAGAATAAAATTTTCCTTAAAATAACCCTTCGCTTTAAAAACAGAGATTCCATTTGCCTTCTCCCATTTATTATTCTGAACATAAGTGATCGAAATACCAAAGCGACTTCCGTCACCGATAGCTTCTTTAAGCTCTTTTCCTTTATAGCCAGTAATAATTACGAACTCAAAAATTCCCGCTGCTTTTGCCGCTAAAATTACTCTTTCAATAATTTTTAAACCAAGCAAATTCATTAGAGACTTATGTCTCCCGCGAGTTACTGGCTGCATTCTTGTGCCATTGCCGGCTGCAATAATTAATGCTTTCATGGTTTTTAAATCAAAAATAAAAAGGCTGAGAACACGCATTCAATTGGCCTAAACCGCTCTATCTATTATCCCGATCTTGGAGAAAAGTTACAGCACCCCTTCGATTCATCGCCAGATTAATCGATCGTTATTCTCGCAAGGTGGGATTGGTTGGTCAACGAGCAGTTTGTGTCGTCCACTTGTTTGCTTGGTTCCCCAACCTAATTCATTTCAATATAGCTTAAATTTGGATTTGTGTCAATAGGAAACTCTACTGATAAATGGAGCAGTTTATCCTCTTAAACGAGACTCGAACCCCAAAACTCTCGTCTTCACCTCAAATTTAAGCCAATGGTTCGGCGAGGGGTCTTGACTGAGCAGGTTCGTCTTGAGTTCACTGCCGAAGGGCTCGGCGAAGTCCTCACCATAATCCCCTTCGACGGGCTCCCGCCCCTTCGGGGCGAGCCTCGCTCCTGCTGCCAGGGGCGGCAGCAAGTTTAATAGGCCACGGTACATGGCCTATTAAAGGGGGCAACTCTCTTTGGGAACAAAAAGGCCTCTGACTGGTGTCTGAGGCCTGTGATGCGTATTGTTTCTGTGATGGATATGGTATGAAATACCGTATATGAGACTAGTACTTTCCTTTCAACCCGAATCCTTGTGTTAAGAAATCTCTTTCTTCTTTGATTCTTCTTTTTTCCTCTCCTGTTTTGGCTCGATGCTCTTCCATTCTCATCTTTTTAAGTTCACTTATGGCATTACTTCTTGAAATAAAGCCTCTATCTGTACTCCACGGAAATCTTTTATCTAACATTTGATCTATTTCCCGTTTTTTGTAATATTTGCTTCCGCTACCAGGAATTAAACGTGACTGGCTGAGCTTTTTTTTTGCGTTACCCTTTTGCCAATTTCTCTTTTCGTCAAAAAAACTTAGGGGACCAGAGGGTTTTTTCTGTTTTTTTACAGTAGGCCTTAAAACAGTAGGCCTCAAAAAAGATGGTTTTGATCCTAAGGTGTTCTTCATGATTTTGAATTACAACCAGTAAATTTTACCGATTGGCTTTAATTCTTTTTTGGGGTCATTTCTGAAATCAATCCTATGATCATTTGGTTATCCTATATTTATTTTAACACAAAAACCGCTTTCTTGGCAATTTTTTAATACTAAGGCCGCTTGGTGAACCAGATTAGAACCTTTTGGGTGAATAAAAAGGCGACTCGAGAAGAATGAGAGCTACCTGCGACCTATATCTGTACGAGATGTTTTGGCTTCGCTTAGACTATAGAGAGACAGAACTACTTGACCAGTCGGCTTGACTTATTTTGAATAACGAGTATAATGATACTAGACTTATAAGTCGAGTTATCTTAAAGTAAGTCTTTGATAGTTTCAAAGAATTAACGAGGGCTCAAATAAGTAGAGCGACTTAAGAGTTATCCTTTGAGGCTTTGACTGAGATCAGCCGAAGTCCAGGCTCAGGATAATCCCGAGCAATATCGAAGGGTTATAAAGGTCGCTTTTTCTTTTAATATAATTTAATTCAATTCATGGCTTTCAAAAAATTTGAATCCAATAGAGGAGATTTTCCCAGAAAAATGTATCAAGGGGATTGGAAATGTTCTGAATGCGGCACCGCAATAACTGAGCTTCCATTTGAACCATCTGGAGATAGACCACTCTATTGTAGAGAGTGTCACGCTAAACGAAGAAACCAAAGCTTCGGACGCTAATCTAGTATAAAAAAAACCGAGCACATAGTTTATGTGCTCGGTTTTTTTATTGATTCCCTTGGCCGACACAAAAAGACCGTAACAGATAACTTCCGGACCTTAATTCACATCCTGAGCATCACTACCTACGTCTTATTTCCTGCATTTTTGACAGGTCTTAGCTCCGGGATAAGCTTTTAGTCTTTCTAGGTCAATAATTTTTTTGCATTTTTCGCATTTACCATAATTGCCTTTTTTTATTTTCTTTAAAGCTGAATTGACCGTCTGAAGCTTTAACTCAAGGCTGGCTTCTATTGGCAATAAAGTGACATATTCTTCAACTTCATCAGCCGCTTCTTCTAGTCTTTGGCCACCTGTTCCTCCGTTAAAATGCGGATATCGAGTGTTCCAGTTTTCGGCAGTTTTTTCATCTTTTTTGGCAAACGAAGACAGTTCTTTTTCAAGGTTTTCTTTATCTTTTTCTAATCGTTCTTTAAACTCTTGAATATTTTTTTTATCCATTGTTACTAGTCAATGATTCCATTATTTCTTCTATTATATAAGTCATACTTTCAAAAGACGAAGTCCAAATTAAGAATTGGTCAGTAACCAAGTAACAAATTCCTAAGTCATCTTTGGTAAAAGTTTGACAACGCGAAGCTATTCCCTTGTATTTTAAGTCAACAAAATAATCTCGACTGGCAGGTTCAGTTTTTCCCAATAACCTGAAAAGTTCTTCAAAGTTTTCCTCCATATCCGCCTCCCATAATCTTAATAAATTTTCCATTGCCTCTTTTTCTGTAATGTCAATTAGAAAACCAAATCTTTTGCCTTCTTTTTGAGTCCAGATGAAAAAGATTTCATTATTCGCTGTTTTTGAATAAAAGCCATCTAAAGGTTGAATTTGAAAGGCAGAAAAAAGATCAGCAAGATTCATTAATTGGCCGTTTTTCATATCTCTAAAGACAAGCCGGGTAAACTCCCCGTTTGTCAATTTCAACGTCAAAACCTTTTCTATAAAAGAGGAAATTTCGTTAACCTCGAAAATTTCAAAAGTTTTTGTTTCACCGATAGAAAAAGGAGAAGGAGGAATGGTAATTTCTTCGCTGGCCGGAGTTTCTTCAGGAGGAACGATTTCTTCGGGGGGAGTGATCTTTTCGGGAGGAGGCGGCTTTCTTGTCAAAAGCCAGTAACCAAAGAAAAGGCTACCAACTAAGATTACCGAAAATGTAATTAAAACCAAGAATCGGATGAAGATTTTCTCATAAGAAGAAGGTCTTTTGGGAAGAGGCTTTAAGATTACAGAGGGTTCTCTTGCCGTTTTTATAGGTTCTTTTCCAATAGGCTCAGCCATTTTTTCTTTTCCAGCATCAATTCTTTCTAGAAATTCTCTTCTCTGCTTTTCGTCTGTTCTTCTCATTTCATCGGTTCTAATTTTTTTTCTAATTTTTCCACTTTCTTCTTTCTTAGGGATGGGTACAAATTTTTCTTCTTTTTCTTCTTTCGCCTCTTTTTCCTTTTTGAAAGATATTATTATTTTTTTGATTGGTTCTATTATCGATTTCTTTTCTTTTCTTTCCGGTTGAACAAGGGGTGGTATAAGTTTTTCTTCCGCCAGTTCTATTGCCGGTCTTCTCTCTTTTCCCGTTTCTTTCTTAGGGATGGGTACAAATTTTTCTTCTTTTTCTAGTCCCGTAGATTTAGTTCCATTTCTTATTTTCTCTAATCTTTCTTGAGCTTTTTTGATAAGTTCTTCATCAGCTAATTCTTCTTTGGGTGATCCATTTTTTCTTTCTTTTGCCTTTTCTTTCGAGGTTTCTTCTTGTTCTGGAGGCTTTTCTTCTTTTCCTGAAACCATTTTTCGCCCCTCTTCTATTAAAATATTTTCAATTTCTTTTATTCTTTCTTTGATACGTTCTCCTTTATTTTTAATTCTTTGGTGCTTCAAGCTAGCTTCTTTTATCTGAAGGTCTATCTTGCTCTTTTTTTCTTCTATGTTCCACCTTTCTTTTTCTATTTCTGTTCTTTCTTTTTCTGCCCCCCATCTTCCTTTCTCGATTTCCTTTCGTTCTTCTACCGAAGGAGACTTAGCTTCTCTTTCTTCAACAATTCTTATTTCTTCTTCAATAGATTTTTCATCTCGGGCAATGTTGGCTAACTTCTCTTCCATTTTTTTTCTCCTTTCCGAAAGTCCGTCCAATTCTTCTTCTAAGGGTGTTTTTTCTTTCTGGATTCCCGCTAGTTCTTCTTCTAATTTAGTTTTCTCTTCCTCCAGAGCCATTTCTTTTTCTCTTTGAATAATCTCTTCCTGTCTTTTCTGCAGTTTTTTTTCTTCTAAAAAAATTATCTTTATTTCATTTTCTGTTGCTTTTATTTCCGTGTTTGTTTTCTCAATTGCTTCTTCTTCTGCCCATTTTCTTTCCTCAATTTTCTGCCTTTCCTGTTCAACCTGCCATCTTGTTTGTTCAGCTTCTCTCCTTTTCTCGGGCGTGGCTGCCTTCCTTTCTTTTATCTCTATTTCTTTTTTTCTTCCTTCAATTTTCCTCTCCTGTTCCAAAATAGGCTGAAGACCTGATTTCAATTGTTCAATTTTCTCTAAAAAGTCCTTTTTTTCATTTTGAAGAGGCCCTTTCTTTAGGGGGAGTTCTTGAAGCGAAACTTCAATTTGAGTTTTTTCCTTTTCTAAATTCTGTCTTTCTTTTTCTCGGGATAATATTTTTTCTTTAATTGCTTTTTTCCTCTCTGTTTCTTCTTTCTCTCTTCTCTCTTTTTCTTCAAGCCATTTTCTTTCAATTTCTTCAACTAACTTTTTTTCTTCCTCTTCTTCTCTTTCTCGAACTCCTTCCCTTCTTGTTTTTATTTCTTCTTTAGGGCGTTCCTCTTTTTTTACTATTTCTTTCGCCTCTTTTCCCTTTTCTTTTTTTATCTCTATTCCGGTTTTTAGGACTGATACCCTCTCTCTTTCTTCTTTTGCTTGTTTTTCTTTTAGTCTTAAAAGATCTTTCTCCATGGTCCTAATATCTTCTCTTCGTAAAAATTCCTTTTTTTCTTTTTTATTTGATTTCTCCGGCATTTCACTTAGTTTTTCTTAGACGCGGCCTGGCCATTGGCATCTTCAAGAGATAGGCCTATTTTCCCTTGCTCGTCGATGTTAATCACCTTAACCGGTAAAATATCGCCTATCTTTATCAATTCCTCAAGGTTGTTTACCCGCCACGGTCTAAACCGAGAAATATGAATTAAACCCTCTTGACCAGGTAAAATTTCAACAAAAGCTCCAAAATTAACTATTTTTTTGACTTTTCCTTGAAAAACTTCACCAACTTTTACCTCTCTAGTTATATCCTTTATTCGGTCAACTGCTTTTTTAGCCGACTCTTCAGAGTCAGAGGTAACAAAGATTAAACCAGTTGGCTGGATATCAATTGCTGCCCCAGTATCAGCGATTATTTCGTTAATTATTTTTCCTCCTGGCCCCACCACGTCTCGAATTCTTTCTGGGTTAATTTGCAAGCTTAAAATTCTGGGAGCAAAAGAAGAAAGTTCTGGCCGAGGGTAAGGCAAAACTTTCGTCATTTTGTCTAGTATTTGGAGTCGAGCCTTTTTCGCCCGTTCCAGAGCCTCTTTAAATATTTTTTCCGTGATTCCTTTAATTTTAACATCCATTTGAATTATCGTTACCCCTTTTTTGGTTCCCGCCATCTTAAAATCCATTTCACCGTGAAAATCTTCTGGTCCTTGAATATCAGTCAGAATCTTATAACGGCCATTTTTATCTGTCATTAATCCGAGAGCAATACCAGCTGCTGGTCTTTTGATTGGCACTCCTGCATCCATTAAAGCCAGAGAAGAAGCAGAGACCGAAGCCATGCTGGTGGAACCGTTTGAAGAAAGAATTTCCGAAACCACTCTTATTGTGTAAGGGAATTCATCAAAGCCAGGGATTAAAGGTAAAAGAGATTTTTCCACCAATGCCCCGTGGCCAATGTCTCTTCTGCCCGGCCCTCTCATCGGTCTAATTTCTCCAACCGAATAGGGAGGAAAGTTATAATGATGCATAAACCTCTTTTTTCCAACAATTTCCATTCCTTCTAGTAATTGTTGGTCCTCGGGCGCTCCCAAGGTCAAGATAGATAAAGCCTTGGTTTGGCCTCGGCAGAAAAGAGCCGAACCATGAGTTCTAGGCAATAACCCAACTTCTATTGTAATTTCCCTTATTTCATCTAGAGATCTGTCATCTGGTCTTTTTCCTTTCTGGAGAACATTTTGATGCATTAATTTTCCAATTTCTTTTTCAAAAAAATCTTTGGCATATTTTATTTTATCCTGATCAGAATATTTTTCTTCAACAAAACAAGAAAGATCTTTTCTGGTTTTATTCACGTTCTCCGTCCTTTCTGTCTTTTCTTCCTGGAAAAGAGCTTTTTCTAACTTATTACCTAAAAATTTATTGATTTCTTTTTCTAGCTCTAAATCAGGCATCGGAACTGAAAAAGTAATCTTTTCTTTGCCGATTTTTTTTCTAATTTCTTCTTGAAAATCAACAAGTTTTTTTAAATCAGCCAAGGCTGACTTGAAAGATTTTAAAATTAAATCTTCTTCTATTTCTTCAAAACTGCCTTCAATCATGTTAATCAAAAACTCTTTCCCGGTTTTTCCTCCGGTAAGAATCAAATCCATTGGGCTCCCCCCCCTTTCTTCATAAGTAGGATTTAAAAGAAATTTGTCATTGATTTGACTTATCCTGACTGCCCCAATTGGGCCTGACCAGGGAATGTCGGATATTGAGAGAGCAACAGAAGCTGCAAGTAAGCCCAAAATATCTGGATCGTTCTGGCCATCCCAGGATAAAACAGTAACAACTATCTGAACCTCCCGGTTTAAGTGCTTAGGGAATAAAGGCCGAATAGTCCTGTCAATTAACCTGGCGTTACAAATTGCCTCGTCAGAGGGCCGACTTTCTCTTTTAATGTAGCGAGGACCTTTAATTTTACCGGCCGCATAATACCTTTCTTCATAATCAACAATTAAAGGGAAAAAACCCAATCCTTCCTTTTCTTCTTTCGACATTACTGCCGTTACAAGAACCAAGGTATCTCCGCAACGAACCAAAACATCGGCGTTGGCTTGTTCGGCTAAATGCCGAATTTCTACCTTAAGTTTTCGGTTACCAAATTCTGTTTGAAAAGTATAATTTTGCATTCTATTTTTTAAAAAGATATTTATCTGGATTTTTGTCCAAATCAATAAATTCGTCAGCTACTTCTTTTAATTGCCCTGAAGCCGATCTGCCAAAAGCAATGACCTCTACTCTTTTGCCCTGATTCTTTAAATATTCCACCAAAGCAATAAAATCTCCGTCACCGGAAACTAAAACTATTACATCAACCGAAGGAGATGTTCTAATGGCATCAATGACAATTCCGACATCCCAGTCCGCTTTCTTTGCTCCCCCAAAAAATTCTTGCAAATCTCTGATTCTCGTCTCAATACCTAATTTGGTTAAGGCTTCAAAAAACGGTTTTTCCTCTCCAGTTTTTGTCCTAACAACATAGCCAAAAGCCCTGATTAGTTTTCTTTGGCTAACGGCTGTCTTTAGTATTTCTTGAAAGTTAACTCTGGCTCGGTAAAGATTTTTAGCCGAATGATAAAGATTCTGAGCATCAATGAAAATACTTACTCTTTGTTCTTTGTGTTTCATCGCTTTCATTATTTCTTAAGCCCCATTTTTTTTAAGATATTCTTATATCTTCTTGTACTTTCTTTTTTTAAATAACCTAAAAGGCTTTTTCTTTTAGCCACCATTTTCAAAAGGCCCCTCCTGGAATGGATATCTTTAGGATGTTTCTTTAAGTGCAAAAGCAGCTGTTTAATTTCTTCGGACAACAAAGCAATCTGAACTTCGGGTGAACCGGTATCTACTCCGTGGAGCTTGTGTCTTGATATAATTTTTTCTTTTTCTTTGGGAGTTAACATAAACTCTTTCTCTTTTTATTGATTAAACCTGTCTTTTTCAATTATAGACCTTTTTAGTCAAAAACAAAAGGCGGCCTTAACCCACCTTGAATTTTTGTATTCATGTGCACCCAGCAGGAATTGAACCTGCAACCTTGGGCTTAAGAGGCCCCTGCTCTACCTGTTGAGCTATGGGTGCTGCTTTATGGATTCTGTTTTAAGTGTGAGTAATCTCGCAATCTATTATGAACCATCCTGTTGATAGGCCCGTCCAATCAGCCACTCCAATGATCACAAGAAACATGTTCACAATTATCCAAGCGGCATAAATAATTATTAATCCAACAATCACAGAGGTAATTACTGACTTTGCCTGAGTTAAAGCTCCAGGATTTCCGGCGGCGAGAAAGAACATTATTCCGCCAATAACCAGCATTAAAACGGCAACTATCGGAACCAGGGTAAACATAATAAAATCAACAATCCGGTCAAACATAATAAAAAAGTGACAAAGCTGACAAGGCTGGGATTCATCAATACCGCCAGTACTAGGATCGTCGCAATCTCTGCCGCAAGGAACTAATCCTCCTTCGGGACATCCAATTTGAGCCTGGACTTCTTGGGGAATTAACGAAAAAAAGGCGATTGGGAATGAAAGAATTAAAATTACTAAAATTATTTTCTTCATGTTTAAAAAAAATTTATACCTTCGGCATGATTCACCCCGCACTATTTTTAAACTCTGTGTCCCTGGAGGGATTCGAACCCCCAACAACAGTTCCGAAGACTGTTGTGATATCCATTTCACCACAGGGACAAAAAGTACGGGGTAAAAACCTTAATGATACTTGCCCCGCACCAAGTTTTGTTCCGATGTGCGGTTGCATTATACTACGAGGGCGTCTTTATTTTATCAAAATCATTGTCCTTCGGCAAGCTCAGGACAATCGTTCGACTGAGCTCACGACTCGAAGTCCTGAGTTAATCGAACGGATTGAAAAAAACAAGCTTTTGAATTAAGATTAAATTGTTGACATATGAGTTTAATGTAAATTATATGAAGATTCCAAAAGAAGTAAAATTTATTATTGATCAATTGAACAAAAGAGATTTCGAAGGTTATATTGTTGGGGGGTGTGTCCGGGATTTGCTTAGGAAAGCAGAACCTGAAGACTGGGACATAGCTACCAACGCTAAACCAAAAGAAATTAGCAAGGTTTTTTCAAAGAGTTTCGCTGATAACAAATTTGGAACAGTCACAGTCTTAACCGGATCTGAAAACCCGAAATTAAAGGAAATTGAAATTACTCCCTATAGAATTGATGAAAAATATACCGATAAAAGACATCCAGACTCCGTAAAATGGGCAAGGGGCATCAAAGAAGATTTGGCCAGACGAGATTTCACGGTTAACGCAATGGCCTTAAGCCAGAAAGCAGAAATTATAGATCCATTTGGCGGCCAGGAAGATCTTAAAAACAAGACGATTCGGACAGTCGGAAATCCTCAAGACAGATTTTTTGAAGATTCCTTGCGAATGATGAGGGCAGCAAGATTCGCCACTACCCTGAATTTTAAAATTGAAAAGAAAGCCGCTCAGGCTATTCAGAAAAATGCCCCCTGGATCAGGGCTATTTCTAAAGAGAGAATTCGAGACGAGCTAATGAAAATTATTATGGCCCAGGAAGCTTCGAAAGGTATTGAGTTATTAAGGGAATTAAAGCTTTTAAAATATATTTTGCCAGAATTAGAAGAAGGATACAGGGTATCTCAAAATAAGCATCATATCTATGACTGCTATGAGCATTCTATCTTTTCTTTGAAATATGCAGCAAAGAAAAATTTCAATAAATATGTTAGGCTAGCCGCTTTATTCCATGATATCGCTAAACCCCGGGTTAAAGAAGGAGAGGGACCTGATGCTACCTTCTATAGCCATGAAATTTTTGGGGCTAAAATGACAGCTCAAATTTTAAACCGCCTGAAATTTTCCAAGAAAGAAATTGAAAAAATCAGTAAGCTCGTTAGATATCATCTTTTTTATTATAATGTTGACGAAGTTTCAGAAAGTTCAGTCAGAAGATTAGTTCGTCAAGTAGGACTCGAAAATATGGACGAATTGCTTCAGGTGAGAATGGCAGATAGAATAGGATCTGGCGTTCCCAAGGCTGAGCCTTATAAACTCCGCCATTTGAGGTATGTGATAGAGAAAGTTTCCCAAGACCCAATTGCAACCAGAACGTTAAAAGTTAACGGCAATGATGTAATGAAGATTTTAGGATCAAAACCGGGACCCAAGATAGGTCAGATGCTCGATATTCTTTTAAGTTATGTTTTAGATGATCCCAAGAAAAATAAAAGAGAATTTTTAGAAAAAGAAACTAGAAAATTGGGTAAATTATCAGAAAAAAAACTGAAAAACTTAGCCCAAAAAGCTCGGGAAGAAAGAGAGAAGTTGGAAATGAAAAGAGATAAAATGACCAAAAAGAAATATTGGGTGACTTAGTTCGGGAACGCAATTAAGCAAACCAGTCGCTTCGCTTCTTGTAATTGCAGAGCAATTAAGTAAGACACGCTCTGCTTTCCAGCGAGAAGCAAGCTCATTTCTTCGCGAGTTGCCCCGCACTAAAATTCGGAGCGTAGCGTAGCAGCCTAACGCGCCGCGTTCGGGACGCGGAGATCGCCGGTGCGAATCCGGCCGCTCCGATAAAAATCCATTTTACATTTCGAATTTTTAATTTCGGATTTAAACCCAGTCGTGCTGGACGTATGGGCCTGTAGTTTAACGGCAAAATACCTCATTCGCATTGAGGAGATGGCAGTTCGATTCTGCCCAGGTCCACCACTTCGCCCCGCTAAGCCGCGGGGCTTCGCGTAGCTTTAGCGAAGGGTGCCAAGCACAGATATAAGAGCGAAGAAGTGTCCTCCGAAGCCCTCTTGTCCTCCGTAGCTTTATGCGAAGGAGGAGGCGGAGAAGGGCACCAGTTTTTAAATATGGGTTTTTCAACGAAAAAATTGGGAGATTTGGGAGAGAAAATCGCCATTGATTATTTGAAAACCAAAGGCTACCAAATTTTAGCTGAAAATTATATTCCCAGATGGGCTTCATTCGACAGAAAAGAAATTGACATTGTGGCTAAAAAAGCAGATACAATTATTTTTTTTGAAGTAAAAACCCTTCGGCAGGTTCAGGGCAAGCAATTTTTGCCAGAAGATAAAGTTAATTTTTTAAAACAAAAAAAGATAAAAAAAGCAGCTGAAAGTTTTCTTTTAGAAAAGAAAATTCCCTTAGACACAAAATGGCAGATTGATATAATTTCAATAAGAATTAATCCCATTTTAAAAAAAGCCAAAATTCGTCATCTCCAAAATACGGTTAGCTAAACCTTAATTTTTCTTGACAAATTTTTTATTGGTGATATAATTAAAAAACCGATGCGACAATAATAGGACCTTAACAATTACTTATCATTCAGTAGAATAGGAGGAAGCTCGTGTTCTTTAGAAGGCCCAAGAGAAATAGAGTTCTTTTTTTGATAGATTTTGAAAATATCCTGAAGAATCTTAAGCAGTTGCCTTCGCCAGAAGATCTTTCTTTTTTGGCGGGATTTGACCGGATTGTCAAAGAAATCGCCAGAGAAATAGGCGAAATTGTTGATGTCTTTATTTTTTTGCCGCCTCATCTGGCCAGCATCTATGGAGAGGACCTTTACCGGGCAGGCTTTTTCATTATAGTTTGTCCGAAAGTAAGAGACAAAGCAGGAGAACAAATAGACACAACGGACGAGACCTTGATCAGATTCGGTCAGAGAGCTATTGATGAGCTTAATATAACCCATCTATGCCTGGGGAGCGGAGACAAAGACTTTGGCCCTTTGGTTCGACGAGCCACCCGAAAAGGACTGAAAATCATTATTGCGACTGCTTCACAGCAATCATTAGCAACAGAACTGATCACGTTGGCCGACAGGATTTTCTTTTATTCACCCACTGAATAGTGGGTATTTATAAATGCGTAGCAAGTAGGCAGCGAGAGCAATCTCGCTGCCCTTTTATTTATAAAATTGCTCTTGACAAATTTCCTTATTTTGTTATAATTATAATATTGTTCTTTTGCAATTCGCTGCGGGATTTACCATGTTTGTTTCATTTCTGTAAGGAAGAAAGGGAAAGTCAGATGGCAAGACAAAAGGGTATTCGTCTCCATGAGCTAGACCCAGATCAGTTCGGCCCGGAAGAAGATCTCCCGGACAACTCCCGGCACGGTTCCAACGATGACTCCGTAGTCGAGGAGGAGGCGGGGTTGGTTCCCTCTCCTAAGCTGCCGGACGTCAGCAGCACCTTGCTCGCTGACGAGACGGTGGCCGACAAAGTCCGGGAGGGGGCCGAGAAGGTTAGAACCTGGGTAAAGGCCACTTTGGCCGCGTTGAGCCAGGTCGCCCGGGGTTCGCGGGAACTCCAGGAGATCAGAGCGCCAGCGGTGGCTGAGGCTGAGAGGAAGCTTAATCGTTTCCTCAAAGAGGAAGAAATGCCGGCTTACAGGCGGGCAGCCTGGCTCGGTCTCTTCGATTTTGAGTTCTCTCAAGAGCTCAAAAACCGGGAAGAGGTGAAGGGTCTTCTCTCTCGTTTGGTCGCAGAGGGTCGTCTCGTTGAGACGACCGATGGCCCCATCAAGGGCTATAAGGATAAGGCCGATGAGCCAGAGCCGGCCTACGCCTTTTCCGACGAGGCCCAGTTCGGAGATCCAGAAATGTGGGAGGTTTCGAGCCTCTACCGGCAATGCCGGCAGAGGGCTTGGGAGGCCACAGGGAAGGCCCGGACCGACGAGGCCCGAGAGCTTATGAAGCAGAGCGAGCTCTCGGTGGAGGAGTTTCTCGAAGGCAAGCCCGGCATCTTCACGATCGGCATCCCGCCAGAGCCGATCGTGAACCTTACGACAGACAGTATTATAGCCTGGCGAGGTGGCGGCACTCTCCAGGTCAAGAGCGACGGCCAGAAGATTTTTCCTTTGGCCGCCACCGGTAATATCCAGGCGTCTGTTCAGGAGGCCAAGGAACTCAAGGTTCATCTCTTCAGGGATTTCCTGAGTTGGGAGACCCCTCCTTTCATCAAGGAGCTTCCCATAGAGATGGCCAAGAAGATTCAGCTTCTCTGGCACCTTTTGCAGCGCGGACTCCGTGCCGCGGAGGAGACACGGCAGCTTCAGGCCGTTAAGGATGAGATGGCCATCCTGGTAACCGTCACTCCCTCAGAGTTTTTCCTGGAGGACAAACCAGGCATCTGTCTGGCGGAGTACCGAGGGATCTGGGAGGAGCTGGTTCCAGACGAGGAGAAGGTTAACCGGCGTCCCAATCTGTTCTTCTCTGTAGAGAGGTTCAGTCAGGAGGGAGAAGAAGGTGACCAGATGTTCATTCGTCTGGTTCAGGTTCCTGATCACCTCGGAGACTTTTTTGAGGCTTGTTCTGGCGAGTATCCCGAGGGCGAGCAGTTCGGGGGTTGTCCGCAGCCTTTGCGGGCAGTTCTCCGGGCCATCTACGGGCAGACCATGAAGGCTGCCCAGCTCAACGGCAAAACCAACGGCTAGTAGCTAACCATTGCAGACCCGCAGCGAAAAAGGCCCTGGCGTGGCACTCATCCATGCCAGGGCTCTTTATTTTCCCCCACACCATAACGAGTTTCCATCAAGCCTTTAAAAGCTTGATGGCGAGCGGATTCGTTTCACGAATTTGCATATCCTCGTTTGGTGTGGGGGTTTTCCTTGTCCCGGACCAGAAACTTCGTTTCGGTACGGGACTGTGCCCCGCAGCATGTTTTATTCTGATGCGGGGCTTGAAATTCGCTTTAATTTTTGCTATACTCGAGTTATGAGAAATCACGGTGCAATTCAAAAGAACGCTATGAGAAAACTATTTCAAAATTTTCTTTGGATTATTCTTATTTTTGTGTTTATCTCAGCAGTTTTTACTTTATTTGTCCAACCCTTTGAAAAAAAAGAAGAAGTTTCTTTAAGCCAGTTGATCGAAGACATTAATCAGGAAAAGATTAAAAAAATTACAGTTATTGGCAATAATGTTTCGATTTTATACAAAGATGGCGACTTAAAAGCTGAAACCAAAAAGGAGATAGAATCAGATTTATCCGGTACTTTAATCAACTTAGGAGTGAATCAGGAAAAGTTAGCTAAAGTTGAGATAGAGATAAAAGAGGATAGGGGAATTTTGTTCTGGCTGGGGCCTATCTCAATATTCTTATTCCCTCTTTTGTTATTTTTATTCTTTTTCTGGTTTATTTTCCGCCAGGCCAAAACAGGAGCAATGCAGGCTTTTGATTTCACCAAGGCTAAGGCCAGATTATTTGGAGCTGAAGGCCAGTCCAAAGAAAAAGTCACCTTCAAAGACGTGGCTGGCCTTCAGGAAGCCAAAGAAGAGCTGATAGAAATTGTTGATTTTTTAAAGCATCCCCAAAAATTTTTAAAGATGGGAGCAAAAATCCCCAGAGGGGTTTTGTTAATGGGGCCGCCGGGATCAGGAAAAACTTTACTTGCCAGGGCAGTGGCTTCTGAAGCCGGTGTTCCTTTCTTTTCGATCGCAGGATCAGAATTAGTTGAGCTTTTTGTCGGAGTGGGAGCAGCCAGAACAAGAGATCTTTTTGCTATGGCGAAAAAACGCCAGCCGAGTATTATTTTTATAGATGAATTAGATGCCATTGGCCGAGTTAGAGGGTCAGGAATCGGCGGAGGGCATGATGAAAGAGAACAGACTTTAAATCAAATTTTAGTAGAAATGGATGGATTCGAGAGAGAAAGTACGGTTTTAATCTTTGCAGCAACCAATCGCCCTGACGTCCTCGACCCTGCTCTCTTAAGGCCGGGCCGTTTTGATCGCAGAATAATTTTAGACCTACCGGACATTAATGACAGAGAAGAAATTTTAAAAATTCATTGTCGGGGGAAACCATTGGTTCCAGGCGTCAATTTAAGAGAAATTGCAGAACGCACTCCTGGCTTTTCAGGAGCCGACCTGGCTAATTTAGTTAATGAAGCTACTATTTTAGCTGCCAGGAGAGACAAGAACCAGGTCTATCAGCAAGAATTTTTAGAATCAATTGAAAAAGTGCTTTTAGGACCAGAAAGGAAAAGCCACGTTTTATCTAAAAAAGAAAAAAAAATCGCTGCTTATCACGAGATTGGCCATGCCTTAGTGTCAATTTCTCTGTCAGGGACAGATCCTATCAGAAAAATTTCAATTATAGCCAGAGGGATAGCTGCAGGCTACATTTTAAAAATGCCAAAAGAAGAAAGGAGGATGAAGACTAAATCTGAATTTTTGGCCGATTTAGCATCTTTACTTGGAGGTTATTGCGCAGAGCAAGTAAAATTTAAAGAAATTACTACCGGCGCCAGCAATGACTTGGAAATGGCCTCTATGTTGGCCAGGAAATTAGTTAAAGAGTATGGGATGTCATCTTTTGGCCCTATTTCTTTCGGAGAAAAAGAGGAATTAATATTTTTGGGGAGAGAATTGGGCGAGCAGAGAAATTATTCTGAGGAAGTAGCGGCTAAGATTGATAAAGAAGTGGCAAAATTCCTTGAAGACGCTCAAAAAACAGCCAAAAAAATCCTGACCAGAAAGAGAAAATTATTAGATAGGCTCGCCGAGGCTTTGATTGAGAAGGAAACTATCGAAAAAGAAGAATTCGAACAATTAATCAAAGAAGGAGAAAAAAGAAGTAAAAAAGAGAAGAAGATTACAATTCCTCGTTTAAAAATAAAAGAAGTGAAATAGATAAAATTAAGCGCGTGTAGCTCAACTGGTTAGAGCTCCGAGCTTATACCTCGGCGGTTTCCAGGTTCGAGTCCTGGCACGCGCATGTTTTAGTATGGGGTTCGAGCCAGAGCACTGAAGTATTTTAGTGCTTCGGTGTCCTGGTCCACCCACGCGCACAACGGAAATAAGAAGTTTCCTTGGTGTTTATGTTGAGCGCAATGAGGAGGGCGTATAGCTCAACTGGTTAGAGCGTCTCGGTGACATCGAGAAGGTTTCCCGTTCGAGTCGGGATACGCCCACATTATTTCTTGGTTCTCTGGGATATCAGAGAATTTATTTCCGATCTATCAACGGTTAAAGATGGAAAAAAGGAAGAAACTAAATATTATTTTTGAAGACAAGAATATTTTAGTGGTTGAAAAACCGCCCGGTCAGATAATAATTCCAGATGAGACTCATCGGCTCGGTACTCTTTTGGAAGATCTTTTGAATCTTTTTCCCGAACTTGAAAAAGTAAATGAAAGGGCCGGTATTTTACATCGTTTAGATAAAGATACTTCGGGCTTGATCTTGGTTGCGAGAAATAAAAAGAGCTTCGAATTTTTAAAAAAATCTTTCAAAGAGAGAAAAATTAAGAAAAAATATCTTGCCTTAGTTGTTGGAAAAATTAAAAATAATCAGGGAATAATCGAAACTTTAATTGCAAGAGACCCAAAAGACAGAAAAAGGCAAAGAGCATTTTTAATGCACGAACCACAATCTAAAAGAAAAGGAATGAGAAGAGCAATTACTGAATATAGAGTATTAAAAATCTTATCTGACGAGGCAAACAATTATACTTTAGTTGAGGTTTTCCCTGAAACCGGCAGAAAACATCAAATTCGAGTACATTTTGCTCATCTGGGCCATCCGGTTGCTGGTGATAAAATTTATGGATTCAAAAGACAACCAACTCCCCGGGGGCTCACTCGTCAATTTTTACACGCCAGTGACCTAAAAGTTAAATTACCCAGTGGTCAGATGAAAGAGTTTCATTTACCTTTAACCGAAGATTTAGAAAAAGTACTAGATAAGTTGAGCAATGCTTAATTGGCTTGCCAAAATATAAAGTAATGATTAGAATTAAAACATGGAAAAATTAAAAACTGTTTTACAATCTTTTCTTAAGAAGAATTTACCAGATATTAGGCCGGGCGATACAGTTGCAGTTTATCAAAAGATAAAAGAAAAAGACCAAGAAAGAGTTCAAACTTTTGAAGGTTTGGTTTTGGCTAGAAAGCATGGAAAAGAAGCAGGGGCAACAATTACTGTTAGAAAAGTTGTTTCTGGTATTGGCGTAGAAAAAATTTTTCCCATTCATTCCCCCGCGATTGAAAAAATAGAGATTTTAAAAAGAGGAAAAGTTAGAAGGGCTAAGCTTTATTATTTGAGAGAAGCCAAAGGAAAGAAGGCAAGATTAAAGACGAAAGAGTTTACTGAAGTGATGCCGGAGGAAGAGCCATCTGAAGGGGTAAACGAAGAGAAAACAGCTGACAATAATCCCGGAGCAGAATCTAAAGCCGGACTCAAAAAAGAAGAATAAGCCCAGGTGCTGGAACTGGTAGACAGGCTAGCTTGAGGTGCTAGTGAGCATTAGCTCGTGGGAGTTCAAATCTCCCCCTGGGCACGAAATATGAACCCCCACACCATAACGAGCTTTGTGCTTCGCACAGTGAATTATAGTATTGGGGATGAATTCAACAGAATAAATTAAACAACAGCGAGTAAAACTTTTAGGATGATGTTATTTTATCTTAAAATATAAGCTCGTTTGGTGTGGGGGTGAAATTAGTCTCAGCTTGTCTTATTGGTGTAAATTGCCGATACGATGGGAAATCAAAACTTGATCGAAAATGTCTCAAGCTTTTTAAAAAAAGAGAGTTAATGCCAGTTTGCCCTGAACAACTCGGGGGACTATCTATTCCCAGAGAGCCGGCTGAAATTAAAAAATCGGGTAAAGTTTTAACAAAAAACGGAAAAGATGTAACCAAAAATTTTAATAAAGGAGCTAAAGAGGTTTTAAAAATTACCAAAAACTTAAAAATAAGAGAGGCAATCCTGAAATCCAAAAGTCCTTCTTGCGGCTTAGGATTGGTATATGATGGGTCTTTTTCTGGGAAATTAATAAAAGGAAATGGAATAACAACAACTTTGTTGAGAAAGAATAAAATTAAGGTTATAACAGAAAAAGAATTATAATAAGGGCGTGCCCCGTTAGAAGTTGTGTGAAATTTGACTATTACTAAAGTTTTTTCGAAACTATTTTTCTATGGAAATTTCCTTAATTACCAGAACTTCTAACGGGGCGTGTAGCTCAACTGGTCTACCCGCCAAAATTTTGCGGAGCAAGACTTAGGCGGATTAAGAGCGCCCCGCCCTTTTGGGCAGCTAGCTCAATGGTTAGAGCGTTTGGTTTACATCCAAGAGGTTAGAGGTTCGAGTCCTCTGCTGCCCATAAAAATAAAAGGGGCGGGAAGGTTTCGGGCCTGTCCCGTAGTCAACCGAAGGTTGTACTTCGGTGCTCTGATCCTGACACGTCCACCAGGCCGCGGTAGCTCATTGGTAGTAGCACTTCTCTGAAAAAGAAGGGGTAGTGGGTTCGATTCCCACCCGCGGCACCTCGTCGCTTCGCTCCTCGGTGTAAACTTTTACAAAACTAAAAATATGGGCTGTTTTGTATATTGAATTCATTGCAAAGATGACTCTTTATATACAAAAATTACCTGGAGCTTAAAAAAACGAATTAATGAACACAATTCAGAAAAAAAAGGCTTTACAAAGAATAAATTTCCAATAAGGTTGGTTTATTGGGAGAAATTTAAACCAAGAATAGAAGCAGCCCAGAGAGAAAAAGAAATAAAAGAATGGCGGAGAGAAAAGAAAGAGAGACTAATCTTTCACTTCTTTCAAGGCAAATTCTAGTTTATACTGAGAAGATTATCTGCGAAGTGCGGGTGTCGTATAGTGGCCATTACACTGCCTTGCCAAGGCAGCGAGGTGGGTTCGACTCCCATCACCCGCTTATAAAGAAGGGGCGGGGGTTCTGTACCAATCCTGGGTTGTTGTATTGGAGTTACAACGGCTTGAGTCGATAGGCGGCTTCGCCTTACAGCCCCTAAAAATTCACAATACCTATCGGGATTGGTACGGGGTGAGCATTCCCATCACCCGCCCCAAAGACCAAAGGACTAACCACCAATCAAGCTAAAACCCTTGACAATCATTACAGGATAGGCTATTATGATACAACCCCTTTAAGGGGTTTTAAAATGGATAAAAACTCAGAAAAACTTCCTATTTTAAGCAAAAAATTGATGGTAAATAGCCTGATTTTTCTAATAGTTATTTATTTATTAGGATTCTTTCCTTTATTGGCTAGTCAAAAAGACGAGGTTAACTTTAAAGCATCTTTAGAGGAAAATTTTGTTTTCTCTAAATCCACTATTATTCAAGGAAATAGCCTTTTGCCGCCTGTAAATCCTCTTTTAGTTAGAGAAATTAAAGTGGCAAGGACAATAAAGGTTGTGGTTACAGCTTATTCAAGTTCTCCCTGGGAAACAGATGATACTCCTTATTTGACAGCTTCAGGATCTATGGTTAGAGATGGTATTGTGGCCACCAATATCTTGCCTTTCGGGACAAAAATTAGACTTTCTTCTCTTTATGGTGATAAAATTTTTGTTGTTGAAGATAGAATGAACCCTAGAAAAGGTTATCAGGTTGATATTTGGCATTCTTCTCATTGGGAGGCGAAACAATTTGGCGTTAAGTTGGCTGAGATGGAGATAATCGAGGAAGGATAAGAAGATTTTTTAATAAGATAAAAAAGCCCGCACCACACGGTGCGGGTTTTTTTGGTGCCGAGGGCGGGACTTGCACCCGCAAGGAGGGATTACCTCCACAAGATTTTAAGTCTTGCGTGTCTGCTAATTTCACCACCTCGGCAAAACCTTGAGGCCTGGGCGGGAATTGCACCCGCGTATAAGGGTTTTGCAGACCCTCGCCTTAGCTACTTGGCTACCAGGCCAACATTTATTTTAGTATTTTTTTATTAATTGCGGTAGCAATTACAAGGAGGAGCGAAGCGACGACTGGTTTGCTTAATTGCGGTAGCAATTACAAGGAGGAGCGAAGCGACGACTGGTTTGTATTTTCTTTTAACCGTTTTTCTCAACTTTTTCTAAAAGCTCTTCAATTCTAGCTGCTTCTCGGGTTTTTTCCTCCTCAACGAATGTTATTTTCGGCACTTTTCTTATAATTAATAGTTGATTAATTTTATTTTGAAGAAAAGAAACATTTTTGTTTAGTATCTGGAAAATCTTTGAAAAATATTTTTCCGGGATAACGCTAATATAAATTTTGGCCTGACTTAAACCAGTTGAGATTTGAACCCTAGTGACAGTTACCAAAACATCTTTTGGAAATTCAATTTCTTTCAGTAGAAGCCGAGCAACCTCTCTCTTGACAAGTTCGTTAAGGCGTTGAATACGTTTAGACATTTTTATAGTTCTCCCTTCTGCCTTTCTTCGGTATAAATTAACAGAATATCTCCACTCTCGACCTTAATATCTCCCTCAAACAGTATCCCGCATTCCTCTCCTCTTGCGCATTGGTCAATATCTTTTTTGTTTTTTTGAAGATTAAGTAATTTCCCCTTGCCAATTTTTTCTTCTTCTACACCTTTTCCCGCAGAGGTTGATCGAAAGACTTCAATTAGCCCTCCTTTTTTTACTTTCCCTTCGATTACTCTCCCGCCGATAATTTGACGATTCTTCTCTGTTTTGAAAACAATTAAAATCTTAACTTTTCCAAGGTCGGTTCTGATAGCCTTGGACTCTAATCGTCTTTCCATAACTTGTCTTATTCCTTGCGATAATTCATAAATTATTTCGAAATTCATAATTTTTATTTTCTCTCTTTCTGCCAACTGTTTTGCAATAGGATTTATTTTTATACGGAAACCTAAAATTTTGGCCTTACTTGATTTAGCTAATTTGATATCAGACTCATGAATTTCTCCAACCTCTTTTTTTAGCATTCTTAGAATAACTTTCTCCTGAGGAAGATTTTTCAAAAGACCATCAATTGCTTCTAGAGAACCAACGGCGTCGGCCTTTAAAATTAAATTTAAAACCTTTTTTTCTGGAGTAATAAAAAATACGGGCGGTTCTTCTTTTTTCTTTTCTTTCTTTTTGAGATATTCTTGAGCTAACTCTATATTTGGAAATATTTTAAATTTTTCTCCCACCCGGGGAACCTCTTCAAAACCCAAGATAATAACCGGCATTGAAGGAAAAGCTTCTGTGATTGGTCTGTTTCGGAAATCTTCCAAAATTTTAATTTTACCCAAAACAGAAGAAGTAGCAATATTATCACCTACCCTTAATACCCCATTGCTTAAAAGTAGAGTTGCCATCGGACCTCTCTGATTGTCTAAATAGGCCTCAATTACCATGCCTTCGGCTGATTTTCCTAAGTCTCCTTTTAATACTTCTATTTCAGCTATTAATAGAATTACCTCCAAAAGCTCTTCAATGTTCTGACCAGTTTTAGCAGACAATTCGACCGAAGGAATTTTTCCTCCCATTGATTCAACTAAAACGCCTTCCTGAGATAATTCCCGTTTAACCTTTTCTGGATTCGCCCCAGGTTTATCGATTTTATTTAAGGCTATAATCATTGGAATGCTTGATTTTTTTATCCAAGAAAGTGCTTCTTTAGTTTGAGTCTTTATTCCTTCTGAGGCATCTATGACTAGAATAGCTAAATCAGCAACCCCGGCTCCTCTCGATCTCATAGCCGAAAAAGCTTCATGACCAGGAGTATCAATGAAAGTAATTTTTTTACCATCTTTTTCGATTTCGTAAGCTCCAATATGTTGAGTAATACCGCCTGCTTCTTTCTCGGCCACATGATCTTTGCGGATATAGTCTAAAATCGAAGTTTTGCCATGATCAACATGACCCAGAATAACCACTACTGGTGGGCGGGTTGTTAAATTTTCACTTTGTTTTTCAGTCATAATATTGGAATAAAAATCCGAAATTCTAATATCGAAATACAAACCACTCGCTTCGCTTGCTGTAATTGCCCTACAATTAAACGAAACAAATTCAAAATTCAAATGTTCAAAACTCAAGACTCCTTTGTTCGTTTAAGTTTTTAATGATTTGATATTGTTTAGAATTTCGAATTTAGGATTTAAGCCACTATGGCTTTTTGGATTGCCTCTTTTTCTTCTTCAGAAAGTGGATATTCTGACTTTCCGTTATTCACCGATTTGGCATAAACCTGGTTTCCTTCTTGGCTATAAATTGAGGTTATGACAAAGCCGTTGTTGCCTAAATCAAGCAAGGCGATTGAAAAACTTTGATCACCTCCGATATTTTTAAAAGGATTAAATCTAACCAAGCTAATTTTTTGGAAACTTTTTTGGGACTGCCCTTTTAGTCTTGAAATCTCTTCGGAAATTTTTTTAATATCCTTTTCTTGTTCCTCTAATTTCTTCAATTGGCTCGCCAGAAGCTTTTCTAGGTCTTCTTCCCCTTTTTTAAAAAACAAATCAAACTTTTTCTTCAATTTAAAGCAATAAACAGTCAATCCAAAAACGAGAACTATCAAGAAACCAAGAACTATTAAAATGTAAATCAGAACATCTTCCATTGGCTTTACATAGTAGTAAAATATAACTTATTTTTTCAATTTGGACGGCGAGAGAAGGACCAGAGCACTAAAAGTTTTTAGTGCCAAAACACTAAAATACTTTAGTGCTCGGCCGAGCACATAAGATAAATTTTATGTGCTCTGGTTCGAACTCTTGATGACTTTTAACTATGGTGGTTTTTTTGCGACCCCGTAAGAAAGCGGTGGGGGTGAGATTTGAACTCACGGTAGCCTTCACGACTACAATGGTTTTCGAAACCATCTCTTTAAACCACTCAGACACCCCACCATTTTTCTACGGTGTCACTTTGGCATCCCGCCGAATCTATCTAAAATACCACTTTTTTAATTGAAAATCAATCCTTCAACCAGCTTAGGATTAATACTGAGTTGTATTGAAGTATCAATGAAGCTTTTATGAAGCCGACGATTTTTCATTAGATATTAAGCAAAAAGTCATTATCAATTGATATTTTTCGGGGCAAAAAGAAAGAAAAATTATTCCCGCCACGGAAAACCAGCGTTTTAGCAAGCTTGCCAAAGAAAATTTTTGGGAGGAAAAAAATACTGGCTTCACGGCGATATCTATCAAAATCGGGGAAATTTTTTATTAGAATATTAGCCGCAGTTAACCCCCAAATTATTCCTCCTCCAGACCAAGGTTTGGTTAGGCCGGCAGCATCGCCGCAGAGAGTAATATTTTTATTTTTCGGTAAAATTAAACTCTGGGGAACTATGGCTGACTTCAATTCACTTTGGTGAAAATTTATTTTCTGGTTTTGACAAAATTTTTCAAATTTTTTCTTGATAGAATTCAAAGATCCCAAGGCCCCATATTCAACATGAGAACCTCGGGGAATTTTCCAAAAAAACCCTTCTTTTATCGGCCAAGCCCTGACATAATCTGAAGAGTCTTTGATTGGTAAAAAGAACTGAAGGCCGAGTCGGAAAAAGGGTTGCGATAAAGAAAGTTTTTTTCTTATTTTTGACAAAGCTCCATCGCAACCGATAACCTTATCAAACCCAGACGGAATTTCATTAACCGATTGATCTAATAAAATTTTTACTCCTGATTTTTGAGCAAGATCAAAAAGGAATTCAGTGAGTTTTCGGCGATTTATAACCAAATATGTCGGATTTAAATTTAAGGCTACAGTCTTTTTAGGAAAGTGAATAAGGCAAGCATTAATCTTGTTCTCAATTAAAGATTGGTTGAGGGGAAAGAAACTTCTTAATCTTTCAGATATTAACGATGAACAAATTTTTTCTTCGATTCCACTCTTTTTTTCAAGGACAGTAACTTTATGGCCAATTTGAGACAATTGCCAGGCCAAATAAAGACCGATTATTCCTGCTCCAACAATAACAGTGTTCTGAGGTTTGTTTTGGCTCATTTAAGGTTTTTTAACTTTTGAATTTAATCCCGTCCTTCGCGAAACGGGGGCGGGGAAGCCTGTGGACTTGGGGGGAACTCGAACCCCCGATTCCGCACCAGAACAAGTTCGGTACGAGGCAACCTCTTCTTAAATTTCTATGGACCCACGGGGAATTGAACCCCGGACTCGTCCATGCCATGGACGCGTGTTACCCCTATACCATGGGCCCATGTGTCCCCGAAAGGAGTCCGAACTTAGGCCTTGCGCTAGAGCCAAGCTCAGTGCGGGGTAAAAGCCTCTTGCCTGCCGTGCACCATATCTTTATGTCTTCCCGGGAGGAGTTCTCACCCCGTCCTTTTTATGCCCTCGGGAGGAATCGAACCTCCATTAGCGGCTTAGGAGTCCGCGGTTCTAATCCGTTGAACTACGAGGGCAAAAGTGGCGGGGCGGGCTCCCCAACCTTCTCCTTAGGACGAAGCCGTTCTATTTGCCCCGCACCGAACTTGTTCTGGTGCGGGATCCAATTGAGCTGCGAGGAGATATTGGTGCGGATTGTTCTACTTGCCCCGCACTTAAATGCAAAGCATTTATAGTGTCGGGGTCCGTTGAACCATGGGGGGCAAATTCAAAATTATAATATCAAATTTCTTTCTTGTTGACAAGCTTTCTCTCTGTTATAATTGATGTGTAATGTTAGAAAAATCTCCAATAATTGAAATTGCAAAAAGGATTTGTCCAGCGGTGATTACCATTGTTGTTTCCAAAGACCTGCCAAAAATTGAAGGATTTTTTTTGATGCCTTATGGCGAAGGAGGAGTTATTATGCCGAAAATACAGAAAGGCAGGAAAGAAAGAACAAAAATTGGCGGGGGATCTGGTTTTGTCATTTCTTCTGATGGCCTTGTTTTAACTTCCCAGCATGTAGTTTCTGACCCCGAAGCTGAATATACCGTTGTTTTGGAACCGACCAAGAAATATTCAGCCAAGATTTTGGCTCGTGATCCAATTAACGACATTGCCATTTTAAAAATAAAGGCTAAAGAACTTCCTTGCTTGGAGCTTGGCGATTCAGGTAAAATTGAGCTCGGCCAGACAGTGGTAGCGGTAGGAAATGCCTTGGGAGAATTCCACGATACTATAAGCACCGGCATTGTTTCTGGTTTAAGCAGATATATTACAGCTTTTAGCGGTTTAGCTTCTCAGGCCGAAAGTTTGAGAGGATTAATCCAGACAGATGCTGCCATTAATCCTGGGAACTCAGGGGGACCTTTGGTTGATATTGAAGGAAAAGTTATTGGTATAAACACTGCCATGATTATGGGAGCCCAGAATATTGGCTTTGCTATTCCTATTAATTGTGCTAAAAAAGACTTAGAAGAAGTTAAAAAATACGGAAAAATTATAATTCCATTTTTAGGAGTAAGATACATTATTTTAAGTAAAGAAATTTCTAAAAAAAATAAGCTGCCGGTAGATTATGGAGCCTTTGTAATGCGAGAAACTTTAGGGGAATCGCCAATAGTCAAAGGGTCTTCGGCCGATAAAGCCGGCATTCAGGAATTTGATATAATTTTGGAAATGGGAAATGAGAAAATCACAATGAAAACCCCCTTGTCAGGCATTCTACAGAAATCCAAAATAGGAGATGAAATAAATTTAAAAGTTTTAAGAAAAGGAAAAACAATAGCCATAAAGGTAAGGCTGGAAGAGAAAAAATAAAGGAATAAAAATTAAAATCTTAAAAACTCGTCTAGATGGCGGGTTTTTTGATTCGGTCAATCAGGCCAGATTATTTGTCCGTCCGACTTGTCCGCCGAAAGTTTACCCCGCTAGAAAGCCCCACCCCTTGGGGTGGGAATGAATATAATCCCGCCACCTTGTTTTAAGAAAGGGCGGGGTTTAAAGTCCCCCTTTCTAACGGGGTTTACTGAAGGTGGAAGTCTTGACGAAGGAGGACTTGTTCTTCCTTTAATACTAGGCTTGCCATTCCGTAGCCTTGGCTGAGGATGGGTCAGGTAATGGACGCAGCATTCAGAACCGTGGATTGGGTTAAGATTAGGGAAAGTCTTAGAGATTTGGAGCCTCTTATGGGTATTTATCTGACTCCTTTGGCTGGACGGCGTTAGGACCTTGTTTTAGTCTAAAAACCTATTGAGATAAAGGTTTTTTCTCTATTATTTTCCCTGTTTTTGCATCAACTAATACTTTAAATGGTGGTGGTCCCTCAGCAAACGATACGGCTCTTGCCCAAAAAGAGCTTGAGCTTTCCCAGTATTCAAAAAAGATATTATAACCTTTTAATTCGGGGTTTTCATATATTAGAGATGTAAAGGGTTTTACGATAAGGTCACCCTTCTCATCTGCAATAACTAAAGTTAAATTATCACTTCCTCGAAGTTCTATTACAATATATTTTTTCTCACCAACTCCAGCAGATATAAATGGAGAATTACGAATATCAGAACCGACGATATCAATAATTTTAATCGCTGAATCCCAGGTTAGATTCCCGTCTGTTAAATAAATGGCTATCTGACCGTTTTCATCAAAAGTATTATAAACAAATATCTTTTTCTCAATTCTATTTGAGTCATAAAAAGAGACTAATTTTTCTATCTTTTCAGAATCAAATTTTTCTTCTATGGTTTTGTCAATAAACTTAAAAGCAGAAAGCATTTGGTCGAAAAGTTTTCTTGGAACAGTATCTTCTGGATTTTCCAAAGACCCAGCTAAATGTCGCTGAAGATGATATAAAATATTTCCATTCTTAAATACAGCATTATCCCCGCCACCACTTACGCCCCACCAATAAAATATTGTTGCATCTGAACCAGCTATTATTTTATGTTCTATTTTTGAAGTCACCTCATTTTGAACACCAGAAACAATTTCCTCATCGCCTTTTTGCGATAATTGAATCGGGGAAAAATTATCCTCTATCCAGTCTTTAACTGAAAGGTCAGTTTCATAAATTGAAATATTAATAAAAGGGTGGTTTGCTTGATAATTTTCCCATTTTTTGGATTCAAAAGTAATTTGTTTTTTATCGTCATACTCAACGAAGTAAAAATCAGAAGGATATTTCACCTCAAAGCCATATTCTTCATTTCTGTAAGTTTTCCAATTGACGGTTTCGTCTTCTGGCGGTTTTACCTCTGGCAGTTTTAATTCCAATTCAGCTAATTTAACTTCCAGCTCCTTTATCCAGGAATAGTAATAACCCAAAATCCCACCACCAACAATAACAGCCAGAACAATAACAATTAAGATGTATGTTAAGTTAGTTTTACCTTGAGTAATGAAAGGCATTAAATCATTATACCTCCTTCCCTACAAAACAAAAACCCCGTCAATTAAGGCGGGGCAGGCAGGCTTGCCATTCCGTAGCCTTGGCTGAGGATGGGTCAGGTAATGGACGCATTCAGAACCGTGGATTGGGTTAAGATTAGGGAAAGTCTTAGAGATTTGGAGCCTCTTATGGGTATTTATCTGACTCCTTTGGCTGGACGGCGTTAGGAGCTATTTTACTCTAAAAACCTAAAATCAATCAGAGGGAGAAATAGTAGTAAGTATTTTTTCATAGATACTGTCTAATTCCGGAGAAAGATTAGTTTGTCTAATCTGTAGGATTCCATCTCTTTGGTGGGTTTCGAATACAAATATTTTTTCTATCTTTGTGCCCAAAAATATTCCAAAGAATTCTCTCCCTTTCACATTATTTATTGTGCGTTCTTTCTCATACTCAAGTTCCGTAAATGAATTGCGAACTCCTTTTAGGCAGTCATCGTAATCTGTTCCGCATACGCGCGCGCGTTCCGTGCTATACCATCCTCCAGATCCAATAAACAAATCGTTTGAATAAGAACCATTCATACATACGGGATATCCCTCTGTTGGCCCACAAGGATAAGGCGAGGGGGGATACTTTATGTTCCAACCAAAGATTTCCACTGTCTCCCAATTGGCGGTTTCGTCTTCAATAATTCCTTCTGGTGGTTTTACTTCTGGGGGTGTAATTTCCTGTTTTGGCATCCACAAATACTGATAACCCAAAATTCCTCCACCAACAATAATAGCCAGAATAATAACAATTAAGATATAAGTTAAATTAGTTTTACCTTGGGTAATGAATGGCATATATTTATTTTTTAGTTAGTTTATTATCTTTCCTCATTATACCTCCTTCCCTTCAAAACAAAAACCCCGCCAATTAAGGCGGGGAATAGCCTGGGTGGCTAAGCGGATTTGAACCGCCTCTAGCAATGCCACAGATTGCTGTGCTGCCGTTACACCATAGCCACCATAAAATATTTCTCACCTTGCATCACAATTTGTGCCCTCAGGAGGAATCGAACCCCCATTGCAGACTTAGAAGGTCCGTGTTCTATCCGTTGAACTATGAGGGCAGTATTCGAACCCTAATATTATAACTGAAATAATTCATTCGGTCAACGTTCTTCTTCGATAATGATTATTTTTGTAAACGGATCGGGGTATTTTTTTGTTTCGGTTTCTTCAAATTTTTTCTGTTTGTCTCTAGATTTCTCTAAAATTTTTTGGAAAAGTCCTTCATCAAATTGAAGAGAACTTTCTATTATTTCTGGCTGAGCCTTTTCCACTAAAAAAATATATTTATAAAACAAGAAAGCGCCAAAAACTAAAAACACAACTAAAAGTCCTAAAAAAGTCAAAAAGACCTTTTCTCCTAAAATTCGGAGCAATTTTCCAAAAACAACCTTTATTTTATCAAATCTTATTTTTTTTATTTTCATTTAACTAAAACAATTAATTCCAAATTAGCCGTAATGTTGTCCGATGACTCTTGGGCGATTTTCCTTACATTTAAATTAGTGATTTCGATTAAATAAGGACTATTTTCTAATTTATCAATCAATTTTAAAAGGTTAGAAAAAGAACCAGAGAATAAGATATTAAAAGAGAGGGCAGGTTCTGGTTCCGTTATTTCTTTGGTTAAAGAAATTTTTATTGAAGATTGAGAGTTAAGAATAGATTTTTCCAGGAAATCCATAAATTCAATTGGTAAGGTCGAATCAACAAAAAAATTATTAATTTTTTCTAAATTTTGCTGATGGGTTTTATATTTTTCCCGGAAATTTTCCAGGTTCTTTCTTCTTTGCTCAAATGAAATTAAATCTTTTTTCTGCAAAATTAATGCTTGGGAGCTTTTACTAATTTCTTGCAAAAGAAATAAAATTAATATTAAAACTAAAATTACAACAATAATTCCGGAAATATAAATTTTTTTATTTGAAATTTTCATTGCCCGAAATCAATTTTAACTCCGGCAAAATCTATATCAACGGGTTCAATCCAGTTTGAAGGAGGAAAATATATTGCTTGGAATTCTTCTTTTTGTTCAAGATTCTTTTTAAACTGGACTAATAAATCCCGCGAAGGAGAGAAACCGGCCAAAATGATTTGTGAGGAGGTTTTAGAATAAAAGAGGTCGGTAAGATATATTTCTTTAGGAACAGCTTGGATTAATTTTTCTAAAATATTTTCCAAACCGTATTTCTGCTCATAGAAATCGTTTATTTTTGCAAGTTTTTGATTAGAATTATCGATTTTTTCTTCAATAATCCGGGCCTCAGAATCTTCGCCCTTTTCTTTTATTGATTCCAGGACATTTTTTTGAAGATCAATTTGGATTAAAAGATATACTTTCAAAAAACCCAAGATTATTATTAAACAAAGTAGAGAGAGTAAAACGATAAGACCCAAGGTTATGGCCAACCTTTTTATCTCTTCGGCTAAAAGTTCTTTTCTCTCTTCTGGCGGTAAAAGATTTATCATATACCACTAATGAATATAACGAATTTTGCGCTCTTAATTGCGAAGCAATTACAAGGAGTGGAGCGACTGGTTTGCATTATCACGAATAAATAATTAGTGAGTATTCGTAGGAAATTAGTGTTTTATTGGTGGATGTTTATTCCCCTCAGGGCCAAGCCCAAAGCAGTCGTAAAAGTCAACGATTTTTTATAAGATAATTCAGGAATTTCCTTTAAAGGAGTTTTTAGAATATTTGTCCAGGGGTTACCTAATTCTGCCGGCATTTTTAGAGCCAAAGAGAGAAATTCTGGCAACCCCTTGAGATTGGCTCCTCCTCCACAAAGCAAAATTTTATTGATTTCCCCACTATCAGGTGCTAAATGTTCGTGGCGAATATGGGTTGGATAATAATCGAGACATTGCTTTATTTCTTTAACTAAATTAGTTAAAAGAGGAGCTATGATGTTTGACACTTTGCCTGAGATAATTTTCCTTTCGGTGCCATCTTTAATTTTTAACTGGTATTCTTTTTCTAACCCAAATTTTATCTTCAACATCTCCGCCTCTCGAAAAGAAATATCTAGTCCACGAGAAATAGCTTTTGCGAATTCCCGAGAAGAAATAGGGATCGCGCGGGTAAATCTTAAAGAATAACCAGAGAAAATCATTAAGCTTGTTTTGTCGGCGCCAAAATCAATTAATAGAAGCGGACGAGGACTAAACTCATTTTTTATTAAAGCCCGGGCAATAGATAAAGATTCAATCTCTAAGGCCTGAGGCCGAAGGCCCGCTTTTTGAAGACAAGAAACATAAGAAGCAACAGTTTTTTTCGGCAGAACAGCGATTAAAACATCGGAATGGTTAAGATGATTATAAACCGGCCGGACGACCTGGAAGTCCAAATAAACCTCTTCAATTGATAAGGGAATATAATTTTCTGCTTCAAAATAAATAGCTTTTTTTAACTCTTCAGCTTTCATTTTGGGCATTTGGATGACTTCTAAAAATGCTTCTTCTTCCGGCAGAGAGGCTACTACATAATTTGTTTTTATCTTTTCTCCTTTCACCTCAATCAAAGCTTTTTTAATCATTTCAATTAAAGCTTCTTCGTCTTGTATCTCTCCTTTTTTGATTATTCCTGGAGTAATTTCCGTTTCTCCAAAAGAAGCCAAAGATAAAAATTTGTCCTTCTTCTTTAGCTTAACTATCTTCAAAGAGGAGTCAGATACATCTAAACCAAACGCCTCTGGTTTTAAAGTAAGAAATTCTAACATTCTTGATTAACTTTAGCTATCTATTACATTCTAGCATTTTAATATTCAACTAAGAACCTAAAAACTAGAGGTTATTTATTCAGTTTCCTGCCAGCGTTGAACCTCCCAGGCTGCTCCGGGTCCAGCTGAAAATTGAGCGTCAACTAACCCTTGTTCATACTGGATCATTGCATTTTCCTTTAATTGAACTTTATAACCAACTATTTCAGAGATAATTACTCCATTATGAAGATAAATCAGACCATCTGTCGCATAAAATATGGCCCCGGTTGCGTTATTATGTATATCCATTGCCGCATTATGATGGGTGCAGGTCGATGTTTCTTCTCCCTGACAATCAGATGTCGTTAAAAGCATAAGATAGCTTCCAGGCTGCCCAGACCCTTGAAAAATTTTATTGTTTTTAACATGAATCCAACCATCAGAAATTACAATACAACTCAGTTCTTCATAAGAGGTAGAGCATTTCATACCCGACTCAAGACTGGCACCACCTTCAATATCAATATTGCCTTGAACATAAACTGTACCCGTAATCTCTAAAAGCTGGCGATTGGTTAAATTAAGATTGCCGGTGATTGTTACTGGGCCCAAACTTGAAGTGCCAGGAGGTGGACTATAATCGCCTTCGATAAGACAGGGGGGGGTAGGAGGTTGTTGGCCGCATCCAGCTTCATCTTTCCATTCCTGAATGTTAGCATCGGAAACGGGCATGTCACCGACCGCCGGATCTGGAGAATCAGGATGAGCAGTACCCGGGCTTCCAGAATAATTATTTAACCAGTCAAGCGAACTTTGATCAATGAATTGATAATAAGCATCGCCCTGTATCTCGCTATTTAAAATAGTATTGGCATAAGCATTCCCATAAATTCTTACTTCCTCAATAGAGGTAATAATACCCCCAAGCCAAATTTTGATATTGAGGTCACCGGTTATTTGAGTCCAACTTGGATTATCATCGTTCCAATCAGGACTATATTTAGCCACCCCATTACCATATCCTTCATTTTGATCCTTACACCAAATCCAGTATTTATTACTATCGGCTTTTGTATCTACTATTAACCAATAAAAAGTATTGGCGGTTAAAAGAGGAGGGTTAGGAATGGCGACATTAATCCAGCCATAAGTGTCAGTTACTTTAGAAGCATCTAAAGTGGCGGACGTTAAAACTGTTGTACTGGGTGAACCGTTATCGTCAGTTAGAATTCTAAGAGTCCGATTCTTTGGATTCCCGTTTTTTTCCAGATAAAGGCTGACTTGAACTAAGCGTTCGGTTTTGTTGGTTTTGAAGCTTTGAGCTAAATCTAATACTGGTGAACTTTGACCAAAAACTTGGTCATTGTTACAAACGGCCCACTGCTGGTTAAGATCCGTGCCCGAAGCTACAAAAACATCGCCAGTGATTGTGGCACCAGGATCACCATCAATGTTGCCATTAGAGTAAACATTGCCAATCACGCCACCAATACCCTCAATCCGACTATTATTTTCCATTTTTAGTCCTCCTTCGCCAATCTGAGCACCGTAATAAAAAGCAGGGGTGGTTGTATTAAGTTTGAGTACAGTAGTTATAGTCCGTAAAATATTATTAAGATTACCCTGAGAAGTGACTGTTTTTTGAGTTGGGCTACCAGAAATATTAATATCCGCACTTGCTCCATTAATACTCAAAGTATTGTCAGCAACATAAAGCTTGCCTTTCTGAATTCTTAAAAGACTGTCTTCTATTCCAGCTTCAGCTGCATAATAAGCTTGGTTTGATTTGGTAATATTGGCAGAAATTATTTGTTGCCCTAGAGTTAGAATGGCAACGCTTATTCCAATGGCAAAAATTAGAGCCAGAATTATAATGGTAAAAAATAGGGCAGCAAAACCTTCTTGACGAGTTAATTGATTCATTGTTGATATTGCCGAAGAGAGGCGGCTGATTTTAAATTAACTGAAGCCTGATATTCTGTTCGACCACTTGAATCCTTATAATTGATTATCAAATCAATCTGAACCGAAGGAATTTGATTTGTAATAATTTGGCGAAACACCAAGTTTGTGATTTCTACTCTTTCTGAGGTTAAAACAATAGGATCTTGCGACTCTTTTTTAAAACAAAGATGAGTACCGCAGATATAAAAATCTATATAAGTTGAGTTTTCTCCGGTTGGTAAATGATTGCTTGTTTTTAGAGAAAGTTGGCCGGGATGAGCATTAAAGATACTAGTCGGTTCATAAATATTTTCTGCTTCTTTGACTTCGTAAACTATTACTTCCATAACTCTTCTGGCATTGTCTAAAGTTTCTCTCATGACCCGTGTTTTTATATTGATTTCGATCGCCCAAATTAAAAAAGAAAAAATAACAACAATCACGGTTGCCAAAATAGCAATATAAACCAAAACTTCTATTAGCGTAAAACTTTTTTGTTGGCTACGGTTCATTATTATCATCGCCAATTGGTAAGATAAGTAGTAATCTCTACATTTTTATCTTGCCAAGAAACAGTTACTGTTATTTTCCTTGTTTCGGGATCATCTGTTCCTCCGCTCTCGACAATGTTATCGTTAGCATCCCTGTCTACACTTTCAAAAATAACCTTACGTAAAAATCCATTGATTATTTCTTCTCCTAAAGCCAATGTCCACTGTGGGGGGGTGTCCCCGATTTGTTCTTGGTGGTAAGCAACTTCGGTAGTTAAAGTTCCAAGTCCGTCCACGTTCCACGTAGTTCCATCTCTAAAATTGCGAACAGCCTCGATTGTTTCTTGGGCTAAGAAATTAGCCAGAGTAGTTTCTTTAATTGAATGAGAAGTTTTTAGAGAAAAAACCAATATACCAAAAATTCCGATAAAGGATATTAACAAAACAGCAATAGCTACTAAAATTTCTATTACAGAAATTCCTTTTTGATTATTGATGGTTGTTGACATAGATTAAAGTTTTATTGTATTTCTTTGGTTCCTCCATATGGCCCTTCGGTTACCGAATCATTGACGTCAGCTAAATAGTGAGCAATCTCCTTATCTACTCCGCCCTCTACGATATAGATTATGACTTCTTGGTTAGTTCTCCCTTGATTACGATCACGATGGATACAAAGATTAAAAGTATCAAGAGAGTGGGTATGAACTTGGAATGTTTGATCAATCCCATCGACAATAAATATTCCTGCCCAATCAAATTCTGTTTTATCAGCATTGAAATAATCAGCCATATCAACTTGTTCTGTCTGAGGAATATCGGGAAAATAAAACTTTAACAAGGTTGCACTTTGAATACTCCATCCCAAATCAAAATGAACGTGGCGAGAATCTTTTATTCTTGCTGCATCAGAAGGAGTAGAGGGACTTGTTAGTCCAACTTGGCCAGAGTTTTCAATATAGACGGTCTTTGTTTTTGTTGGATTATCTTTCAGTCTTATAATTAGAGATCCGAATTGAGAAGTTGTTCCTGAAATTCGATCGAAAATTATTTCTGACTCGCCTCCATTTAAACTTATATCGGATATTTCAACGGATTTTGGCAATTTATGAATTTTATCAAATGAGCTGTTTCTTGAGGCATAATCATTTCCTTTAAATAAGGTGTACTGATGAGGAGAAGTAGTTTGATCGAAATAGACTCCGTACTGGCTGGCTCCTTCAGAGGCCAAGGTCTTATTTTGAGCTATTCTTAAAGTATTAATAATTTCTTCGGTGGAATTATTTAGATCTAATTCATTTTGGAAGGAACGATAAGCAGGGAGAGCCAAAACCATCAGAATAACCATAATTCCAATAATTACCAATACTTCAATTAAAGTAAAACTTTTCATCATTAAAGCCAAGAAATATTTATCCTTAAAGCTTTTATTGTATTGCTCCCAACATGCTGTACATAGGTTGAATCATTGAGATGGCAAAAAAACCAACTGCTCCACCAACTAGAAGCATTAATAATGGTTCCATTATTGCCGAAAGGTTTTTGGTATGATTCGTTACTTCTTCTTCATAAAAATCAGCCAACTTGGCTAAGATTTCTGACGTCTGGCCTGTTTCTTCCCCGATCTCAATCATCTGAATAACCATCGGAGGATAAAGATCTTGATAGGGCGTTAAAGCCAAAGAAAGTTTTTCTCCTTTCTGAATCTTTTCTATCGCACTGATCATTGCTTCTTTAAAATAAATATTCCCTAAAGATCCAGAAACAATCCTTAAGGCTCTAACAAGAGGAATACCAGAGACAATAAGAGAACTTAGGGTTCTCAAAGTTTGAGCTGAATTGGTCTTTTTAATGATCGGAGAAATAATAGGAATTTTTAAGGTTATACTATCCAAAATCTTTTTTCCTCTCTTTGTTTTCAAAGCGTTTTTAAGAAGAAAAAATAAAACAAAAACTATAATTAAGAATAAATACCATTTTGTAGCTAAAAATTCTCCAAGACCAATTACAAAACGAGTAGTAAGAGGAAGATCAATCTCTAGCTCTCTAAAAGTTTCTGCTAGTTTAGGTATAACCATAATAAGCATCAAGACTCCAATACCTACCATGGCAAAAATAATTACGGCAGGATAAACCATTGCCCCTATTATCTTTGATCTTAAGTCGTGCTCTTTTTCCATTTGGTAAGCCAAATTTTTTAGAACATTTTCCAGAGTGCCGGATTCCTCTCCAGCTTTAATCATACTGACAAAAAGCTCAGAGAAAATTTCAGGATATTTTTTTAAGCTTTCAGACAAGCTTTTTCCCTTATTTACTGCTTCTAAAATTTCAGCAAGAGCTTTTTTGAATTTTGGATTTTTACTTTGAGTTGATAAAATTGACAAACTTCGAGGAAGAGAAACGCCGGCCGAAACCATTACCCGAAGATTTCTGGTAAACATCATTTTTTCGGTCAGAGAAACCTTCCCAAAAAAAGACAGAGATATTTCAAATTTATTTTTTTTATCCTTAATTTCAAGTTCGGCTTCGGCTCTAATCAAAACATATCCTTCTTGGTGAAGGATTTTTGACAGCTCTTTTTTGGTTCCAGCTTCTAGAGTTCCTGTCTCGATCTCTCCTTTAAAAGATTTTGCGGTATAAAAATATTGAGGCAAATGAAAAAATAATTATTAAAAAATAGTTATCAGGAAATGATTACCCTTAAAACTTCCTCAATTGAAGTGATTCCCTGGGAGGTCTTTAAAAATCCATCTTCAACCATTGTTCTCATGCCTTCTTTTTGGGCCTGTTCTTGAATTTTGTCGGCACTTGTTCTTCTGATAATAAGCTCTTTAATTGATTCAGTGGCCAGCAAGACTTCATAAATTCCAATTCTTCCTTTATATCCTTCTGGGCAGTTCTTTGAGGGTTTTGGACGGTAGAATTCAATATTGGGCCAATCATCTTTCTTCTTAACAATTTTCTCTTTTTTGATAATTTCTAAAATTCTATTTAAATCGCAATTTTTTTCTAAATTTTTAATCTCTGTCTTTCCAAGTTTATATTTTAACTTTTCTGGGCATAATTTTCTGACCAATCTTTGGGCTAAAATAACATTTAAAGTTGAAGAAATCAGAAAGGGTTCAGCCCCCATATCAATTAGGCGGGGGATGGCGCCAGCTGCTGTATTGGTGTGGATGGTAGATAAAACCAAATGACCCGTTAAGGCAGCATTGATTGCCAACGAAGCTGTTTCTTTATCTCGAATTTCTCCGATCATTAAAATGTCTGGATCTTGTCTGACCAAAGCCCGCAGGCCGGAAGCGAAAGTAAGCCCGATTTTAGGGTTGACCTGAGTTTGATTGATTCTGGGCATTCGGTATTCAATCGGATCTTCAATAGTAGCAATATTTACATCAGGAGTATTGAGAATTTCTAACATTGAGTAAAGAGTAGTTGTTTTTCCAGAGCCCGTGGGCCCCGTGACCAATATCATTCCGACCGGTTTTCTTAAATTATCTTGAATTTTTTCCAAAGCTTCTCCCCGTAAGCCCAATCCCTCTAAGGTGAAAGCCTTGGCAGTTTCAGACAATAATCTCATCACAATTTTTTCACCGTTAAAGACCGGTAAAATCGAAACCCTAATAGAATATTTATAATCTTCTGTTTCGGCCTTAAATCTTCCGTCTTGGGGCAAACGATGTTCATCGAGCTTTAAATTGGAAAGAACTTTAATTCTGGCCACAATCCCAGATCGTACAACTTTTGGCAAGGTCATAGCGTCTCTTAAGATTCCATCAATTCTATAACGGACGATTACTTCTTTTTCTGTTGGTTCAATATGAATATCAGAAGCTCTTTGCAAAATCGCGTGTTTTAACAGAGTTTCGACAATTCGAATTATTGGTAATTCTTCAGCCGCTTTTAGGAGTTCGGCTTTTTCTTCAACTACCTTTCTTTCTTTAATTGATTTAATTCCCTTTGTTTCTCTTTTAATAATTTCTCCAAATTCAGCCTCTAAAGTCTTTTGATATTGAGATAAAACATTTTTGATGCCTTCCGGAGTAGTTAATCGTGGCAATATTTTTAAATTAGATTTTTTTCTAATAAACTCAATAGTTCTTAAATCTTCTGGATCAAGCATAGCCACTTCTAAGTTTTGTTCCTTTTTTCTGAAAGCAACGATATTATGAGATTTAGCAATTGGCTCAGGAATAATTTTTAAAATTTCTGGTGAAACCTTCTCTTTTTCTAAATTGATGAAAGGGATACCTAAAATATAAGCTTCAAGCTTTATTAATTCTTCCTGAGTGATTGTTCCCTCAGAAACCAAAACGTCGCCAACTTTTTGGTTAGTTTTTTGAGCCTTTTTTTGAGCCTGACTAAATTTAGCTTCGGTCACTAAACCCGAATCCAAGAGAAAGGCTTTTAACCGTTTTGGTTCAATTTTCATTGTTCAATAAACAGAAAATAGTAAATAAAAAAAACATAATTCTTTGAGCTCCGTTTCTTATTCGTCGAGGATTTTCTTAATTTTTTTTACTATTTCTTCTAAACTGTAATTTTCCTTTACTAAATACGTAGTAGCTCCCAATTCAAGAGCTTTTTCAATATCTTCCATGTCTTCCAAATTAGTCAAAACAATAACTGGAATTTGTTTAGTTTGATGATCTTTAGCTAATTGTTGAAGTACCTCAAAACCATGAAGCTTGGGTAAGATTAGGTCTAACAGAATTAAGTCGGGCTTTTGATTTTTAGCTAATTCTAATCCGACTTCTCCGTCTAAGGCCGAGATCATTTGGTAGCCCTCTTGTTTTAAAATCTCGCCCAAAGTTTTTTGAAGGGCTGATTCATCTTCGATAAATAGAATACGCTTCATTGCTACATTGTTTCATTGTTTCATTGTTAAATTGATTTTAAATGTCTCAATATAACAATTTAGCAATTTAACAGTTTAACAATTTATTTTACTGGGAGGGTAAACCAGAAGGTGGTTCCTTTACCCTCTTTTGATTTGAAACCCATTTTGCCTCCCGCTTGATCAATAATTGATTTGGTAATATAGAGGCCTAATCCCGTGCCTTGGGTTCTGTATCTTAAAATATTTCGAGCTCTAAAAAATTTTTGGAAAATGTATTTTTTGTCCCGGACAGGAATTCCCACTCCATTGTCTTTTACCTCAAAATAGATATTGTTTTCCCGTCTTTTAAGATTGATCTCAACCGTTCCTTTGTCTTTTACATAACGAATAGCATTATCTATAAGATTCTCAATAATTAATTTTAGTTGAGAAGGGTCAATGAAAATTTTTGGTAAATTTTCTTCGATGTCTAATTGTATCTCTACGTTAGAAGCTTTGGCAAAAGGTTTAAGATTAGAAATTAAATTTTTAACCGAATCAACCAAGGAAACTTCTACTTTCTGGGAAGGGAGCCTGCCTTGCTCAATTCGGGAAACAATTAGAAGATCTTTGACTAATTCTCCCATTCGAGCACTGTTTTCTTTTAAGATTCGGAAGTATTCCAGTTGAGGTTCTTCAATTGTTCCCAATCTTCCCGACATTAAAAGCTCAATTGTCCATCTCAAATTGGAAAGAGGAGATCTGAGCTGATGAGAGACAATACTGACAAATTCTGATTTTAAACGACTAGCCTCAGCCAACCTCTCAAAACTTTGGGTAATAGTGAAGGTAACAATTAATAAAAGTGCCGAGAGGACAAGGACGACTAGAATTACAATTTCCGGTTCCTCAACAAACTGAATGCCAACAGCATAGGCGGTCAGAATGATCGCAATGGTAATGATCCCCATGACTAAGAAAATAAATTGAGGATATTGCCAAGGGGGAATGCCATATTTCCGACTTTGTTTAAAGATGTTGAGTTGTTTAAGTCCTCCTAAGTTTTTCTTTAAGAAATTTGGGAGGGTAAGAATTTTCTTGAAATCCATAATTTTATTATATCATATCATAAATTGACCGAAAGGGAATAAGTTGATATAAAGATTATGAACGGGGCATGGTGTAATGGCTAACATTTGCGCTTTGGGAGCGTAAGATTCTGGGTTCGACTCCCAGTGCCCCGAAATTTAGGCGGGTGAAGGAGCGCTTGGCCCGAGCCCGCCCCGCACCAATTTTGCCTTTTCAAGCTACACTTTAGTTTAAATAATTAAGAGAAGCGGAATTAAGCTTTTGAGACACATATTACACGAATAGTGTGGTCCGCCTTCGGCGGACTGGGCTATTCGTCCACCGTGTGTCGTTACTGAATAGATGGCGAAATTGGTGCGGGGTGAGAAATCTCGGCATCCCGAAAGTTGATTTTTAGTGCGGGGCGGGAAGTCCGGGAATTACGACTGAGAATTCCGGTGCGGGTATCGTATAGTGGTATTACCTGGCCCTTCCAAGGCCATGACAGGGGTTCGACTCCCCTTACCCGCTTTTAATAGAAAACGGCTCTAACGAGCCGTTTTCTAATTTTCAATTTTTTCGCATTTAACTATATTTAACACTCGACGTTAAACATGGTTATTTGGCGTATTCAACCACCCGGGTTTCTCTAATTACATTGATTTTAATTTCACCTGGATATCTTAATTCTGACTGTACTTTTTCTGCAATTTCGTGGGCCAATTTTTTGGCTGCAAGATCGTCAATCTCTTCCGGCTTAACAAAAATTCTTATTTCTCTACCGGCTTGCAGGGCCCAGGCTTTTTCAATTCCAGGAAAGGCCAGAGCTGTTGCTTCCAGGTCAGCCAATCTGTTCAGATAGTTCTCAACCGTATCTTTTCTGGCCCCAGGTCTTGCTCCTGAAATTTGGTCAGCCACCTGAACAATTACTGATTCTAAAGTTTCGTAAGGATATTCTTCATGATGGGCCTTCATGGCTGTAATGACTTCTTTCTCCATTTCAAATTTTTCTAAGACTTTAATCCCAATATCTACATGGGAACCCTGGATCTGGTGGTCTATTGCCTTGCCAATATCGTGAAGGAGACCTGCTTTCTTGGCAATTATAGGATCAGCTCCCAATTCTGAAGCTAAAGTTGCAGCTAAGTGGGAGACTTCAATTGAGTGTAAAAGGACATTTTGGCCAAAACTCGTTCTAAAATTTAATCTTCCCAAAAGCTTAATAATTTGGGGAGGAAGGCTAGCAATACCTACCTCATAAAGTGCTTGTTCGCCAGCCTCTTTTATTTTTTTGCTAATCTCTGTTTCTGCTTTCTGAACCTGTTCTTCTATTCTGGCCGGCTGGATTCTGCCGTCAGAAATTAATTTTTCCAAAGCTATTTTCGCAATCTGGCGGCGAATTGGATCAAAGCCTGAAATTACTACTGCTTCCGGGGTATCGTCAACAATAATCTCTACTCCGGTTAATCTCTCCAAGGTCTTGATATTTCTGCCTTCCTTGCCAATGATCCTCCCTTTGATTTCATCAGAAGGAAGAGAAACTGTAGTAGTAGTTAATTCCTGGGTTTGAGAGATAGTGCATCTTTGGATAGTTGTGGCTAATATTTCTTTTGCTTTTTCTTGGAATTTTTCTGTCCCCTCTTTTTCTAATTTTCGCATTCTTTCCAGGATCTCTACTTGATACTCTTCTTCTAAATTTTGAAACAGTTCTTTTTTGGCTTCTTCTTTGGAAAGCTTCGAAACATTTTCCAGTTTTTTTAGGGTTTTTTCCTTGAGATCGTCCAGATTTTCCTTTATCTGTTTTAATTTTTTGACTTTCTGTTCAAATTCTTTCTCTTTTTCTTCCAAAAGAGAAAATTTATTGTCTAAACTGGTTTCTCTCTTCAATGATAGCTGTTCAGATCTTAATAATCCTTTCTGTCTTTCCTCGAAATCTCTTCTAGTTTTTCCTAAAAACCGGGAGGCTTTTTCCTTAGCTTCGGTTAAGATTGATTGAGCCTCATCTCTGGTTTTAGCAATTTTTTTCTGGAGTCTTTCCTCTAAAGTGCCTGCTTGTTTTCTGGCGATGGACTGCCGGGCATAATAACCCAAAACTGAACCCATGACCAAGGTTAATATCCCTACAATAAGTAGAACAAATTGATTCATATTTCAAGATAGAAATTTGGCTGTTTTTCATTAAATAAAATCACCAATAAAGACCACTAATAGAACACTAATTCAACATAAATACTCACTAATAACGTCTTCGTGATAATTAGTGAGAAGATTCGTGATATTATTCGTGGACCAAAATTCCATAATTAATTAACTTTACTGATTTAAGTTTAGCAAATATTTTTAGAGATGTCAAAAACCATCTTAAAAGAGGGTTTGTATGCGATAATCAGACATTTACAGTATAAAACTCGTCACAATAAAGCTGTCAGAGGACGGGCCTCTGTAAGTTCTACTATTCTTTCAGAAAACAAAGCCCACCCAAAAGGGCGGGCTTTGTTTTAATTATTAGGGAGATTAAGCCTGGAAAAAACTAAAAATGGAAGCCCAGAATTTTTCCAATAAGCCGGTGGGGGAAATTTCCCTCCATTCAGGAAGAGGGGAGCCGGTAGTCAAAGTCTGTTGAATCGAGCAACTACCGTCACTATCTACCGCTATTAACTCTACTATATAATCTCCAGACACTGAGTAAGAATGAGTTGGATTTTGTTCGATTGAATCTGTCCCCCCATCACCGTCAAAATCCCACTCCCAGCCTGGACTTGTACCATAAAAAGTAGTCTGGTCAGTAAATTGAATTATTTCTCCAGCAGCTGGTTCAAGAGGAGACCAGGTGAAATCAGGCCAGGGAGGGCGAGAAAGAGTAGAAAAAGAAGGTCCAGTCGCAAAAGTAGAAGGAGTATCAATACTATCCCAGACCATTACTCGCCAGAAATAGGTAGTATTAAAGGAGAGGCCAGGAGGTGAATAATCAGTAGAGGCAGAAATAACTTTCCCAGAATCTATTTCTGGTGAGCTAAAATCAGAATTATTGTCTACCTGAACCTGATAGGCGCTTTGGGGATCGGTCCCCAGAGGAACATCATCTGGATCTGAATAGGTCCAATTCAAGAAAATAGGCGGAGAGGAAATAAAACAATAATTTCCTTGGGTAACATTTAGAGAAGTGGCCGAAGGAGGCAGGTTCACTGGACCTGCAATAAAAACTTTATAATCAGAGGCCCCGCAAACTCCTTGATTTAAACAGTTAAAACTCATCCAACCAATATTCATATCTGACCAAGCCCAACCTTCAAATTCATTAGGATCAGGGGTGGCATTTAACGAAACCCCATAATCTGGTGGAGGTGGAGAGTAATGAACCACCCCAAAAGTGATCCCGGTAAACTTCGTGAACCACAAATTTCCAAAAGGATCAAAGACCGAAGAAAAAGATTCAACAACTATGTAGTCGTCAATGAGTTCACAATTCCATTCAGACCCTTTGCAGTTTCCTCCAGAACCCACAAATTTTCCTAACCAGATATTTGAATCTGGGCCTCTATATACAACCCACATTTCACCGGAGGAACTCCTTATTGAGTTAGCGGGAAGAGACTGAGACCACCCCGTGTCTAATACAGAACACGTCCATTCAGAAGGATTATCGGCATTAATACAACCTGACCCTCCAGAACCCACATGTCGTGTAACAATAATATCTTTATTCGGTCCATAAAAAGTTATCCAAGGCTCATCAAACGAATCAAGGGCAAGACGAACCTGACCTATCGTGGAAATGTTAGAAGGGTATTTTTCTATTAATTCACAGTTCCATTCAGAAGGATTATCGGAATTAATACAACCTGATCCTCCAGAACCCACATGTCGTGCAAAGAGAACCCCATAATCCCATGGGCTAACACTAAGATCAATCCCCCTAAAAGCAATCAGGATTTGACCAGAAGAATCAACTTTTATTGAGCTATCGCCCTGTTCTGACCAACCGCTGACATCTACCTTTTCGCACGTCCAAAGGTTAGGGTTATCGGCGCCATCGCATCCCGACCCTCCTGAAGTTACTCTTCGTGCAACGTTGAGATTATTAGCGCGTTCATAAGAAATCCACGCCGTACCGCCTTGGTCAAACACAAGATCAGGATATGCTAGAGCACTACCTTCTTCAACAATTTCGCAATTCCATACTCCAGGATTCGTACTGTTAATACATCCCGTACCTCCGGTTCCCACATATCGTGCAATCATAATCTTACCGGTTGGATCATGACGGACATAAACTATCCAAGGATTATTAGAAGAATCAAACGCCAGAGAGGTTTGGCCAGAAGAGAAATTTCCCGACTGATAATCGTCAACTATTTCACATTCCCACTCTCCATTCCCACAATTTCCGCCTGTTCCTACATAATGTGTAGCTTTCAAGGATTCAGGACTTAGCGTTTTATAAGAAATCCATTTTTTTCCCGTAACTTGGTTAATGTTTATATAAGCACTGGCACCTGTCGTCGGAGGCCCATCAATATAGTCACATTCCCAATCCGGATTCACACACGTAGGAACGCCAGCAGTTCCTCTTAGTTTTATCCAGCCGTCCCAGCCGTCGCCATAAGCTAAAGCTCTGGCCCAGCCAGAAACTTCATTGGTAGCAATATCAAGCTGAGCCAAACAGCTACCGTCGGGACAACCTACAAGTTCTCCAGAATTAAAAGTTATCCAGCCAATATGCTCTGACCAGGCATAGCCAGAGAAGAGGCCAGTCCCCAAATCAACATTTACTCCGTAATCAGAAGGGTAGCCAGCATCAGCACAATGACTTTCAAGAATTCCATCACCATCATAATCGTTAAAGCAATTAAAACTAATCCAGCCGATGTTTTCTGACCAGGCGAAGCCCGAGACATTGTCGTTTAAGTCAGCTTCTACTTTTGTTGTCAGAAAGAAACCAGAGATTGCTAAAATACTTATTAAAGACAGCAGTAATGTAGATTTTTTCATTTTTTAGATAGAGTAAATAATTTAGTTCGTTAAAAATTATTAAAATCAACCAAAAAACAGAAGATTAGGTGAAAATAATTTTTGAAATTATTTTTATATTGTTTTCCAGCCTTGGCCTCCACAAACATATAATTGGGTGACTCCGCCGCCTTCGGTTGCAACAACAACTCGACCCCATTCAGTATTTTCATCACAGTCAGCAGAGGGTGGAGAGACGGGTATTCCTACAAGAACAGGAAACTGGATGTAGTTACCTACGACTTGCAGCGTGCTTTTAGGATTCGTCGTCCCGATACCGACGTTGCCACCATCTGGTGCCAGAACAAGAGGTTCAAGTATTCCTGAAGAAGTGTTAACGGCACGTATCCACCC